>Ga0315315_10002668_pt1 | contig 16323 bp, 11 predicted proteins | sample M140m3416metaG_FD_203699 | JGI IMG/M metagenome (GOLD analysis project Ga0315315, IMG submission 203699) | Ammonia-oxidizing marine archaeal communities from Monterey Bay, California, United States - M1 40m 3416 | ecosystem: Environmental > Aquatic > Marine > Intertidal zone | place: USA... | reverse complement strand
TCATAACAAAAGACGGAGTAACAGTAGCCGAATCTGTTGTCTTATTTGACCCGGTTGAAAATATGGGTGCTACACTCGTTAAAGAAGCAGCTAGGAATACAGTGCGAGAAGCAGGTGACGGTACTACTACAGCTACCGTCCTTGCTGAAGCATTGCTAAAAGAGGTTAACAAACCTGATTACAGTCACATGTCTACAAGAGATATAAAAGACGGTATATCTAGCGCTCTTAAAAAAGTAAACAAGTATTTAGACGACACAGCTATAGAAGTAAAAGGTAGCATGTTAGATAATGTTGCATCAATAAGTTGTAACAATGATAAAGATCTTGGTAAAATAATATCAGAAGCATACAATAAAGTAGGTAAAGATGGTGTTGTATTTATGGAAGAGTCTGAAACAGAAGAAACATATGTTGATGTTGTAGAAGGTATACAGCTAGATAATGGGCTAACGTCACCCCACTTTATAACAAATCAAGATAAACAAAAAGCAGAGCTTGAAAATCCTTATGTATTAATAGTATCATCTGAAATACCTACTGTTAGAAAAATACAAAGCATATTAGAGCATGTTATTAAAAAAGGTAGAGCATTACTTATAGTAGCACCAGTATCACAGCAAGTTAAATCTGCTTTACTGATGAACAAGGTTAAAGGTAATATAAAAGTTAATATAATTGACTTACCAGGCTTTGGTCCTACTAAAAAAGATACAACTGAAGATTTAGCTATAGCAACAGGTGCTACAGTTATAAATGAAGAACTAGGTGATGACTTAGATATTATAAGTGTAGATCATTTAGGTGAAGTTGAAAGAAGTATAACAGATTCTAAAACTACAGTTATAACTACTAGTTATGATGAAAATTTACTTGAAGAACGTATAGAGTCTATTAAAGAAATTGTAAAAAACGAAAAAAACCAATTTTTAGCTAATAAGCAAAAGAAAAGAATAGCTATGCTAAAAGGTAATGTAGGCATGATATACGTTGGCGCTGACACTAAGGTAGAGCTAAAAGAAAAGAAAGACAGAGTGGAAGATGCTATTTATGCTACAAAAGCGGCTTTACAAGAAGGTATCGTTCCAGGTGGTGGAGTTGCATTACTAAATGCTGCGCAAGAGCTGTTTGGTGATAAAAATGAAGAAATACTACTAAACGCTATTAGATCTCCATTTCACACTATATTAAACAACGGTGGTATCAACATAATGCAAGAAGCTGTTGACAACCCAGGTTTTGGAGTTAACGTTATAGATGGTAAAAGAACTAACATGGTTAAAAACGGTATTGTTGATCCAGTTCTTGTTACTAAGTCAGCACTTAAAAATGCAGTAAGTGTTGTTACTACTATTATATCTGCAGATTGTGTAATTTCAAACATGAGAGGCGATGAAAGCGATAAATAATTTTATAATAATAGAAGTATTAAAAGACGAGCCAAAAAAAATAGCAGGTCTTATCATAACAGAAAGCACAGATACTGACACAAGATATAACAGGGCGAAGATAATATCTACCGGTAATTTAGTTGAAGGTTTGAAAGACGGTGACATTATACAATATGATAAACATGCTGGTAGTGGAATTAGTGTAAAAAACAACTACTACCATGTAATCTCTAATAGAGATGTTGTTGTAGTTGAATGAGATTAACATCAAGTGATTTAAGAGATATGAATTTGTTTAAGTATTACAGGCTTACTAGAAAGTGGGCTTGTAAAACTTACAACATATTAGATGCAGACTTAGAATTATTATTTTATCTAGATTGTGAAGGAAGATTCACACGAAAAGATTTCATGGACGGAGTATATACATTTTCTTGGGATAAGGCAAGGTGGGATAGACTTAGGCAAGACGGCTGGATAGATGTATGGAGACATAGAAATCGTACTACTATTAAGTATAGTGTATACAAGACATCGTATCGATGCAAGCAATTAATCAACAGAATATATAGAATACTATTAGGCGAGGAAGATATGCCTACATCAGAAAGAAGCGTGTTCTATAATAACAAATCATATACAGATAAAGTTTACAATAAAGCTATAGATGATATGATTAAAGACAAAGATAGATAATGATAAATAAAATATTATCTGCAGGAGCAGCTAATCTTGTTAAAAGCGTAGGTGGGGTTTTAGATAACTTAACTACTACTAAAGAAGAAAAGCTAGATGCAGAAAGAAAAATTAACGAAATGATTATGGGTTACGAAGCTGAGATGCAAAAGCAAGTGACTGAAAGATGGAAGATGGATATGAACTCTGACTCATGGTTAAGTAAAAACATAAGACCACTAGTGTTAGTATTTTTAGTTACAGCAACAGTGTTATTGATATTTATCGATGCTGGTGTTATAAGTTTTAAAGTGCAAGACAAATGGACAGACTTACTACAACTAGTATTAATAACAGTAATCGGTGCTTACTTCGGTGGACGATCATTAGAAAAAGTAAAAAAATAAATGGCTAGAATAAGTTCTTACGGCGTAGACTCTACTCCACTTAATTCTGATAAAATGCTAGGTACCAATCCTGATGGTACCGTAAAGAACTTCACTATAGGTGATATAGCCAAACACTACTCTTATACTAACGCTATAGGTATAACCGGTCAAATAACATATGTATTTCTAAATACTGCAGACTGGAGCCCATCAACTGCTGGTAGTATGCATATTGCTTTATCAGGCACAACCAAAGCATTTAGCACAGTTACAACAATAAAGCTAAGTAAGTTTCAATATAGCGGTATAAATAGCTTAGCAAACTTCTACGCTGAGTTTGCAAACAAAGATATACTTATAGCTGATATAGAAAACCAGAATAACTATGGTGTTTACACATGCACAGCTATAACACAAGACTCTACTAATACAGACTTTTATGATTTAACCTTAACATATAGAAGTGGTAACGGTAACTTAGTAAATGATTATAATTATACAGTAGTCCTTTTCGCTGGAGCCCAAGACAAGGATTTTACTTTTACACAATCAAACGGCTCCGCGACGTGGACAATTGCTCATAACCTTAATAAATTTCCATCAGTAATGATAAAGTTATCATCTGGTGTTGAGGGTATTGCTGATGTTACACATCAAGATAAAAATAACTTAACAATAAGCTTCCGGGTTGCAGAATCTGGCACAGCGCACTTAAACTAACAATTAAAACAAAAAACAATGCCTAAATTTTTAAACGTTCTAAATATGAACGAAAACGAAATACAAAATTTCGTTGTTCATAATACAAGTTCTGGTATAGCTAAGGCTGGGGCCCTGATACTAGATGGAACACTTTTAAAGTACCACAACGGTACTAGTTACATAACCCTTGGAGATAGCGATATAGCAACATCATCAGCTGCCGGTGTAGTAGAGCTATTCTCTGACACAACACAAACTACCGCCGCTAATGCAGTAACATCTACTACTAGTAGAACTTACGGTGTACAGCTAAACAGTGACGACCAAATGGTTGTTAACGTACCTTGGCAAGATACTACAATAGCTAACACTAACACGCAAAATACTACAACTTTATCTTTTGTAGATAGTACTAATGATATACTTATAAGAAATACAACTGGCGGTGCTGGTAGTGGAACTGATGATATAAAAATTGTCGCGGGTGATAATATAACTCTTACTCACACTGATGCTGATAACTTTACTATATCTTCTACTGACACAAACACTCAACTTAATAACGCAGGTGTTATTGGCAAGGTGTTAACTGGAATGGTTACATCATCAACTGCAGATGTTGCGGCTACTGATAGTATATTAGTTGCAATAGGAAAACTTGAAGCAAGAACAGCATTAAATGATGATAAGGTAACTAACTCACAAGTAAGTACTGATGTAACTTTAGGAACTGGATCACACGATTACTTATCAATATCTGGTCAAGCAATAACATTAGGTGCTATTGATGCAACAACTGATATATCAGGTGCTTTACCTCTAGATCACGGTGGTACTGGTCAAACAACAGCTGCTGCTGCTGCAAACGCTTTACTTAACACTTCACAAGGTGGTGCTCTTACAATTGGTGATAGTTCAGATACAATTACAATTGCTGGTAACTTAACAGTAGAAGGATCTCAAACAGTTATTGATTCATCTACTGTATCTACTGGAGATAATATGCTTGAGCTTGCTAAAGATAACACAGGTAACGCAACAGACTTTGGTTGGTATGGTAAGTTTGTAGACTCTGGTACTAAATACGCTGGTATGCACTGGGATGCTTCTGATACTAAGTTTAGACTTGGTTATGGAGACGATCTTCCAGCTGGTACAATTGCTTGGGACACGGCTGGTCATCTTGAAGTTGGAAAATTAACAACAACTGACTTAGTAATAGGTGGTCATACTATTAGCGATGTAGATATAACTTCTGAAGATTCAGGTGCAGACGATCATTTAATGACAGCTTCAGCTATTGTATCATTAATAGCTGATAATGAAAATAGCTTTTCAACTGCAACTGGCGTGGCAAACAACGCAGATGTAACGCCATCTTGGGTTCCTGCAACTAATCCTAACTATTTAACATCAGCACCTAATACGATGGGTACTGGATTTACAGTATCTGCAACAACAGACAACAACGCTACTACAATCACGCAGGGTGATGATTTATTCTTTGCTGCGGGTACAGGTATTACTTGTGTAACAACAGCGGATGGAACAGTAACAATTACAAACACCGCTCCAAATGTTACGCAAACAACTATAACAGGTAATGCTGGCACAGCTACAGTTTTAGCAGCTGGCGCAGTTGGTGGTGTTAAAGTATTTAACTTAGATAACAGTGATGGAAGTGTAGTTGCAGATCAAGGAGCTTCAAATTCAACTATATTTACAATAACACACGGCATGGGTAACAGTAGATTCTACAAGGTTGAAGTTGTAGAAGATAGTGGTAATTACGAAACTGTTTATGTAGATGTTCAAAGACCATCAAATGCAACTATTAAAATTACTTTTGGAGCAGCTGTAGCAAATGGAGCTTACAGAGCTATGGTTACAAGAATGGAATAGTGTGTATAGCAAAAATTAAATAAAATTAAATGATAATAAAAATCGAGTACGATAAAACAACTAATGCATTAAACTTAACGAAAGACGAAGAGATAGTTGCTGTTATTAATAACGATACCGTTGTTGATAATAGTGACACTCTGTCTTTTGAAATAGCATTAGATGTTTCTCAGTACCAAGAACAATTTAACGAAATAATAGATGGCAACGATAACTAGTACACAAACAGGTAATTGGCATACTGGATCAACTTGGGTTGGTGGGTCAGTACCTGCTAGTAATGATCTAGTTGTTATTGCTCATGGTCACAAAGTTACTGTTAGTACAAATATACAGTCAGCTATTACTGATGATGTAACTATAGATGGTAATTTACATTTCGCTAGTGGTGGTAAGATGCATTTAAACGGTCGTATGACTGTAAAAAATACTAGCCACAGTGAAAACAATACTGGTGAGTTTGTAGAGGGTACTGCAGCATCAGGATCGTTACTTAGCATGGTTGGTGGTACTGAAATAAAAATATCAGGGGATAACTCAGCACAGCACGGTATACAGGTTGATAGTAGAAAATGGTGTGGTGTACAAATAGACGGTAGTGAGCCAACATTAGTAACAACAGTAAATGGTAATCATGCTCCTCATGCTTCATACATAACTGTAGCAGACGCGTCAAACTTTGCGGCTAACGATAGAATATCTCTATACAAAAGAGACGAAGATTACACTATTGCAAATGATGAAGTATTTTTTGTTCATGATGTAGATAATACAAATGAAAGAATTTATTTTAGGCAGTATGTTGGTCCAGAAGCTACAATACAGTCGGTTAGTGGTTCTACTATAACAGTTGATGATGGTAGTGTTTTTAGGGTTGGTTATAAATTAATATTTGGTACTGGTACCAATAGAAACGTGTTACAAGTTACAGCTATAAGCGGTAATGTTATAACTTTTGGTAGCACTGTAGACAACAACCCTTCTCTAACTGGTGTTAAAGTATATCAAACAGGTACAGAAAAACACCATATATCAGGAAAATTTTGTAGAAGAATAGCTAGTGCAATAGCAACAGAATATGTAGGCGGTGCTAGTGTTAGAACTATTACACTTAATGACGTAACTGATTTTGCAGCTGGCGACACAGTTTACATACATGCTAGTTTTAGTAAGTATGGTGGTAATCTTGCTAGTAATTATTATTACACTTCTAGTGGGTTTGGAAGCACTTCAGTAGGTAGCAATGAAGGTCAGTGGAGGCTTAAAACTAACTACACAATATCAAGCGTTGATGCAAGTGCTAAAACAATAACAGTTGATAGAGATATACTTTTTAATGGTGCAGTAGGTGATCCTGTTGTGAAAATGAAAAGAGATGTTGTAATTAAAGCTTGCGATGCAAGTGGTAATGATGTTGCTGATGGAGATCAAGACACAGCAAGAGTATTTTTTAATGTTAAATACTGGACAAGTAATGGTTGGAATAACGCTCCAACAAGAAGAGTTAGAATAAAATATGTAGAGTTTATAGGTTTAGGGTATAATACTAACGATAGTACAAATTTTAGATCAGGTGTAAATATAGCTGGTTATAATGGTTATTATGACAAGACTATAACTGGTAGCGCTGAAGATAACAATACAATACACAGTACAAATCAAGTTAGCCAAACGGGTGAAAATTATATAGATGGTTGTAGTTACACATCTTATAACTTGGTTAGTAACGACAGTACAGATGGTGATAGTTATCCTAGTATTACTATAAGACATCCGTGGGGTATGGTTGTAAGAAACCTTGTTACGGTGGGTAGTGGAAGAGGTGTATGGCATTGGAGTTCTCAATACTATATAAAATCACACGGCCATATCAATGCTCATGGTAATCATAATGGTATGGAAATAAATGCTGGTTATGAAAGGCCTGTAGAATTTTCTTACTGCCAAAGTTACAGCTCTGAAGATTACGGGTTTTTAATATATAATGTAGGTAGACAAAACGACGCGGGTACGGTAATGCATATGAGAAGTGAAGTCATGCGTAGTTATGCTTTTTATTTAGGAGGTTCATCAATACACCCTCATTATAGAAGATTTTTTGCAAACAGATATAGCCAAGCTTTGTACATAGCTGATAGCCATTCTCCAGCTACAATAAATGATTCTAAATTATACCCTAATCATTGGGATGCCTCTGCTAGCATATATGGTATTGGTACTGGTGTAAAATACCAAAACACTTTGCAAAGTCACGCAAGTAGCCACAATGCCTTGTATATAGGTGGAACTGGTTTTAAAACCGTTATTTGTTTTACTGAGCAAGGTTTTAGAGAGCAGGAAAAAGTAACAGTATACTACAACATGACAAGGTTTCAAGGTTTAAAAGGAAAAAGTCGTAATTTATGGGCTTCATCTTGGAGTGGTAATCCACTAGCAACAGGTATAATTCAAATACCTGCAAACTGCACTGTTAAAGTAAAGTCTGTTATTAAGATAAATGAAACAGAGTGGGACGGAACAAGTAGAGGTCTTGATGATTCTTCACCACCATACTTAATAGCAACTTATGCTCACAATCATCTTTATGGTGCTAATGCGTACGACATAAATTCTAATAACCATAGATTTGGGCAAGATGAATTAGATTTAAACGATTCAGATGAAAACGCAGATTTAGTAAACAGTACAAATGCGGTAGGAAAATTAGAAAACGGCTTTATAGAGAGCATACAGCATACTCAAGCTGCAGTTGGTGCTTGGGAAACAAAAATATTAACAGTACAACCACAGTATAGAAGTTACTTTTTAAGATTTGGTTATTACTTTCAAGACCACGATTTAATTCACGAAGGTTTTGAATCAGAAGACATACATTTAGCTATGTCGGTAGCGCCACCAAACGGTATAGAATTGTGGCCAAACAACTTTGCAAAAGTAACTGTTAGACCATCAGCTAATTATACTTCAGCTAGAAAACGAATATCAGGAAGATTATAAAATATAAATATGACTAAATTTTTAAATAACATAAACTTAGAGGCAGAAAACGATATACAGTTTAAAACGGCTGCAGGTGCTAATGCTGGTAAAATATCTCAAACTGGCGATGATCTGGTTATAAGCAACGCTGTTGGTGATATATTGCTAGGTAATGGTAGTGACGATATATATATTGGAGATGGTACAAACACTGTAGATATTAGATTTGAACAAGACATGGCTATATTTGCTGATTCTAGTTCAACAAGAACTTTAACTCTTGGTGGTGCAAATACAAATTTAGTCTTAGAAAGCCCAAGTATTAGTGGGTCTATAACTTTACCTACTACAACTATAAATAGTAAAATGACATTTGGTACGGCAGCTGGTTATATACTGTTTGACTATGAGCCAACAACAGCTGGTGGGGAATATACATCAGAAATACCTTTGCTAAGAGTTGATAGATCTGGTAGTGAGTTAACAATACTTTCTAGGGTAAGTAATAATGGTGCTGTTATCTTAGGTAATGATGATGGTGTTGCAATTTTAGGTGGTGATGTTAAAGGTGTAATAAAAGATAATTTAAACCTTTCAGGTGAAGAAGTAGTATTTGCTGCAGAAGCGGGTTTTAGCGCTTATGGTTTTCCTAGTAACGATACATCTTGGTCAAATAGAAATCAGTTTAGATTTAGGTCAGATAGCGGTACTGCTACTGACAATGGTTTATACATAGGTGATGGTGGTAGCACACAGTTCATAGATTTAAGTAGAAACTTAAAAAACATTGGAACAATAGGTTCTGGCGCTATAACATCTACAGGTGCTATTGAAGGTAGTAGTATTAAAAAAACTGGAGGTGCATCAACTGAATTTTTAAAAGCTGATGGATCAGTTGACTCAAACACGTACTCAACAGCGACTGGTGTAGCTAATAACGCAGACGTTACACCATCATGGGTACCAGCAAACGACCCAAGTTATTTAACCTCTCAAACCTCTCATTCTGACGTATTAGTAGACGGTGATTTTACCGGGCAAGGATTTATGAAGAGGGGCTCAAGTGCTGGATCTTACTCTATTGATACCAATACATATTCTACAGCAACTGGTGTAGCTAATAACGCGGATGTCACGCCGTCATGGGTACCGGCAAGTGATCCAAGTTATTTGACAAGTGAAACATCACACTCAGATGTTTTAGTAGACGGTGATTTTGGTAGTGCAGGTTTTATGAAAACAGATGGTTCTGGTAATTACTCTATTGATACTAGCACATATATAACTTCACAAAGAGCTATATCTAGCACACCAACTGATAATGCAACTAGCACAGCTATATCTTCTGACTGGGCGTTTGATAATGTTAAAACAGCTGTTCCAACTGGCGCTGTATTTACAGACACAGTTCCTACAGACTTTGTATCAAAAGCAAATGGTGGTACTTTTAGCGGTAACGTTACTGTACCAGACTTGACAGTTGGTGGTGTTACATACGGCTTGTATCATGGATCAACGGAAGATGGTTATTACTTTGATAACATCAATGGTGCTAGAAACTTAAGCATGATACTTAAAAACCAAAGAGCAGATATTATTAGGTACCAAGCTGTAGACAATTTTGAATACTGGAACGGTAGTGCTTGGGTAGCTGATTCGTCGCAAGAAGATAATGTAAAAAAACTACTTGATGGTAGGCAAGATACAGGGTGGAATGTTCCGTCAACTTATTATAAATTTAGATTTACAACAAATCAAACTAGTGGTTGGCCTCTTAGAGCGAATATAGGTATACAAACTAGTTGGAGTGGATCTACATTTGAGGGTTGTCAAATGTTGGTAGAGCATTATGAAAGTAGCGCTTGGGTTTTACACGTTACAGCGGAGTTTGGTGGTAGTGGCACATCTCTCAACTCTAATGATAACGGTGTAGACGATTGGGGTTTAATGTTTAAAGCAGACAGTGCTTTACATGACGGTCAAGGTAGTTCAGCAGACACAACTAGAATAACAATAGATTTTTTTGGCTGGTCACCAAGTAATTCTTCTTACACGGTTGTACCACTTCAAAACATATTTATAACATCTAACTACGCAGGTACAGAAAACACTGATTATACCAACCTGTTAGATCATGGTAGAAATTTAAGTCTAGCAGGTAATATTGTTATGGCTAGTGGTAAAACAGTTGATGGTGTAGATATATCAGCTTTACCAACATCATTTTTTGACGGCGCTTACAGTTCTTTGTCTGGTCAACCATCAATACCTTCAATATCAGGGTTGGCAACAGAAACTTATGTAGATACTGCTGAATCAGATGCTATATCCGCAGCGGCAACAGCGGGAGACGCTAGATATAATTTAGTTAGTGGTAATTTATTTGTAGATAGTAAAAAAGTAATGGATCTTCCAAGTAACAGCACGCAAAGAGGACCTTTCCAACCACTAGCAGCTATGATTAGAGGCGCTGGTACCGCTGTTTATGGAGATGAAGATTTTAATGCTGGTAGTAATAGTATAAACGTTTATAATAACCAAGGTGGTACCGGTGTAGTTCACACTAGAGAGGCAGACCAAACAACATTAAACGAAGTAGCCCCTAACTCATCTGGCTATGTTATAAAAGTTGTAAACAATGGTAACTCAACAAGTCCTGGGCGTGGTGGTTTTTATCAGACAATAAGCTCTAGTAACAATAAAACTTTTGTACAAGTATTTCAAGCTAAAATACCTGCTACGTATAGTGTTGCGCATGCGGAAAATGCACAAGGTACAAACAACACTTCTTACTTTTTAACTGATACTGCAGGAACAGGTAAATTTGAGTGGTACGTTAGAGTATCGCATTGTGGTGATTCTGGTAGTTTTAGTAGTGGTGGTCATATATATTTATCTGGTGGTAGCGCTGGCGATCAATTTACTTGGTACTTAGCTAGCTCTGAAATATATAATGTAACAGATGCTCAAGCAAAAAAACTTAGAAATCTATCAGTTACAAATGATTTAACAGTTGGAGGTGACATTACAGTTACTGGTGATTTAACTGTAAACGGTACTACAACTACAATAGACACTACAAACTTAAACGTAGAAGATAACAACATAACATTAAACTATAACACGGGTGATTCTTCATCTTCAGCAGATGGTGCTGGTATTACAATACAAGATGCCGTTAGTGCTTCTACTAATGCTACAATGCTATGGGACGCAACTAATGATAGATTTGTGTTTTCACATGGTGTAGTATCTGGTAGCACTGTTCTTACTGGAGATCAAGATATTTCTGGTATTGGAACTAATAGTACCAACATAACTACTAACGCAACTAATATTGCAACTAATGTTACAAATATTGCGACTAATGCAACAAATATTGCTACTAATGTAACCAACATATCTACAAATGCTACTGCAATTAGTAACATACCTGCAGAATCATACACTGCTCACGAAAACATATCTGCTGCATCTTCAAACTTAGACAACTCAGGTAGAACATACATACAAGATATAACATTAGACGGTAATGGTCACGTTACTGCTGTTGCAACCGCGACAGAAACAGTAACTAATACTGACACTAATAAGTTTTTAAGCGGTATATCAAAACCGGCTAATTCAAACACCATGACTTTTACAGTAACTGGTGGCACTAATCAATCATTTACATTTGGTTCTAATGCGTTTAATAGCACAACAATACCTACTGGCAATGCTATTATAGACTGGTCTACATCTGGTGAAGAAGCTGTGATACACAGTAGTTATTATACAGACACTGTTTATACACATCCAAGTTATTCAACAACAAACACAGGTTCTTTAACTGGTGCAAATGTTGTAAGTCAAATAAGTACAAACTCAACTGGTCACGTTACTGCTCTAGCTACTAGAACACTCACGCTAAGTAATTTAGGTTTTTCTGGTAACTCTGCGGCAAATTGTGTTTTAAATGCTTCTCAAACACTAACTAATAAAACTATAGACGCTGACAACAATACTATTTCTGATTTAGTAGTTTCAAACTTTAAAGCGTCTGCTATAGTAATTGAATCAGAAGGCATTAGTAGTAATGATAACGACACAACAATACCTACATCAGCTGCAGTAAAAGATTATGTAGACAATAACTCAAGCTCAGCTAACTATTATCTTGATGGTATATCAAAAACTAATAACGTATTAACTTTTTCTGTAAACGGTGCTACCAATCAAACATATGAGTTTGGTGCAAACGCATTTAATAGCACGGCAATACCTAGTATATCAGGATTAGCAACTACGTCATATGTAGATACAGCTGAAGCTGATGCAATTTCAACTGCTTCTTCTGACGCAACTACTAAAGCTGACGCTGCATTAGCAAGTGCTCAATCGTATGCTGATACCGCTGAAACAGATGCGATAGCTGCTGCGGCAACAGCTGCTGCTTCTTTATACGTACCTAGCGCAGGTACAACAACTATTGGAGGAACAAAAACCTTTACAGGTTCTCTTATATTAGATGACGGTGTAGGTTCGTCTCCTACTATGAGGTTTATGAATGCAGATGATGATGAGGTTAGTATATTCTGCAACCCTACTGGTAAAATGAAATTTCAACAAAAGCTTGTTGGTGGTAGTAATGTAGTTCAAATGACTATGGACGAAAATGGTCTTGTTGTTGATAACGGATTAAAAGTTGGTACTGGCGCAACTATTACAGAAATAGAAGACAATGACAGTTTAGGTACATCTGACACTAAACTTTGTACGCAAGGTAACGTTAAAGCTTATGTAGACGCTAACGTAACATCTGGCGGAATGACTAGTTGGAGTCTTGATTCAGACGCTAATAGTGCAGGAACTATAGGTAATGGAACAATAGTAAGTTTTGATGGAGGAACAGGTATAAGTACATCACGATCTGGATCTGCTATTACTATTACAAACTCTTCACCAAACGTTGTTCAAACAACTATTACGGGTAACGCAGGAACAGCTACAGCTTTACAAAACGCTAGAAATATTGCAGGAGTATCTTTTGATGGTACAGGAGATATATCTCTTAATAATAACTCTATAACAAACGGCGCTAATTACATTACAGATTACTCCGTAACACAAGGCGATGTAACAGCACAGCAAGATCATCTGTCAATAACTGAATCACAAATTTCTGATTTACAATCATATTTAACATCAGTTCCTGATAACTCTGTTGGTCTTTCTCAACTAGCTGGTGGTACAGATGGTGAATTAATTACTTATGACGGTAGTGGTGACCCTGTTCATGTAGCTGTAGGAACAAGTGGTCATGTACTAACCAGTAATGGTGCTGGTAATGCGCCTACGTTTCAAGCTGCAAGTGGTGGTGGTAGTAGTTTACCATCAGACCCTAATATTTATGGAATTTTAGTTTGGGACAATACTGCTAACGTAGCAAAATGGGCAAATGCTGGATCTATGTTAAGCATAACTAGTAATGGTTCAGATGTTAATAGTTCAGCCAATAATTACTCTCACCCAACAGGTGCTGGTAACAAGCATATACCGTCTGGTGGTAGTGCTGGTAAATTCTTAAAATACTCATCAAGTGGTACGGCTACTTGGGCAACACCTTCCTATACAAATAATACCAACACTACATATCAAGCTGGGTCTTTATTAGACCTTGACACTAGCACAAGCCCAGACACGTTTAACGTTGATTTAACAGAATGTGATGCGGCAACAATAGCAGCTGGAGATAATATAATATTTTTAGACGGTGGTGCTACAGGAGCAGAATCAAAAGGAAGTATTAACGATGTAGCAACTTTATTTGCTGGTAGTGGTTTAACTGCAACTAGTGGTGTTTTAAGTGTTGATATTGGTAATGGATTAGCTTTTGATGTTAATACTATAAAACCAGTAGCAGGTACAAACATTGTTGTTGATGGAAATGGTATTGCTGTTTCAACTGATATTCAGACAACTTCTCAAAGAATTGGTAGATCTGGAAGTTATGGTTTAACGCTTGATTTTGGCGCAACAGATGGTTGTGTTTTTGAAACAAACGCCTCAACTCCAGTTACCGTGTTAACTATAGGGACTGATACTAATGCCACACTCACTGGAACTTTTTTAGCAACTAATGTAACATCAAACTCTGATGAAAGAGTTAAAAAGGATATAGAAGATATACCTAGCTACAAGGCTTTAGAAGTAATTAAAGAGGTAAAAGGTGTTCGATATAACTGGAAAGAAAAACACGAAGATGGTGAATTTCCTAAATACCACAAAGACAAACCTAAAGACGGTTTAAAAGAAATAGGTTTTATAGCTCAAGATTTAGAGAAAATTTTACCAGAGCTTGTTGAAGAGGTAAGCAGTGATAATGATTTTAAGTCTGTAAATTATGCTAAAATGGTTGTGGTTTTAACCGAAGCAATGAAAGAGCAACAAAACCAAATAGAAAAATTACAAAAACAATTAAATAAGTTATTATAATATGGCAATACCAGATGATGTAGAAGGCACACCACCTACTTTAGATATGAAGAAAATAATTATGGAGCTACAAGGAACTCCATATGGTAGCGCCGTACCTAGCAATTTAACAGAGTGGAATTGGAACGATGTTGTTGGGGGTGCAAGCCTTAACACAAACAGCACTAAAAAACCTACTGACGGCAACGGTTCTATATACAGCATGAACGATTGGAAAGGTTATGACCATTTTGCAGCATTATCATTTACAAACGACAAAGCAGTTTCAAAAACAACAGCAACTTCCGCTACCCATAGTATTAACTTTGTTGACACTGATGATACATTTAATTTTAATGGCGGTTCAGAGTGGACAATATCATTTTGGATTAAAGCCGGCTGGAGTAGTAACTTAAACACTAATATACATTTTATAATTGGTCAAAAAGAAAATGCTTCATATCAGTTATCAGATATGATTAAAATACTTTACCATGAAAACACTAACAGAATAGAAGCTAGATATGGTAACAAAACAACATCATCAGATACTTGGTATAAAATGGGTCAATGGCTATTTCACTCTAACTCAGGTGCTTATGCAGCTGGATATGCCGCAGCTGGTTTAGGTAGTACATATTGGAGTTCTAGTAATAGAGGTTACGCAAACAGTGATGGTTATACTATGATTACTATTACAAAATCAACAACTAACTCTGCAGCTGCAATGAAACTATACTGGAATGCTAATGCTGCTGGGGCAGCACCTTTACAAACTAATTCTGGTAGTGGTAGTCCAGCGATGAGTACTACTAATAATAGAAGTTGGAGTCTTGGTTCTAACGGTGTTTCAAACGGTGAAGTAAAAGCTGGTGGTACCTCGGCAACACTTTATAATGATTTATCAATATTTCAAAAAGAACTAAGTGCTAGTGAAGTTACAGAGCTGTATAATAGTGGTACAGCAATGGACGTTACAACACATAGTGGTGCAAACAAATTAAAAGGATATTGGAAATTTGAAGGCAATGGTAATGCTACTGTATCAAATGACAACTTTAGTATAAACGGTCAATCACAAATTGTAAATAAATAATATGAATTACTATATATTAACAGAAGAAGTGTTTGAAACAATAGATAAAGATAATGTACATTTTATGCGTAAAAGTATAGATCGTACAGAAAGATTAGTTGCTACAACAGACTTAATTAGTGATAGAGTAAGGTCTTTTCAAACAATAAACACATGCTCTAACTACACGTTTACAAACCACGCTGACTGGGTTGGTGATAAAACTGGCATAGAAGTTGAAGAACTAGAAGAGGGAGGATATATATCTGAGATAGACGACTAGGACAATAGCACCTTAAAACAAAAATAAAGCGTGTAATAATATAAATAACAAAATTAACTTAAATTAAATAAAATGGCAAAAAGAAAAACACCTAAGGTTAAGGACCTTAGACCAACAAGTATAAGCAAGGAACAATTAGATGGTATTCAAGGCTTAATAAAGCAAATGAATAGTATGCAACTAGAGATAGGTAGAATAGAAACTCGTAAGCATATGATAAACCATGAATATACTAAAATTCAAGATTCAATGCGTGAAGAACAAACAGTGTTGAAACAAGAATACGGAGAAGTTAACATTAATATTGAAGATGGTAGTATAACATACCCAGAAGATGTCGAAGTTAATAAGGAAGATTAGTATAGGATCAAACTATAAAAATGACGCCATGCACTATGCCGTTGGGCAAGAAGTGTATGGTGGTCATACCATATGCGATATACTAGAGGAAAAAGATAAGTTTAGTATTTA
>Ga0315315_10002667_pt1 | contig 16325 bp, 21 predicted proteins | sample M140m3416metaG_FD_203699 | JGI IMG/M metagenome (GOLD analysis project Ga0315315, IMG submission 203699) | Ammonia-oxidizing marine archaeal communities from Monterey Bay, California, United States - M1 40m 3416 | ecosystem: Environmental > Aquatic > Marine > Intertidal zone | place: USA... | reverse complement strand
ATAATGTCATGGAAGAAGATGTTCCAGCAATTCTAATGGCGATGGCAAACAGCCTAGAGGACAAAGGATCTTCAATGGATATTCCGGCTGCTGGCAAGCCTCTTAGCGGTGCCGAGATGGACAAACTTGCAAGGGACATCTAAATGAAAATCACAAAATCACAACTACAACAGATTATAAAAGAAGCCATCGAAGAAGAGATGGGTGGCGATGGTTCCCGTAAAGTCCGTGTTGAATGGGATACTGACGGACCTGGCGAGGCCCCACCCGAAGTCGTTTCTGTTCATGCTGATTCAGTAAGTGAATGGAACCAGATAAAAGAAGAAGAAGGCATCAATCGTGCTGACCAGGCGTTGGAAGATATGCTTAGTGATGAAACTGGCTGGCTTGTAATGGATTGGAATTGGGTAGATTGAAAATCACCGAGACTCAGCTACGAAAGATAATCAAAGAAGCGTTACCTCCTCATTTGCAAAAGCATTTTCGTAAGGATGGGTCTTCGGTCCATGGACCAGAAATTAAAGATGTCACCCCTGCTGGTTATGGACCAGACGATGCGGAAATGGATAACCAAGTATCAGCGGACGACTTCAATCAGATAAGCACAGGACTTCGGGATTTACAAAGGGCCCTCGCAAGAAAACAGCGGGAGGAGGTTATGGCGACGCCAAAACAACTGCGGGATGAGGCAAAACAACTGCGGGATGAGGTTATGGCGATAAGAAAACAACTCCTCGCTTTACGGAAAAGGGTGACGGGAGAGTAGGATGAAAATCACCAAAACCCAACTCCGTGAGATGGTAAAGCAACACATTGAAGAGCGTTGCCAAAAGGGCTACAAGACCCACGAAAAGCGTAAGACCAAAAAGATGTTCGGCAAGCAGTATAGGAACTGCGTCAAGGCAGAATCTGAAGAACCCGCTGAGGGCGAGACACTAGAAGAACGTGCCGCCATCCCTATGGAAGATATTTTGCGGGCAGAAGATATTATTAAAAAGCACCTAGAAGAAATGTTTGACGAGATAGGCAGAGAAGACCTATCTAAAAACTTCTCAACAGAAATACTTGTTGAGCCAATTATACAAAAGTATGTCAACAGCCGACGTGCTCAAAGAAACCCTCGTTTCAATAAGTTGACCGGTCGTATGAACCGTAGGTCCGTAAAACCCTAAACACCCCAAACAACATCTGGTACAATAAGGCACGCTTACAAAAGGAGTGCGCTTATGGTGCGGATAGCACATTTTGGGGATACCCACATCAAAAACCTGAAATACCACTACGAGTATCGTCAGGCATTTGAAGAAATTTACCAAACCCTGCGAGAGCAGGACGTAGACTACATCGTCCATACTGGCGACTTGGCTCATACCAAAACACAACTCTCACCAGAGTACTTTGAACTGGCCACAGACTTCTTGAAGAACTTGGCTGACATCGCCGAGACCCACATCATCCTTGGGAACCATGACGGCAACCTGCGTAACAGCAGTCGCCAAGATGCCATCACTCCAATTGTTGATGCCCTTGACCATTCCAGTCTCCTGCTTCACAAGTATTCTGGCGAGGTTCAACTAGAGGATGACCTGACTATTAACATTTTGTCAATCTTTGACGAGACCAACTGGCAAGACCCAACAGACCCAACTGCTATTAACATTGCCCTTTATCACGGAGCAATTAATAATAGTAAAACAGATATGGGTTGGATCATGGATCATGGCGACCACGACATCAAAGTGTTCGATAAGTTTGATTACGCTATGCTGGGAGATATTCACAAGACTAATCAGGTCCTGAATGAAAGTGGGACAATCCGCTATTGTGGTTCTACTATCCAGCAAAACCACGGCGAGACAAACGACAAGGGCTTTTTGATTTGGGATATCCATAACAAGACTGACTTTTCCGTGGAGCACCATCTTATAGAAAACGTCAAGCCATTTATGACGATTGAGATGACCGAGAAGGGCAACCTTCCTCGTAGGCTAAACATTCCAGAGGGTGCCCGACTGCGTGTGGTGACTCACTATAAGGTGTCCTTGGACAAGATTCGTCGAGTAATGGACATTGTAAAAAGCAAATACAAGCCTGAGAGTCTGTCTTTTGTAAACAAAGCGGGACTAAAGCGAGACAGCGTAGATGTTGATGACTTAGGTAGCACAGAGAATCTTCGTGACCCACAAGTCCAAGAGCGACTTATTCGGGAATACTTAAAAGAATATGAACCCGACGACAAAACACTAGAAAAGGTTTTTCAACTCAACTCCAAGTATGATGCCCACGTCAACGGCGAAGATGCCGGACTACGAAATGTAGAGTGGTCCTTGAAGAAGATGGAGTGGGACAACCTTTTCAACTACGGCGAAGGCAACACAATTAATTTTGATAAGTTGAACGGCGTTGTTGGTGTCTTTGGCAAGAATTACTCAGGTAAAAGTTCTGTTGTTGACAGTATGCTCTATACAGTGTATAACTCAATTAGTAAGAACAACCGCAAGAACCTTAATATTATTAACCAGAACAAACCATCTGGTTGTGGTCGAGCGGAGATTGAGATTGCCGGCAAGACTTACATCATTGAGCGGAAGTCTGAAAAGTATACCAAGAAACTTAAAGGCGAAGAGACCGAAGAGGCCAAGACTGACGTAGAGTTTGTGGTCTACGATCCAGCTACCGATGAAGAAACCAGCATGAACTCGCTGGATCGCAACGGCACAGATAAAGCCATCCGTAAAATCTTTGGTAGTATTGATGACTTCCTACTGACCAGTATGTCCAGCCAGATGGGTGCGATGACTTTTATCAACGAGGGTTCAACCAAGCGCAAGGAGATTTTAGCCAAGTTCTTGGACCTTGACCAGTTTGAGAAGAAGTTCCGAGCCTCCAAGAACGACAGCATTGAGACCCGTGCGTTGCTTAGAAAATTGGAAGATAATAATTTTGATGAAGATATTACGCAACTTGTCGGACAAATGTCCGATAATGAAAAGGACCGATCTAAACAAGAAAAGAAATGTAAGAAACTAACTACCGAGTTAGAAACCATTTCCGAACGAGTGAGAGAGATTGATGGACTTTTCGCATCTGCCCCTGTTGAACTTATTAATATTAGAAAAGAGACAGCAAGACTTGCGGCAGCAAAGCAAGAATCCTCAGACCTCCACCTTAAGTCAGCCCAAGCCAAAAAGCAAAAGAAAGATGTTCTGGCGCAAGCGGAAGTCTTAAAGAAGCTTTTAGACACTACGGATGTTGACACGCTCCGCTCTCAGATTACTCGCTGTGATGATTTACAAAAAGACCTCACAACTATTGAGAACCAAATTAAGCTGGAAGAGAACAACCGAGCAACCTATGAAAAGAAACTTAGTGTTCTTGATGAAGTACCTTGCGGTCCTGACTGTGGCCTCCGCAAGTATATCAAAGATGCTTACGAGGCAAAGGAACTTCTCCAAGAGGTAAAGAAGACCCTCACTCTTTTGAAGCGCCGCCATACCAAACTTACCGACAAGTTGGAAGAGATGGATGTGGAAACGCTGGAGAAAGAAAAGAAACTTTATAAAGACAGGGACAAGGAATACGCTGACCTCTGTACCGAGGCAACCAACCTTGATCTATCCTTGGCACAGATGAAGAATAAAATTCATCTTCTCGTCAACGAGATGGCGAGCATCAAAACCAAGATTGAAGTTTATGAACTCAACAAAGAGGCGATTGAGAACCGAGAAGGTCTTATTAAGGAACAGGATGACTTGAAAGAAAATGCCATCAAGATGGAGAGCGACATTGCTATCTGTGAAACAAAGGTTCTTGACCTTGTGAAGCAACATGGTGGTATTGAAACTCAAATTGCTAACATCAAAGACAAACAGCAGGAACTTGAAGACCTGCGGACAGAGTACGCTGCCTATGATTTGTTTATGCGATGTACTCATCCCAACGGAATCAGCTACGATGTTGTGAAACGTATGCTCCCTCTTATCAATGAGGAGATCAGCACGGTACTGGCCAACGTCACTGACTTTGATATTTTCTTCGAGGCGGAAGGAAATAAGTTAGACATCTTCATCAAGCATCCAAAATACGAAGCACGACCTTTAGAGATGGCTTCTGGAGCAGAGAAGACGCTGGCAGCGATTGCCATTCGCATTGCCCTAACCAATGTGTCAACCCTACCAAAATCAGACATTATGATCATGGATGAACCAGGCACAGCATTGGACGCCGAAAACCTTGAAGGCTTTATGCGAGTGATGGAAATGATTAAGGGCTACTACAAGACTGTTCTTTTGATTACTCACTTGGATAGTCTCAAAGATATTGCCGATATGACCATTGACATTGAACGTCAAGATGGGTATGCTTATGTCAACCAATAGTGTGTTTGATAGACAGATAATGACTATTGATGTGGAGTTGGGCTCGGAGGAGGGGCTTCCTAAAACCGCAGGTGAAGATAATGTGTGTGATCTACCAGGCATATGTTATAGAATTCTATATATTTCTTTGATAGAAGGTGTTAGAGATGCACTACTAGTAAAACACCCTCAAAACTTGTATTACCCTCGTTACCAAGAATCGTTGAGGCACTTTTCTTCTTGGGATCACACTAAGGGTGGAAGATATAGCGAAAAGTTGATAAAATCTGGAATTATATCAGAAAATCAACCGAAAGGTGACAGAGAGTTATTTAGGTCTCTTCCCTCTCGTTCTGTTATGGCAGAAATTGGTATCGACGAGGGGGGCACCGCTCGTAATTACATTCTTCCCATTGTTAACCCATCGAGACTATATCTTATTGACCCCTGGGATTTGTCGGAGGATATTGTTGCGCTTTGGCCACAATCCAAAGAAAACAGAGAAAAAGTTACTAAGATGTTTTCAGGCGACAAGAGAGTTAAAATAGTCCAAGACTATTCAGATTCTGCTGCTGAGAATTTTGACAATGGTTATTTTGATTGCGTATCTTCTGATTGGGCTTTAGAGTATGAAGATGCCAAGAAAGAACTTATTAACTGGCTGCCTAAGATAAAAAGAGGAGGATACCTCACAGGGGAAACATTTAATCTAGAATCTCACCACTGGTCGGGTGCATTCGGTGCTACCTTGGAGTTTTTGCTAAAATATGTCGTGGTGCGCCCTGACCTCTTAGATAAAGAGAAGGAAAGAAAAATTGTTTTTATAGAAAATTTCAGGAAACAAATGATGCTTGATGGCCTTAAGGGTGACGAATATAATATACACACCAAAAACCATCCATTTTCTGACGTTGTGGTCCAGATATCTAACGATCAGCAACTTGTTTATCAGATAAAGCCTGGAATGGAGACTTTAGAGGCTATTGCAGGGTCAAAGTGGTTTAAGTATTTCCCTAGCCCAAGAGACCGAAGTGGTTCTTATAGAATTGAGGTAGGTGACTGGGTAGAAGGTCTAGACATCGAAGAAATAAAAAAAGATATAACAGTTGACATTGAGCGTCAAGATGGTTATGCTTATGTCAGTCAATAACTGGGAACAAACCTTCTGGGAAGACGAGCAAGGAAACAGGACAACAATACAAGAAGTCCTAGAAGAATTACAGGACGAACCAATCGTTTCGTTGGGGGTTGCGTCCCTAACTCATCTTCGCAGGAGCACTATTGAACCCGACAGAAAAGAGAAAGCAGATTTGTCCTTTCCCATAATTGTGAGGGAAAAAGATAATAAGTTTGAGTGTATCCTTGATGGAAACCACAGATTGCAAAAAGCGATAGACAAAGGTGAAACACACATCTCGGCTAAAATTTTGAAGTTGCTAAAAAATTTATGAGAGCCGGTGATTTAGTAAGATTTAGGGAATGTACATGGCATGTAGAGCCTAAAAAATACACAGACTGGAAAATAGGATTGTTAGTTGAATATAAGCCCTGGATGAAAATTGCACAAATATTATACGAAGGTAAGGAATATAAAATCCAGGCCAATGATGTGCAAATACATAAGCGGGCTAAAAGAGATTAAGTATACTATTTATTCATAGTCCTTGGAGGACCTAAGATGAAAATTAAAAGATCAGTTCTTACCGAAATTGTAAGAAAAGTAATCAAGGAAAAAAACTTTGATGCTGAAAAATTCCCATTCCCTAAGGCGGACACCTCTGGAAAGTATGCTAAGTATGTAGCCCAAGCTGGAAGACCAGATGTAGATGGTTCAGCCGATGACGACAAAGTAGAAGCGAACACCGAGTTTGAGTCGGCTGCTTCAAAGCTAAATCCCTCTCAAAAGGAAATTAAGTTAGGTCAAGCTCTTGGTATGGCTGTTTCTATGATAGGCAAGTTACCCGGACCTTTCAAAGACGGACCCGGCGGCGATCTTGGTGCAGTTATATCTAAAGATAACTACATTATGGATGGACACCATCGCTGGGCTGCTTCTATTTTTTCCGAAGGTCCACAAATAAGTTTGGGTGGAACACAAATTGATATGGATGGAGAGAACCTAGTTAAGGTTCTAGCTCTTATGGGCGATGCTTTTCATCCTGGCGAGAGAAAGGACCCTTCTCCGCATAATATTATGAATGCTACTGCTGATGATGTCAACAACTTTGTGAACAAGTTTGTAGAAGAAGGTATTGGTGAATTTGTCGATGCCGACACCGCTAAAAGAGTGTTGGAAGAACGCTTTGGCAGTATAGAGAAAGCAAAGACTCACTTTATCTCCCAGCTTCAATATATCCAAAAGGATCCACCCACTTGGGCAAAATCAAGAGACAAGATGCCTGTCCTGGAGCCCAAGGTTAAAGAGCCAGAAAAGGTTGCTAATGCAATGAGGGCTGGAAATGTAGACGTTTACTCGCCATACGCTCCTGGAGATGAAGAAACTGAAGAACCCGCAAACAGAAAAGACCAAACCTGGTCTGGGCTTAGTGTAAAAAATTGGAGAAACAAATGAAACTCACTAAACAATACTTAACTAAAGTTATTAGAGAAGAAATTAACAAAACTGTTAAAGAGTATGCTGGCGATACCGCTGCGCTTGAGATGTCTGGAGGCAAAGAAGGATTTGATCTTACCCCAGGAGGTAGGCAAAGAACTGATTCGAAGAAGATGTCAGCAGATGCAGGCGCTGCTGAGAAGGGACTGAACAAACAAGCCCAGCTAAAAAGATTATTGTCTAAAGTTGATCGTAGAGAAGAGTTAGAGCAAATGTTGCCTGTTTTTATGGGTGCCTTGGGTGATAAACTGAAGCCAAATGAGATCAAGCTCGTTTTGAAGCAGTACATAGAAAAACTGTAACTTAGTTCAAAACAAACTACTTATCTCTATAAGGGAGGTACTGTAGATATGCAGGAAAAAATAGACCAATGGCTCGGAAAATGGGCCTCACGAAAACTAATAGTATGGGGAACCTCCACCGCTTTCTTGGCGGCTGGATCAGTTACGAGCAGCGACTGGGTGGCTGTGTCCCTTGCTTACATAGGACTTCAGGGTGCAGCAGATATTGCTGCTAAGTGGAAACACGGCTGATGAAGAGACTATGGTTTAAAGCCAAAGAGATTTGGTGGAAAATTATACTGGGGGTTGTTGTAGTGGCAGCCCTCTTAATTTACTTTTACCGTTTGCTCAGGCCAACGGAAGATAAAATGGAATATTTGGAAGCTATAAAAACAGAAGCCACAGCAGCCTTAAAGGAAAATGAGTTGCGTGGTAGACTTGAGAAAGATAAGATTGGAGCAATCAAGGGAGTCTTTGAAAGTCGTCTTAAGGATACAAAGAAGATAGACGACCGAGAAGAACGATTGAAAGCTTTGATCAGACTTCACAAGGAATTGGACATTTAAGGAGAATAAAATGGTAGACATTCCTACACTAGATATTGAGGATTACGATCCCGACCTAAACGAAGAAGAAGAGGCTGTTGAGGATAAGTCTGGCGGCGCTCTTACTTATGCTATTGTTGGCGCTGGTCAAGGCGGCGGTCGAATGGCAAAAGCGTTTTATGATATGGGCTATACTAAGACGATTGCGGTGAATACAGCCCGCTCGGACCTGAATGGGTTAGATCTACCAGATAGTCAAAAGTTTCTTGTCGATGAGCACGGGGAACAGGGTGCTGGCAAAGATCAGGCGAAAGCCCAGGCAGCCATTGAGAAAAAAGAGCAAGAAGTATTTAACAAGTTCCGTGAGATCTTCGGGAACAACGTTGATCGTATTTTGATCTGTCTTGGAGTATCTGGCGGTTCAGGCGGTGGAACAGTTAACACCCTTATTAAAGTAGCCAAGAAGTACTTCACCTATATTGGTGTAGAGGATGTAGATCAACGTGTTGGTGTCGTTGCATCGCTTCCGACCGCTGGCGAGTCAGCTTCCCCAACGGTAGCTAAGAATGCACACGCTCGTATGACCCAGCTTTGTGGTCTCGCAGAAAAAGGTAAGATTGCCCCCCTTATTATGGTGGACAACGAGAAGATTAAAAAGCTTTACCCCAAGCTTACAGTCAAGAAGTTCTGGAGGACCATCAATAATACCGTTGCTGGGTTGTTCCACGTCTTCAACGTCCTGGCAAATAAAGATTCAGAATACACAACCTTTGATGCTACAGACTATGATAGTATTATGCGTCAGTCAGGCTGTATGATTATGGGTGTTACCACTGTTAAGAACCTTGAAAACGAAACTGCTGTCTCAAGTGCGCTTAAGAAGAACCTAGAAAAAACTCTTCTCGCCGAAGGTTTTGACTTGACAACTGCTACAGGTGCTGCTTGTATTGTTGTTGGCGGTGAAGAGATCTTTGAAGAGACTGTTGGCTTGATGGATAACATTGAGTTTGGCTTTGATACTTTGGCTGCTTTGACTGGTGGTGCCATGGTTCACCGTGGTATCTATGAGGATGCAGCAAGAGATAAATTAGTTACCTATACCCTTGTCAGCGGACTTAAGCGCCCCGCCAAGCGCATCGAGGGACTAAAAAAGTTCTTGAAGTAAAATGAAGAAAGTAGTTGCACTCATACTGCTCTTTTCACTCAACGCCGCTGCGGCTGAGGTAGTCAAGTTTGACCCTCGCCCAGCGGTTGTTGAGCAAGAGGGCAGCACTTATGTTGGAATACTTCTTAGTGAAGAAGATTTTCGCAAAATGCTTCAAAAGAAAATTGATACCAACGCTAAGATAGCGGATTGCCAAGTAGACCAGAGAGTCTGCAAGCAGATGCAAGATTCTTACAAATATTATATTTCTCAGCTAGAAGGAAAACTGAAGAAAAACAACTCTTGGTTTGACAGAAATCGAGGAACAGTCGGGATTGTTACTGGTTTGCTATTGGGGACAGGGCTTTCTGTGGGGATTGTTCATGCAGTATATCAGAAATAATGAAAAAAGATTTAAATTATGTTGCCGCCGTTGAGAAGGCGATATCAGAAAAATATGGCAAAGAAGCTGTGCAGGATTTTAGATCTACCTGGGAGCCCGAACGAGAGGAAAGTTATTTAGTTCAACTTAAGAATAGGAGAACAAAATTACAAACTTTCAAGGACCGTAAAAAGTTTTTTTTGGTCGGTGATGTTGAAATTAGAAAAAAGCACAACACTGAGCAGACAAACAGAACTTGCCCGGTTTGTAAAACATATTCATTTTCATCAAGAGACGACCTATATATGAATAGGTTTGAGTGTTGCAGTCAATGTTATATTGAATATGTTGAGTTTAGGGAGGATCGTTGGAATAGCGGATGGCGACCACAAGATGGCGAATATAAACCACCGTTAATTAAAACAATTCTTGAAACTTGCAAAGCTTATACTTATAGAATTTTTAGGAGAGTAAAAAAATGGCTAATATTTTGGACATAGTAAGAGGTTTAAGTCAAGCCGCAGCAAATGCATACGATGGCTATGAAAATATGGATGAAAAAATCGGGTTGAGGAGGGAAGAAGGACATCCAGTTCTTGACAGCCGCCTTATGGACGGTTTTAAAGTTCGATTCGCTGCGGACAATCTTATTGTGACATACCACGGCGAAGTCCTGATGAAGGAGATTCATCCAAGAGGGCAGTTTGAGAACGAAATAGAGAGAAAGTTTGGTGATATTGTCTCTTACCTTAAGAAAGAATATAAAAAGGTAACTAAGTCATCCGTAACTTTGTCAGAAATTTCAGATGCCGATATTTATGTTCAGAGTACATCTAGAGTTAGAAACTGGGTGCAGGCAACCAAACGATACAAAATCGGTGGTGCCGAAGATGTGGAAACATTAAAGCAACCCTCACAAGAAAATACAGAAGATGGGATTAAAAAGTTCTTAGATTTGTTCTCAGACAAGCGCCCATCCAATGATAAGGCTACCAAGAACCCAGATACGCCTGAGGCCTAAATGAGCCTTACAAAAAAGGAAATGATGGCAGAGATCGTCCGTTGCGGGAAGGATCCTGTCTATTTTTCTAACAATTATGCAAAGATTTCTCACCCAATGCACGGGCTTATACCGTTTGATATGTATGGGTTTCAGGAAGAGGCTCTAAAGGACTTCAAAAAGCATCGTTTCAATATCATTCTTAAAGCTAGACAGCTAGGAATATCTACCACTGTAGCTTCCTATGTTGCTTGGATGATGTTGTTCCATAGAGATAAAAACATTTTGGTTGTTGCTACCAAGTTAAACACTGCTGCTAACTTAGTTAAAAAATCCAAGGCAATATATAAAAACTTACCTGCTTGGTTGCGTATTGCTTCAATCGCTATTGATAACAGAAACTCGTTTGAGTTGACTAATGGATCTGTCGTAAAGGCATCATCAACCTCTGGTGACGCTGGTCGTTCAGAAGCACTTTCTTTACTTGTGGTCGATGAGGCTGCAATCGTTGAAGGCTTAGATGAAATGTGGGCTGGACTTTACCCCACTCTATCAACGGGTGGTACCTGTATTGCTCTTAGTACTCCATATGGTGTCGGAAACTGGTTCCATAAAAATTATGTTGAAGCCGAAGAGGGAAAGAATGATTTTAACCCAATAAAATTACCCTGGACAGTGCATCCAGAGCGTGATGAAAAGTGGTTCAAAAAAGAAACTCGCAATATGTCTAAGCGAGAAATCGCTCAGGAGTTAGAGTGTAACTTTAATGCTTCTGGTGAGACCGTTGTTCACGGAGATGATCTTAAGAGAATATTAGATAATTTCTGCGAACCCACACACAGGACTGGATTTGACAGAAATTATTGGATTTGGGAACAACCCATAGAAGGACGAGACTATATTGCTGTTGCTGACGTCGCCCGAGGAGACGGTTCAGACTTTAGCGTCTGTCAGATATTGGATCTGCAAACAATGCAACAGGTGGCGGAGTATCAAGGAAAAATAACCCCTGATATGTTTGCTCCTCATCTTTGTACTATGGCTTCGGAGTACAACAACGCCCTATTGGTTATCGAGAACAATTCTTTGGGTATTGGTGTTCTTAGTCGCATTGAGGAGATAGGCTATAATAACATATATTATAGCGTCAGGGCTACACACGAATATGTTGACCAAGCCACTGCTGAGGCTATTGGTGGAGTTGCTGGTTTTACCATGTCTATGAAAACTAGGCCACTTGTTATAGCGAAGTTTGAGGAATTCGTCAGAAACAAACTAATTACTATTAACTCAAGGAGGTTGGCCAACGAGGTAAAGACTTTTGTTTGGCACAATGGACGCCCACAGGCTATGCGAGGCTATAATGATGATCTTGTTATAGCATCTTGTATCGCTTGTTGGGTAAGAGATACAGCGTTAACGGTAAATAAAAGAGAAATAGAGTATAAAAAAGCGATGATCGGTGGTATTACAGTTAGTAACAGTACTTTCAATACAAAAATAGAAGGTATGCAGGGATATAAACCAACAGGTAAACCACAAAACACTTTTGAAGGAAATGACGGCAAGCAATATGATTTGTCGTGGATAATTAAGGGATAGAAATGGCTGACAATAGTAATCAAAACAAGAGCAATGAAAATAATCCAAGGAATCAACAATCCTCTTTGTTTAAGAGGTTGACCAGACTCTTTAGCGGTCCTCTTGTTGATTATAACCAGCCGGCTGTCACCAGAACAACGGCTAGGACAGTTACCAAATATAAATTTACCACTGCCAATGGTAAGGAATTTAAGAAAAAAGAATATTACAACCCATTTTCTGGATTGCAGAGCAAGGTGTTGCTTAATCGTGACAAACAGCTTCGTTATACTGATTTTGACCAAATGGAATATATGCCAGAGATTGCTTCTGCTCTAGATGTTTACGCTGATGAGATAACTACTTCTTCGGAACTAACATCTTTGGTAAATATTGAGTGCCACAACAGAGAGATAAAAGAGATCATCAATACTTTACTTTATACTGTATTGAACATTGATTCAAATTTGTTTGGCTGGGCTAGAAGCATGTGTAAATATGGTGACTACTTCCTGTATTTGGACGTGGATGACGATATAGGGATCACCAATGTGATTCCGCTTCCGGTTCGAGAAGTTGAAAGACTAGAAGGCAAGGACCCGACAAATCCAAACTATGTCCAGTACTATTGGAGTGGTGATTCGCAACCAGGAGTTACATTTGAAAACTGGCAGTTAGCTCACTTTAGGGTTTTAGGTAATGATAAGTATGTTCCCTATGGAACTTCAGTCCTAGAACCATCCAGAAGAATCTGGCGTCAGCTTACATTATTAGAAGACGCTATGATGGCCTATCGTATTGTTCGCTCACCCGAACGCCGTGTATTTTATATTGATGTGGGCAACATTCCTGCGGAAGATGTTGAGCAATACATTGAACAGGTTAAGACTCAGATGAAGAGGAATCAGATTGTAGATGGAGACACTGGACGAGTTGATCTCCGCTACAATGCTATGAGTATTGATGAAGATTATTATATTCCTGTTCGAGCCGGCAACTCATCCAGAATTGAAACACTGGCTGGTGGATCATTTACAGGTGATATTGAGGACGTGCAATACCTTCGGGACAAATTGTTCTCTGCGTTGAAGGTTCCCAAAGCTTATCTAGCACAGTCAGACGCTATGGAAGACAAGACCACACTAGCGCAAAAAGATATTCGCTTTGCCAGAACTATTCAGAGACTCCAGAGAGTTGTTATCGCAGAGGTTGAAAAAATATGTATTGTTCACTTGTTTACGCTTGGATACCGCAATGCAGATTTAACTAATTTTAAACTAACTCTTAATAATCCTTCTAAGATTGCAGAACTACAAGAGCTTGAGCATCTTCGCTCTAGGTTTGAAATTGCTGGCGCTGCAACTGAAGGGTATTTTTCAAAGAGATGGATTTATAAAAACATCTTTAAACTTGATGACGATGAAATAGAGAGAATGCAGTTTGAACAATACACTGATTCAAAGCACGCCGCATCAATTGAGTCTATGGGTACTGCCGCTGGTGAAGCTGTCACTGCTGCTGCTGGTGGTGGTGGCGATGACGCAGCCGGCGCTGGTGACGATTTAGGCGGCGGAGATGATTTAGGCGGCGACCTTGGTGGCGATGACACAGGCGCAGAAGCGGAGACCCCAGCGGATGAAGGACCGCTTCTAGCTGAACCAGGGCAACGAAATGATAATGGGTACGAGACCGTCAAACTAGACGGTCGTCGAGGTGGTGCAAGACTTAGGAGCTTTTTGTCTAGTGCGGGAGAAAGTGTTGGCTCTAGCTCAGATAGAAACCTATTTAAAGGGTGGTCTGGTGAAATGAGACCGCTATCTAGAGGCACCGTTGGTGAGTCTATGCAGTCAGAAGAAATGTTGATTAGGGAAACAAATAACGATATTTTAAAACTTATAAGTGATCTGGAAAAAAACAATGAAGACTAAACACAACAAGAAAAGAAATACAGCATTTGTATACGAAGCTCTTTTGAGAGAAGTTACAAAGTCTATAGTTAGTCGAGATGCGGAACGTAAGAATAAAGCTATCTCTATCCTAAAAGAGTACTTCAAACAAGGTACGAACCTTTCTAAGGAACTAGGCTGCTACAAAGCACTTATAAAAGAAGATTCCCTTGACAAATATACGGCTGAAAAAGTTATTTTCTTAGCATCTAAACAGCATAATGAACTAGACAAAAAAGAGATATTTAACGAGCAGAGTAGATTGATTAAACAAGTCAACACTGACCTTGGAGCATCAACTTTTTCTAACTTTATCCCAAACTACAAAAGCTATGCCACTGTCTATCAGCTTTTTAACAAAAAGACACCTCTGAAGACAAGGGTTATATTAGAGCGAGAGATTTTGGAAACCCTTTCTGGAGAAAATGAGCAACAAGATGAAGGTATGAAGCCTGTTGATACTCTTGTGGTAAAAACGTTCGTTAGCAATTTTAATGATAAATATTCAAACTTGTTACCCGAGCAGAGAGAACTATTAAATAACTACATTTTGTCCTTAGGGGATAATATGGTAGACTTTCAGCTTTTTTTAGTCAAAGAATTACAAAGAATAAAAGACAATGTAGCAAGCTCTCTTTTGTCTGAAGATATAAAAGACGATGAACAGATGTTGACAAATACCAAACTTGTTATCGAGCAGATAGAAAGCTTTAATGTTTCTAAGTTCAACGAAAAAGATCTAAAGAAGGTTCTTAAACTCCAAAATTTAGTAAACGAGTATAATTCTGATGTCAATAAAGATTAAAATAAACAAACCAGAAGAGAAAAAGCCAATTCAAGCTCAGGTTGAGCTTCAGGTCCGTAAAACTCTCTCGGGAAATTACTTGATAACTGACCACGAAAAAATGGATATTGTGATATCCCCTTCGGCTAAGAGTATCTCTGCTATACCTAAAATGTACAGTGGGGACAATTCTAATATCTATAGCTATCAAAGAGACTTGATGGCTTCGTTGGAAAAGGGTGGTGTAATTGAGCACACTTTTATACAGGGTGGTTTAAAGTTTGGTGTCCTCGAGGCTCTTTACGGAGATGGGCAAGAGGGCGTTGACCCAGTACAGGTTGCTCTGTTGGAAATTGAAAAGTTTGTCAAAAAGAGTCTTGGTGAGGAAATTAAAGCCAAACAATACGATAAAGATATTGAAGATAGGTTCACAGATCCCGAAGAATCAGAAACAACTGAACTTGGAGATGTTACCCCCACAGAGGAAACTCCATACGGCAGAGCTAGTTCTATTGAAACTCCATATAGCTTTGTTGGCTACGGATATCTCTATTAGATAGGAAAATTGTGGATTTATTATATTTCATACTTTGTGCGTATGGACTAACACAAATTTTAACATTTTCAAAAATACTTGAACCTTTGCGTCCAAGTAATTATTTTTTTCACTGTCCTATGTGTGTAGGGTTTTGGTCTGGGGTCCTTCTTTTGCTCCTAAACCCTTTTAGCGAACTATTTACCTTTGATGTTTCTATAGTAAATGCTCTCTTGTTAGGGTGTTTGTCTTCGGGAACATCCTATGCGTTGTGTATGCTCATATCGGACGGAGGATTTCAATATGAATACCGAGCTAAAGGGAGTGTGGACTCAAAAATGGATGCTAAGACCAGTAACAAACTGTTGCAGGGGTAGCAGTATCGTGCGGGTAGCGCCCGCATCTAAAGGAGATAAAGATGAATAAGAAATATGTCTTACAAGAGTTTATGAACCTCGACTATAGCGATGAGCTTCTTACGGAAGAAGAGCGTGAAGGTAATCGTGCCGGCACCCACCTCATTGTGGCAGGCAAGATTCAGTGCGCTGAAGCAAAGAACGGCAATGGACGTATTTATCCACGTCCAATTCTTGAACGAGAGGTTAAAAATTATGAAAAGCTCGTCAAAGAAGGTCGTGCGATTGGAGAATTGGACCATCCAGATAGTTCAGTGGTAGAACTCAAGAACGCTAGTCATGTGATGACCGATGTATGGTGGAAGGGTGATGACGTTATGGGTAAGATGAAAATTCTTAACACGCCTGCGGGGCAAATAGCCAGACAACTTGTTGAAGGTGGTGTTCAGTTGGGTATTTCTAGTCGTGGTTTGGGCTCTACTCGTCAAGAGGGTAGCACTACCATGGTAGAAGATGATTTTCAGCTTCTTTGTTTTGATTTGGTTTCTGAACCAAGCACCACAGGTGCATTCCTGGTTGCTGAAAGTCAAGTAAAAACCCATTTGACAAAAGCTGATCGAATTAATCGTGCGCTTAACGATGTTCTCGGGGACGACGATTAAAGATGGGTGGTTTTGGCGCTAGCGGCAGTGGTGGACAGGGATTTGCAATTCGGCTTGAGGCTGATGGTGACACAAAGCTAGGAAATAGCGATGGCGACTTACATCAAGTCACGGGCACCCTTCAATTAAATGAGAAC
>Ga0315315_10002666_pt1 | contig 16328 bp, 9 predicted proteins | sample M140m3416metaG_FD_203699 | JGI IMG/M metagenome (GOLD analysis project Ga0315315, IMG submission 203699) | Ammonia-oxidizing marine archaeal communities from Monterey Bay, California, United States - M1 40m 3416 | ecosystem: Environmental > Aquatic > Marine > Intertidal zone | place: USA... | reverse complement strand
AAGGATGGTCGTGCCTTTGAAGGCCCACAAGGCCTGAAGACCATTCTGATAGAAGACAAGGCCAGGTTTTCGCAAACATTCGTAGAGAACATGCTGTCCTATGCCATGGCACGTCAGCTTACTTTTCGCGATCGCGAAAGTCTGGACATACTCTACCAGCAGTCCGCTGACAACGACTTCAAACTACGCGACATTCTCGTTGCGATCGTGTCATCAGATTTTTTCACCGAACGATAAGAAGAGGCATTGCAACAGAATCAAGCTGGAAGCCTCCATCCGATTTCTCTTGCGTTTTATCGATCTTCAATCCATCTCACCAGACATCATTCGCGTGACAACTGCACCACTTCGCAGCAGGCTCGTATCACACGGCCCCGCATTCAAGCATCTCTGGAGCGTTGGTGGCCAACTGCGAGGCCAAGACCAAACTTCCCGCCTCCTCTGCCAAGCGTGTTCTGCAACCTGAGTATTATCATCGCCAATAATTGCACATGGCAGATCCTCTGCTCATGAGCAGCTGGACAATCATCTCAAAGTATTGAAGCCGATTCGACAGATTTCCAAATTCCTTTCAAACGTGCGACATAGTGAATACAAACTCGAATTCGGAAGTTGACTTTCGATGTTTTAGTAGATCTTGCGTGCTGAAGATGCATCAGCACTCTTTGCGGCATGCCAAACCGCCGATCACACAACTTGGGTGAAAAGGCAGACACCGATGAAACGGAAACCGGCAATGCTTCGAGTCGATTCACAGTCAACGATGGATCAATCAATCTCAATGATCACCGAGTCGATGTCCCCACCCCAGTCGATTTCCTTATCCTGATTTTCTTGTCCCATACGAATCAACTCAACATTCGCTTGCCCACCCTCCCGCGTCTTGTCTGATGTCCGCGTGTGGGACAAGAATGTGTTTTGTGGATCGTAACCGTTGGACAAGAATCAAATGCCGGTCAAACGCTCTGCCGAATCACCGAACCGGTCGAGTTCAAGGCCGCCCCAATCCATCAGGCTGAGAAACAGGCTGCACATTCGACGATTGGAAGCATCAAGGTAGTCAAGCGTGCGACCTCCGCGGAGCTTGCCGCCCCCTCCACCCAACAGAACGACCGGTAAATGCTTAGCGTCATGGTTGCCATGAATCATGCTTGAACAATGCATGATGGTGGTGTTGTCGAGCAGAGTTCGATCTCCCTCCTCAACTTCCGCCATCCGCTCGCACAGGTATGCAAGCTGGGAAGTAAAGAACTGGTTGACGCCGACTAGTTCCGACGGCTGGGTGTGGGCCATCTGGTGATGCTGATCCTTGGCACCGGCGTGTGCGTGCGTGAGGATCGAGCCATCGTTGCAATATTTGAGGGTCGCGATACGCGTGGAATCCGTGCGAAACGCGAGCAGCACGATGTCGTTCATCAGCCTCCAATAATCCGGGATCTCAGCGGGAATACCATCAGCAGGCCTGGGGCGATCGGCCGCTATCAGGCTCGGCTGCCAACCACCGGCCTCACGATCCTGACCAGCCCGTTTGATCCGCCCCTCTATCTCGTGGACACTTCCGAGGTACTCCTCAAAACGTTGTCGATCTGAGACTGAGAGTCGCTTTCGCAGCGAACGGGCATCTTCAAGCACGGCATCCACAACACGCAGGTCGCCGCGGTTGTGTTTCGTGCGGAAGAGACGGTCAAAGGCCAGCGCCGGCCGCGTTTCCGTCCAAGTGGGCGACACCGCCGTGCTCCACGAAATGTGCGAACTGTAGAGCAACGGATGCCCGTCTTGAAGCCCGGGGATCGGCCCTTCACAGCCAAGCACCAGCGACGGCAACCGAGTGCGACTGCCAATCTGCTGTGCCATCAACTGGTCAAAGCTGACACCCGTGTGCACCTCGGTCTTTGACATTGGCGCTCCACTCAGCATGTTGCCGGTTTGCATGCAGTGGATAACGCCATTATTCGCCTGCTCGTTCCACAGGCCGCGAAGAAAAACCAACTGCTGCTTCCAAGCTTCAAGCGGCTTCAGGCATGGGCCGAGTTCCATTGCCTCGCCCTGTCCCTTGGCCCACCAGTGTTCCGAGTGAAACCCCATCCCAGTAAACGTCACAAGAGTGCGAGTCGGGGGCTGATCTGTAGCGTTGGCCGCTGCGGCGATCGTCAGCGACTCGAGCCACGGCAGTGCCATCGAGACACCGAGTCCGCGCAGCAAGGTACGCCGTGAGACGGTCGAATCAGAACGCATGGGCATGAATATGTTCCTGTAGTGGAAGTTTCCTAGGCACCTCGTAACCAATCACCTGTCTGTAGCCGCGCTCCGGCGAGCGTCGCCAAGATTTTCAGCTCGCTGCTCCCTGTTTGGCTGAAGCAGTCGTGACCGCTGGGCGAACGCAGCGGAATTGCTCGCTACGCACAATGATGAGCAGAATGTCCGACCAGCGGCCCCCAGCGAGCATTGTCTCCGTTAGCTCATCGACCAGCTTCCGATCTGAAATCTGCACGGCTCGACCCAACGCATAACCTGTCAATTTTCGGGCGAGCGAACGCAGCACGTCCTCGCGGCGGGGACCAGTAAGGTAATCCCGCAGGCCGGCGAAGCCTTCGATCTCGACACCATCACGGGTGGTCGCTCGCGCATCACCGGGTTTCATATCTTCGGTGGGCCGCAATCGGCCGAGAGCGTCGAATTGTTCCAGCGTCATGCCATACGGATCAATGCGAACATGACAGTTGGCACAAGCCGGATCTTTTCGGTGACGCTCCGTAATCTCACGCACGCTCAACCCCTCCGGTGGAGTCTCGGGAAGCGGTGGCACACCGGACGGCGCTGCGGGCAACCGCTCTCCAAGCAGCTGAACCACCCATGCACCACGTTTGACAGGACTGGTTCGAGCGGCTGCCGCCGTTTTTGCGAGCACGGCACCGAAGCCGAGCAAACCACCGCGACTGTAGGCAGAAACCTTGTCAACACGACGCCACTTTGGACCGGTCACGTCCGGGATGCCGTAGTGATTAGCAAGAGTCTCATTGATAACGACCGCATCGGCATCAATCACGTCGGCGACGGGGCGATCGTGCACCAGCAGATCTTCGAAAAACCGAACTGGTTCTTCGGCCAACGCATTGCTCACCGCTGGCGTGAACTCGGGAAACTGCTTCAGATTCCGACCGTGGTTCGTGACGAAGGCCCGTACACCCAGCCAACGGGCGCCGAATTCGCGAGCCATACCGCGCATCCGGCCGTCTCTCAGCATACGCCGCAACTGCGCTTCCATGACCGCCGGCTCATGCAGGCGAGCTGACTTTGCCCGCAGTTCGTCGTCCGGGATCGAGTCCCACAAGAGAAAGCTCAACCGCGTCGCCAGTTCGTCGCCCGAAACAGGCTGCCAGTGCGGCCCGATTGCCGGCTGCTCAACACGATAGATAAACCAGGGCGATGAAAGAATGCGGGTGAGGGTAGCACGAAATGCAGGCGCGTGCTCGATGCCGTCGGCACGATCGCTGCGATAGGACGCAAGAATGGCAGAGAGTTCCTCTCCGGATAGCGGCCTGCGCCAGGCACACGAGGCGAAGGCAAGCAATGCCTCCAGATGCGTCATCTCCGCAGTGACCTTGGCCGCGCGCAGAGCTTCCTCCTGTTTCTGCACCTGCTCTGCAAACAGCTGAACATAGAAAAACATGATCCGCGCTCCATCATTTGGTTTGCGGTAGTACTGCAATATTTCTTCGTACATACGCGGGGTGGCAAACGCCTGCTCGCTGACGAAGTCCAGCTCATTCCACAAGCGGTCGAGTTCGGCTCGACCAGCCTCGTCGAGCAGAAGTCGACGCAGGGGCTCGTCTTCGCGGTGGTACAGAAAAATACTCCCCTGTGCATCTCGCGGGATAATCGGCTCGAACAGGACCGCCGGTGGAAAAAGGTCACGAAACTCCGAGGCTGATCTGGACCATTCCGCAGCAACCTGCGGATGAACTACCTTGGCGACTTGCGGATCGCCCAACGTTGGCTTGGCAACCGGCTCGGCCAACCTGCCGCCACCACCCGTCGCGGCGACCAGGAACGCCTGCACTTGGGCAGTTACAGAACTACCTTCGCCAAGACTGACGTCGGCACGAAGAAACCGAGGCAATTTGAGCAACTGCATGAGTCGGGCCGGCAGGTTTTTCATGTCGATGACGACCTTTTCGCCCGCAGCCGTTACCAACGCAGATCGGGGGACGGGGCGATTCAGCGGGTGATGACCGAACTTGAGCCCACAGGCTGCTTCGACTGCTGCTTTCAGTTCCGGGTGCTCCGCGAACACAAGAGTCTGGCCGTCGCCTCCCTCCAGCCGCAACCGGTCCCAGACCACGAAGGTATCAGGCTGAACCGGCAATGCGACCAACTGGAAGACCGGATCCCGCGCGGCACCCTCAACCCGCTCACGAGCGACCACACGGCGCAATTCCCCCCATGCAGGGAACCCATTTCCCACCGCAATGACAGAATGCTGCATGTAGTTGCCTCGAAACAGCTGATCCTGCGTGGCCTTGATCGCTGTCAATATCGGTGCCGGATCCGCAACCTCCGCCCGCCACTTTTCTCGAATGTGATCGAGTGGTGCAGGATGTGGTCCGGGATCCGTTAAGTCCGCGGACGTACTGCCTACTTCGGACAAGGCCTCCCCCAGTTCCGAAGCTGCCAGATGCGACAGTTCGAACGCGACACCATCAAGCCCAGCTGGGTGGGCATCGGCAACGCGGCCTGAAACCAGCAACTCGCCAGCAACAGGACTTGTCCAAGCCACAGCAACTGGCCGATTTGGCCCCGGATGCACAAAGAAAGTCTGCCCAGGCAACGTCGTCCAGACCGACAGATCTTCGTCACCAACATTTACAAACACTGAGGGCTCGGACCCTAGGCTCCAAGACTTCAGTTCAGACCGTCCAGCGATGCTGTCGCGCTGATCGGTAAGAAAAGTCGGAGTTAAAGTCGTTTCCAAAAAGCTCCAGCGAGCACCATCCTTATCTCGCCACGAGTTCCCCTTCATTAAATTGGGGACCAGATCGGCGACGCTCCAAGCGCGCTGATCACCAGATTTCTCACGAATTGTCCACTCGACCAGCGTGCTGTCAGCGCCATGATTTGCATTGGGACGCACCGTCAACAGCAGCAGTTCACCCTTTCGCACCGAAACAGTACTTTCAAAGGGTACGGAACCACCTTCCGCAACATTGGAGCCCGCCAGAATCTGTTTCGACGATGTCCAGCGGGACTCAAGCTGATGGGAAACTGCCTGCCGTCGTTGCTTCAACGCTTCAATTGCGTCTGTTTTTTCTTGCCACTGTCGAATCCGAGCAGTGACGGTAGATGATGCTGACGATGAGCTGGTTTTTCCATTGAGACCATTCCACAACGCGGTCAAATAAGTCAGGTTGAGTTTTTCTTCGTTGGCCACAGCTGCAAGGGCGGACGGTCCACCGCGAAGGAGCCTTTCCCGATTGCGGAGAGTAGCCTCAAGGTGCAACGCCAGTGGTGGCTCTCCGCCAGGTCCGGCGTACCGAGCGTGGAAACTGCGGAGTGATTTCAATGTTTCTGCGGTCCAGGTCGGCCGGTCCGGAGAGGGAGAGAAGCGAAACCCCTGTGGCAGCAACACGGCGTGAGAGGCTACATCGCGAGCGGTCTGATGGTAGCGTTGAACCAACTCGGGTGTCACCGGCATCGCTTCACCAACGTTTGCGAAACCCTCGCCACCGACGCTGTCGACTGGAAACTCACGAGCCTGCGTTGGCTTCATGTCCACACCGGTAAGATCGCGTATCGCGTTGTCGTATTCCGTGTTACTGAGCCGACGCAGCGTCACCAGTCCAGGGTCGCCAGCCCGTGCGTCCGCCTCAGCATCGAGCGCCGCGGTAATCCAACTCAGCAGTTGTTCCCGCTCAGCATGCTCCGGCTGCGGCTCGCCCTTCGGCGGCATGTCGCCACCACCCACCCGCTCGGCAACATTGCCAAGCACTTCAGGTCGATCCAGGAACGAACGGACTGAACGAAAGCTTGTCAGGTCGAGATCGTTGTCCTTGGGATTCGCTCCATGGCACTTTCCACAGGACCTGACAAGAAGCGGTTGAACCTGATTTTCGAATGACTGCGAAAGCGTCATCAAAGACGGCTCATCTGCCTTCAACAAAACACCGATGCCGACCAGTGAAATCATCACAAGAGCAAAGCACCGGAGAAGCAAGCACGCCAAGCCACAACGCACTACCGCCGACCCAAGACAGCTGCACGGCACCTCGCTCTGGGCTGCCGTGTTTTTCAGAAAGTTCAAACCATAGTCCATCGCAGTATATTTTTTGCTGCTAATGTGATGCTCCACAATCCAGACAACATGGTAGCCACTTCCCACGTGTGAATGGTTGCTCAGACGGACTTTGCTGGCCAAAACAGTGGTTCAGGCAGGGAAGCATTCTGAGAAACCCTAAGAAAAGACACCGAGAAACCCTGCCAACTCAGCCCTCAGCAAAACACTTCTGATGACAGGCAAGCACTCGTACTTGCGAGCAGAGCCCAGACCGCCAGAGCGTGACTTGCTGGCTCGCTCATCCGGAAGTCGAACAAGAAACACCAAGAAGCAAGACAAACAAATGAACCGGAGTGTCCGTGCGAGCAACGCGAAAGGCCTGATGCATCATCGTAATTACGCAAAACACAAGAAGTGAGTTATCTGGCACACGCACAACCAAGCTCATCCCGCCATGTAGTGCGCATAAAAAAGCCACTGCCAAGGCAGCGGCTTCACGCTTGAATGTGACTCATAAGAAGCCAGCATCATTTTGCCGAGAACTTAAACACGGTGGTCGTGCGATACTCATCGTCGGGCTTTAAAATCGTTGTCGGGAAATTCTTCTGATTCGGACTATCAGGGTAGTGCTGCGTTTCCAAGCAGAAGCCACCTCGGTGCACGTAAGGCTTGCCGGACTTACCCTTCAAGCGACCGTCCAAAAAATTCCCGCAATAAAACTGGATACCTGGCTCTGTTGTCGTGATTTCCATGACACGTCCTGTAGTCGGCTCGTGAACCATGGCAGCCAAAGAGAGCCCATCACCCTTACGATTGAGCACAAAGTTGTGATCGAATCCAAGCCCGAACTCCAGTTGTTCGTCCTTCTTTCCAATATCACGTCCAATTGATTTTGCGACAGTGAAATCGAATGGGGTGCCCGCCACGGCTTTCAACTCACCAGTGGGAATCGAAGTGGAATCAACAGGAGTATACTTGGCCGCATTGATCATGAGTTCGTGGTCAAGAATATCTCCTTCGCCTTCACCCTTGAGGTTGAAGTAGGAGTGCTGGGTCAAATTGATGGGCGTTGCCTTGTCAGTGGTCGCCAGATAATCCACGATCAATTCGTTGGTGTCGGTCAACTTGTAGGTGACTTTGATTGATAAATTACCAGGATAACCCTCTTCTTTATCCTTGGCCAAATAACTCAATTCCAGACCAGACCATGCCTCACCACCAACCAGTTCAGCATCCCAAACCACTTTATCGAATCCGATCACTCCACCATGCAGGTGATTTGGGCCGTTGTTCGTAGCCAGCGAATAAGTTTCACCATCAATCGTGAATTCGCCATTTGCAATCCGATTACCATAGCGACCAACGATTGCACCAAAATAGGGCTTATCAACCGCATTGATATAATCCTCGACTCGATTGTAACCAAGGGTAATGTCACCAAGTTTCCCATCTCGATCCGGCACAAGAATGGCGGTCACAATCGCGCCATAATTGGTGATTTTCACCTGCATGCCAGACTTGTTTTTGAATGTGTACAGTTTGATTGCGTCAAAATCTGTAACACGCTGCGCCTGAGCACTGCTGGCAAGGAAAGCAAAGCAGACGAGAATAGCGAGCAATTTCTTCATGGTGCTATTTCAAAGTAGGAGTGAAATTAAAAGCGAACGTCGCGAGGGAGCAGGTCCCTAGAACCACACTATGTTGGGTGGGCTTGGGCAATAGTGTCGACTACAGAGCGGTCAGAATCAATGCGCTGCCAGATTGCAAACACAGAAAGTTCGCTAGACAGGCAGATGCCGACAAAACCACACAAAACTTGCTTGCGAATGAAGCCGCAAGCTCCAAATCAATCGACGCGAGACAAGATCACATGATAAGGGTCGCCCTTGCGTCCTTTGATGGAGGACTGCACTTGCACCTCAGCATCGCCCTGTGGCACCGAAATACTCGGAATCACTAGTCGTGTTTGCCCTGCCTTAAGCGTCGCCTTGCGTGTCACGCTGCCGATCGACAAGCTCAGTTCCATGGGACCAACAGGCTGACTATATACCAACTCGGCATCAAACGTCGCTGGACGCTCCACGTGAACCAACCAGACGCCGGACACCCCCCACCCCACTGAATCGCTGACCCGCCAATCCTGCAGTGTCAATGCACTCACTAATTCATTGTCAGAGCCGATCACCATTCGCGGCGGAGCATAATTGTCAGTTCGGGTAGTCGAGACATCGTCGAACCAAGCATCGTAAACCTTCAGCATCTTTTTAAATACATTGGGTTTTGCCTCAGCCAAGTTGACTTTCTCTCCCTGGTCAGACGCCATATCGTAAAGCTCAAACGGAACTCCTTCAGGCATTTTTTCCTTGCCAAATCCGCTTGGATGCACCAATTTCCACCTTTGATTTCTCACGGCCATATGGTGATAGCGAACGGGTTGGTCACCACGGTGTACCTGCAGTACAAGGTGGCGATCTGGCCAGTCAGGACTTTTGCCTTCCAACAACGGCAGCAGACTGCGACCGTCCACATTTGCACGTGCAGGAACATTGACCCCGGCTGCCTCAGCGATCGTAGGCAACAAATCGATATGCGCTGCGATTCGATCACTGACAGTTCCCGGACGGAGTCGATCAGGCCATCGCACAAAGAACGGACTGCGAATACCACCTTCATGTACCGTCGCTTTCATACCTCGGAATGGACCAGCAAAACGCATTGAGTTGGGACCATTGTCAACGAGATAGACAACCATCGTATTATCAAACAGTCCCTGTTCCTTCAGGTGCTGGTCCAACTTCCCGATGTTCTGGTCTACGTTCTCGATCATTGCCGCAATCCTTGCCAACTGATCAACGTTTCCCTTCTTGCCCACCATGATGGATTTCAGATCAACGGTCTTGTAATACTCATAAAGTTCTTCCGGCACATCATGATAGGGCCCATGCGGTGCGTTCGTCGGCAAGTAAACAAAGAACGGCTTCCCGTTCTGCTTGCAACGATCAATGAACCGGATTGCTGCATCAAAATACAGATCAGTGCAGTAGCCTTCGGTTTCGACTTGCTTTCCGTTTTCAAAGAGAATTGGATTGGTATATCGCTTGTTATTCTCAATCGGTTCTGATGGTTGGGCCAAACCGCCACCTCGATGGATGTAAGACTCATCGAAACCCTGATCATCAGGTCGCAACGGATAATTGTCACCCAGATGCCACTTACCAAATATTCCTGTGGCATAACCGGAGTCCTGCAGGACCTCCGCAACAGTTACCTCCTCGGGCTCCATCATTGATCGCCCCTTGAAGGTATCTACAACACGTGTTCGATAGTGGTACCTTCCGGTCATCAAAGACGCACGAGTTGGCGAGCACACTGGACAAACATAAAAGTCTGACATGGATGCACTACCCTGAGCCAAAGCATCAATGTTCGGTGTACGAATGACTGAATTACCAGTAACTCCGTGATCGCCATACCCTTGATCGTCGGGCATGATCACCACAATATTCGGGCGACTCACCTCCGCAGCATTGGCGAGCCTGCTGTGTACCACGACGAGGATGTGAAAAAAAACCAACACGGCAACAAGTAGCAAACGTACAAGCATTTAAACTCGGCTCTTAAATCAGATGGAAACAAAAACGTGGGGAAAACTACTTGTTCTTCTTTTTTCGTCGGACGACACGCTTGGCTTTGGCAGGGAAGTAGGGGGAATCGGTTCGGGCCGAAGCCAGAAACGCCTCAATTTTCTGGACCGTAGCAGGATTACTTTGCGCAACGTTTTGCTTTTCACTCCGATCCTTTTTCAAATCATACAACTCCAGCGGCTCTTCTGTCCCGAATCGAATCGCTTTCCAGTCACCAAACCTGACAGCCTGCTGAAACGGCGAGTGTATTTCCCAGTAGTGCATCTGCCGGGGTCGTTGTGTCTTGCCCATCAAAGTTGGCACAACAGACATCCCATCAAGATGGGAGAGAATTTCTGCACCAGCCAAATCACAAAGCGTTGGGAAAACATCTCGCATATCCCAAACGAAATCACTTTCCGTGCCCGCTGGAACATGCCCTGGCCACCTGACTCCCATGGCCGCACGAATGCCTCCCTCATAGAGCATTCGTTTTACTCCTCGCAATCCGCCGGCGCTCTCAATTGCCTTGGCAAACGGCGGGTTGGGGCCATTGTCAGATGTGTAGAAAACAATCGTTTCATCATCAATCCCCAACTCCTGCAATAAATCCATCACTTTGCCAATGGTCTGATCCGTTCGGGTTACCATCGCTGCATAGTGCTGCACTTGAGTGCCTCCTGGAATCCCTTCGTACATGGCAAAGGCAGGGTCATCAGTGGGGATGATATAAGCACCGTGTGGCGGAGTGACAGCAAGGTAAAGAAAGAAGGGTTCGTTCTGGTGTTCGCGTATCAACTGTAGAGCTTTTGCTTCTTGCTCATAGGGAATATAGGTCTCTTTTTTTCCACCTTTGTTTCCGGGTAGTGAAACCATCTTGCCGCCATCCCAAATTTCATCGGGAAAGTGATCATGAGCATGCACCTGATCCAAATACCCGTACCAGTAATCAAACCCCTGTTTCTCTGGAACTCCCGTGGACCCAGGATTCCCGAGTCCCCACTTACCAACACCTGCGGTGTAGTAACCTGCACTGTGCAGCGACTCAGCCACCGTGACGTCAGCATCTTCCAAGAACACGAGCGGTCGTCCATTCTTGGCACTGAGTTCTTTCACCAGTGCCTTTGCCGTGTTGTCTCGACGTCGACAATGCCCAGTGTGTAACCCAGTCATTAAGACGCATCGGGTTGGTGCGCAAACGGCAGAACCCGAATAATGATCTGTAAACTTCATTCCCTCGGAACAGATACGATCAAAACTGGGTGTTTTGACATGCGGCGAACCGAAGGCGCTGAAATCACCGTAACCAGCATCATCAAGCATCACGTAAATGATATTGGGCTTTCGACCACTGGTCTCGGCACCACGCAGGCTGGGCGTGAATACGACTCCCAACACAACGACAGCAATCAAAACAAATGACTTCATCTTTACTCTTTCACTCATAAACGCTGTTCCGACATAGGTAAGACAACAAGCACATCAAGAACGAATCAGACATTGGGCGTTTCAGCAATCTTCACGCTATCGAGAACAATTGCGAGCCACTCTGACAATTGACTTTGAAAATCCAAAAACTCGCCACACGCCAATCTCCAGTGGGTCTCTGGAGACTCAATTGCTATTTGAATCCGAGCCAATTCAGAGTCAAGATTCGCCATGATCTCAGCTTCAACATTGGCGAGAGTGGCCTGCGGTGAAAAACGCACTCTGTCGCTCGATTCCGACCTCGTTAACTCACACAGTCTACCCTGAATTGCCGCATACCGCTTGCCATTAAGAAACACTCGCCGCAACTCCATCGAGCTATTGAATTGAAAAACAGGATCTGGGCCGACATAGACACTGACTTGCCCCTGTGATCGAAAACCGATCACCACAACAACGTCATCGATCACGCACTCAGCCCTCAGCAACATCTGCTTTCCGTCTCTCAGCAGATCTTCTCGATCCTGTTCCTGCTTCGCCATTTACCGTTTCACTCCAAACCAACAGGGACTACAACCCCAAAACAGCCAGTACCCCGACACCTCTGAAACAATTGCCCACGATCGACTCGCTGCTGGACGATCACCGGCGTGCCCTGCCGCGAACTTTCCAAGCCGGGTGGGGAGCATGTGCTTCATTCATCATTCTGGCCGCAGCGTCCACGAGCTCAGGATTTTGACTGGCTACATTTTCCGTCTCACCGATGTCATTCTTCAGGTCATACAGTTCAATTGTTCCGCTAAACATGGGCTGGCGAATCGCCTTCCAATCACCAAACCGAACGGCTTGGCGACTGCCTTGCTCGTAGAACTCCCAGTACAAATACTGATGCTTTTTCTGCTGCTGTGGCTCTCCCTTCAACGTGGGCACGAAACTGATGCTATCGATATTTTCTGGCAATGAGGCACCAGCTAATTCAGCAGCGGTTGCCATCCAATCTCCAAAATAGCCCACATGTTCTGTCGTGGTTCCAGCCTTCACCGTTCCGGGCCACCACGCGATGGTCGGCACTCGTATCCCGCCCTCATAAAGCGCTCGCTTTGTACCTCGCAAGGGCCCCGATGGATTGAATCGGTTTAGCTGATGGCCGGCTTCGTTATGCGGACCATTATCACTCGTAAATAATACGAGCGTATTTCCATCGATACCTGCGGTTTTCAAGTGATCAAGTATTCGGCCTACGTCACGATCCATTCGAGTGATCATCGCAGCCTGTCCCTTGTCAGGCTCTGGCCAATCCTTGGCCGCATAGATGCCATAGTCGGGAACCTCTGCGCCATTGCCATTCATCCTGGTGCCTTCGTTATTTGCGTGAGGGATGGTCAAAGGCAGATAGAGAAAAAAAGGGGCTTTCCGGTTACCATCGATGAACTTGATAGCCTCAGTGACAAACAAATCATGCGAATAGTCGACACGTTTGGTTGCAGCACCACCACGAAACCCGCCGTAAGAGCCACCTGACTCTTCAACAACATTTGCCAGCGTTTTTTTGTCTGCGTTGTCCCAAACGAATTCGGGATAATAGTTGTGAGCGTGAACTTGGTTCAGATAGCCAAAGAAGCGGTCGAATCCTTTTCGAAGCGGGAAGCCTGGCTGATGCACCTCACCCAAGCCCCACTTACCAACGAGACCATTGGTGTATCCCACCGTCTTCAAAACGTCTGCAATGGTCACATCCTGTGCACGCAAAGACTGCTCAAGCATGGTGTCACTGTTTGTATTACCTCGCACATGCGTGTGCCCCATGTGCTGCCCAGTTAACAGCACGCTTCGACTTGGAGCGCAGACAGTGTTGCCCGCATAAAACTGCGTGAACTTCATTCCCTCGTTGGCCATCTGATCAAGCCGCGGAGTTTCGATCACTTTTTGGCCAAAGCACCCCACATCACCGTAGCCCAAGTCGTCGGCCATTATAAAAATCAAATTGGGCTGCGTCGCCACGCGCGTTTGCTCGATCACATCAGGCTGTTGATCAGCCCAGCACACGCCACAAGCCAAGGCGAGAAGGGTACCTAAAACACAAGCGGAAATGTTCATGGAAATACTCCGGGTTTGTACGTACATGCGTGCCTCATTCGTTTCATCATTGAATGTGAAACCATGATCCTCAATCCTGAGGCTGATCCCACAAGCGATACGGGTCATCAAGGCGGCGTTGCTCTGAGAGCAACAGAGCTTCCAATTCCTGCAGTTTTGCGGCGTAACGGGGGTCATTAGCGAGATTGCGATGATTCTCCTTGGGCACGCCCTGCATCAATTCAGTCACAGTTGTTGAATGATGTTCCGACAGAAATTCGTGTGGATTCTCACGCAAATTAAACAACTGTGTCTCTCGGACCGTGCCCTCCATCACATCATATTTGATTAATTTCCAATCACCTTTCTTGACACAACGCATACCCGGCTTTGTGCCTCCACAATAGACACCGTAAAGAACATCCCGAATCGTCTCACGCTCTCCCTCAAGAACTGACTGAAAGCTTTGTCCCTCATTCGTGACCGGAGGCTGGACATCGGCCAGATCACAGAGTGTGCTCAGGACATCTAGCAGGTAGACATTACCTTCCACACGACTGCCTGGCTTGACCCCAGGACCTTTGACGATAAGAGGCACACGCCAAGTATGTTGGTAAAGATTCTGCTTGCCCTGCAAACCATGGCGGCCAATCGCCATGCCGTGATCAGCAGTGTAGATCACGTAGGTATTTTCGAGTTCACCCAGCATGTCCAAACGCTTCAACACGCGGCCAATTTGCCGATCTATATTTTCATCACATGCAAACTCCCGTCCCAATTCATTCCGAATGGTCCGAGGATCGCGCCGCTCCCAAACCCCACTGACGTTCACCTCATCTCGCAATTTGGGATGTCCATGGTGAAAAGGATGTGCAGGCAGATAGTTAACAGGCAAGGTTGGCTGCTTGGAGTTAGCAGGTGGCAACGAACCGCGATCGCTATGATTCACTGCCCCGTACTTAGCCAATAAATCCTCTGTTCCATCACGTGTATCGTGCGGATGAGAAAAGCCAAGGTAGATAAGAAAAGGAGCCTTACTTTCACGATCATCCAGATAATCCAAAACCTGATCAGCATGCCATGCACTCCCAGTCTCCTTGGTGCCACCTCGCTTGGTTGCAGTGCGACTGACCTTGAATTTAGCATTTGCTGCCGCATAGCTATTGCCGTTCTTACAAGTCCGCATGGTGTCATACCCCGCACGATCAAAAACGGCAGCCATTGTATTGTTGGCAAGGTCTGCCGGCGCCAGAGTCTGCCTACTGCCTGCTCCCCGATTGCGTGAACCCCGCCGTGGCAAATGCCACACCGTGCGGCCTGACATGATCATGTGGCGTGAAGGCGTGCAAACTGCGCCAGACCACGACCCCATGTGGTACGCTCCATCAAACACCATGCCTTCAGAAGCGATCCGATCGATCACAGGCGAATCAAGACTTGAACGCGGGTTGTAAACTTTCAGATCAAAAGGAGATTGATCATCAACAAGGACGAACAAGAAATTTGGACGCTTCGTTTCGTTCGCAGAACAAACCACCACGAGAATCAAACATGACAAGACAGCAAACAGACGACGATCACTCATGAACATCAATTTTTCCCAAAGGCAGGCAGGAACAGGAAAGCATCAGGAGACAGAGGGCTTACGACAAAGCCGAGCCATCGCACCCCATGATACTCGACTCAAACCGAGTGCAATTTTTGGCTTCCAAAAACGAAACAGAATCCAATGCACACACTGGAGCGTTCTCTGCCCGCGCGGCATCAGGGCAGAGGATTTTCGAACCAGACAATATTATTACTGGAATGCCCCGCAATCAACAAATCAAGATCGTAATCACCGTCCATATCAACGGCACGTATATCGTATGCTCCCTGGTTACTGCCGACCTCACGGCGGACAAAGTTACCCCTGCCATCGTTCGCGTACCAAACGGCTTCCCCGTCAGGCTCCTTTCCACACGTCGCAATATCGAGATCTCCGTCGTCATCGAGATCAACTGTCACCAAACAGTGCGGCCCGACAATTTGCGTATCAATTTCAACCATGGTGAACTCAGGCCCACGAAACCAAAGTACACCCTGACCATGCCCTCTGGTAGCAACAAAATCCATCTCCCCATCCCGATTGACATCGCGTGGCTGAATATTTGTTGCCCCAGGCTGACGCGTGGCGAGTAGATGCTTCTTCCATGGCTCGGCCTGATTAGGCAATTGTTCCCACCAAGCGAACCATTCCCCACCGTCAAAACCAGGACCACCTTTTGCTCCACAACAGATGTCAGGCAGACCATCACCATTCACGTCGGCAATCCCCGTGTAGTGGTTTCCGCCAGGTGCGTCACGATCGGCAAACACATGACGTTTCCATGGTTCTTTGCCCTTCGGGCTTTTAGGAACCTCAAGCCAAGTCAGTGAATTGGGGATTTTGGTTTGGGCAGGCCCCCGCCCCGAATTTGCAATCAAGTCAAGACGTCCGTCCTGATTTACATCTCCCGTGATCAAACAATGAGTTCCGAGGATTTCATCATCAATGGTGCGATAAGTCCACGCTTTTCCTGAAAAGGGATCATCAGGACATTCAAGCCAGAAGACAGTGTTGCTAGAACCACAAAAATCCAGATCGCCATCACCGTCCACATCAAGCAGGCAACTGTGAATGCAATCAGCTCGCGGCTTATTGCGAGAATGATCTCGACCAAAGGCATGCAGTTGATAGGGCTCCCAATTTGGCCCTCGATGCAAGACAACCTTGCCATCATAGGATGACAGCACATCGACATGCCCATCGTCATCAAAGTCAGCTGACACCGCGGAATTGACGCTTCCTGTGGCCCGCGTGATCACATGCTTACGCCATGGATCAGCTTTACTCGAAAGCGGCTCAAACGCTGGCTGATCCGCAACAGCAGGCAAGCCGTCAACAAATC
>Ga0315315_10002664_pt1 | contig 16335 bp, 13 predicted proteins | sample M140m3416metaG_FD_203699 | JGI IMG/M metagenome (GOLD analysis project Ga0315315, IMG submission 203699) | Ammonia-oxidizing marine archaeal communities from Monterey Bay, California, United States - M1 40m 3416 | ecosystem: Environmental > Aquatic > Marine > Intertidal zone | place: USA... | reverse complement strand
GTCGTCGAGCTGTCCTTTCAGGCTGGCAGCTCTAGGATCTTTAGCTGGTTCCTTGACTTCGGTAAATGTTTGGCCGTCAGAAATTGCATCTAGATAGAATTCACTAATCCGCCGGCTGGTCTTTGTGCCCTTGATTGTCAATTCTTGACGATCTGGTTGAGCTCCGCCGACACTTGCCATTATTGTCACTGGTCGCCCATCCAGGGTTTCAAGGCGGGCCAGCAGATGTGTCTCGCAAAGGTCGGAGTCATCCGGATAGCACGGGCGGGCCCAGATAACCTTTAGCGGCCCAAGAACGCGCTCTGAAAAAAACAAGAAATGCGAGATTACTTCCCGCGTCATGCCACCTTCATGCCCGAATCGTAGCCAATCTGCTGCTCTTTGCCAAGCACGGGGCCAAGCTCCATAGGTCACAATAATGTCTACCCCAACGATCTCACCCAATTCACCATTGCGTACAGACTGTGATACGTCCGTAAGAGCATCACCCGCCGCCTGAGTGAAATTGACAGCTGCTGGAACCCCAGAGGATTTGAGTATGGCCACAAGGTTTTCACTTTCGCCGACATTCACACCAAGGGGCTTTTCAAGGAAAATGGCTTTGCCGGCGGCTGCGGCTTTCAAGGCGTAGGCCTTCCGCGGTGCGGGTGGGCAGGACAAGTAAATCAGATCGGCCAATTCAATGGCTGCATCTGCGCTGGCTGTGACTAGTGCATCAGGGGCGAGCATCTGCGCCTGTTTACAAGCCTCGGGATTGGGATCCCAAAGGCTAACCGGTTTGTAACCGCTGTGAATGATCAAATGTTCTAGCATGCGTCGCCCCATGATGCCCAAGCCGACAATCGCTGTCTTAACAGCCATGTTTTTATGCTTCATTGGGATTTCTCATGCAGCAACGCGATTTCAATCATCATATGTATTCCTTTGTTACCATTTACGGTTTGGGTTACGCGAAGATCCCCAGCAAGTGAGCATAACATATAAGCATCATCGCAGCTTAATCCTGTGCGATCAACAATCCACCCAATCATATCTTTCAATGCCATTTCCACACAGCGGTCTAGATCTTCATGCATCCCCATGGTGATCAGGTGGGTTGGAGTCTCTGCACGTGGAAAGTGTATGGGCAAATCATCGCGAATGATAAGCTGAAAAGTGCCCTCCAGAGCAGTTTCAATGGCGGTAACGCAAACCTCGCCGTCGCCCTGTGCAGCATGCCCGTCGCCGCACGAAAACATTGCACCTTCCGCGTGGACTGGCAAATAAAGTGTCGTGCCTGACACGAGTTCCTTGTTGTCAATATTGCCCCCATGTGCCCGTGGCTGGATGGTTGAGATCACACCCCAGTTTGGTGGGGGAGCAACGCCCATAACCCCAAAGAATGGTTCAAGCGGTAGCTCTAGCCCCCAGGACAGACGTGCTGTCATTTTTTTATGGTCTAATGGAATCGTGACGACCCGGCCCCTTTGAAAGTCATCCGGCAAGGTTCCTGCCAATGGCCGTATCAAGTTCCAGCCCCAGTCTTGGCGCAATTGGACATCAAGGATCCGTACCTCGAGAACATTCCCGGGCTTTGCTCCGACTACCGCTATTGGTCCGGTGAGAATATGCCCTGGCAATTGACGTTGCGAATGAGCGTGTATCTCAAATAGTTCAGGCGGTATATGGAAACCGGCATCCGTTGCTGGAATTTGATCAGGCCCTCCGGAAACTGTCTCTATGGTCACCGTTTCGCCGCTTTGAATTTCCATAACTGGTTCGATGGCAGCATCAAAGTAGCCCCACTTGCAGGTTTCAGGACTGGCCTTAAGACGATTTACCATAATGCGCACCTTTGCTTGTGATTGAAAAGACTACAACCCGACGGTCGCGCCGTCCTTGCGCGGGTCAGAGCCACCAGCATACCCGCCATCTGTAAGACGATGGATAAGTTGAGCACCACCAAAGCCAAATGCGGTATCTGGCTCTTCCATGGCGAGTGAGTGACCCAAGTTAGCAAGGTTTTCAAGTGTTTGTAACGGTAGTGTGGTCTCGCATGCCAAGCCAAGCCCTTCGGTTATCCGCCAGCGTGGGGCATCTACTGCCATTTGTGGATCCTGTCCCCACAGTTGAGTGCGCAAGACCATCTGCAGATGCCCTTGTGCCTGCATCGGGCCACCCATTACCCCTAAGCTCATGAGCGGCTCAGTTTTCCCCATCAAAAAACCCGGAATTATAGTATGGAAAGGACGCTTGCGGGAGCCTACAACGTTGGCGCTTTTGGGATCCAGTGAGAATCCCCAGCCACGGTTTTGAAGGTGAATTCCTGTGGCTGGCACGGCAACTCCTGAGCCGAAACCAGCATAATTTGATTGGATATAAGAAACCATCATCCCAGATGAGTCGGCGGTACTCAGATATACTGTGCCACCATGTTTGGGTGCACCAGCACCAAAGTCCTGAGCACGTGTTGGATCAATCAGCCTTGCTCGTTCAGCAAGATAGCCATCTTCGAGCATATCCTCGGGTGAGACTGTCGTCATATGCTTGATATCGCCAACGAATTTTTCAGTATCAGCGAGCGCAAGTTTCATTGCTTCGATCTGAAGATGCATTGCAAGTGGATCGTCAGCCTCAAGATCACAGACATTGGTGTGACGCAAAATTCCTAGACCCATCAACGCTGCAATGCCTTGTCCGTTTGGTGGGATTTCGTGCAGTATGGCATCACCAAATTTTTGCGAGATTGTACCGCACCAGTCTGCACATTGGTCCGCCAAATCCTGAGATGTCATAGCACCACCATGGGCGTTTGAGTGGGCGATTAAGGCATCTGCAATTTCTCCTTCATAAAAAGCTTTACCCTTGGTTTCGGCGATGAGATGTAGGCTTTGTGCAAGTGCCGGATTGGCGAATCTTTCTCCTGGTAATGGAGCTTTTCCATTTTGCAAAAACACTTCTGCAAAACCCGGCTGACCTGCCAAGATATTGCCCCCACGGGCCCAAAGTTGAGCAATCTTGGGAGAAACTGGAAATCCACGTTCTGCGTAGCCGATAGCTGGTTCAAAAAGCATTTCAAACGGCAACGAGCCAAACTTGCGCGAGATTTCTACCCAGGCAGAAACCGCTCCAGGCACTGTTATACTGTTCCAGCCATGCATTGGCATTTCATCATGCGCAGCAAACCTCTCCAATGACCACGCCTTTGGTGCGCGCCCCGAAGCGTTTAACCCATGCAATTGTTTGCCATCCCAAAGGATAGCGAAGGCGTCTGAACCCACCCCGTTACCGGTGGGTTCTACTACTGTAAGCGCGATCGCTGTAGCAATGGCGGCATCGGCAGCGTTCCCGCCACGTGTGATCATTGAAAGCCCAGCCTGGGCCGCTAGAGGTTGTGAGGTGGACACCATATTATCCGCTAAAACCGCTGATCGGCGCGATGGATAATGATGCGAAGCACGCAGATGCATAATTTACTCTTCTAGGCTACGGCAAACTAGGAGATTGTTTATTTGTTTCAAGTCGGTTTGACATAATCGTTGTCCAATTGGTAATTTTTGATATCTAACAGCAAAGAGATTTAACAGGAACGATAAACTTGGCCTTAGTAAATAAGAATATAGAAAAAAATGCAGTTTGAATATCACAAACCATAGTGATGCATTCTGAAAAAAAGTTGCCTCAACGTCGGCGGCCAGATTTGTAAGACTTTCTTATAATCTATTTATTTAGCGACCAAGTTCCGGATGGAGAAATATTTTGTGAAAGCTCCTATCGGCAGTGCTTTTTATAGTGCTTGACTGAAATCTTTGACTATTTGAATTAAACTTCCAAGTGTTCAAATAGCTTGATTGGGTCTGAAATTTTTCTTCTCTAATCGTAAGAGCGATTAAGTGGAGAACGAGACACAGGCCCGGAACCAAAAAAGTTGGGCGGGAACATTGTCAAAGATGCTAGCTGTTCAAACTGTCATGGATATTCACAAAGAGAGATGAACAGTGATCTGCCAACGCTTAGAGTAAATCATCACACTTGACTCATTTGGTTCAATAATTCTAAAAATATCCAACATTTTGGTGGTAGATAAAATTGATCCTAAGGCGCGACCAAGAAGACGACACAGTAATCGCTGTGCTTGCAGCGGCATTGAGACGTGACATTTCTTTTGGAACGTTACTGCCTGATCAAAAACTGAAAATCCAAACCCTTAGGACACGGTATGGAGGTTCCAACCATTCCATGCGCGAAACTCTCAGGCTTTTGACAGCCGAAGGCTTAGTGGAGGCCACGAGTCAGCGTGGTTTCCGGGTAACGTCTGCGACAGAGGAAGATGTTCGTGACATTGTTATGGTGCGCTCCGAAATCGAAAAGCTAGCCCTCGGTCTGGCGATTAAAAATGGTGATATAGCATGGGAGGGCCGTGTAATTGCAGCACACCATGCTCTTCAAAAGGCTGAAATAAGCGTTGCTCAGGATGCGGATGATTTGACGGCGTTGGAATGGGATGAAGCCTGCCGCGCTTTTTCATTGGCGTTGATTGATGCCTGTGCAAGTCCGCGTTTAGTAGACTTGCAACGTAGGCTATTCAATCAAAGTAGACGCTTTCGTTTGGCGCTCCTGCGTGAAGGTCACATAGATTTTGATCTGCGTCGCGCCAACCAGCGAAAGATTGTTGAGGCCGTTCTGGCCAGGGATGCGACAGTAGCGGTTGATGCGCTGTTGGATGACATTAAAACTGAACTGAACCCTGAAATTTAAACCAGATCATAGGGAGGAAAACATGATCAGAATGAATCGCCGTAAAGCGCTTGCCCTAATAGGCGGAACGGTTGCTGCAAGTGGATTAGCCGCTCCTGCATTGGCCTCAAACAAGAAAATCAAAGTGGGCGCACTGCGCTTTACTTCTCATTCAGGGAGCTTCATTGCCTTTGAGCGTGGGTATTTCGCAGAAGCAGGCCTCGATGTGGAATTTGAGTTCTTCCAAGCTGCGCAGCCGATGGCAGTTGCAATTGCTAGTGGCGATATTGATTATGCGGTTACGGCGATTTCTGGTGGTTTGATCAGCTTAGCTGACAAAGGTGCTGTAAAAGTCATTGGTGGCGCTCTTCAGGAAGAGGCAGGCATCGATGGACAGAAATATCTGATTTCCAGTTCGTCATATAAATCAGGTATAAAAACCCTCAAGGATCTTGATGGAAAGAAATATGCTGTGACTCAAGCCGGCTCTTCGTTTCATTACATGGGGGCCAAAATGGCCGCTGCCGAGGGGATTAATTTACGTTTTATACCTTTGCAAAAAGTTGGGGCGATCATTGGTGCGATGAAGTCTGGCCAAGTCGACGGTTGGTCAATTGTGCCCCACCTCGCTAAACCATTGGCTAAAGCAGGGGCCTGGCGTATTGTTGGAGATGTTTCCGCTTATATTCCCGATTATCAGGTCACTACGGTGTTCACCTCTGCTAGGAATGCCGCAGATGAGCGCGGAATGACTGAAGGTTTCTTGAAGGGTTTTTCTAAGGGAGTTGATGACTATGCTGCTGCGATGATTGATGGCACTGCGGATCAAGACGAAATGGTCGATCTGATCCACAAATATGTGTACAAAGATCGTGATCGGGCAAAGGCTGCTGGCTCGATTATTAATGGTACAATGCGGCTAAGCACGGGCGCTACATTGAATCTTGCGTCGGTTCAAGATCAGCTAAGCTGGTTTCAATCAGAGGGTTTGGTCGGTGCGGACATCACGCTGGATACACTCGTAGATAGCTCTTATGTAAAAACAACTAGCTCTTAGAGGTGTTTTTGAGTGGGATCAAAGATTTGTTCCCACTCAATTTTTTCGAGGCAAAAGTATGGATATCAGGCTGGATGGCATTGGTCACTCCTACAGTGACTTTGAAGTGATGCGAGACATCACGTTGGACATTCCTAATGAGCAGATTGTCTGCATTGTCGGGCCTTCAGGCTGTGGAAAATCAACACTGCTGCGTTTTATTGGTGGGTTGGAACGCCCAAAAATAGGCCGTGTTTTGCAAATGGGTGAGCCGCCCAAGGAGTGCCTGAATCCATTAACGTATATCTTTCAAGATTTTGCACTTTTACCATGGAGATCTGTGTCTGGGAACATTTCGCTTGTGCTTGAAGATCATGGGATCAGGGGTGGTTCTGCTAAGAGTATCATTGATGACGTTCTCGCACGAACAAAGCTCACTGATTTTGCCAAAGCGCTTCCCAAACAATTGTCTGGTGGCATGAAGCAACGCGTTGCTATTGCGCGCGCGCTAGCCGTTAACCCAGCTGTGATGCTTTTGGATGAACCTTTATCCGCTCTGGACAGCCAAACCCGGGAATTGTTGATGGATGACCTTGTGCGTTTGTGGTCACGCCAACCGTTTACCGCGGTTTATGTCACCCATAATCTAGCCGAGGCTGTTCGCTTGGGTCACAAGGTCGTGGTATTGTCCCGCCGACCGGGCAAAATTCGTGAAATTGTAGAAATCAAAAAACCTTTGGCTGAAAGGGAATTTGGTGATGTCGATCTAGACGCCCATCAGAAACACCTCTGGCAGTTGATGCGCGACGAGGCGCGTGCTGCCGATGAGGAATTAATTCATGCCTGATCTTTTGGAAAAGACTATTGCTTTTCGTGGTGGGGGATTTGCCCCTAAACCTCGGCGCTGGATTGGTGTTGCGGTTTTTGTTTTCTTGATTTTAACCGCTGAATGGGGTACGCAATCAGGCTGGATATCCGCTCTAACTTTGCCCAAACCATCCGATGTCTTTGAGACATTTTGCCAATTATACTCCAGTGGATTGCTGTACAAACATCTTGGCCCATCGCTTAGTCGTTTGGCGGTTGGTGCTTCCTTTGGAGTCAGCCTTGGAATCGCGGTTGGTGTTTTTATTGGACTGTTTTCACATATTCGTTCGGGTTTGGTCCCTTTGGTTGCTGCCATTTTCCCAATTCCAAAAATTGCTTTGCTTCCGTTGTTTGTCATCTGGTTTGGCATCGGAGAAGGATCCAAATACGCCTTGATTGCCTTTGGAACTTTCACGCCAACAGTCGTAGCCACATATGGGGCAGTTGATAATGTGGATCGCACATTAATCCGTATGGGCCAAAGTTTTGGATTGTCTTGGTGGTCCATCGTACGCAAAATTGTATTACCAGGCGCTTTGCCTGGTATTCTGTCTGGACTTCGGATCAGCTTAGCCATCGCCATTATTTTGTTGGTTGCTGCCGAAATGCTTGGTGCAGAATATGGGATAGGCGCTTACATTCTTGAAGCTGGCTCTCTTTATGACCTCGAACGACTGTTTGTTGGTGTGGTGCTTCTGTCAGTGCTTGGTGTCATAGTTAGTGCTGTGATAAGCCTAATTGAAAGACGCATGCTGGAGTGGCGCACGTAGTGGTAGGTCACCTTGTTAACTATTTAATTTGACGCTTGCACCATTTAGCGGAATATTTTCAATATTAGATCTTTTTTATTCGTTGGAGTAACAGTACGTTGGCTCCCATTCTCTACCCCAGATGCTCTGCCAATAGGGTTTTAGCATTGAGTTTTGAATAGGCCTCCCGCCTTTCCAAATGTCCGCGTGTGGCTTTGCGTACTCATCAAAATATAGGTCGATTCTTGCACTAAGCTCAGCAACTATGCCCTGATGGTCTGGATCATCGACAAGGTTCAAGCACTCGTTTGGATCTAATTTGGAAGCGTATAATGCATCTGGCAAATCTGGGGCATTATCCCCTTTAAAGCGTTTGAACATTACCCAATCTTGGGTTCGTAGAACGCGCGTTTCTTCTTGCTCAGAGTAGACTTCGTTGAACAGATGTGGACTGTCTTTTTCCTCTAATTCAGTAGCTAACGAACGACTGGGAAGGGCCGGTGAGGGATCTCCTCCCGCGAGTTCAATTATTGTAGAAAACAAATCCATATTGGACACCATCGCGTCTGACGTTTGGTGCGCTTTGATCTTTCCAACTTGCGAGATGATCAATGGAATGGAATGAGCTGCTCGGTGTAGGTTCGATGGAAAAGTTGCCCCGCCGTGTCCCCAAAACCCATGATGTCCAAGTGACAGGCCGTGATCTGCAGTGAAAATGATCAAAGCATCAGGGGCAGCATCCATAATGCGTCCAACGGCTTCATCTATCATACTGATTTGACTGTAATAATTTCGTAATGTTGGCAAATGATTTGGCGCGCACATCAGCATGGAAAAATCGAGATCGTGGCTGCTTTGTGAATTAATCATTTCAAAATTCTTTACCGCCTCAGCAGATAATCCCTCTCGCGGAATCGAATTCATTGGGCAATCGTCATAATTTGTTGCATGACGATTACGGTTGCCGTCATTTGTTGCAGGCCAATGTCCATAGGGCGCTGGAAACGGGATATACGCGAAATAGGGTTTTGTTGCTGCTCGGACATAATCTATGGCCTTATCGGTAAAAAAATCTACTGAATGACCTTGTTGTTCGTAAATCTCGCCATCTTCACAGATTCGATTTTTGTAAAAGCTGCGCACATGACCATCTGCCATTGAAACCCACCTGTCCCATCCAAGTGGCTTGGTCATTGCATCGCCCAAGTGGTACTTTCCAAACAATCCCGTTGTATATCCAATTGATTGCAATTCTTGGGGTAGGGTACTTGACCTCCCAAGTGCGTGCCAACCCTTTGGCCAATCTTGACTATTGCGATCATCAATCCAGGAATGCACACCATGTTGTGATGGTAACTGTCCAGTCAATGCAGATGCACGACATGGCGAACAAAACGCATTCACACAGAACGCATTATTAAACCGCATCCCTTGCCGTGCAAGACGGTCTAGATTTGGAGTCATCACCTCACTGTTCCCGTAACAACCAAGCGTTTTGGCCTGTTGGTTGTCGGTGAAAATAAGGATCACGTTTGGTTGGGTCATTTTATTTGGCTTTCAAAAATTTCTTCTTCTTCAAACTATCTTTTAACATAAAGTCTTAAAATGAAATGGTTGCAAAACAGTACTTAACGGTATTGATTGATTTCATGCTGATTTAAGGTGTAAGAGAGAAAAATTTTGACACAAGTTGCTGAACGCCCAGCTTGGAAAATCGATTCTAAGACGATCTCACAAACCTTTTTAATGGCAGCTCGCAATGCGCCTGATGCTTTATACTGTAAGACTGCTTCGATCCAGCTATCATATTCTGACGCGGCAGGAGCAATTCAAACACTTGCAAATGAATTGCACCCCAGTATTCATGGAAGAACTGTAGCTATTATTTTGCCTAATTCGGCTGCATTTCTCATTGCTTATTTTGCCGTTTTATTTGCTGGCGGGAAACCCGCCTTGGTCAATTATGGTCATCCGCAGTCGACGGTCGAGGAATTGCTAGCAGGTCTGAACGCCGCAATAACCATTTCAGATCGCACTTTTGAAGGTATCCCAAATCGATTACTTAATGAGCAAATTGTTAAAGAGTTGCATAAGCCTGTCTGTTTTAAAACTTTGCGTGATCCGGGAAAGGCTACTGATATTGCTGCTATTTTGTTTTCCGGTGGTACAACTGGCTTACCCAAACAGGTTCCACACACAAATGCATCAATCGTCGCCACCATGGAGCGTGGCGATTGGGGGTGGCAGACTAAAGATCAAGATGTTTGGCTGCCTGTAGCGCCCTTTACCCATATTTACGGATATTTGATGGGGCTCGCTAATCCACTAATGAGGGCTGGTGCTGTGATTTTGCCAGAACGTTTTCAACCAGATTTGATTGTAGAAATGTTGGTGGATGAAAAAGTCACAATTTTTGGTGGTGGGCCGCCTGCCATTTATCAAGCAGTTATGGCATCGGAGAAATTTGAAAATGCTGCTTTCCCAAACCTACGTATTTGCCCAGGCGGGGGCGCGCCTTTTCCTATCGATGTTCACCGGCGTTGGCATGCGGCTACTGGCCTGAAGATTTACGAAGGGTATGGAATGACTGAGATCGCACCAATCACAATCAATACGGAACATGATGGCGTCAAACCCGGATCAGCGGGCAAAGCCGTGCCGGATACTGTTGTCGAAATTGTTGATTTGGAAACAGGAACGGTAGTACTTGGCACAGGACAAACGGGTGAAATCAGAGTTAAAGGGCCGCACATGATGACAGGCTATACCGGAAATTTTGAAGAAACCCTGCAAACACTAAAGCATGGATACATTTATACTGGTGACATCGGTACGGTGGATGATGCAGGATTTTTAACAATCACAGATCGAAAAAAGAATGTAATTTTTGTAAATGGGTTTAACGTCTTTCCCCGTGAGATCGAAGAACTGTTGTTGAACCATCCTGCCATTTCTGGTTCCTGTGTCGTTGCACATTCGCATGCAAGGTCAGGCGAAGTACCTATTGCCTTTGTGACACTGCGATCAGCAGCAGATATTGATGAAATCATCGCATACTGTCGTGAAAATCTGATTGCATATAAGTTACCAGCTCGGGTATTTATTCTTGAGTCCATGCCTCTTACAACTGCAGGTAAGGTTGATCGTATCAAGCTCCAAAATAGTTTGGAAAAATGACATGATCCGATCAGCGGATAAAAGCAAATGAGCAAAGAAATTCAACAGATCAAATCCCGTTTGATATTACCCGCAATTGTGGCGCCAATGTTTCTTGTCTCCAATCCAAACACAGTCATTTCAGCATGTAAATCAGGTCTTATGGGTTCGTTTCCAGGGCCCAATGCGCGGACTGGTAATGATCTGCGCGACTGGTTGGTCGAAATCACTACTGCCCTTGGGCCAGATGATGCGCCCTGGGCATTTAATATGATAACCCATTCCAGTTACGGCCGTTTTGATGAAGAAATCGCTTTGGTTGAGGAATTTAAACCTGACCTTGTGGTTACAGCGCTAGGTGGCCCTCACCGCGTAACGCAGCAGGTTCATGCCTATGGTGGATTGGTATTTGCGGATGTCACATCTCCTAAATTTGCGCGAAAAGCCTTAGACAAGGGAGCAGACGGGCTAGTACTTGTTTGTTCAGGTGCAGGTGGACATACGGGTGAATATGCGATGCTGCCCTTCATTGATGAAGTTCGCTGCTTTTTTGATGGCCCACTGATCGTTGGTGGGGGCATCAGCACAGGTAAAGCTGTTCGCGCTGTTGAAAATTTAGGAGTGGATTTTGCGTATCTTGGCACGCGATTTTTAGCAGCTAGAGAAACGATGGTCTCACAAGACTACCGCGAAATGGTCTGGCAAAGCCGCATGGAAGATTTAGTTTTATCCCGGTCCATCACAGGTGCGCTTGGCAGTTGGATGCGCTCAAGTATTGATGCTGCTGGCATTTCGCTTAAAGATATGACCAGTGCTGCAAAGCTCGATTTCTCGGGTGATATGCATGCAGGATCAAAAGCATGGAAGCACGTATGGAGCGCAGGGCAGGGCGTGGGTGGAGTGACGAAGCCCGAAACCATCGCAGAGATCGTTGCTAGTCTTCTTGAACAGTACGAACACGCAGTTTTAGAGCAGAGCCGGGGTAGTCCCTATTTAAACGCATCCAGCAAAAATGGTTTGGGAGTATGAGCCCGTTCCCTTTAAAAATTATAGTCCTTTTGGGTCAACAAATATACAGCGTCATCAAGGACAGCTTTGGTGTTGTTGGGGTTAGAGGTTTTGCGCTAAACGGTGTCTTCCATGAGAATGGTTTGGGCTATACGAGCTCTGCGTTTGTAAGGGTCAGGATCAAAATCACGATGAACAAAAAAATTGCTTTTGATCACCCCCAGCTTTTTAAGCAAGACATCAATAAGATCCACCCAAACATTCTTGTCCACCAGAATTTCGATTGCCTTGTTGACCCAATTAGCCTCGTGAAGCTGCTTGTCCTCAAGGCGTTGGATCGTTTCAGATTCGCGTTTTGGCGAGTTTTTATGCGTGTGAACCTTAACATGAATTTCATGGGGCGTGAACTGTTGGAATGTGAATTACACTCCATCGATCATTTCAAATACGGAGTTTGATTATATGACGACCAGCACTGAAGAAATCGATATCATTAAAGCAACCTTGCAACACGTTGCGGACGACACCACGGACATGCGACCAGATGTAATGCGCAACCCAGTCTCAACTTACACGGATCCCAAGAACCTGAAGAAGGAAGTTGAAACATTGTTTCGCAAGTTTCCCATCATTGTGGGTCATGTAGAGCAACTAGCAGAGCCAGGTTCTTTTTTTACACATGATGACACAGGCGTGCCCATGCTAATCACGCGTAATAATAAAAATGAGATCAAGGCCTTCAAGAACGTGTGCCGGCATCGTGGCGCGCGTTTGACCAATGCTCCTTGTGGCAAGTCTAAAACATTCTCCTGTCCTTATCATAAGTGGACCTATGATCTGGATGGTGCCCTGCGGGGGCTTCCACAAGCAGCCGGTTTTGGGGAAATTGAAAAAAGTAAACTGGGTCTGATCGAACTGCCAACGTTTGAGCGCTATGGGTTGATCTGGGTGCGTCCTTCAGTGGAGGGCGATCCCATTGACTTGGCATCTTGGACTGCGCCAATGGATGAACAATTTAGCTCTTTGAATTTGGAAAATCATACGATTTACAAGGAATGGTCTCTGGATCGTAACATGAACTGGCATTTGGCTCTTGAAGGGTTTCAAGAAAGCTATCATTTTTGTGGCGCGCATGAGCACACTGCCTGTTCTGCTTATTTGGATAATCAAAGCGTTTGGCGCGACAAGTACCCACATGTTCGTCATTCAGTGCCATTGCCCACTGTTCTAAAAATGAAAGATCAACCGACATCAGATTGGGAGTATCGCCCGCATTTTATGACACAGAATTACGTTTTTCCTTGTAATTATATCCAGGTCATGACTGATCACGTTTATATTCATACAATCATACCGACTGGCATTGATACATGTGTTTTTAAGTGCATGATGTTGATCCCTGAACCTGTGAAAACTGAAAAGGCAGAGCGATATTGGCAGAAAAACTATGATGTTGTGCGTACGGTTTTTAGCGAAGACTTCGAGATCGGTGAGAATATTCAAAAAGGTCTAAATGCCGGAGCAAATACAGAATTTATTTTTGGGCGTTATGAAATTGGACTCCATTTAGGTACAAAAGCGATAAAAGACGCGCTTGCAGGGAATCTAGTGGTTTGAGACCTGCCCCGAATTCAAATGCTGAGGCTGCTATTAGCAACAATTTGTGGACACCGATCGGAATACAGTGAGTTAAAAGGCTAGTGCACATTAAGGCTATACCAACGCATTTTGCCAAAATTTCAAAGTTTGCGCTGGATCAAATGTAACGTAATCAGAGGTTTCTAAGTAGGTTGTTCACCCAATTGTTTCTTACTGAAAAAATAAGGATTCCTTGTTGACACATTGATCATGTTATTTGCGAAACTGCTAGTTTTTGCCACAAGAAGCGTACGTTCGGTAGTGTTTAATCCAAGGCTTGCAAGCGTTGGACCATCGTGATGGGTTTTTGCAAACTGAGCGTTATTGCATTTGATATCGGGATGAGAAGGCACTGAATTGTTCTTGGCTATGTTGTCAGGCGACGCTGGGATTTAGTCAAATGATTTATTCAGTGGTTTCCTGAGCGCTGGTTACACTAAGGCCAGAGTAACCGATTAGATCTTTGATTGTTAATTCATCGTTCCGTTTTTCAAAGACTTTGATGTATTCAACCATGGTATTGGAGTGCTCGCGCATTACCCCTTCCGCACGTACCGCATCCCCACTTTGGATCGCTTCAAAAATCACCTTGTGTTGTGAATTGCCTAGACGCAGGCGAAACAAACTACGCTCTATGCCTTCTTGGGTTGAAAGCACCTGTTGGTCAAAAACCATCGATCCAGCTTCCAACATTGGCAAGTGACTGATGCGACTGCAGGTGAAGCCAACATATTCATTTCCACAGTTTTGCAGAATGGTTTTGTGAAAGTAAGCATTCTGTTTCTGCATCAAGCGTAATGACGCATCGTCCATTTTTCCTGCATTCACGAGCTTATCAATTTCGTCAATTGCATTTTCAAGGTTCGGTAGTATGTTGTGGCGCCCAGGCGATTGTGCCATCAGCCGCGCAGCAAGGCTTTCTAAATGGCCACGCACCTGAACAGCTTGAAATATGTCTGCAACTTTGGGAGCGTTGACGTAGTAACCCCGTCCTTGGCTGCGCCGGATCAGGCCTTCATGTTCCAACATACGCAGCGCAAGGCGCACAGGTGTGCGAGAGACCTTATGCTTGTCACTAAGCCTTGCCTCTGAAAGACGTTCCTCCTCGTTATAGGTTCCAAGGATAATGTCATTACGGATTTGCGCAGCTAGTTCGGTGTCTATAGATTCCATATTCTTATTGAGAGTATTTGGGATCCCAAAGTCAAGATAAATTATGAAAAGGTCTTATCAAAGGGTTTTTTTTTCTTGATTGGGATCCTAAAAATGCATAAAGTGAGTCTTAACAGATGGGAATCGATCGTAAGGCAATGGAGTTTTGCCTTTTGGGATCCCAAAAGGCTCACGGCGCTACTTGTCCGTCTGGAAGTAAACGAAAACAGGAGACTTGCTATGATTGGTCAAGCGAATAGTAAATCTTTGCAGCACTTCATTGGAGGTGAATGGACCGGTGGTGTTGGTGGTGAGTTTAAGGTTTTAAATCCGCTGGATGACAGTCTCTATGCTCATGTGGCCAAGGGCACAAGCGAAGATATTTGTGCCGCTGTGGCGGCGGCAAAGGTTGCATTTGCATCATATCAAAAGACCACTCCAACCGAGCGAGAGCGATGGTTGTTGCGCGTAGCTGAAATAATGGAGGCGCGTCAAAAAGACTTGGTTGATTGCCTCATTGATGAGATTGGCTCTCCAGTTCAAAAGGCAATGTTCGAATTTACCAAGGGTCTTACGATGGTCCGTGCAGCTGCCGGTATTTGCCGGAATGTTCGTGGAGAGACAATTCCGTCAGATCGTCCTGACACCATTTCAATGTCAATCCGAAAGCCGCTTGGTGTGGTTGCAGTCATTACGCCATTCAACGTGCCTCTGATAAAGACCGCTCGGCTCGTGTCAAATGCACTGGCTTTGGGCAATACGGTGGTGCACCTGCCTTCTGAAATGGCACCTCATCTTAGTCTGATATTTGCTGAGATTGTGAGTGAGGCAGGGGTGCCAGCAGGTGCTTATAATGTTGTTGCGGGCATAGGGGCCGAGATTGGTGATGACCTGACAGGTCATGAGAATGTGGATTTTGTGACCTTCACTGGATCTTCTGTTGTTGGTCAGCACATCAATGAGATTTGTGCCAAAAACAAGACCCCTAATACGCTGGAATTAGGTGGTAAAAGCCCAACGATTATTTTGTCAGATGCTAATTTAGACAAGGTCATGCCTCTCGCCGCCCGATCCGTCTTTATGTTTGCTGGGCAGGCATGTATCGCGTCGAGTCGTTTTTATGTTGAACGTCCACTTTATGATGAATTCGTAAAACGTTTTTCTGTAATAATCGAAAAGCTGGGAATGGGAGACCTGCGTGATCCAAATACTGTGATCGCACCTATAATTTCCCCCCGCCAGCGTGAGCGCATCAAGGGTCATATTGCGGATGCTAGGGCCAAAGGAGCCACAGTGTTCGGGGGTGAATGGCATGGCAACCGGTGTCAACCAACCTTGCTTACGGATGTATCCGAGGACATGACTGTTTGTCGAACCGAAACATTCGGCCCAGTAACGGCGATCTATCCAATAGACAGCTATGAAGAGGGTTTAAAAAAGGCAAATGACACTGAATACGGACTTTCTTCTGCGATCTTTACTAACGATATCGATAGAGCGTTCGATTTTGCACGTAACTCGAGCGCTGGGATGTGTCACATAAATGGTCCGACAATCCACGATGAGGCGCATGTACCATTTGGTGGTAATGGTGAAAGTGGTGTCGGCCGCGAAGGTACAGATGCAGACCTGGAAGCAATGACAGAACTCAAATGGGTAACGGTGCAGTTATGACATTTACACTTTATCATCATGGGTCTTCGGTTTGTGCTGCAAAGGTACGTTTCGCAATGGCTGTCAAAGGAATGGATTGGGATGGTGTTTACATCGATATCTTAGCTGGTGAACAGTTTGAGCCTAGTTATTTGAAGATTAATCCAAAGGCTGTTGTGCCAACACTTGTGCATAACGACACAGTGATTCCAGATAGCACTGTGATTGTGGAATACCTTGATCACATCGCTCCGGAAACCAGCGTTCATCCGACCGATCCGTGGCAGCGAGCACAAGTGCGATATTGGACCAAGGCGGTTGATGAAGATCTGCATCCCGCCTGTGGTGCGATGACATTTC
>Ga0315315_10002663_pt1 | contig 16337 bp, 13 predicted proteins | sample M140m3416metaG_FD_203699 | JGI IMG/M metagenome (GOLD analysis project Ga0315315, IMG submission 203699) | Ammonia-oxidizing marine archaeal communities from Monterey Bay, California, United States - M1 40m 3416 | ecosystem: Environmental > Aquatic > Marine > Intertidal zone | place: USA... | reverse complement strand
GTTAAAAAGCAGAAAAAAACTTATTACGAGATAGATTAATGAAAGAAATATATGTCCTTGAAATTTAGAAGTAAGTAAATTTATATTTTGAGTTAATAAATTAAACACAAGGAGTATTGTTCCAAGTATAAAAAAAGGTACGACTCTTCCATTCCATAAAGCACCCTCGGGACCATAAAAAAATAAAAGAAAAGAAGATAAGATTAAATACACTTCTAAAGAAAATAACTTTTTAAAGACTTTTTTACTTTGTCCAGAAAATAAAAATATTATGGACAATAAAAGTAGAGGTAAAATATCAGGTTTAATCAAATCACTTAAATTTCTATATGGAGAATAAGTCATATTGGTTGTGTATTCCAAATTTGTAAATAATGAAATCGAAAAACGAATAGTTAAAAATAAGAATAATAGAAATGAAGAAAATTTCTTAAGAAGTTCTGATCTATTTCGCAAAAAGTAAAAAGAATAAATTGGTATAAAAATAATAAAAGGAATAATGTGTGATAATACGCAAAAACTAATACAAAGAGAGCTGTAGTATAAAGAATTTTTAAGATTTGATTTTGTGAGAAAGTAGATTGAAAGATTTCCAAAAGCTAAAGAATAGGTGAATGAATATTGCCCAGCTAAAGATGATGCCAAATTGCCACCAAAAATTGTAAATGACTCAGTTAACAAAAATAATAATCCAGCTGCAAAACCTAAATGTGAGCTAATTTTATCTTCTTGAGAAATCAATTTCTGAATTGAGAATACAAGTAAAACAAGTGAAGTAACAACCATAATTTTAAATGCAATTCCAAAAGGAAAAAAGGGACTCAAGATAGCTACAATAAGCGGCGGTAATGGAAAATAAAAATAATAAGCAGGATATCCAGCGAACCAATCATTTGACCAACCACTTATCTTGAAGTTTGAAATTAACTCAGAGACAAAAAACTTTGTAGGCACAATATGTGCACCCATGTCTCCTCCTGTTGGAAGTGAGTCTGAAAACACTAGGTCAATTCTTAAAAAAATTAACAAGATTGAGAATAAGATTGAATTTGTAATTATTTGAGAATAATTTTTAAGATTCATTTAGTGTTTTTCCCAAATACTTTGTCTTTCTTTTTCCACTTTCAGTCCACTCAGCATACCAGTAGGGACCGTGTGGGCATGTTTGGCAAGACTCTTTTCCACATTTTATATTTTTTGATCTATATGAAACTTTTGTTTTTTTATGAAGGTTTAATTTATTATCAACAAGTAGTTTAATTCTCTTTAAGTCAGCTTCATCTAGTTCAGCTAAACCATCTAGAATGTCCTTATCTATCATTACTAAGATGTTAGTTGAAAGGTCTTAATTTATAGGTTCTTAAAATTGAAAAAAGTAATTTACATAAGCGGGGGCGTTGGTGGTGCTAAATTTGCCAAAGGTCTCAATAAAATTAAAGACATAGATTTAACAATACTTGTAAATACTGGTGATGATGAATATATTCATGGAGTATTTCTATCACCAGATATTGATACTATGATATACAACCTTGCTGGCATTGAGGGAGAATTTGGATGGGGTATAAAAAATGACAAATTCACAGTTAACAGCGAACTAAAAAAATATTATGATATAGATTTCAAAATAGGAGATACAGATTTAGCAACTAATCTCTATAGATCTCAAATGATAAATCAGGGAAAAATGTTGACTGAAATAACAAAAAATATTAAAGATAAGTTTGAAATAAATTGTGAAATCATTCCAATGAGCGATGATAAAGTAAGTACAAAATTAATTACAAAAACTAATAAGAAACTAGATTTTCAAGAATACTTTGTGGAAAAAAAAGGTAAACCTAGAATTAAAAATATTATTTATGAAGGTTCACGCTTAGCAAAAGTAAATCAAAATACAATCAAACAAATTAAATTAAGTGACATGGTAATTATAGGTCCTTCAAACCCACTTCTTTCTATAGGGCCAATACTTTCACTTAGTAATTTAAAGAAAGAACTAATATCTCATAAAAATGTAATCATCATAAGTCCATTTATTGGTAAAGATGCAATTAAAGGGCCCTCGAAAAAAAACTTCGAAGATATGGGTTTCAGTCCTGATATAGAAGGAATCAAAAAATATTACAAAAATATTGGTAAAAAATATATCGTACATTTTGGTGATTCTGACAAGAAAATAAATACTATTGAGGAAAATATCTTATTTAAAAAAATAAAAGACTCTGAAAGTCTTGCAAGAAAAATTTTAAAATTATGAGTGAAGTAACAATTATTCCAATATCTGGGTTACCTGAAGTTACAGAAGGAGACAACCTTGCAAATCTAACTCATAATGTTCTTAAGAAGTCTAATAAGGAAATTATGGATGGAGATATATTCGTTGTTACGCAGAAAATTGTTTCTAAGAGTGAAGGAATGTCCAGAAATCTTGATGAATATAATTTTGAAGACTTGTTAAAGAGTCAAGTCAATCGTGTAGTCAGAAAAAGAGGTGAACTCGTAATAGCAAAAACTAAGCATGGCTTCATATGTGCTAATGCTGGTATTGACAAATCCAATGTTGAGAAAAATACTGTATTACTTCTTCCAGAAGACCCAAATAAGTCAGCACATTCCATTAGAAAAAAAATGGAGAATTTAACTGGAAAAAAAATTGCTGTCATTATTTCCGACACTTTTGGAAGAGCATGGAGAAAGGGACAAGTGAATTTTGCAATTGGCTCATCTGGTATAAATCCTATAACAAGCTACATAGGTAAAACTGACACTTTTGAGAATGAGTTAAACGCAACTGAAATAGCAGTTATAGACGAAATTGCTAGTGCAGCAGAGCTCGTGATGGAAAAAACTTTAAATATTCCAATTGCAATTGTAAGAGGTGTAAATTATGAAGATTCAAAAAATAATGCTAGTGAGTTAATAAGAGAAGATGAAGAAGATTTTTTTCTCTAGGATTTAATCCAATTTCTTACTTCAATCATGCCCGTATTTAAGTCGTATTGTGGTTCCCAATTTAATAATTTTTTAGCTTTCGTATTATCAAGTACACTACGTTGCAACTCTCCCTTTCTAGCATCTTTATAAATTGGATTTAAATTAGATGAAAACTGAGTTTTTAAAGACTCTGCTAACTGATTCACAGAAGTTTCAACCCCTGTACCGATATTTAAAAATAGATCTTCAGAAATTTTTGAAGATTCTAGCAAAGCAGCAATAACATCTTGGACATAAATATAGTCTCTCGTCTGTTCACCATTGCCATAAATTACAGGCCTTTCACCATTTAAGTATTTATTTGAAAAAATAGATACCACACCTGCCTCACCATAGGGGTCTTGCCTTGGTCCATACACATTTGATAGATTTAATATTGAATAACTTAAAGTTGTATTTGATGTCACCGTTTTTATAATTTCATTTAATTTTTTTTTAGCTACTCCGTAAGGAGAAGCTGGTTCATTAGAGTAATCAGTCTCTGTGGTTGGTATATTTTTAGGTTCACCAAAAATTGTTCCTCCGGAAGATGTAAATACAAGCTTTTTACAATTTGAATTGATTAATGTGTCAAGTAGTTGTATTGGTTGTAAGATATTGTGTTCAAAATCTAGTGCGGGGTCTTGCACTGATACAACTACAGAAGATTGTGCAGCTAAATGAAAGCATACTTCTGGATCAAAATTTTTAATTAAATCTAGTGAGCCCTTTGAACCAAAATCATCCTCAACTAATTTAAAATTACCATCAAATGATAAATTATCTTTTTTTCCAGTAAGAAAGTTATCAAAAATTAAGATTTCATGCCCATCATTCAACAAAGACTCGACAAGGTGAGAACCTATAAATCCTGCACCACCTGTAACAATTATTTTCATAAAAAATTTGTCCTTACAATTTGGTTTTTTATTACACTTCCACTTTTAATTACTGACCCATCTGTAATTATTGAATCTTCAATTATTACTTCGTCTTCAATAATACAGTTATCTAAAACAACGCTATTTTTAATATCTGCAGAATTACTTAAAGAAACATTATTCGGTGAAATCCAATTAGTAGCACCATTTAAGTGAGATGAAATATAAGATTCTATTGTTCCAACATCAATCATTTTTCCTGTAACTGTATATGTGTTAAGTAAATTTTGTTCTGCCAGTTTTGGAAAAACGTCACGTTCAAAAGAGCAAGGTATTTCAAGGACTGAAACAATTTTTTGTAAATCTTTTTTGTATAGGTGATAAAGACCCAAGTTTATTTTTTTCCCAAAACGATCATCATCAGGTTTTTCAATAAAACATTCGACTTTATTTTCCTCAGTTACTTGAAGTACACCGTACCTTGTTGGGTCTTCTACTTCAATAGATCCAATAAGTGAATTGGGAATGGTTGTTGATTCTATAGTCAATTCTTGTAGATCTATATCTAGTAACAAATCACCATTCATACAATAAAAAGAATCCGGCATAGAATTTAAATTTTGGATTATGTATCCAGCAGTATCAAGTTTTGTTGTTTCAAATAACAATTCAACATTATATATACTTCTATCCTTATAATCAATCCACTGTTTTTCATGCTTATTTGAACAGATTAAAAAATATTTAAAATTTCCTAATTTAGAAAATCGCTGAATAATTAAATCAATTATTGTTTCTCCCTTGACTTTTAATAGTGCCTTAGGGATTCCAGTTGAGAGGGGCTGAAGCCTAGTTGCCTCTCCTCCTACTAATAAATAAATTTCATTCATCTTCTATAAGAATAGAAAATAATTTCACTACATCATCATCTTTTTTCAAATTTAAAATTTCATTCCAGATATGATTTGCCTTTTTTAATGTAAAAATACTTTCCACATTTTTAATAAATTTTTCTTTTAATAAGGGAGTAGCTTCTTCTCGTCTTGATGGGTGGCCAATAGGGTTTTCAATTGTAATTTGTTCTGATTGAGTCTTGTCATTATATAAAATTTCAATTGAGTTTGATATATGTCTTTTTGAAAACTTGTAATAATTTTGTGTGAACTCTGGATCTTCCTGTACATGAATTTTTTTACGCAATTCATTTATCTGAGCTAATCCTGAATAATTATCTTCATACATTTCATATTTCAGATCTCCATACAAGAGTGCTGCAGCAACCATATATTCTAAGCTGTGATCTCTATCAGAAGCATTTTTTAAATCCTTTTTATTTGAAATAATTCTTACAGCAGGCTCATGTGTATATACATTTATTTTGTCGAGTTTATCTTTATTTTGATTAAATTCAGAACTTAGCTGAGTTGCTGCTTCAACCGCTGACTGTCCATGAAATTCCGCAGGATAAAGAACTTTAAATAAAACATTTTGGATAACCCAATCATCTAAATCTTTTCCAAAACTTAGTTGGGAATTTTTCATAAATATATTCTCAAAACCCCAGTCGTCTTGATTTTGTATTGTGTCGTAGACCTCATCTGCTGTGAGACTAATTTGTGATAGCTCAATACCTCGTTTAGAGGCATCTGCTGCTGCCCAGCTCTTCCTTTTCCCAACATTTGGAAAGTGTCTGTATGTTCTTAAACTAGGTCCATCCATTAAGATATTATTAACAGTTCTTTTTACGATTTCATTATTTCCGTCACTGAGTAAATAGGAGAAAACGGATCCAGATGCCAATTTTACAAAAAACACATGATCGAAACCAAGTTTATTAAAAGATGTGCCCAAGCAAAGTGAGCCTTGTATCTCGTATGCTTTTGTTAAAGCAGTAGTAAAATCAATAAATTTATAACTGTTATTTTTTTGAAAAAAGGTATAAATTGTTCCAAAGTTGTCAGATGGATGGCCCCACTCTTTTGCTAAAAATGTATCATTGTAATCAAACCATCTTGTTAAGACAGTTAAGTACCATGTACTATCTACTAAAGAATTAAGATTTTTAACTGTTTTAAATGGATTTTTAAATAACTCTACTGAGGTCTCACCAGCTGCAAAACTATGAACATTTTCATAACTACTAGCATGAATGATGCACCCAATAGTATCTAAAATTGCTAATTTTGCTGAAAAAAAATGACTCTCTTCATTAACTAATGGTTTAGATAAGTAATCTAAAATTTGATCATCTATGTTGTTTGATTCCAAAAACTATCTTTCAGATGGGCCAATATATTTAGCAGCTGGCCTAATCAATATATCCTGCTCTCGTTGTTCAAAATAATGTGCAGCCCACCCTACTGATCTACCTGCGACAAATATTGGTGTAAATAAATCAACTTCAAAACCAAGTTCTGCCAAAAGTAAACCTCCATAGAAATCAACATTTGGAAAAAGATTTTTTTCAGTATCCATTATTTCGTCAATCTTTTTTGCTATTTCAAATCTATTTTTTGAGAAATCAGTATCAACTAACTTTTCTACCCAGTTTTTTACAACTGGACTTCTTGGGTCTTGGATTTTATAAACTCCATGCCCAAAACCCATAATTTTTTTCTTTTCATGAAGAAGTGCTTTTACGCCTGCCTCTGTTTCCTCTACAGTGTTAAAACTATCAATTAACTCAACAGCCCTCTCATTAGCACCACCATGCAATTCTCCTTTTAAAGTAGCTATCCCAGAAACAATTGCACCTGTTAAGTCTGCTCTAGTCGATGCAGTAACTCTTGTAGCGAAAGTAGAGGCGTTGAATCCGTGCTCGGCATACAAGATTAACATATCATCAAGAGCTTCTAATTTTTCCCTTGATGAGTTATTAGGCAGTAAAGAACTGGCCACTAAAAACTCATTATCTAATTCATCGCAACTTTCTTGGTGGTATGAAGCAATAATGTAGCAAACTGTAGCGTTGATTCTAGAAGACAGTTCTATCTTGTCTTCTTGATCTAGTTTTTGCTTCCTAAGAGTTGTTAATTCGCCCTTATAAGAAACAATTGTTCTCACAACATCCATAGGGTGTAATTTTTGTTTTATTTCATCCAAAAGATTATTTAAATTTTTATCTTTACTTATCTCTAGGTAATATTTTGCAAAACTTTTTTTATAATCTTTATCGTCAAGAGAATTAGTAATGATTAATGAAGCAACTTCTGCATATGTGTTATTTTGAGTAAGCTCTGTGGCATCAAATCCTCTATATCTTAGAGAGGTACCTTCTTTTCCTACTGTGGAAATAGCTGTCTCTCCTGCTACAACTCCTCTTAAGCCAGGTGAAAATTCCATATCTCATTATTGTACAATATTGTTACATATAAGGATTAGTATTTTTATATGGCACAAATCCATAATTTAGAAAACAAATCAAGATTCGGTTCAAGATATGTAGCAGGGTTCTTACTGTTACTATCTAGTTTCATGTTTGCAGCATGGGTTGGTTTCTTTGTTTTCTTACCTATTAAGTCAGGAATGGAAGTTGTTACAAACCTTGAAGAAAAATTTCTTCCAAGAGCAGAAGGTATGGTATTAAATTTTGTATCTCTGTCTGAACCTTCTGTAATATATACTTCTGATAATCAAGTTCTTGATGAACTTCATGATGGATTAAACCGTGATCCAATTGCTTTAAGTGAAGTACCTCCTTTTGTTATCAATACCCTATTAGCAGCAGAAGATAGTAACTATTATCAACATGAGGGTGTAGATTTTATTGCAATTCTTAGTGCGGTACTGGATAATTTAAGAGGTGTTACACGTGGTGGTTCTACTATTACATCTCAAGTTGCAAAACAATCATTTGTTGGTGATGAGATTTCAATTAGAAGGAAAGTTGCTGAAGCAGTTGTTGCTGCTGAGCTAGAAAGAAGATACACAAAAGATCAAATTTTAGAATACTACATTAATTCTATCTACTGGGGAGCGGGTGCATACGGTATTCAGTCAGCTGCTTTTGAATATTTTGATAAAACTGTAGATGAGTTAACTTTGGATGAAGCTGCAACATTGGTAGTCATCATCAGAAGCCCTGCTTATTACAATCCAAGAAAATATCCGGACCGAGTGTTGGAAAGAAGAAATGATGTAATAAATATAATGCTTAAAGAAGGGTTTATTGTAGATATTCAAGCTAGGTCAGCAAAGCTTGCTCCACTTAATGTAAAAGAAAGTAAAAATTTCGTAGCCCAAGCTGAACATGTTGTTGCTGAAGTAAAAAGACAGTTACTAAATGATCCTCAATTTGCTATTTTGGGAAACACTAAAGAAGAGAGGAAAAAAGCTGTTTTTGGTTGCCCTTCTGATGATACAACATGCTTTGGTGGCGGTGGTTTAAAAGTGTATATAACGCTCAACCTATCATTGCAGCAACACGCAAATGAAGTTTTAAACACGTGGGTACCATCTGATCCTAATGGAGAAAACCCCGACGAGCCTCGACCTACCGGTGTTATAACACTAATTAATAACTTTACGGGAGCAATCGAAGTAATGTCCTCTGGAATACCGTTTGAGGAGGAACAATACAACCTTGCTACTCAAGGAAAGAGAAACCCAGGATCAGCTTTTAAACCTATAACTCTTTTGGCTGCATTAGAATCAGGTGCAAAATTATACAGCTACAGAGATTCAAGAAGTCCGGTAGAAATAAATTGTGGTTACCCATGTGCTCCAGATGGAATTGGAGAAAAGTGGGTTGTCCGGAATTATGGTACATCTATAACAGCAGATAGGTACCTTAATAAAATCGATGCACAAGATAGATCTATTGAGCTTCAATGCTTAGATTTTCATATAGAAGAGCTGAAAAATAAAGACTTTATTAAACAATTTCCACTTGGTCTAAATCTAGATGGATTAGATTTGACAGAAAAAGAGAAAATATTAGAACTCGGTAAGGCATTGGGTCAATATGACGAAGATGAAAACTTAATCATCTATCGAGAATTAGAAGAGGATGAAGAGATTCCCGAAGGACAGACAATAATTTCTGATCCTGAGTTAATTGAAAACCAAAAAAACTTAATACAAATAGATATTGATTCAGAGACACAATTTATATTTAAACCATGTCAAGATAAAGCAGAATACAATAGATCAATTAAATTACTTGATACGTCAGGAATGATTTCACTTGAAGAAGCAACAAGAAGGTCTATAAATACAGTTTTTGCCCAATTAGCTTCTGAACTTGGAGGTGAAAAGCTTGCTTCTACTGCAAAACGTATAGGTATAGAATCTGAGTTAGACCCAGTTATATCTCTAACTTTAGGAGCAGGTGCTGTTACACCAATCGAAATTGCTTCAGCTTATTCTTCTTTTGCAACTAATGGTGTGCTTGCGCCTACATATTTAATTGAAAAAATTGAAGATGACAAAGGAAACATTCTTTACAAACATATTGTATCTCCACGAGTAAGCATTCCTGATCCAGGTGCTGCAGCTGCAGTAAGAAAAACTTTAGAAGTTGCTGCTCAGTATGGAACTGGGACTAGGGCTGTTTTAGATGATAGAGAAATTGCGGGTAAGACTGGAACACACCAGGGGTTTAGAGAAGCTTGGTTTATTGGATTTATACCTCAATATACTTCTTCAGTCTGGATCGGTTTTGCTGAAGAGCAGCTCCCTCTTACCGATGTTGAAATAAAGGGTGAAGTACTTAAAAGTGTTTCAGGCGGTCGTGTGCCAGCACCAATGTGGAAAGAATTCATGACTGAAGTTGTTAAAGATTTACCTGTTCTCAAATGGCCTTCAGATCCAAGTGACATAGAAAAATACTATGAAATTCCAACTATTAATATTCCTCAATTAATCGGATTAAATATTTTAGATGCTGAAGAGCTTGCTTTTTCATCATATATACTTCCAACAATTAATTTAGTTGACTCTGAAGAGGCTCCCGGTCTAGTGTTAACACAAAATTTGGAGAATGGTGAAGAAGTCCCTGAAGGCACCGAAGTGATTTTAGAGGTGTCAGGAAACAAATTTTCAGCGGCAATTCCGAGCATATCACCATGCACCTTAACATATGAAGAGGGTGAGAGCTTAATCCGTGATTTTATGAGAGATAATAATGTCATACTCTTCGTAAAAGAAGAGTATGAAGAAAATGAATTAGAGGGTTGTAATGGAAAAATTATTGGTACTAATGTTCCTCAAGGTGCCGTAATGACAACTGGAGATACTCTAGTTTTTGTTATTAGTAAGTTAAAAGAAAATTCTTAATAAAGAGTTTTTAAAAAATTTATAAAGCCAATAATACCAAAGCCGGTTCCACCGGTTGGTGTTAAAGGATTGTTGTTTCTGGATCTTGCTGGTCCTGCCATATCTAAATGAATCCATGGAATATCATTTACAAACTCTTCTAGAATCAAAGCTGCGGTTATTGCTCCACCAAATCTGCCTCCTGTATTTTTTAGATCCGCAATATCAGACTTTACTAATTTCTTGTAGCTTTTGAATAAAGGAAGCACATGGTATGACTCTATTCCATTTCGGTTAGCTTCAACAAAATTATTTGCAATAGACATGTCATTAGAAAATACAGCTCCAATATCCAAACCAAGTGCTACATAAGATGCACCCGTAAGTGTTGCAACGTCACATAAGAGGTTAGGATTTTCTTCTGATGCATACGCAAGTGCATCTGCCATAATTAACCTACCTTCTGCATCTGTGTTTAACACTTCTATAGTTTTTTTATTTCGCATTGTAAGAATATCTCCAGGCCTTATGGCAGTACTACTTACCATATTTTCAACAAGAGGAGTGAATACTTTTACACCTATATCTAATTTGAATGAGGCTGCTAGTTTAATTATTCCCCAAGCAGTTGCCGCACCAGCCATATCCGTTTTCATTGTTTCCATACCAGAAGGAGATTTAAGTGAATAACCTCCAGTATCATATAAAACTCCTTTTCCAATTATTGAAACTTTAAATTTAGCTGATTTGTTATATTCACCTACTAATAAATAAGGTTCTTTTGCTGATCCCTGCGAAACACCAATAACACCTCCGAACCCTTCGTTCTGGAGCCATGCTTTATTATGAATCTCTAAGTTAATGTCCTCATTTTGAATAAGTTTTTTCACCTCGTCGATAAAGTACTCTGGTGTCTTATCAAGAGTAGGTGTATTTACTAAATCCCTTACAAAAAAGACTGCATCTCTTGTTACTTCTTGTTCATTACTAATAATTGATTTATCAAAAGTTAACTCTTGGCTGTCATTCTTTTTATTTAAATATTTGTCAAACTTATAACCTGACAACAACATTCCAAGAGTAAATGAATCGATTTCTGAAAAGTCAACAAGACTTGTTTCATAAGTAATATTACAGTCTGAGTAAATCTTGGTCCTGGCAACAGCGCCTAGATAGCAAGCATCAAAATGATTGCTTATTTCTGTTATAGAAATAATCAATGTGTCCTTTGAATCTTTTAAATACTGCTTTGGAACTAAAAGCATTTCTTTCTTTTTTCCACTAAAGTTATGAATTTTAAAATAATCTTTTATTTCATTATCACTAATAAAATATGTTAAAAGTTTTTCATTATTTATATCATTTATAAATAATATGTTTAATTCAATCATTAGTTACTTGGTGTCCAATCTTTTTCAAAGTCACGCGCCATCATCCATAATAAGTCAGATAATCTATTTAGATATATTACTACTTTAGAGTCGCTCATGTCTAGGGCTTTATACCAAGTTACACATTTTCTCTCTGCTTTTCTACAAACAACTCTAGACCAATCTAGTTTTGCCGATATCATATTGTCACCTGGCACAACGAAGAAGTTTGGTACGCCATTTTTTTCAGTTAAATTATCTATATCTTTTTCAAGATTTATTATCATCTCTTCGGTTACCAAAGTCTTTCCCTTAGAAAGCTTTTTTCTTTCTGATTTATCAGTCGCTAATTCAGCACCAACTATAAAGAGATCTCTTTGAATACGGAGAATGGTAGCTTTAACGTTGGATGGTAGTTTTGATTCTGCTCTGATGAAACCAAGCGAAGCTGTAAGCTCATCAACTGAACCATAAGCTTCAGGTGGAATGGCATCTTTCGGCACTTCAGCGCCATAAAGAAGGCTCGTATCTCCACTATCACCTTTTTTAGTGTAAATCTTCATTTGTTAATAATAACTCTAAATAGAAAGTATTAACGTACCGGAAGCACCCATTGATACAATTAATGAAAGGTAGCTTAATCCAGTACTTGCCATAACGCCCGTATACGATTTTTCTTGTAGGGACTTAAACGACCCAAAAGATAAAATCGCAGCAGATATATAAAGAAAAACGATTACATTGTTTAGCACACTAGTTGAAAGTAAATTAAATAAGTTCGATGAACTTTCGTAAAAATCAAAAAATACAAGAAGTGAAAGGCCTAAGGATAAAAAAGTAGAAAATATTGCGATATTTTTCATACCAACTCTTGATATTGTGGGGTCTACCAAAAACCAGTGGCCAATCATCATGAGTGAAAATACTGATGATACCAAAAGAATTGGTAAAATTGATTTCAAAAGCTCTGACCCAACAAAATTAAATAATCCAATTAAGAAACTTATAATTGATAAAATCAAAATATAGTTTTTTTCTTTTTTATTGATAAAATTTGTGTATAAACCTAAAAATAATATTCCTAAAAAAGTAAAAGTAGATGGATTAATTAAAACTACAAAAAATATTATTGAACTGAAAAGTAACGTGAAACCTTTTTTTGGATTTGTAGTATTGACAATATAACCAACGAAAGGTACACATAATATTAAAAAAACATAAGTAAATTCACTCAACTGCATATATTCTTTACAATAATAGGTATGTTTTCTTCACTAGTAAAAACTAATTATAAAAATGCTTTAATTGTCACTATATTTTTCTTACTAATTGTTAGCTTTTTTAATGGTACTAGTGAAATTAAACTTTTAAGTTCCAAGTTTTTTTTAACTTTTATAATGTATTTTCTGATGATTGTATTAGCCCTTGATGCGATACGTCAAAATAAAATTATAGGGATGGTTTTGTTTTCTAGCTTATTTTTTCTCCCTCCAAGTATATTTTCAGATTATAAAGGAGAACTCTTCCCCATTACTTACTTAATCTTTATTACTTATTTGCTTTATGTATCGGGACTTGTGATGTTTAAAAATTGGAAAAAAAATACTGGATTATGAAATAATGTACAATATATCTAAAATGATTACATGAAACAGGGATATTTTAGAAATATTGTATTATTTTTTTTATTTTTCCTTTTTTTCATTCCTTTTTCAACACCAAATCAAAAAGCAAATGCTATCGAAATAAAATATGATACTCAGTTCAGATGTTTAGACAATGCTGTGGCTCCTCTAGACAACCTTTTAGATATTCAAACCTTCTTAAGCTGTAATGGTTTTAATCCTGGACCAATAGATGGACTCAGTGGTTCTAGAACTAACAACGCAATTATTAGTTTTCAAAAAACAGTTGGGCTATACGCTGACGGAGTTGTAGGACCTGCAACCAAACAAGCTATGAGAGCCTTCAATACAACTTCATTCACCTTTACAGGTAGTGGCTGGGGGCATGGAGTTGGCCTCAGTCAATATGGAGCTAAAGGCTTAACGGAACTAGGTGCAAGTTTTTGTAGTGATACAAGTTCATGTAACTCAACTGAGGTTGTGAACTATTATTTCAAAGATACTAATGTCAAAAATTTATCTGAAATCAGTTTGTCCTCACCTGAAATAGCAACAGAAAGTAATGCTCTTTGGGTCGGCTTAGCAAGAAATGCCAAAAGCATAAACCTAACAACTCTTCCTTCATCAAGCCCTCCTATGCTTTCAATCTGCCAAGATGGGCTTTCAGACACAGCTGGTGTTCAAGTTTTCTTAACTTCAAGAGGATTTGAACCTGGACCTATAGATGGAGCGTTTGGTGAGAGAACTTCAAATGCATTAAAAAATTATCAAGCATCAGTTGGGGTTTCTCAATCTGGGAGTATTGATTCCGATACGCTTAATAAAATTAAATCTGAAGCTGCTTCTGATGGTCCATGTGAATCGGTATTCGGTCCTTTAAAAATAAGTGGTGGGGCAACTATAAATATTATTTCAAATGCAAATGGATGTTATTTTAATGGACATCCTTTAGTCAATAAATCAACAGCGAGTTGCAATATAGGAATTAGTTGGTCAGAAGGTGGAAGGATAAGGGTTGGTCCACGCGAACATAAACATGGAGTTTTAAAATTGAGGTCAAAAAATGTTTCTTCCGGTTTCCATGTTTCGTTGTCTGTAAACATAGAAAAGTATTTATACGGTTTAGCTGAAATGCCCTCTCACTGGAATGTTAAAGCGCTTGAAGCACAGGCTTTAGTTGGAAGAAGCTATGCTGTTTATCAATACTTAAAACAAAACATTCCTTCACAATCAACTTCATTAGATGCAGGAATGTCGACATCCAGGCAAGCATATTGCTGGTGTCATATTGGATCAACTGCATCAAGTCAATATTATTATGGATACCTCAAAGAAATAGCAGGTCCAAACTGGGTACAAGCTGTAAACAACACATCTGGTAATGTCATAACTTATGATGGGGGGTATACACAAAGCTCAGTGATTCAAGCTTTTTATTCTTCTTCAACTGGGGGAAAGACAAACGATAATGTAGTAGGCTTTGGATCAGCGACAGCATGGCCATATCTTCAAACTGTAGATGATCCATGGTCAGTAGACAACAGAGTTGGTAATAGCAAAGCTGCTTGGTCTTATGATTTCTCTGGTTATCAACTATCAAAAAATATTTTATGTGGTGATACTCCTTGTTTTGACTCAATAACTGATATTTACGTTTCATCTGTTGCTGAGTCAGGTGCTGCTCTTGAAGTCACGATGAAGGGATTTAAAAATGGATTATCTAGAACGGTTACTAAATCCGGAAGGAATATTAAATCTCAATTAGGATTTACTTCTCATTATTTTAAAACTTCTAGCCAATCTGATGTATCGAATCTGTCTATTGGTCCTATAACAGTGAATACCTCAACAGTATCGCCTTCAACTGGTACATCATCCTCTACATCTTCAGGAGATGTAGCTCAATATGCTACATCAACTGCAGGATTGAATTTACTGTCTGGAGCAGGATTATTAAACAAGTGCAATGAAACTTCATCAGCTTGCCAGGCGAAAACCTTAACAAGAGAAGAAGCAGCAGCTATCGTTGCAACAATTGGTGGTGTACCTTTAGATGCGCCTAATGCATATAGTGATGATGATCAAAGCATTTATCAAAAAGCAATAAATACAATCCCTTATTACGGTAGTCAACTTTGTATTGGGAATCCTAAACAATTTCAACCCACAGAAACTGTAGCTAGAGATGAGTTTGTATGTATGTTAATAAAATCAATCAAAGCAGGTTCAACAACTGAGTTATCTGGTTCAATTGATAAATACTCTGACGAAGGAGCTAGTAAATGGACTAATGAAATCAATATACTTGCTGCAAATGATGTAATTCCTGCTTGTAGTTCTATTCAAGATAAATTTTGCCCAAGTAGAAATATTTCTATTGGAGAAGTTGCCTATATAGTTAATCAACTGGTAAGTAAATCATTAATATCAACTGATCTATTTTCAAGCAATTCTTTTCAGGACGGCTGGACAGCAAATGGTTCTGAAGTTGTAGAAGCTAGTTCTACTGCTGTTGCGAATCCTAATGCGGGAAATGATGCTTGTGTGCCAAAAGATAATACTTCCTTAGTAATAAATTCTGTATTAGATGTACAAAAGTTTCTTTCTAGCAATGGTTTTAATCCTGGACCTATTGACGGACAAACAGGACCAAAAACTAAAAACGCAGTTATAGAGTTTCAAGAAGAAAATGGATTATTCGCTGATGGAATAGTTGGAAATAAAACTAAAAATGCGATGAGAGCATATACCGGGTGTAAAAGTCAAAATGTTTGCATTGCTAGAGATAACTCAAACGCAAAACTAGATTCTGTTGCAGACATCCAAACCTATTTAGCAAACAATGGATTTAATCCTGGAATTATTGATGGAGAAATTGGTTCATATACTAAGGAAGCTATAAAAGCTTTCCAACGTAAAGTTGGGTTAATTCCAGATGGTGTTGCTGGAAATAGAACAAAATCAGAAATGAAATCTTATACCGGCTGTTAGCTTGTGTATTGTAAGATTTTCTCAGCTATTTTTTCTGAACTAAATTCAAAATATTCTGTTAAATCTTCTAAAGGAGCTGACTCTCCAAAAGTTTCTATACTAAAACTTTCTGTTACTTTTCCAATATAATCTTGCCAGCCAATAGAACGACCAAGTTCAAGAGTAAAGACAAACTCATTTATTTTTAGATTTTCAAGAGTGTTGGTATTAATTTGATTCAAAATGGGAGTGCTTATAAT
>Ga0315315_10002660_pt1 | contig 16351 bp, 12 predicted proteins | sample M140m3416metaG_FD_203699 | JGI IMG/M metagenome (GOLD analysis project Ga0315315, IMG submission 203699) | Ammonia-oxidizing marine archaeal communities from Monterey Bay, California, United States - M1 40m 3416 | ecosystem: Environmental > Aquatic > Marine > Intertidal zone | place: USA... | reverse complement strand
GGAAGTAAAGAAGGGATAAAGCCCCACCTGCGGGAGCTTCGTGGATTAGGGTGAATCTGGCGTATTTCTGGCGAACAGCCTTGAGCTGGAAACTTTTGATTTGTGCTTTCATAATTGAGCATCGCAAGTTGCATCTGTTTTAATTTATTCGTACACGAAGAACGGCGGGCTGCCTCTCTGGCTTGCTGGACAGCAGGTAAGAGAAGACCAACCAGGACACCGATAATAGCTATGACAACCAGCAGTTCGATGAGCGTAAAACCACGCGATCGACTTGGTTCATTCGTTTGTAAACGACACATAAAGACACTCCTAAGTAAAAAATTAAATGAAAAATATTCTGTAGAAACGAACCGATGGATTCATGTTATGAGTGAATTGTCCACCACCCCAAAAATTATCTTGGCATAACTTCGGGTGCGGCACAACGAAAATACTACTTTTTGTTGCAGAGGTTGGCGACTAGTTGTCTACATAAATAACTGCAACCCGAATGATCAGCCAGACCCGAAAGGTTGGTCAAGGTGTCTCAAGTGGTGAAAATGAGCGAAAGTGGTAAAGATGAGCGAAATGCTTAGGGCAGAGACATCGGCTTAAGGTTTTTTCCCTGAGTGACGAAGCGGTTTGCTCTCTAAGGCGAAGTCTGCCTCTTGCGTACCTCCCGAAGTCACTGTCAACCTTAGCCCGCTCTTGTCGTTATACCGAACAGGAATTGTCTCGGGCTGGATAACCTCGTGCGTATCAGGATCAAGCTGCTCTGCTGTAATCGATATCAGATGCTCTCCAACAGCAGCTCCATCAACGCCATCGAGGGTTTTGGCCACATACCTTCCCTCTGAATTTGTAATGCCAATTGATGGTCGGCCACTCTCAAGAGATGTTCCTTGCGGGGCGAAAGCGACCGTAAGGTTCACGGCAGGATTGCCATCGACCGTGACAACGCCAGAAACTGGCTGATAGGTAAAACCGTCGCCACGTCTGCCGCAACCTACAAGACAAATCAGAAAAGTACTAAACAAAAATCGAAAACAAACATTTTTCACGACGTCCATAACCTCTCAAAATAGAAGGCTAATGATTCAATGACCAAAATCCCCATACAGAATTCAAGTCTGGATTAGTCAGGTATAACCTGCCCATCATCGATTTGAATCATGTAACGGTAAGCGGTGACGTTAATAGAATTCGTCAGGAATGCCACAGATCCATCGACTTTTGCCACGTTGGCTCCTCCCGGATGATTGGATACTGACAGCGTCCAAGCGTTGCTACCATTAATGGTATTAACAATGTTCGTTGCACTACCAGGTCCGCGGCCAACTGTACATTCAGGCCCATTTCCCAAAGCACGCACACCCACCCAAACCCCAGCTTTGTAGTTCCCGCGATCACCAATTCGCTCGCCGAGCATAATCGTCTGTGACGTACCGTCGACGATATCTCTAAATCCATATTTACTATTCTCAGTAAACACTCCACGATTTGTAGAAGTCGTGTACTGGGTGTTGTTAATTCCTTTGTTTCCAAAGCTTCCTAAGTAATTAGACTTCCCGTTATTGTTCCTCTTGGTGTTGATCAAACCCATTGTGTCACTCGGGCAACAACGACCGGCTAATTGTGTCGCGGAAATTCCTTTATTTACGCCACTATCAATTAACCATTGGTGACCAAAGTCGATCTGATCATAGAGTGCCACTTGCTCGGTGAATGGTAGAATGAAAGTTCCCCAACCCCAGTAATTTCCGTAACCAAAATTTGTGAGATCTGCTGGCTTCTGCCATCCCGGTGGTATGACCTTTTGGGCATCTTTGTAGTTATGGATAGCTAACGCTAGTTGCTTCATGTTACTCACGCAACTAGTACGCCTTGCTGCTTCACGAGCTTGTTGAACCGCGGGCAGTAGCAAGCCAACAAGAACACCAATAATTGCAATCACAACGAGTAGCTCAATTAAAGTAAATGCTCTACGCATACTTAAACTTTTATTCACAAACATCTGAGTCCCCCCAGCCATTTACTGTATGGCTTTGACCAATAGTATCGTGTTTTTCTAAGGCGATTGCAAATTCCCAGTACATTGCAAAATTTGTTGACGTCGCTTCCGTTATCAGGGCTTGGAAATCACTCAATTCTTTTCATTGTGAAAAGCAATAATAAAGAGATACAGCGAGGCGGTAGCAAGGAGCGAGACAATAAGAATTGCTGAAATGTCTGACCAATTACGTGCCACAGTAAACTCATTGATCGCACGTTCAAACTCACTGCTGTAAGAAATACTCCTGTTTTTATATGTTGGGTAGAAGAAAATTAAACCCATAAAAATTGCTAAGTTCACAAGGCCAAGTGACTGCTTCAACTTTTTACGATTCATGTTCTCTCCACCGATTTCTGGGGAATTACATCGTCTAGCCTCCCACATTTCGCAACGAATTTCAAAATTAAAACAGAGGCTAGAAAGAACTCGACTTTTCAAAAGCAATTCAACCGATAACAATACTGCTGCGATCTTATTTCCAGGTTTGGCAGTGTGTAGCCAAGTTGTTTGACAAAGCTCACATTTGCAAATTCTCCCTCAAGAAAGAAACACAGATATGAATGGGCGGCACATACGGGTCTTATCAATGGTTGGGATTGCTTTAATGGTGTTAAAGCCGACCTGGGCTCAGGAAACCGTCACTGTTGATAACTTTGTCAGGGCCGAAACGGACATGACCCTGAAACGCTACGTGGATCAGGGCGCTTTCGGCAAACTCCTCCACCTTCGACAGCCAACGCCGATTGATAAACAAGATGTGATCAGGATGAACCGGGATACGCTGTATTCTTTCGGTATATTTGATTTGGATGCGTCACCGGTGACCATCTTAAAACCCGATTCAAAAGGGCGTTTTCAGTCCATGCTGATTATCAATCAGGATCATTCAATGCAACCGGCTGAGCATGGGGCTGGATCATTCACGTTGACAAAAGAAAAAATTGGAACGCGGTACGTCATTGTAGGTTTCAGGACGTTTATGAACGCAAACGATCCGAAAGATATCAAGGTGGCCAACGAGCTTCAGGATAAGATCGCAATTGAGCAAGCGAAAGTCGGATCTTTTGAAATACCTGACTGGGATGAGGCATCGTTAGGGAAGGTCCGCGACGCAATTAATATCTTAGCGTCAACAAAGACAGATGCGTCTGGGATGTTTGGGGACAAATCCAAACTAAATCCCATCAACCACCTTCTTGGCACGGCTTACGGTTGGGGAGGCAACCCTGAAGAAGCCGCTATCTATATGAATGTCGTGCCCGAGGACAATGACGGAAAGACGCCGTATACGCTTGCTGTTGCAGAGAAGGTACCTGTCGACGGTTTCGTGTCCGTTACTGTTTATAACTCAAAGGGGTATCTCGAGAAAAACACCTTGGACGCGTACTCAATTAACAATGTCACCGCACAAAAAGATCAAGATGGTACGGTGACAATTCATTTCGGAGGTGACCCAAGTAACTCGAATTATCTTCCGATCACTCCAGGTTGGAACTACATCGTTCGGATGTATCAACCGAGAAAGGAGCTGCTCGACGGATCTTGGAAATTCCCTGATTCGAAAGCCGTCAAGTGAGGGGGATTGTCAAGATGACTCTTCGCCTCCGAATTCGTATGATTCCTGTTATCGGAATGCTGCTCGCTGTTGGGCCGGCTTTTGTCACTTCCCTGTACGCACAAACTGAAGGGTCCAGCACGCAAACCGAAGCGTCCAGCGTAAGGATCATGTCTTACAATATCTATCGCGGCGGCACGCAGCGTGGGCAACCGTTGTCCCAGACGGTGAAGGTAATTCAGGAGGCAAAAGCAGATATTGTCGGCATTCAGGAAACGCGTTCCTCTAGCGGCGTTAATACGAAAAAGTTGGCCGAGTTGCTGGGCTGGAATTACTATGTGAATCCCAGAAACAAGGTCATCTCAACGCGTTATGAGATTGTCGAGGAGAAGAGAGATGGCGTGAAGGTCAAACTACCTGCTGGTCAGGAAGCTTACATCTTTAACCTGCACCTCGCATCAAACCCGTATCAGCCCTACCAGCTTTTGAGCATCCAACCAAAGTGGCATAAGCACAAGGATACGCCCTTCATCAAGACGGAAGCCGAGGCGATTGCCGGCGCAAGAAAGGCGCGCGGCAAAGAAATCTCAGCATTGCTCAGCCAGATACGTAACCTCTCCGACAAAGAGACTCCTGTTTTTGTGGTCGGCGACTTCAACGAACCATCACACCTTGACTGGACCGCAGCAGCTGCCGATTCCGGTCGTCACCCCATCAAAGTAGCGTATCCCAACTCGTTGGAAATGGCCAAAGCAGGCTTTGCCGATGCTTGGCGCACGATCCATCCCGACGAGATGAAAAAGCCGGGCTTCACCTGGTCGCCCATGTACAAGCCTGATGACCCTACGACCCACCATGACCGCATCGACTTTGTTTACTTCAAAGGCAAAAGCGTAAAACTGAATGACGCAAAGGTCGTCGGTGAAAGCAAAGAGAACGCGGACATTATCGTTTCTCCTTATCCCTCTGACCACCGCGCATTGGTTGCAACGTTCACAGTCTCTAATCAAACAAAATTAGAGAAGTTAACGGCCTTAGAAGCGAAGGAGATGAGTTACAAAAGTTCTGCAGACGAATCCAAGCAGCTGGCCATGTTTTATGCTCCCGCATCAGAAACACCCGTGCCACTTATTGTTGCTCTCCATACCTGGTCTGGAAATTACAAGCAGAAATCCCACAAAGTCATTGAGCAATGGTGCATCAAGCAAGGGTGGGCGTATATCCACCCTGACTTCCGAGGACCGAATAATCGACCGGAAGCTACCGGATCAAAATTGGTGGTAGCAGACATTGCAAGCGCGGTGGAGTATGCAAAGAAGACAACCAACATCGACAATTCCGCTATCTATCTTGTCGGCACTTCTGGTGGAGGCTACACGTCGCTGGTCATGGCTGGACACCATCCTGAGATATGGGCTGGGGTTTCGGCTTGGGTCCCAATATCGGACTTGTCGGCCTGGCATGCCCAAGGGAAGCATGTCGACGCCTTGGTGGCATCATGCGGTGGGGCACCGGGTGATAACCCTGCGGTTGACGCTGAGTATGCAAGTCGATCGCCAATCACCTATCTAAAGAAGGCTAAGCAAACTCCCTTGCAAATCAGCGCAGGAATTCGTGACAAGATCGTGCCAATAAGCCATTCACTATTTGCGTTCAACGAAGTAGTGGCAGTGAAAGACCGGTTATCCGACGAGGATATTCACTTCTTTATTGAGAAGAGAAAAGTCCCGCCGAAGCTGCAAGCCAAACTATCCGACCCAACCTACGGTCAGAACCAGCCCCTGTTCCAAAGGGCGTCGGGCAATGCAACAGTAACCATTTTTGATGGTGGCCATGAACTGGTAGCTACAGCGGCTATTGCCTGGATTCAACAGGTCCACAATGAAAAGAAAAAACGCAATAAACCGAATATATCGGCGGCTGCCGATCAAGGCAGTGCAACCAAGTTTCGGGTTGTCGCATATAACGTCGCTTGCGGCCAATGGGCCACACCTGAGCAAATCGCTGAGATGTTCAAGCCCTTGAATCCCGATGTCGTATTGCTGAATGAAGCGCCTAAGGCTAACCCGGGGAAAAAGGTGAAGGACTGGTCACTTCGTGTAGCGGAAGCACTCGACCTGAATTACGTACACGTCGGAACGGTTTCCTCCGCGAATCACAAGGCTCCCCAATGGGGTGATGTAACAGGTGATTACGGCGGCAAATTCAAATCTATTCTAAGCCGAACCCCTCTGTCAGAAGGCAGGGATATCCTGGTGGAAGGGAGCGGTTGGAAACGTGCCAGCGCAGTTCGTGTAGAGACTGAAATCGGTGGTAGGAAGTTCGCGATCTACTCACTGCACTTACCGGGATTTGCGCACCACAAAAAGCAACCTACCTCACCCGATGCGTGGAAGGGCTCCAAGCACAAAGCTCTATCAGACCACATTAACGCAGAAGATGCATCATACGACATCATTGTCGGGGGTGATTTCAATGAATGGACAGACGGCCTTGTCATGAAGTCCCTATCGAAAACCACCAAACTAAAGAACGTGATCACAGAGCGCTCCATTGACCATATCCTCTACAGCACGGCGACGCCGATCAAGGTTCTTACTGCTAAGAGAGATTGGGGTCCAAAGAATCAGAACACAAAGAATGAGAAAGCCGACGGTTGCCTGTCCGATCATCCTTGGGTCTGGTGTGAGTTAGAGATCTCTGCTCGCACCAGTTCCAAATAGCAGATACGTTGACTGTGTGATTCACATCCGGCAATTATAAAACGTTTGCGAATATACGCCGAGGGCCGCGTCTGATCCGCAATACTCGCCAAGCATCATGCAGAATGTAAGCGTCGTGTTTTGGCGTTTCCGGATGACCTGCCGATGATCGACATTCATCACCACCAATAGTCGGAGCTCTGCCTTTTCGCCACGCTCGCCCACGGCCCCGCATTGACCGCGATTCGGAACCGGTCTCCTCTCACTTTTTGCAACTGTTCGCGAGGATGCTAGGTGTTGTTGAAAGGATAAGCTCCCTCCCTGCTGGTACATTATCGTGACGCAATGAGCAGCGACGATTGCCGCGTAGGAATTTAGCTGTGGCTATTCCCTGACAATGCCAACAGTGCCAACCAATGTGTTTCACCGGAAGTATTTCGTAGGCGAAGCGGGGTGTCTAATAGAAAAGGCGAGTCGCATTATGGTGTAGTCAGATTGAGGACGACCGGTTCCATATCCGGCTGGACATGTATGGTGATTCCAGAACGCTCTGGCCTTGCGTAATGTGGCGGTGTTACCAGTATGAAATCGTTATTTCCCTCGTCCTCGATATCAATGGTTGTTGCGGCACCTTCTTTTGTGATGGCAACAGTGTTCATACCTAGGTGTGCTCCGTCTCCTTTAGTTTTCGTTGTCAGTACGAAGGTGCCTTTGTCATCGGTAATACCGACAGCTGGTCTGTCGCCCGCTGGAGGATGGAAAAGTACAGCCGCACCCTCAATGGCTTTTCCATCAAGAAGAACTCTTCCCTCGACTGGAACAATGTCTCAGGAAAATTTCATTTATGCCTCAGTGAAATTTAATTTGGTTGGGGTATACGTGTTTTAGAACCGCTTCTCCAATCGGTGAAGACATGACTCCTTTTTTGGTATGTTTCGGTGGGTAAATTTCGGAGGGTATGTGAATTGGCCAGCGGTCTGACTCGAATTCAGATCACCAAAAATGAAGAAAGCCTCTAAAACTGGGGCTTCATCGAAGAGGGTAATGGGCGATACGAGCTTCCGCCCACCACACAAAAACCATGAAATTCTTTATAAAATTCATCACTCTAGGTTTTGCAGCCAGCCTTGCATTGTTTAAGGTCTCCGTCGCTGATGACCGTCCAAACATTCTTTGGATTGTGAGTGAAGACAATGGTGCCCGCTGGCTCGGTTGTTACGGCAACCCTGCAAAACCGACACCAACCCTGGACAAGCTAGCCGCAGAAGGCTTCCGCTACGAGCGTTGCTATTCCTCCATCCCAGTTTGTGCACCGCAGCGATTCACCTGGCTCACTGGCATCAATGCTATTTCGGCTGGCACTCAAGGGATGCGAAGTGGCGTACAGATTCCTGACTTCATTCGCTATTACCCAGAGATCTTTCAAGATATCGGCTACTACACCTCCAAAGGTAAAGATGCCAAAACCGACTACAACCACCGCAGCAACCGCTCCGGAAATGACTCCTGGAATGAACCGAAAAAGCTCGAATGGGACGTGCTCAAGCAAAAGCAACCATTCATGCACGTCATCAATACCCACAGCACTCACGAATCGAGGGTCTTCGGCGATTACAACCCAAACAAACACACAGCACCAAAAGCAGGCAACCTAGCCGCGTACCACCCTGACTTACCTGGTATTCACTTCGTCTATGAGAAGTACAATGAAGCACACCGCAAGATGGATGCAGAAGTCAAAATCTGGCTCGCTGAGCTTGACCAAAGTGGCTTAGCAAAGAGCACTATCGTGATCTATTCCTCGGACCATGGCGGCGTACTCCCACGCTCAAAACGCTTCCTCTACAACAGCGGCACACATTGCCCGTTAATTGTACGGATTCCAGAAAAGTACAAAAACCTCTACCCTGCCAGCAAGCCCGGCGACACCGTCAAAGAACTCGTGAGCTTTACTGATTTCCCCAAAACTTTGCTCAACCTTGGCGGCGCTACGAAGGACCAAGTTGAACAAATGCAGGGGCGTTCGTTTCTAGGAAAAGAAACAGAACCCAACCCCGAGTTCGTCTACTCGTTCCGTAACCGCATGGATGACAGACTCGACATGGTGCGCTCCGCCCGTGACAACGAGTTCCTGTATATTCGCAACTACATGCCATTCGCTCCTGTAGGTCAATTTCTGCCCTATCTCTTCAATTCACAAGCGATGCGAGACTGGAAGCAACATGACCTAGACGGCGAAACTGATGCTGTTACCTCAAGGTTCTTCAAGCAACCTCGCGCTATTGACGAGCTCTACCTCTACGAAAAAGATTATGACAATGTGAATAACCTAGCTGCCGATTCAGCAAATACAGAACGCATCAAAGCAATGCGTGCCGCATTGCGCCAGTGGCAGCTCGAAATCTTCGATTCTGGGTTTATCCCAGAAGATGAAATGGGTCAGCAAGCCGCTAAATATGAACTCACAGTCTACGAGTTTGTCCGTAAGCCAGAGCTCTACCCACTAGAGCAATACATTGACATGGCTGACAAGTCGCTCGAACTCGATCCGAAAAACCTAGGATGTTTCCTCGAAGCTCTCAACACCCCCTTCGTGGGCAACCGCTATTGGGCGACTCTCGGCATTCTCAATCTCAGCTTTGCTGGCGACTCGACCAAGGACAATAACGTACTCAACGCCATGCAAGCATTGCTCGAAAAAACAACAGAATCACAAGTCGTGAAGGCGTATGCTGCTTGGGTAGTCGTTCGTAGTGGCAATGATAAACAAGGTCAAGAAGCTCTAGATTTCTTGAAAAACCTCGGCCACGAAACTCACAGCTTCCGCACGGTCCTCAACGTACTTGACTGGATGGACCCTAAGCATTCCTCCCCAGTCATGCTCGATATCTACCTCAACGGCAAACAGTCAGGCGATTCAGCCAGAGTGATCACGAACCACCTTATTTCCCAAGCATCTGCAGAGGTGGCTGAACTTGTGGAACAACATTCTAAAGCCGTGAACTCGATCACAAATCATGAAAAACGACTCAGGAACTATAGCCAGAAACCAGAAAATATCTCAGCTGAAAAAATTGCTAAACAAACCACTCAATCTCAAGCTGAACTAGCACGGGCTACGGCAGTGGAAAAAGAACTCAGAGCCAAGCTAGAAGCAAAGAACTAAAGCTCGGTGCAGAACTCAGGGTGCTTGTCACCAAACAAAGCGTTCAGGGTTCCAGCGATAGCCACCTTTCTCCTTACCTGCCTATCAATATGTCCATTCACGATGAAATCCGATTTCAATACAAAGAATACCGGCCTCCTGTTTCACCTGAAACAGCCCGCTTACGCGGCGACTCGCATTGGCTCAGCATCAGCTACGTTCGGGGCTGGACCTTTCGGTGTAGGGCCAGAAAAAGTGAATAGTGCCCCAATGATCAACGGCACGACGGCTTGACTTGGATACCAGAAGTCACTCTCCCAAAAACGTGGGCTCGCAGCGAAGCAAGCCATAAACTTTCCAGTTCCCGGTTCGGTCTGAGGCAATGTGCAGGAAACGGACCAACAACTTGCAAGTAGAGCAATTATCCCACACGCAGCCAACGCCCAAACCCGACGTCTGCCCGATCGATTGACCATCCAGCATAGTAGTAAAGCTGCACCGATGGCTGGCACAAAAGCATTTGTTTGACTGGCCCATAACACAGTTTGCATGACTAGTGGGCTTGTTTCGACAGTGCGACCTTCAGCCGCAAAACTCAGGAACAAAAAAAAGGTAAAGAAGTTTCCTGCAATGAATATAAGAAATAGAAGGGGTGATCCTAAAATAAAAGCTAACCAAGGATGCCTGCCATACCAATGAGCATACGTTGCCGTAGTATCTGGAGCAGACAGGTGCACGGGGCTCCCTGCTTGTTCAGGGATTTGAAGCGAACTCTCAGCAACCTTGCTTTCGTTCAATGTGAACCTCTTGTAAATTGAAGAATGCTGCCATAACTCACGCCCAAGTTGCCATGAGTCGTCATGAATCGAAGACGATGACGAAAAATGAAATCTACAGCAACGTCATTTATTCATTGCCCTGGGTGGAAATGTACAAAAAACCGTTGGATTCATCACAGTTACGTAGCTGTAGCAAGTCGCAGACAGTGAAGTTCGGATGCTTCATGAGTGAACATGAAAGCAGGTCGCAGCGATGTTAAGAGAATGAGCGTAATACGTTTGAAAAAGGACATCTCGAAATAAGCAGTCACAACGAACCACACTCATAAAATCGTGCTGTCGAAGGAGATCATCATGAGCCGAATCGTAGCCTTCGAATGTGTACCAGCGGTGATCTTTGTTAACGAACGAAATAAGAAGTGTATATTGCAGCGAAGTCATAAGGATTTTCTTATGACTGTTGACGATATTTTTATTGCTTGGACAGCCACCCACAGTCGACAAAAAATGTGTCAGCTGCCGCCAGAGTAAGGTCGTAGTGTTCACCACTATTAAAAAACCCATGCCCCTTCCCGTCATAGGTGACTATCTCGCAGAGGTTGCCTGCTTCTGTTGAGTCTTCTTGATACAACTGAGCACCTTGAAGGAGACGGTCAGCAGTTCCAAAAAACATGATACAGGGTGGCTGTTCGGTCGATGCATATGTGAGTGGTGACACATCTTGAATGGGTGCACGGGAACGACCACTCATCTTCTGCTGTGCTATTGCACGCACTGCTTCTGGCATACGTTCATCCCAGGCAATTGCAAGTGCCGGATTAAATAACACGAGGGCATTCGGCTTTGCACTAATCGCTTTGTCATCTGAAGAAGCATCAAATTTGTCCATAATGGCAGTGCATGCTGCGAGATGTCCTCCAGCAGAACCGCCAGCAGCTGCGATTCGATTAGGGTCGATATCTAACTCTTCGGCGTGGGCTCGCACCCATCGCATTGCAGATTTCGCATCCTCAATGCAGTCATCAATTTTTACTGCATGTCGTGATGAAACACGATACTCGACTGTGATTGCCACCATGCCACGTTTTGAAAAGTGTTCACATTGCTTTTCAAATTGAACCGGGCTTCCTCCAGACCAGCCACCGCCAAAGAAAAAAACAATAGCTGGTCTTTTGTTATGCACTTGTGACTGTTGATTTTGAAAGACATAAAGCGGTAAATCAATGTTACTTATGGTCTTATAAATATGCTGGGTGCCATTTTGTGGAGCTTCAGCTTTTGCGATACGTTTTTTGATGCGAGTTGTCTGTGTCGACTCTCCCTCAAACTCTTCAGGCGTATTTGATGCAAGCAGCATATGATGGTCTTGAAAATAAACGAGCGTCCTTTGGGAAGGAATGCGTTCTTCAGGCGTTCGTGCGAGCAAAGAGAAGCAGGAAGGAAGAGCTGCAAGCAAGCATAGGGCGATTCTCATGAGATCAATTCCAATATATTATGAGTGCAGATTGAATAGAAAAGACAATTATGTATCAGTTTATTAGGTGCGGGTTAGTCAAAGAAGATAAACTTGCTGCAAAGCAGCATTGGCTTCAACAAAGCATTGTACCGCGACTCGGTAAACAGCGCCTTAGCGTAGCCATTGGCACAGGGGATTCCATGATGAAAGCAGTCCGCACAATCATTGCCGCAGGTATTTTGTCTCTAAAGGTAGTACACTTTAGGGATCAGTTATGGCGGATGGAAATACAGAAGCTTTTGACCGGAAAGAGTTCTCCAGAAAAACATGGGTCATTGTTGTTTCAGGCATACTCCTACCGCCTGTTGGCATTATCTTAAGTTGGCTCAAGCCTGAATGGTCACGAAAATCAAAATGGGGACCAGGAATTGTGTTGAGACTGTTACTAATCCATGGGATTTGCCCGCTATTAATGATGCTGGCGACGACGGACGATGGTGACTCCGCGCTCGCTGGTGAGATTTTCCAACAAGCATTTATTGAGAACTATTGTGTCGATTGCCATGACGGTGAAACTAAATCGGGCGGCTTCGACATCGAGTCTCTTCAATCAGTGACGGCATCGAATTCAGTTGAATGGCAGAAAGTCTGGGAGCAGCTTTCGCTCAAGGAAATGCCACCCCAGACAGACAAACAACCCGATCACTTGGAGCGCATGCACTTTGTGAACGGCGTGATCGAAGGTCTGCAAAAAGCTTCGAAAGACCAAGGCGGCTTTCACGAAAATCTATTACCCACCAAGGGTAATTATGTGGACCACCACTTGCTCTTTTCTGACATAGTCAAAGAAGTTGATCCGCCTTCAACCCCGTCGAGAATGTGGCGCATTCACCCCGCCGCCTATCTTGTCAAACTCAAAGAATTGGTTCACAACACGCCAAAATACAATCCTAAATATCCTGGGCAATTGGCCAGCGGCGACCCGGTGATGGTTTCAAAAATCATGACCGACACTGGAGATTTGAGATTGTCATTGGGTTCTGATCAAGTCATGGGAATACGCAATGGTTCAGGTTGGCCGAACGGATTTCCATCTGTCAGGCAAGTTCAAAGTCTGAGCGATGAAAGGGGGTTGCAGGATTTTCCTGTGATGTACCGAGTGACGAGTGATGAGATGCAATTGCTAGTAACCAATGCGAAAGCGGTTTTGAAGCACATGATTGTCGGTTCGGTAGACGTGCCGGATTACATGTGGAGGGATCCTGAAAAATTTACCCTCTACCGAATTGGCACAATGATTGTCGATGGTAAGAAGAGGAGTTTCGCCGACCGGGAAGGCTGCCATTTGTACATCAAAGGCTATCAGCGCAAGTACAGCCCGTTTATGGATATCATGGAGACGGAAGAGTTACCCACACAAGCTCAATTAGAAAAACTGGTGCCCTTTCTTTTTCACGCCCTCACGGGTCGAGATCCCCGGGTTGAGGAATTGAATCAGCAGATTTCTTTTATTCAAACGGAAGTGAAAGCGTTAGGGAAAGTAGAGGGGTTGATTGTTGGTTGCGCGCCAATCTTGCTACACCCGGAAGCGTTGTATCGTTATGAATTTGGTAGTGGTGAACCCGATCAATACGGCCGGGTAATGCTCGCTGGAGATGAGTTGGCTAATTCGATTGCAGGTGCGCTGACCTATATGTCGCCGGACCCTCAATTGCAGTCAGCTCTCAAGGAAGGGAAACTCAAGACGCGTGAGGATGTTCTTCGAGAGGCCACTCGGATTATGGAGGACGGCTCTATTCGCAAACCGCGGATTTTGAGGTTTTTCCAAGAGTACTTTGATTACCATCGTGCACCTTTGGTTTGCAAAGACACCAAATCTTTGAAGGCAGTACAGGTTCACGATACGGGCAATGAATACAACCTCAAGATCAACTATTTGGTGTCTGAAACCGATCGATTGATCGAATATATTTTAGCGGCAGACCGCAGGGTCTTGCATGAACTTTTAACGACGAACGAATGTGTCGTAAGAATCAGACCTACGGTCAAAGAAGAAAAGCCATTTGATACTTACAACAATGCGACTTCGCTTTCTTTTTACAACAACACGGTTACACGATACCAAAAGCGTAAAAGCCAAACATCAGAAATAGGTATTGAAGATATCAAACGACCAATTTTCATACGTGAATACTGGGCTTCAACCAGTGTCACCGGTCCTTCGCCTTGGGAAATGGTGGCTTTTCCTGCCAACGAACGTTGCGGAATTCTCACCCAGCCCAGTTGGCTGATTGCCCATTCAGACGCGATGGAAAACCACGCAGTGCTTCGGGGGCGATGGATCAGGGAACGACTATTGGGTGGAGGAGTGCCTGAAGTACCGATCACAGTCGATGCGGTTTTACCTGATGAACCGAAAGAGACATTGCGCCATCGAATGCGCGTGACTCGAGAGAACGAATGCTGGCGTTGCCATCAGAAAATGGATCCTCTAGGTCTTCCCTTTGAAGTCTTCAACCATGTCGGGAAATTTAGAAAAATCAAAAATGGAAAACAGATCGATGAAAATGGTAATGCTGTTGACACCAGCGGGGAAATTATTGCCAGTGGTGCTCAAGCGTTGGATGGTAAGGTCGAAAATGCTTTTGAACTTATCCATCGCTTGGCCAATAGTGAGTACGTGGAGCAAGTTTTTGTGAGGCACGCCTTCCGTTATTGGATGGGGCGTAATGAAAATATTAATGATGCTCCAACCCTCCAAGCCGCCTATAAGGCTTATCAAGATAATGGCGGGAGCATGAAGGCTCTCATTATTTCACTGATGACTTCAGATTCATTTCTGTACCGTAAGCCCGTGCAAAACTAAAGGAACAAGCATGCTGAACAGACGAGACATGATTAAAGGGATCTGTGCGGTAGCTGGAGCGAGCACGGCGGTTCCCTATGGCACCGCATCGGCCGCGGACAATAAGGTTAGTCAGTTCCATGGTGCCAAGCAGCCCAAAAGAGTTGTGTTTTTCTTGCAATCCCAAGGATTCAGTGACGATAATTGCACAGTCAAAGGACTTAAATCCGGCAAGTCACTTCAATCAAAAGATCTTCCGGTATTCATTGATCCTCTATCGCCTCATCGTGACAAACTTACGATTATTCAGGGCCTGCACGGCAAACACACCAGTCCATCTCACAGTGCTTATTATGGATGTCTGGGTGGCTACCGAAGAAATAAATCCACCCCCTTCGACATCACCATTGATTGCGCATTAAGCAAGGTTCTACCCGAGGCGCCCGTGCCCCTTTTGAGTGTCGGCATGGAATCACTGAATCGGATGAAACAAGTTCCCATTTTCCATGCAACCTCTGCTTGGGGACCGGGGGATAAAGCGTCGATGATCTGTGACCCAACATTTCTATACCGGATCATGTTTGGATCAGTCGCTACTGGCAAGCAACGAAGTACTTACGATGAAAATTCTAAGATGTTGGATTTCATCGCCAAAACCTCAACCCAAAGCGCTAGAACTTTACCAGAGAGTGCCCGGCAAAAATTAAAACCCTATCGAGATATAAGTGCATTCCGAGACAGTGTAAGTACTGTGTCGGAGAGTCTCAAAGCGTACATGCCTGAATTTGACGAAAAATACTCGGCCCCCCAGCATGAAACAGATTGGCATGACGCGATACTTGATTTGACGATTGCTGCACTGAAAGCGGGCCTCACTAATGTGGCTACAATCAATTCAGGCTGCGGCGAATTCTATGGTTCATGGGAAGGCTTGGGTATTAATCCATCGGGCCATTCATTGGGCCATTTATCCATGACATCCGATATCTGGACACGGATTCGCCAATACAACATGCGAATGTTGTCGAAACTCGTCCAGGCCCTTGAGGAAACGCCGGAAGGCAATGGCACCATGATGGACAACACCCTGATTGTCTATACCAGCAACAATGCTAACAAACAGCACACCAACGGCGCAAGTTGGCCCTTCATGACTCTAGGTGATTTTGGAGGAACGATGCAAAAAGGCCACTACGTTCAAGTCGAAAATGATCGACCGATTAACAGCTTCTATGCTACGTTACTCGAAGCAACGGGGAATCCTGTCGAGCATTTCAACATGGGAGGCGCGTATGAGAAATACGACACCGGAAAAGGGTCCCTAAGAGAATTGTTGACTTAGCTCAATAGGCGGTTACCTGTCACAGCCCACCGCATGTTTCACCTAAACCAGCCGATCAGAAAATGGCTGACGATGGACAACAAAGGAGAGGCTTTGACTGATTTTTTTTTGATCTCGACTGTTTTTCACAATGACTGATTTTGTGACTGATCAGGAAGCGTCAACAATGATCAGGAAGCGTCATGTTTGTTCGAGAAAATGCCGGCAAGACACAAAAAAACCCTCCAACTGCGTTGAAAGGCTGATCTAGGAACAAAGGGAAGTGGGCGATATAGGACTCCACCCATCCCTATTTTCAGCGGTCATATTTCAGCATGACTGATTTCGACTGCCAAGGACGATTTTTTATTCCTGTTGCCTCCTTCGGTCTCGTGCTCCTTGAACTGATTCCGGTAGAAAGTAAAAGAGAGCAAACACGGCTGCAACCACTCCTGACACACGCTCAAGCAAGGGTGATGCAAAAGCTTCCCCACGAATTAATAATAAATTGAT
>Ga0315315_10002659_pt1 | contig 16353 bp, 10 predicted proteins | sample M140m3416metaG_FD_203699 | JGI IMG/M metagenome (GOLD analysis project Ga0315315, IMG submission 203699) | Ammonia-oxidizing marine archaeal communities from Monterey Bay, California, United States - M1 40m 3416 | ecosystem: Environmental > Aquatic > Marine > Intertidal zone | place: USA... | reverse complement strand
TTATTGTGGCAGTCGCGGTCGTCACCGCCTCGGCCTCAACAGCTGGCGCGGACGGCTTCCTTCGCTCCGGAACGGCGGCGTTCTTATTTCGCTCCAGTGGAAATGGCAGAAAAGATCAGAAGCTCGCTACTAATCCCAAGTCAGCTAGCTGCTGGAACTTTGTAAACGGGAACGATAACAAGACTAAAGGTCTTGAGACCTTCCGCGATTCGGATGACAAGCAGACGGAATTTAAAGTGGGGCTTTCCGTCGGTGAGGATGCCCTGGTCGTGCCCCCGCTTGATGATGATCTCGACGATGTGGACACTTCCGCGCTTGACGAAGATTTCAACGATGTCAGCACTTCGGCGTTGCTCTCCATCCTAGAGGAGGAAGAGGCCCCGAGCAAGAAAGCTGAGACTGCAGGTAAGCAAAAAGCCGCCGAAAGACCTGAGCATACCTCTCGCTTTATGGACAGTCGAGGAAAAACAACCCACGGAAAGTGGAGCAGCAGCGATCCTACGCAGGCTAGCTGCTGGAGTTTCGCAGATCCTCCGAAGCCAGTGGGGCGCGCAAGGAAGGGGCCATATGATCAACCTCCCGAGGAGATGGTTTCAGAGAGTGAATCAGACAAAGATAGGGCGAACAAGGCGCGGATGGCAGCTCTGGCAATAGAAGCTGCTGCTTTGAAAGAACAGGCGGCAGAGAAGATAGCCAATGAAAAACTAGCCTTGGATGAAAAGAGGGCTGCTGAGGAGCGAAGAAAGGTAGCTCTCGAGATAAAGGCGGCTGCTCTAGAAAAAAAACAGGAGGCAGAGCTGGTAGCCAAGCAAAAGCTAGTATTGGCTGAGAAGAAGAAGGCAAAGAAGCAACGCCAGGTAGCTCTTGAGCAAAAGGTGGCTGCTCTAAAAGAAAAAGCGGCAGAGCAAGTAGCGAAGGAACAGCTGGCTTTAGCTACAAAGAGAGCTGCTGCGGAGCAGCGTATGGCAGATCTAGAGGCAAAGGCGGCGCTCAAGGAAAAGGAAGAGGCTGCCAAAATTAAGCCTAGAAAGCAACAAGCTTTGCAACAAGCCTTGGTTGAGATTGAGGAGGAGGAGTCCAAGAACCGAAGCGCCGCAAATTTGGAAATGAACATGATAGTTCAAGAAAGCACCAAGCCGAAAGCGAGCGTGAAGGTTCGGACGAAAACGAAGAAACAGACGAAGAAACAGGTGAAGAAGAAGCAACAGGAGGAAGAGCAAGCTGATGTCGTCGATCAATTTCGAACAGGGCGCGAAAAAGTTGGATATTACAAGAAATCGTCAGAGGAGAAGGCTGCTGCTGCTTCAGAAGAAGCCGAGGAGGAGGCTGCGAAAAAGACGGCCAATATGGAGCGCATAGCAGCTCTTGAAGCAAAAGCAGCATCTCTCGAAAAGAAGGCGGAGGAGGAAAAGGAAGAGGTTCTACGAATGCTGACTCAAATTGAAACGCATGAGTCCAAGAATCGAAGTGCCGCTAATTTGGATGTAAATATTGTGGTTCAAGAAGATGTCGGTTCTCAGGGAGTCCCATCAGAGACTGTGGAACCAAAAGAAAATTTGGAACAGCAACGCATTATCGCAAGGGAGAGAGTTGCTTCATTGGAGGCTCAAATGATGGAAATTGAGGATGAGATGAGGTCTGTTGAAGAGGCCGCCCAATCATATCTCATGGCTGCTGAGCAGAAATTGTCTGAGCTGGACGCAGAACTTCATATGATTGCTAATGAGAAGCGTGAAGCTCAAAGGGAGGCCGGTGTAGTTGAGGCTACACCAATTGCAGGCACAAGAACTACGCACGGGCAATGGACAAGTACCAATCCTACCTCAGCTGGTTGCTGGGACTTTGTGAACGGCGCACAGCGACCTAATCGAGACGGTTTGTCCTCTAATTCGCGCCCGTGAAGTGTTTTACTATATTTGTTTCTCATTAGTTGCATTCGAGGGAGGGGATAAGCAGGGGGGTGAGAGGGAGGAGACGTTGAAAGGAATCATAAAATGTATATATATATATATAATTACAAGGGATCTATTCTGAAACAGTTTGTATGTGTTATGTGGCACTTATGGATGTATGGTTTTCAATCGAGCTATAAGCTAGATTGCACTCTGTACAAACAAAATAATACGTGCGATGAAATTAGTATCATACTAAGTAAGTAGTAGTACGCATACTACAGCTCGTACTCTTTCTAGTAGTATTATGTAAACATAATATACGAGCTCGCACTAAGGATAATATTTATGTTTGTATTGTACGGCTGGTACAAATCGTACTATACGTCCAATTCCATTGGCAATTTATCCACAAACAGGCATATCTTCATATTACATATCTCGCCTTGGATCCATGGCGAGGCGCTTGCTCTCTAGCCTTGGTGGATGCGCGACCGCTCCTTGTATCGCCCGATGTCCCTCTCGTATCCGCTCGCAACAACGCGTGTCACTATCAGGGAAGGCTTTTTCTCCCCAGGAGCGTGCAAATGCCGTCTCTGAGTTGTGCGAACAGGGGCCGTTCTCGTGGCAGGAGGTGGAAGGGCGCGACGCCATCACCAAATCGTTTGATTTTCACGACTTTTCTCAGGCCTGGTCCTTTATGAGCCGCGGCGCCCTTGTCGCAGAAAAGATGGATCACCACCCGGAGTGGTTCAATGTTTACAACCACGTCCAAGTGACATTGACGACTCATGATACTGGCGGGGTATCGCAGAATGACATTGATATGGCGAAGAGCATGGATTCGTTTGCTCACGAGTTGCTACGAACAAGAAAGGAGGAATGATACAGACCAGCCTCAACAACAACATCTTCGCACCCAAACACTGTTAGAGAGGATTGTAGTCTAAAATTGCGCTAATTTTGTGAGGCTTCTGGAGTCTATCACTTAGTGCACGTGGCCTTTACTGTCTGACGAAGTGTTTCCTAATTGCACGCATGGATTGATCCAACCAACGTCGAGATACTCCACAAAATCGATGAGGGGATCAGGGGATCCTTTTGCCTATGCATACCATTATTTTTTATTTCATTATTATTTATTATTATTATTTATTTATTGTTTTGATAGTAGCTCGCAAATTATTTATATACAAACACCCGGATATGTATTGTTCACCTGCCTGTGGAAATTACCAGCTCGTATAATACACTCTCGTATATTGCTAGTATATTTTACAAGGAATTCCTTGCTGTACGGTGCTTGCTTGGAATTCCTCCTTCGTATTAGATCTATTTAAGTAGCTACTAATCGTAGTAGGTGCAGTTTTACGAGCTCCGCTGATGTGTTCTTCAGAAGCCGATGTAACACGTACGCACATTTGGCATTTTTTCTTCGTCTTCTTTCTCACTTCGCAACCTTCTTACCGCAGCTCTTGAATCCCTTGACCCGTGCCGTTGCGTCTCTCGACCTCGCATGCCCTCCCCGGACAGCGTAGGAGGTGCGGTCACAACGGTAAAGGCACAGGGATTGCTACGGAGAATTAACGGTTCAGCGGCGGATTCCTCGGGCGATTGATTATCCTTCTCCCTGCGCGGCCGACCCATCAAGTCCTCCTTGAAGGCATCAACGGATTGAGACGGGGTCAGTCCAATCTGGTGCTCTCTCGAAAATTTCTGGACAATCAATTGCGACCTCTGCTGGAGTTTATCGGTGCAGTTGAGACCAGAAGAGGCGCCATCTTCGGCCTCCGGTGCTGGGGAATCAATCCTTGGCGAGGTATCCCGGGACCCTCATTTATTCAATCTACGTACAAAATCCACTTGCACGACTAGCGGTTTTAACGTTCAAATTTCCGCGCTAGTTACGGAAGAGCCAAAACTGGAGCCATGGGTGATGCCGGCAACACTGCTGCGAATGATAATGACTCCTCTCCCTTACTCCCATCCTCGGCGCCAGCTCCTCAGGATCCGTCCGTGGGCGGAGATGATGCCGGAGCCCCCGGTCGAAGGCAACGGCGGTTGGAACGTAACCGTGAATCGGCCCGGCTGTCCCGGCGGCGGCGGAAACATTACCTCGAAGTGCTGGAGGAGAAGGTAACGTTCTTATCCGAGGAGATGGACCGGGGGCGGAGGGAACACGCGTCTCGGGCTCTGGGCACCGTGCGGCAAAAGCGGTTGGAGCGGCTAAAGGAACTCGAGCGGGATTTAGGCCTCGATTTTTTTTCCGCATTGGGTCCTTCCAACCACCAGCAGCTGGCGCCGCCGCCCTGGCCAATCAATGCAGAAGTACTGCAGCATCATCTAAACGACCTGGATACGCGGCTGTCGCGAACCAGCAAAGAGCTGCGTGTTGCGGGAACTTTCCATAAGCAGCAGCTGCTCTCTTTGTGCCTTCCCGAGCATCGCAAGTTTATTTTGTGGCTAACCGTCCAGAATGACGCTCTGTACCGAGGAGGGCGGGCAGCGAGCGAAAGGCTCAGCGCGGCTAGAATTGGGGAAAGGGTGAGTTACTGATTTGTGCTTTCATTTCAAAAATTGCCTTTTTTAGTGGTGACCGTGCCAAGACATCATTCTAACGGTCTTCTTTGCCAATCATCACCTCAACGTTTTCGGCATTCCAGATGTACCAAAGCGGAAACGATCGAGCGCCACCCTCGGGGGACATGTGGCCTCTTTTATGCAACGATGTTGGCTTATCATATGACCAGGAAGAAAAACTTCGGGCGTACCAGAGGATTATAGTTATGGAGAAGGAAACCTGGCTCGACCGACACACTGCTGCCGCGGCAGACGCCTCCGTTGAGGTGGCGTGCAAAGCGATGAGTGCCATTATGGGGATGGCAAATCAGAGAGAGCACGCTGTTCTAGATATGCTCACTGCCGAGCAGAAAGGGAAATTCATGATTTGGGCGGCGGCAAGGAAGGAAAAGATCGAGCGAGTATCCCGGAGGATCCTTGCTCGTCAAAAAAACACCTTCTCTTCCGAACCCACTGATACGGTGATTAAGACTTCGCCGGATCGATGTGATGCGGCCAACCTCTATATCATCCATGATCGGTTGCAGAAGCTCTGTCAACAAGTGCCTTCTTTTCCTCATTTGGTATCACAATCATACCTTAAGAAATTGTCTCGACGAGCATCCTTCGAATCGCTGGTCTCATTGGAAAGTGCCGGCAAAAATGCCATGTCCAGAGAGAAATCGTTCCCTTCTACGGGATCTTTGAAACGGGCAGCATCGGACATCAGCATGGATGAGCTAGCCGCAGCTGCCAAGCAGAAGGAAGGCTCGATCACGCCCGCAGCAGGGCAAGCGGCAGCTGCTCAACACGTCGCATCGGCCTTGATGACGGTGACTCACATCATCCCCACTTCACCACCCAGGGAATATACTAGTAGTGTTGCACGACCTAAAGCACGGGATTCGAATCTAGAACGCAACGCAGCCTACAATCAGTACCAGCAGGTGCGATCAGCTCAGGGGCAAATGCAGCAGCCATCGTATGCACACTTCGTTCCCCAGTTCCTTCCAGCCAGCTACCACAGCACTGCCGCGACTGTGCCTGCGCCTACCAGTCCCCAGGGGGGGATTGGATTGCCAATTGAATCACCCAGCCCAACTCCAATCGATGTTATGTCGTCGCCAATTCCAGTAGGCAACCATTCTGGGATGCAGTACCCCCAGGTTGAACATCAACATCCCCCGGAAACGCGTCCCATCCAACCGTCTGATTCTTTCGTTGAAAGCAATCACGGCAGAATCCCTTCTGTTCTTCCGGATCATATGAATATAATGCTTGAGGAAGGACTAATACATAATGGGCAAGCTGCAGACGCGTTTCTCTTTGACCTGGCGGAAGAAGATTGGGCGATAGGTGAAGGGCTCGATATGGATATGTAATTTTAAGGTTATTAGTAGCAAACATTCATTAGGCATCATGCTACTCATTTCGTCTCATGGACCAATCCCCGGTCTGAGTAATGATATTGCATGTATGAACCCGCAATCAGGTCCGTTGGCTCATAAACGTTGATGCCAGGCTCCTCTCGAAGAGGAGCCATAAAAACTGAATTGATAACTTCGAGTGGTGTCGCCCTCTTGGTGTGGTCAAAGGTCACGAGCGACATAAGAAGTTCCATACCGCCATCCATGCTCGTGAGTTTATCACGAGCAGAAGCGATGCGACGATCGCTGCCTTTCAAAAGCGAATACACGGCCTGATCTTTCTCGAATTGAACAGTGTCGGGACCCGGTATTCTACCGAATGAATCAAAAGCTGAAATAGAAGAAGCATCGTGTCTCATATTGCGTCTTGAGCGACGGGTCGGCGCCGTCGTTGCCGACTGCTTGCTGTCCTGTCCAACCAGTGCCGACATAATGGCACGCCAAACGCGTGCGCCATCCTTGGACTGTAATTTCTTGTCCGGAATCCCGAAAAGAACAAGGTAACGGTAAAGCGTATCATAAAGAATCTCATCAGCTTCTCCCTCGATGATTCCTGTTTCATCTTCGTAAACATCAGCAAGGATGACACTTCGAACCACGCCGTACGTGCTGGAGGAATGATGCTCCCAGATGTTCTTGAGCTTGCGCTTCAAGGCTGTGGGACAAACAACGTCAGCCAGAATTTCTTCGTACGGCGCATCGCCCGTAAAGAGATGGAGCATACAAAGCCCGAGGCCAAAGTTGTCGTGGCCGTAACCCTGCTGTGCGGAATCACCCGAAATCAAATAGTCCGGTGGTGAATTTTCCAGCGTGGTGAATTGACCGATAGTCACAGGTTGTCCGTTGGATTCTGGCTGGATGTTGGCAGTGCCATAATCGGCTAGTTTGGCAATTAGCGCCCTTGAAGTAGGCATACGAAGACCGAAGACGTGAGAGCCCATACCGTACCGAAGTACCGTAAAAGGATGATCAATTTCATTCACACACTCTCCTCCTGCGTGAGCGGACTGTAAGAAAAAGTTGAGCAGTTTGACGTCGTAGTGCTTAAGGCTGTATCGGTCCGCGGCTGTGTGGAGGGCAAATGCCATTTGAAAAAGAAGCATCCTAGCCTCATTCGCCTCGACTGACTTGCCATCCTGTGACTGAAGGAATTCTTCGACATCCCCGTGCCTACAGAGCTCCATTCGGATGTATTGAAACTTTCCCTGCTCTTCATCATTTGGTGATTCCGGTTGCATTTCACTGCGCTCAGGGTCATAAAAATTTCCATTCGGCTTCTTGTTGTCAGCGCAGCCCCAGTGCGAGGAGGGGGGCTCGAATGGGCACGTAAATACACCGCGAGTAAGAACAAAATTAGGGCAGACATTACGCCTAACCAAGGAAGAGAGCAGAACAGATACTGAAAGTTCTGCTCCAACAATCTCCTTGTTTCCCATATCATCAATTGCTTCAACGTCCATTACGGAAACTGCCTCTTCGGCGCTGACTGTCGCGTTCCAAACACGATAGACACGCTTGAAAGCGCCTTCTGAAAGGAACGTAGCCCAAGGGAACTTGCACGTTAAAAATTGCCAGGAACGCTCCATCGACCGTGCAATGCTCTCCGTGGCCGCAGAGTGAGGAACTTGCAACTCCTCGTCTGCGCCAATTAGATCACTGACGCCTGACGACAGCGATACACGCTTATTGTCTTCGTCTGCTTGACAGCCAACACTAACGAGCATCAAGGACGCATGGGCTTCGGCTGCAGCCTCGCCCCAGGATATTTGGACCAGGGACGCTGACAGCAAGAGTTCATTTTCAGTGAGATACGAAAGCACGGTAGAGAGGTAGCTGGGATCATTCAGTACTTGATCGGCTCTCTCTGTTGCACCAGGAAGAATAGTCTGCCTCCGATTTGGGACGAGGGTCTGTTTCCTTCCAAATTCTTCCATTGGAGAAGATATAGACGGTAATCCGAACGCAGTCGTGAAACGACGTTTCTGAGTACCTTCAAAGGCAGCGGCACACAGCGACATACGCCGGCGGACGGCTAGGGACATTTTGCGCCTTTTCTCCAGCTTATCAGGAGACGGACCGTCCTCGTTTATTGCCAGTGCAGAAAGAGCTGACGCACCAATGCTTGATTGCCGACTTAAGGTGATGCCACGGCTAAAGGCAAGAGACGACCTATTCCCGCGCTGAAGCTGGAAACTGGTCTGGCGACTATCAACCATGTCCATTTTATCATCAAAGGCGTCCTCTTCTTCGTCATCTTCCACTTGGTCCTCATCAGAATCGTCCATATATACTCTTGCCGATTTGCCGCGACGGCTGTTGGCATCGTCTGCCTCGAGATCAAATCCGAGATCTTGGGAGTTAACAGCGGTTTCTGTTATGATGGGATGGACAAAGCTCGATTCTGGCGCATAATTTACAAATTTATCTCCGTTCTCTGCGGGCGACATTTGGCTCGTGATCATGGGGAGAGCAGAAGGGCCGCAATATTCTGACTCAGAAAATGCCTTGGCCTGTCTCTCCAAAATCATTGCAAGAATGGTGGCTTCGCATTTTTTGGAGCATCCCCAATCCTTGCCGGCCACCGGTCTTGACCCCCAGAACCCCGGCCCCTTTTCCATTGCGGGAGTTTCGTTAACCTCGAACGACGGTGAGCCCATCACAAGCCTCGCCATTCTGGCCGAACCAACAGGAGCCGGAGTCGCCTCAACCTCGTCTACGGCAGACATATAACTGTCCTGGCATACACTGCGAGGCTGCGAAGCTGAGGACAATCTTTGTCGACGGATCATATTCCGAGGGGTGTCGTCTGGGCTGAAGGCGCCGTGGATGTGTTGCATAAGATCGATGCCACCAGCCGAATGCTCTCCCGAGTGCCTAGGGGCACCTCGTCGTGCCACCTCAAAGCTGTTTTCCTTCGGCGAAACTGACATTGGGGCGAAACAGGGAAGACTAGATAAAGGAGCAGGGGGTTTGTTCGCCGATGCAGGCTCCAGTGTAACTGTGCGAACTAGAGGAGACTTCTTCTCCTCCAAAGGAGCACTTTCCGGCTTATCGAGCGCCAACGAATCAAAATTCATCAGGAGGTCGCTGTCAATGTCCTTCTCTACCTGAGGGAAGACGACAGAGCGTGGGACATCGTTCCGCGACGCCTTGACTAAGGGTGCCGATGCAATGAAGACGAGCTGTGCTTCCTCCTTATTAGTGTCCGCCGTCCTGGTCGGGCAAGATTTCCCCATTTTCGCCTTGTGAGCAACGAGCTTCGCCTCGAGATCCTGCAAAATGGCGGTGCCTTTATCCGCCGTTGTCTGAAAGAAGGCTACGCCGCTGCCCCCTGGGCGAAGATTGAAACCTAGGCCATTTGTCGCCCAGCGCATGAAAGCCGCCTTGCGTGACGAGTCCCATGTGTTAGGCATTACGATAGTGCAGCCCCTCATTACACCGAAAGTCGCAAAGTTCTTGCCCCTGGACCATTTTCGAAGTGCCTTGATCATGTACTTCAGATCATCGTAGCTCGATATCGTGCTGAGAGGGTCATCTTCCTCGCCACTCCCTTTCTCAGCGGCATCTCTTTTCGAATTTTCTGCAAAATCATTATCGTTTGCCTTGTTGTTGCGTTGGGGCGACGAGACGCTGCCGCCGTCAACGGATGCGAATACGGACTCAGCGAAGCTCTGCGACATGCTGCTATTGCGACGGTAGTGGCGAGGTGGGGGAGAAACTTCAAGTTTGCCTTTGCGGTCGCCCCCCGGGCCGAACAGCGACACCCTCGGATTGTCGTCTTCGTCGTCCCTCGAGGCCTTCCGGGTCACTACCACCAGAGCTGGCTCAGACGCGTCAGTCATCACAGACTCGTTCACGTTGCTCTTATTGACACTGTGCTCCTCGTCAGAATCATCAGAATCCTCGTGATCGGATTCTCCGCGGAACAGGCTGCCCCGCTTGCGCCCAGCTCGGCGACGCTCCACTTCCTCGGGACTGCCGCCGCCTCGGAGGAAGTCGTGATCAAATATTCCGCACGTGACAGACTTTGCCGCCGCCATCATTTTTTTCTTGGTGGAGTCAGGGGAAAAGATACGAGAGCGGGCCTTGGACCGACGAGAGGAGGACGACATCACTCCCGATGACATGCTGGGCGAGTAGACGGCCGCGCTGTCATCGTTGAGATCGAGGACGGGCGAGTCACAGACGCCGCGTTTGCGAGAGGATGCAGTGCTTCCGGCTCCAACACTCCGAGGAGGCGACAATAGGTTGGTGGCCTGCTGCTCGGAGGCGAAGTCAAGGCTTGTCGCGGACATATGGCCGCCTCTTCGTTTGCCTCTGGATGCGGCAGAGTTAAAGCTTGAAGCCGTGGATGAAGAAAGGGACCGACTTCTGTTCATCAAGACTCCTCCTGACTTTGTTAGGAGAGGAGAGCTGGCAGCGACGGCCGACTGTGTGTTCTTGCTAACCACGTCCTGGAGAGAGCGCTTGATCCACTGCGGGGCCCCGTCGCCCTTCTTGGAGAGCGAGGAGAAGGAGGAGGTAGAAGAATGGGGAGACGATTGCAGAGGCCTCATCGCAGCGGCCGCGTCCGAATCGGAGCACGTGCGACTCTTCTTCTTCCGCCCCCGCCGGCCCCTGTCGTCGGGCCGGATCTCGTCGTCTAGATCTTGCGGCGATGGGGCGGCAGACGACGGCGCCGAGGAGACGCCAAAGATCTTGTTTGGGGTGCTACTGGCGCTATGCGCTCCGCCCCCCCCACTCGCAGACGGAAAGTTGGGGTTGTGGTTCTCCCTCTCGAAGGTGTCCAGCGACGGAAGCGACGGCCAGCCATTGCCCCCTGATCCAAACATGACCTTCAGCCCGCTCGGAGACGGCGTCAGCGACGATGTGCGCTGGTGCGTCGCGGGAAATGGCGGACGCCCCTGGGCGCCTGGTGTGGGGATGCTATTCATGGAGTGGGACCGTCCGTGCCCATCGAAGGTGGCAGCGGACGGCCGGGGGGGAAACTTGCCGCCTGCCGACAGCTCTGACACCGCCGCCGCTGCCGCAGCATTCAAATTAAAGTCCAGGGAAGCGGTTTTCTTGGCGACGCCCGTACCACGCTGCGGCGAATCGTCATCCAGTTTTTCCATCCTCGCTCCCGAGCCCTCCTCTGTGCTGGACTGGTTCTGGAACCTGGCCGCCTGAGCCTGCTGCCTCGCCCGCAGAGCTGCGGCGCCGCTGCTGGCGTACCTGGACGGGCCACGGTTGGCCCGGCTCCCGTACGCGCGCCGTCCCTGCTTCGATGAAGAGGCCACCGCCTTGTTGGCCGCCCAAGTCGTCGTTGCCATGTTGCTGCTCTCCCATTCGAAGCCCTCGTCCTCCTCCGTCTGCCTCTTGGGCACAGGGGACAAATCTGCGGTGGACATTGTGCCAGCTATTGGCAACCAACACCGCAATCACACCGAACGGCGGCTTTGCAGCAAAGTCCTTGGGAAGACCAAATTCCTCCGGCCGGACTCAACCGAATCCTAGTCGCGAGGTCGCGTCGCCCCGCCTCTGGTGGTGCCGTCCCTTGGGTTCACGACCTGTTTGGCGTGATGGATCCGATTTCGCCTCCGTGCGCTGCCGACGTTCCGCCAAATCAAAAACAGGGAAAAAATCTTCGCTCGCCTTAACTCAGAGGTTCAATGGCCACGCATCGATTTCCTGCCGAACTTGTCGATGAGATATAAGATTTCCGGTCGGATGCACTTGCCAGGTGGGCCGATGACGGGCTGATGATGGGTTGATGGGGGGTGGGGCGAAAATGCGCAATGCTCCGTAAGGATACCGTGATGTGCGAAAAACGGGAGCATCAAAACTGTGGGTATTATGCACATGTAGCTAAAAGCCATCAGTCGGCATCCTACTAGCTAGTCTAGTACTACTACTGTACTAGCTAGTATGCCATAATTCTCTAGTAGCTCTACGAGCGAGTACTCTAGAGTATGCATATTATGCATACTACGCAGGCTTACGAGCTCGTGGGTACCTCCTCATAAAGGTAACTAGCTCGTACGCACGAAGCTTTTCGAAAAACCGTTGCCTAGATGGGTCCGACGCAAACTCAGTCTCAAATCAAAGAACCCTCAACCCTTATTAAAAACATTCCGTGCTCCTCTATCAAATCCTACATGGAGGCGACTGTTCCGCTCCATCGAGTTTGTCCCTAAAGTACCATTGTCTACGTACCTTCTACGGTGGACTGAGAAAAACGGTGCGGCGGGGCTGGCTCTCTCTTACAGGATTTGAAGCAAACTGAAAGAGCGGGAGAAGGAATTTGAAAGCCGCGCAGATTTGGTACGGCCAGCTCGGGGTATTTCTGTGCCAATCCAAACTTTACAAAATCAAAATTGGATCTATCGCCAAGTCACTCTACTAGGAGTATGTGTATGCATACAGTCTATATGCATACATACAGTATGACTACACGCCCGCGTTGCAGCGAGCAGGACTAGATGAATATCCTTCACGTCAAAGTCGGTGGAGGGACACGAGAGCGTAATTCTAGGCCACGAAGTCAGAAAATTTAAAAAATGCCCTTGTACCTCAGGATTGCAATGGGTGCATTTGACGGGGAGGGAAGCAGCCCCCTCCAAATTCCATTCTTCCTGCTGTTTTAGGAATAATGGGGTCAGCCTGTGGTACTGCCGGTACTGGAGGAGCATGCACTTCCATGGGGAGGAAAAAACATGATTGAAAGTTCAGTCGCGTAGAGTCGGGATTCAGTCAGCGAAGCGCAGAAATCCTTGGAGGACCAGTCAGCCCATCAGCATCAGCGTCATCATGTTACGGGGGTGAGAACTCGCAAATTCGCCGTGCACTTTAGACTGCAGTTTGCCAAACGCAGAAAGTATTTTGGTGTTTAAAGTTAAAGACTTTCGGTGGCCCCACAGACACATCGCACATGCTATCACAATTGAGGGTGGGGAGTACTCAAGAAAGAAGCAAAAACAGAAGAGGCAATAGTTGCAAAAATCAAAAGCTACCAACGGACTCGACTTCGACGCAGAACAAAGAAACGGCTCAAAGGAGGCGGTAACATGACAACCCAAAACAAGATTGGCATTTCAAACAATGAAAATTGCGTTCAATAATACGGAGGGAAGGGAGAAAAAAAGAAGAATGCAAAAAGTGAGGCCTTCCTTGAAGCCTAACACCTCGCTTGAATGTGATAAGTTGCATCGAAGTATGGATGATGATTGCATTAACTCTTCTCTTGTTTTATTCTCGTGCTTGAATCATCATTATCTTTGTTGCGCGCCTCTTGCTTTCTTTGCATCGACTTGTCAATCCCACGATGCCTCTGTCTTAGGGTTGGGGTTCAAAGTTCGTGGAAAAGCACGGATTTCAATCTTGCGCACGGAACCAATTTGAACATTCGTGGCCACTGCGTTGAATATTACTTCCTACACTGACTCGGAGGTCCTTTCAAGTCCCCTCCTGATTGAAAACCAATCGGTGTGGGATACGGGCTAACTGCTGGCTCGACTTGGTGTTCCAAATGGTGCAGAGAAGAGCCCCAGTGAATGACACCTGATATACTACTATTCTGCACAGACTCCTCGGAGAGGAGAAATGCAGGGGGGACAGAAATTAAAAAGCGCATAAAAATTGGGCGGGAGGCCTTCCTTGCAGCCTTGCTTGAAAAGTAGTAGAGCATCAATAATGATGTTAAATGTAGTAAATCTTCTCTCGTTAAATTCTTGTACTTGACTCAACGTCGCCTTTGTTGCTCTTCTCTTGCTCCCGCGTCGCCCCAAAATCACACGGGAGCCTCGCTTGAGCTTGCTGACGTTCTTCTACATATATTTATGTAATGTGCATCCAATATAATCAGAGGTAAATAAATACCTAGCATCGACAACCTTCGTGCATCTTCAAAAGACCGCTTCAATCTTCGGGAAAGGATACAAACTTGACGGGCAACGACGAACTTTAAGTCTCTGTGACAGCTGTCATGCATCCTACTTCCACAAGCTTGCACTCGGGTCCTTCGTGTCCCCTGCAACCCCGATATTTGAAAACCCTTAAAAGCGTTGGAACATGCTTTTCCACCAGGTGCACTTACCATTTCCCTACTTTCCCTGTAATCGACGTGAATGATTGTCTATTGCTCTTCATTAAGAATTCTTTCAGTGCCAAATGTTACGGATGTTGGAACTCTCTGTGCCTGTGAAGAATCAACCAACCAACCCATGAAGGAAATTCATTCCACTCTAGTCTCCGCGAGGAGGGGAGTCGCCGCGGCGCTCGTCCCTTTCCCTCATCTTGTGCCTCTCGAAGGAGGAGGACCTACAACACAGTTGAAGCGCAAAATAAAAAAGTGTGGAAGAATGCACGTGAGTATGCGCCTGTTGGCGAGGATGCAGACGGCGACAAATTGCGAAAGCTATCGATTGTCAACGGCAAGAGTACAGCCAGCCCTGCATTCACTCTCACCTGTCGAAGCCCCCACCTTCACCTCCGCCTCCGCCTCCGCCGCGGCCGTCGCGATCACGATCGCGGTCACGATCTCCCCCGCCCCTGTCTCCGCCGCGGCCTCCCCCCCTGCGGCCACCGGTGAAGACCCGGCCACGCATCTGGTCCGGGGTCTTGCGCCGCTCCTGCGCGAACACAACCTCGATCTCCCGCCCCCTCACGACGAAGCGGTCCATCTCCTCCCGCGCCTCGGCTGCCTGCTCGTGTGTGGCGAACTCGACGAAGGCGAAGCCCTTGGGCTGCTGGGAGTGGAAGTCGCGGGGAATGTAGACATCTCGGACGTCCCCAATCCTCCCAAAGGCGCTCGTGAGGTCGCTCTGCGTGATCTCGGTCGACACATTCCTGACCAGGAGCGAGACTCCGGGCGGTCCCTCGTCGCGTCGGGCGGCGCGCCCTCCACCTCGTCCACCGCCGTGGCCGCCGTGGGGGGGAGGGCCACCTCGGTAGCCACCTCCACCTCCGTACGGTCCGTACGGGGGAGGACCTCCGCCTCCGTGGGGGCCGTAGTCGCCGCGGCGGTCGTGCTGAGGCGGACCCCCCCGACCGCGGTAGTCATCGTAGCCGTTGGGGGGGCGATCGTCGTAGCGGTTATCGTAGCGGTAATCACGGCGGTGTCCCTGTTGCATTGCGAGGGATAGACGGGGTAGGAAAGAGGAAAAAGGTGGAAAGTTTCAGTGAGACATATCGCGTCCACTGCCGGAACAATGCAAGGAGTACACAATGCAAGCAGTCCATGGAGCACACCGCACAAAGCCGCCGCAGACCTCGCATTGTCGTCACGCCATGTCATATCACTAATCGGGTACTCACCCTGGGAGAGCGGCTGCGAGAACGGCGCGGGGGGCTGCGACTGCGGCTGCGGCTGCCTCCCCTCCTCCTGTCGCGGTCGCGGTCGCGGTCGCGGTCGCGGTCGCGGTCCCTCCTGTCGCGGTCGCGGTCCCGCCGATCACCGGGACTGCGGGAGCGGCTGCGGCTGTAGGATCTTCGGGAGCGGCGATCGCGGTCGCGCGAGTACCGGTCGCCAGAGGAGCGGCGCCCGCCGCCCCTGGGGCTGCGGGAGCGCGAGCGGCTGCGGGGGCTGCGGGAGCGGGACCCGCCCCCCCTTGGGGATCCAGGCTTCGCGGCATCGTCATGGTCGCCCAGCGGGAGGTCTTCGCCGCGCGGCGGGGATGGAGGCGGGGCCATGGTTTCGCTATTCTCTGCCCGATCTTTTGAGCCACTGAACGCCCCCCAACGCCGAACGCCGAACGCCGAACGACGCAACGACGGAAACGACGGAAACGCATACTAGCTAGTACGCATAACAGCTGTACGAGCTCGTACAGTTCATATACGGTTCATATACATGAGACATGCCGTACTTAGTATGCATACTAGATAGTAGTACACGAGAGTACTATGGCGTTGGACCAACTGTTTGGATAAGTACTACTCTAGTAGGATATACCAATACTGATTCCTACGTACAAATACACGTTGATTCCACGTGGGATAGCTCAGCCGTAGATTTATCAATTCCAGTTGAAGTTCATATATTTTATATTATTATGCATACCTAGTAGTACGAGAGTATTATTGATTTGGTCTTGAGCGGTCGTCTTATGCATACCGTAAATTATTTATGAATGTATGGATAGCTGTTACGTACAATAGTAGAGTAGCTTAAGTATAGCGTGTCGTTGATAACTACTGCCAGTTTTATATGTCTGAGGGCTCTATCAAGGGAGGCTTGAGATGTCGTCCTTGGAGTTTCAGGTTGACTGTGGTATTCAAAGTGTGTGAGCTTGTACTACTCTAGTAGGAGTATTCTAGTAGACCTACGCTCGTAGCATAATTGTACGCCAATTTGATTGGACGAACGGAGGAAAAAGCAGTGCTGTGTGACAGAGTAATGCGTAAAAACTATTGGACAACGGAAGCAAAAGGCATGCTGTGACAGAGTAATGCGTGAAAACTTAAAAAAAATAGATAAAAGTGACGCTCACTTGTGT
>Ga0315315_10002658_pt1 | contig 16358 bp, 12 predicted proteins | sample M140m3416metaG_FD_203699 | JGI IMG/M metagenome (GOLD analysis project Ga0315315, IMG submission 203699) | Ammonia-oxidizing marine archaeal communities from Monterey Bay, California, United States - M1 40m 3416 | ecosystem: Environmental > Aquatic > Marine > Intertidal zone | place: USA... | reverse complement strand
GTTTCTTGTTGTTGCTACTGATACATCCCCACACCCTATCTAATGTAGAGGGCCACCGACGGACGACGCGTTTGAATGCGCGAATCAACCCGCCACTTTTTGTCCTCCCGCCTCCCTCCTTCTCCTCCCTCCCATTTTCGTTTTTTTGCGTTTTACCGTCAGTTGACACCACTGCCCCCGAGGGCGGCGGCGGCGGCGGCGGCGGCGGCGGCGGCGGCGATCAGACGGCGTTTAGGCCCGCGGCGGCACGGGCGCAACCGTGAGGTAGATGTGCTGTGGGTCCAACTGCATCAGTTGCACAGAGGACGGCTCGGAGAGCCCAATCAGTGCGCCGCGAAAATTGGGCGCGCTGTCGTGCAGCTGAGCAAAGTTCTCCAGGTCCAAAACGAGTTGGCCGCCCACCGTCGCGCGTCGCCCAGCAGGCGGCGGCGGCGGCGGCGGCGGCGGCGACGCGAGGTCACCCGTAGCGCCGACGCCAAACGCCGCCGCCGGCGGCATGCTGTTGGTGACGCCCATCTCCGTCAGCATCGGTTGGCCCGCGCGTTGACGCGCGCCAGAGGGGCCTTTGCTTCGCTTGGCGGCCGGCGCGGGCGGGGGCGCCTCCGGCGCCTCCGCCACGCCGTTGGCCTCCACCTCGGGATCGGCTTCTGCCTGCGCGACGGCTGCGTCGTCTTCGGCGGCGGTGTTGGACGTGTTTGCTGCGGTGCCGGACGCGCCGGCGGCTTTGCGTTTCGCGGAAGAGGCCCCCCCTCCCGAGCTGGAGCTGCGGCTGCCCGTCCTGGTCTTTGCGCACAGGATCCACTTGGGGTCGATTTTGGCTTGATCGTTTGCGTTCTTGACCGTCCAGTATCGGACGTTGTCTGACGGGGCGTACTTGGTGGGAAGGCCATGCTTGGTGATCTTGTACATTTCTGCGACAATCTTGGGTTCGATTGCGAGGACCAACTGGTACCCCTCTGGTGCATTTTTGGCGAGCTGCTCAAACGTGAACTTGCAGTCCGAGGACTTCTCGATTTCGCCGTCCACGAGCACAACCGGAACAAACGCCTGCATGTGGATCTGATGTTTGCCTGTCGCCTCCTTGGGTGGCACGACTTTGGACAGAATCACGCTTCTCAGCATCCGAGTCGGGTGCTTTTGAAGGAGCTTGCGCGCCAATTCCGCCTTTGAGGTTGCAGTGGCACGCAAACCTTCTTCTTTTGCCGAGTAAACCATTTCGTAGGGCAAGAGTTGGTTTTGGTCGTCGTCGACGGCGACCGCGTGCACAAGATCCTCCTTGGGAACAATGCCGGCGCTCGTGTTTCCTACGCTCAAGAGCACAAACGTCACGTTGTCGGCAATGGCAGAGTCGACGTTGCCTTCCGTTGGCGCCGGCTGCGCAGCTGCTGGCGCGTGTCCGCACTGTTTGCGAGCAATCTCTGCCTCCGCCACGGCGTCGAAGCGTTCGGGCGCGACCGTGGGCCGTTGTACACCGACGGTGCGGTGCGGCTCTTCGGCGTCTGAGAGATCCGGTTCCGAATCGATGATGGCCTGCTGGGGCTGCCCCTGCTGCTGCCGCGTCTCGTCGTCGGGCGTTGTTTCGCCCCCGTTTGGGGCAGCGGCGGCGGCGGCGGGACGGGACGCATTCTTTTTTTGCAGCAGCACAGCCTTGGGAAGGAGGGTCGTTTGCCTTTGGACTTTGGGCGCCGGTGCCGGCGCCTGTGTTGGGGCGAGCGTCAGAACTGTCTTTTTCTTTGCAACGGGAGCCTTCACCGGCGGCGTTTGCCGTTTGGATAACGGCTGCGCCTTCGATGTGTCCGGAGGCGCGACGGGTCCGAGTCCGCGCTCGTCGTCGGTGCTGTTCTCATCGTCGTTGTCGTCCTCCGCCTTCGCGGAGGAGTTTCCGGACAGGACCTCGTTGGGTGCCTTGATCCACTCGGCCGCAGACATGTCGCACTCCTCTTCCTCCTCCTCCTCTTGCTCCTCTTGCTCCTCGTCCTCTTTGTCTTCGCCACCGTTGTTCTCCTCCTCCTCCTCCTCGTCTTCGGGACCCGATTCCTCGGACTCCGAGCCGCCGCGGTTTGTCAAGATTTTGTTGCTGTTCTGAAGGTTGCGTTTATAATTCATGACTCCAGCGCCGTTATCGTTGTCGTAGTCCGAGTCGTTTTCTGAACCCGATGGCATTATTTCCGAACCGGACGGTCGAGGCATGGTCGACGACTGCGATTCGCCTGCGCGGCTACGGTTGGCACGCGTTTACAAAAATTGGCCAAGTTGCGATAGCGCAACGAAACGGACTTCACTCGCGCACTTTTGCGCGGGGTTTATACGTCTTCGCAGCGCACGCGTCTGGCCGCGCCTCACGCCGCCTCCAGACGCACAAACGCACACCAACCTCTTACCAGTCACAACCAGCAAGCGCCCCCGCCTCGGAATTTGCGCAGCGCGGCTGCTCTTGCGTGGGCTCCTTCGGCGGGAGGTTTCGGTTTCTGGCGTAGGCCTGCAGCCCCAACGACACAAGAGTATAGCTGGCGCACACTTCGTTTTTGACGCGCGCCGCTATCTCCATGAATTCTTTGCGCTGCCGCTGGTCCCACGTCTCCGGCACCGCTCGTCCGTCTGGTGATGAGCTCGCGCCTGCGACGCGAGAGCACGCTCAAACGTCCGCGGCCAAGCAGAGCCGCCGGTGACGAGGAGGAGGAGGAGGACGAATGTCCGGTGTGCATGACTGGCTACACGTGCGGCACGCGCACCGAACGCGCGCGCGTTGCCTTCCCGTGCGGCCACTCGGTCTGTCGCACCTGCGACGCCAACATGCGGCGCCGCAACTTTCATTCGTGCCCGACGTGTCGGACACCGCGCGAGGGCTTCTCGCAGACGCAGGTGGATCTGGCCGCACGCGCCCGCACGTTGGCGGACGCGGAGGCGGACGACACCGCCAGCGAGGTGACGGCGTGGGCCATACAAATTGGGGGCAACCAACGCGCGTTTGAGGAGTTTTTGCAGTCGCACCCGCCTTCGGCGGTTCGGCCGCGTCAAGGCGGGGGATGGCACGTAATGTTCTTCCCCAACGAGTCAACCGGGGACCCTTTTTCCGCACTGCGCCTGATTGCCAGGGAGAGCGCTCACGTCAGCCTGACGCAGCGACGCGTCCGCCATTCCTCGCGTCGGCGGCAGCGGGACGACGACGACGAAGAGGGAGAGGGGGGCGAGAACGGCGAGTCGCCTGACCCGGCGGTCCCGCTGATGGAGGGGGGCGCGGCCGGGGCTGCGACACCGCCTCTCGATCCAAGGCTTCGCGATCTGATAACCAACCACCTTTTACAACCCTCAGACCTATCGACCTTCCTAGCGCGTCACCGCGAGGCCACGGAGCAGCAGTAGCAACGTTGAAAAAACAACCCCCCCCCCCCACACACACACACACGCGCACCGCAAACTCCAGGGTTGTAACTGCGCAACTCGCGTCTTTTCTTGTTTTGTTTTGTTTCAACTTGCTGCTGTTGTTGGCTCTTGGTCTCAGTCCTCGTCCGTCTCGTTTGCTGATGCTTCGATCAACGCGTTCACGCGTTCCTCCTCCTCCGCCTCTTCCGCCTCGTCCCACTCGGACTCCTCCGCTTCCTCTTCCTCTTCCTCTTCCTCCTCGTCGATCCACGCCTCGGCCTCCGAGTCCTCGTCGTCCGACTCGACCGCGACCAACTGCCGAAGCTCGCTCAGGCGGCGCGCCGTCCTTGCTTTGGCGTCCTCTGGTGCCTCCAGACGGATCTTTGGGCGTTTGCCGGCCGATTTGGACCCGGCCAACATCTCGTGAAGTGCGGCCGCTTCATCTTCGGAGTCGGGTTCGACGGGCTCCGCGCTGGAGCCGACCGCGAGGGGGGCGGACCGCTTGCCTCTGTACGGCAGTGGGAGGTCGTCTTCCTCGTCGTCCGACGGCGGTTCGACAAACCCGGGAACGGGGTAAGACACGGGAGGCAGCTCGATGTCGTCTGCGAGCTCCGGATCTGGAAACGCGATCTCGACGGGTTGAGGGGGGGGCAGGTCGCCCGCCGCGGCCGCCTGTTCGCACGCCTGCTTCCACTCCTGCCCCAACGCAATCATCTCCTGGGTCTCCTTGTAATTGCCCCTCTCGTCGACGGTGGTCAGCCCCAGGGTCATCTGTGCCCGGAGACGCCACCGTTGCTCTGCGTCCATCGAAAAGTTGGAAAAGTCCTCGTCCATGATCGCTGGCTCCAAGCGCAAACGCTTGTCTTCATGCGAGGTAAGCTTGGCGCTCGTCACGCTGCGACGGGGCTCGAACTGCACAATCTCGACCGGCTTGTCTTGCGAGATGCGATGCACGCGTCCGTGCGCCTGCTGCAGATCCGAGTTGTTCCACGGGATGTCCCCAACCACGAACATGGTGTCGCACCCGGGACAGATGTTGGTGCCTATGGCGCCGGCGCTCGACATGAAGAGGACCCCCTTTGGGTAATCATCCGAAAGAAAGTCTTTGATCATCGTGTCGCGCTGCTGCGCGTCCAGCCCGCCGGTGAACAGGAAGAGCTTGCCGCAGTGGCCAGCTTTGGAGACGTAGTTGCGCGCGATGGTCAACATGACGGTCGACTCCGAGTAGACCACGATGCGCGGGTGGCCCTTGGACTGGCGGTCGCGCAGCATGCGCCAGATCAGGCGCACCGTCTGGCTGGGCTGGCGTTTGGACAACTTGTAGTAGATCTGAGGATCCTTCTGGAAGGCCTCGGCGCCGTACGTGCCGAGGGTTGCATCGAACGTGAACTGCGTCATAGTGTTGAACGCCTGCCAGAGCCACGTGTCGAGGTGCTTGCGGTACCCGTCGCCTTCGATCGCTTCGGCGGCGGCCTGATGAGCCCGGTTGATCCACGAATTGTGGCGCTTCTGTTGGTCCGCGTCGTAAGAGCCGTCGCGTTTGCGGCCGACGAAGGGGTCGTAGTCCAGGAGGACCTTGGTGATGGGCTGCAGGTCGACGACGGTGTCGTCCACGCGATCCACCGCCTCGTTGTGGAGGTGCGTGATCGTGCTCCTGCGAATGCAACTCTCACCTCCGCCTCGCACAGTGTAGTACCGGGCGTCCTGCAACCAATCGTTCCCTTCGGAATCGATGATGTTGAGCGTCTTGCAAATCCACGCGACCTGCTTAGGCTTGGCCCGCACTGGGGTGCCCGTAAGGCCAACCGTGTAGACGGCCTCTTTGCAGAGCTTGCCGATGACGTGACCCGACCACGTCAGCGGATTGGAGCATTTGTGCACCTCGTCCACGATGACCGTCGTGAAGGCGTGTTTGCCGTAGTTCGAGCGGTTCTCCATGTGTTTGAACAACGGGTGGATGGGCGGAAGCTTGTCGCCAAAGCGCGCCTTTTTCTTCTTGTCCGTGGGGTTGATGCCGCGGCAAAAGCCCGAACGGTACACGGTTTTGCCTGTCTTCGTCGTGTGCCGCTCCGCGCGCGGGTTACGCCACATGAACGTCTTGAAGGCTTGGATCAGGATCTCGGGCGTCGTGATCAGAACGCGCGCGTGCCGCATCACGTGAGCGGTGATCTTGGACTGGTGATCCGCCATCACGATGCGGTCGCCAAACGTGGTCCAGTCTTGCAGGGTGTCGTACCACGTCCGAAGCACCGAGAGCGGGCAGACTGCGACCGTCAGCTCCTCCGACACGTCGCGCACGAGTTGGTGAATCCCGCCCACCATCAGAATGGCCGTCAGGGTTTTGCCTGCGAGCAAACGGCCACATTAGGGTGTGAGTGGGTTGATCACGGGGTCAAACGTTGGTTCGAGTAATTTTGGGTGGCACCGTATCCCATCTTGTGAAAGCACGCCAGGCCGGCTTTGCGCCCCTGCTCGAGCGGGGTGGTTCGGTCCTTGAGCCAGAGGTGCTGGGCGGCGAGGATTTGGTGATCGTAGAACTTGCGAGGACGACCAAACCGGTCCGTCATTTTGATGATGCCGCGACGTCCGCTTGCGTTGACGTTGTCACTGTTCACGCTCTTCACGACGTTGGCTTTTGTGGCGTCGAGCCTGGCGACGGCGCTCTCCGACATTTCCGAGCGCCGCTTGTGCTTCACCATGGCTGCGGTTCGTTGGCGGAAGAGAAAAACGCGGTTGCTCGTTTTTTTTTGTTCTGCCTCCATTCGTACCGTGGGCACAACCGGCAAGCCGCAGCCCACAGAGCGCCTGCAGCTGGCTGTTGACCTGCCCCTAGACCGGCAAAAGTTTCACGAGTTAGTGTACCTTTAGTGGCACTTTAGTACTATTTAAGTGGTATTATCTGCCTGCGCTTTTCTTCTAAACTGGTCTAGAGATGCGCCCCGCGGCAAATGGATCTCCCGGCCGGGAGCTCGGAGGGTCGTCAGATCAGGCGGAGATCCATTTGCCGCGGGGCGCATCTCTAGACCACTTTAGAGGAAAAGCGCACTGGGATAATACCACTTAAGTAGTGCTAGAGTGACACTAGAGTGGTCTAGAGATGTGCTCGCTTTGTGGTTGTAGTAGAGGGGGATAACCAGGGGCGTCGCTGGGCGACTACTCCCCGGGCAGATCCTCCAACACCGCGAAGCGGTTGCGCCTGCGACGGAAGAGGGCGACCTCCTCCTCTCTGGGAGGCCTGTTCTGCGACTCGCGCAGCGCATCGTCTGTCGCACGATTGACGGCCGACATGGGCTCGTTCGGAGTTGCGACGACTTCCCAGATGTCCCTGTAGTGCTCTGGCGGGAAGTCTTCATAGTCCACGTACGACTCGTAGGAGTCCACGTACCAGCCCATCTTCTCGGCGAACACCATCATGATCCAAAACAGAAAAGGGAACACGTAGCGTTCCGGGTCTTCGTCTGGCGTCGCCCACGGATTATCGTTTACGAGTGCAAAGTGGTTGTCGTCTACTGCTATCGCAAAGCACATTTCCGCAAACTGCCTTCCATAGGGTTCGTCTTGATTGAGTTCAAACACAGCGCTCCCAGCGCAACGTTGCGACGTTTGCAGGAAGCTTCGCATTGTTACGTTGGCATCCCAGGCGCGAGTCCACCACTTATCGTCGTAGACGATGGGTTTTGGCGGATCCTCGTTGGTGTCCCTGGGCGGGGGACTGGCACGAGGACGCGGAACTTTGGGATCGTTCTCGTATGCCAGAAGGAAACGGGCGAGCTCGACCGAGTGCTTTCCGCGGAATTCGATGATGTGTGTATCTCCGTCATAATGGGCAAGGTGTATGAACGTCTCTGTAAACTCGACCGCAGAGCCATTCAGAATGGCATTGGCTTCATTGTAGTCCAGCACCACGTGGTCCTGACCATCAAAAAGAAGGTGGTTCGCAAAGTAGTCCATCACGGCAGGTCTGACGACGTTGAGAATCAGGTCGTCGCGGCGCTCGTTCCAGTCGCGGAGAGTGCGCGTGGTCATTGTACAGTTGCCCCGTCCATCCCTTTGCTCGTTCCACCACATTTTGATCGCCACTTTAGCCGGAAAGGTCTTCCCGGAGAACTTGTCAGTATACATGACGCGCGACGTTGCACGTGACCAGAATTTGAACTGCTCCGCGTCGACATACTCTTTGACCTTCGTGAGGAGTTCGGGAAGCAGGTCCCCCAGCCCGTCTGTGCGAAGCGCGAGCTTGCTGAGGTTGGGAAGGAACGGCATGGCAACGGTCTTTTCACGACGACACGCACGACCCCTCACGCACGCTGCTATCTACCACCACCGCACGCGACCGCGGGTTATCATCATTGTCAGATGTCCTCAGGTTGCCCCTCGTCGTCGTCGTCTTCGTAGTCGCTCGGGAGCATCCACTCCCGCGCCTTGCGCGCCTCGGCGGCGAGCACCTCGGCGCGCCGCTCCTTGGACATGGTGCGCCTGCTGCGCATCGGCTGCGCGTCGTCGTATGCGCCATCCGAGTCATAGAGGAGCGGCTCGTCGCGCTCCTCGCCAAAGCCGGCGTACTGATCGTCGACGTACCCGTTGGCCTCAGCCTCGCGCGACTCGTGGTCGGCCATCTGTTTAATCAGCTTGAGTCGACCCGTCGAGAGCGTGTCGTTATCGAACTGCGCCGCCGTGCGGATGCCGTCGCGCGCGCCGATCGCGGCGTTGCGCGGGCGCCGCGCCGGCGCGCCCGACGGCCCGGCGAGGTCGAGCGAGCGGGACGTTTGGACGACCAGCGCCGTCCGCCTCGCGTTGGCTTCGGCCGCGCGGTTGAGTGCCGCGCGCCCGAGGATGCGCAGGTGGCGCTCGGGGTCGTTGGCCTTTGGCCGCGGCATCAGCTCCTTCGGCAGGTTGTGGTTGTGGAGGCTCACCTGCATGCCGCCGCACTCGGCGACCATGGGGTCGTCGTAGAAGCCGAGGAGGATGGAGAACGGCGGAAGCGTGGGCGCGACCTTGTCGTCGTTGCGTAGCGAGCCCAGCAATTGGTTCAAGAGGACGGGGGTGGCGTTGCGCTGACCAGGGGGGAGCAGGATTTGGAGGTGCGGAGCAAGATGCCGATTATTCCCGACGTAAAATCGATCCCACTCGACGACGCAGTCAACGGGGGTCGTCCGTAGCAGGGGCCTGTCGCGAAACGCGAACCCGGTTGCGCATTGTTCCACCGGAGAACAGAACGTCGTCTTGAACGTCACCGCACGCCCGGACACAAGGCTGTCAAAATAGTCTAGGCGCGTGTCGTAGTCGGCATTCTGTCCCGACACGAGCTGCACCAGGTGCTTGAGAGCCAGCACGGTGTCGACTCGCTCGTGTTTGTCGGGCGGCGCATCGGCCGGGCGGTGGTGCGTGTTGCAAACTGCCCAGACGCGGCCGGTGTGCGCCGAGCGCAGCAGGAACAGCTGCTGCCCACCACCACCGTCGACGTCGACCGGGCTGCAGATCAGCCCACCGACAAACGCGAGCGGAAGACGGTCGGAGGCATCCGTTTGGTGGTACTGGATGTGCGCGTCGAATTTGGACGGCGTGTCGCGGCTCAGCTGCAGGAAGCGCCTTCCGAAGCGCCGCCAGACGCGCGCCTCGAAGATCGCGCCCGGAACCGTCTCGTTGCCGAGACGGTCCCGACGAAGAAACAGCAGAACGTGTCGGGCAATGTCGTCGTCGAGCCGCTCAAACAGACGCATTCGCACGTTGGCGCGTCTTCTTCTTCGCCTCCCCCCTCCCTCCTCCCACCTGCGGTCACGCCTCGCGCACTAGCCGCAAGGCCTTAGGGTTGCTGGTGCTCATCGCAAAAGATGTTTTTTCTTTTTTAATCTTGTTTAGACAACCTGGGTTCTACGACTGACGACCACATGCTGACAAGGTTACGTTCGCGCCAAAGCCTATCAACGTGACTAAACGCTTTCATGACAAACGAGCCGAGCTTCTTGAACTGTTGTTCGTTCTGATCTCGCAACGAACGCAGCTTGTCGGGAATGACAGTGCTCAACGAGCCTTCGATGTGCTTGTTGCACGCATTCAAACGGCCGTGGCTCGCGAAGAGTTCGTCTACCGGGGAGTCCCACTTGAAATCGGTGCTGGAGAAGCGCTTGTAAACGGAGGTGTACATGGAGCACGAGAAGTCGAGCAGCTGCGCGTTCTGCTGCGCTCCTTGCAGGTCGTCGAGGCAGCACTTCGCGACCAGCAACATCGAACGGCAAAAGATGTCCGATACCCGTTGGTCCTTGTACATGTACTTCTCTGACGCCAGCAAGAGCGCCACGTGACGAAACTTTTTGTGGAAAAACCTGTTGATCAACTCGACGTTTTCGGCTTCGCGCCAGGCGGACATGACATTGCCGTTATGTTTGATTAGGCGACTCAGCATCTTCCACGCAACCAGCAGCTGCACGTCGCTAGGCAGCCAGTCCCACATCTCTTTTTCCTTCTTTTGGTCCTTTTCCGGTTGCATTGCGGTGACAACGCGCAAGGTGCTTACGGGCTGCAGCAGCAGCCCGTGTGCGCTGCTGTTGCTGCAGCTGCTGCAGCCCCTCCCTCCCTTGGCGCATTTTTTTTTTACCCACGCCGCGCGCCGCCCCCCCCCTCCCCCTCCCTCTCCCCGCCCGCTCCCTCCTGGGCAGGCGCAGGGTCTTGCGGGTTGTGGCCCACTAGCTCGGTGGAGGTAGCCAGAGACACTGGCACCGACACGCGCACGCGCCTTCTCGCCTGCAGCCTCGGTTTTTTTCTCCGCAACTCTCCCCCCTTTCCCCCTCCCTCCGTCATCTCTTCCCACCACCAACATGACCAAGCAATCAAAGCAGCCCACTGAACGCACTGTCCTTTTCCGCAAGCATTACAACCAAGAGGGCGACAGCGAAGATTCCGACGCTGGATGTTTTACCAAACGCATCGACTACAACACCGAGACTCAGTGGCAAAAGATGCTGAGGAAGCGGAACGCCAATAACCCATCTGTTGGAGATATTTGCCGTCCCTATGCGCCCCTCGCCGCAGAAGAATCGGCGAGGATCCGGCGCGAGAGCAAGATGACCGAAATGCAACTTCACATTCGCTCCCTTGAGCAGGAGGTGGAGCAACATCGGTTCATGGCGCTCGCCCGCCACCGCGAGATGGCCAGGCTCAAAGCGCTGCCCTACCTGGTGTCGTCTGAGATTCGCGCCCGCAAGCTCTGGCTCGTCAACCGGGGAATCGAGGCGAAAAAGAAGAAGAAGGCGCGCCACACTGAAGACACCCTCTACGACTCGGACGAGCTTTACGACCCCGGTCTGTCGGACGTGGAAGAGTTGAAGCGGTACCGCCCCGTTCTTGACGATTTCTCTGATACGGAAGCCGACGACGAGGCGGCGGAGATGTTGCGAAAGGAGGAGCTGAAGAGGCAGCTTCGCGAGATAGACCACCGCCTGAAACAGAAGCGGACCAAGTTCGCACCGGTTGAGAAGGCCAAGGCGACCATTGACAAGGCGATCGACAAGAGCAAGGCCAAAGCCAAGGCCAAGGCCAAGGCCCAGAAACCCGAAAAGCAGCCCCCCAAACAGAAGAAGCTCAAAGCTCCGTACATCTTCTTTGCCGAAGAGATGATGCCAGTTGTCGCTTCCGCGGGCGTGGCGGCCGGGCCCGACCGCATGCGTCGCATTGGCGCGCTTTGGAAGGAGCAAAAGGACAAGCCCGACGGCACCGCCAAGTGGGACCAACTCGCCGCAGACGCCAAAACCGCACGCCAAGCCGCGCGCGATGCCGCGAACGCCGACAGCGGTTCGTCGTCGGCCGACGTGGGGGAAAACGTGGAGGAAGTGGAGGAGGTGGAGGAGGTGAACGTCGCGGACGACTGAACAGCATGGTTTTTTTTCTTCCAAACACACACACACACACACGCGCACGTCTGCGCTCGGGCACTCTGCACACAAACGGACAACTACTTGATCCGACCCGCCGGCGGTCGCATTTGCGTTGTCGCCACTGGTTTCGTTGCGCCCCAACGACGCGAATCCGTCTTCATCCCTTGCACAATGACGGGTTGAACGCATACGTGTTGTGCATGGTTTTCGGCCTTGTCGATAGCCTTGTTGAGTTCTTGCAAATAGCTTTTTTTTTCTTTTGCTTGTTTTTCAAATGCGGAGATGCGTTCGTCTTTGGTTAAGGCTTTCCTGAGCGCATAGGCCGTCAGCACTGCATCTCCAAAAATTAGCACCACAAAGACCGAAAGAAAAATAATTGTCACGCGCGCAGCGCCTGTCTGGTCATACGTCTGGTGATCGCACAGAGACGAGATTTGAAGCATTCGTATGCAACACGACTCGTCACTCGCGCCACTCACACTCCCGCCGCCTCCACTCCCTTCACTCGATGCGTCAGCGCACGTGGGATTATCTGTCTATCGCCGCGTGGCGTTGGCAGTCACCAGCGCGACGAACGCCAGCAACGCCGCAAGGACCGCCAGCTTGGCAAAAGCGCGCACGCGGCGCGCGACGGGAGAACCGAGAGATTGTTGATGCGCAATGTCGCGCTGCTCCAAACAACTCGGGATGAGCATTTGAGCCTCAGTTGTCCCCTCCATCACGTTTTCGACCAAACTCACGCGGGCAAGCGGGCACGATTGCCTCAAGGCTGCGACAATGTGGAAAGGCGTGCCGCTCTGTGAGTCGCTGGCGCGCACGCGCACCAGCGTGGCGTGGTCGTGGTCCCAACGCGAGACGCTCGTGATCTTGGCGTCGCTGTCGACTTTCCGCGCCGTCGACAACACTCGTCTGCAGAGTTGCTGCGCTAGGCTGCTCGGCGTCGGTTGCTGCAGCGCGTCGGCGGTAGCGTCCGGTTCCGCCGCGGCGGCCATTTTTCTCTGTGGCGTCGTCGGCGGACTCGCGATCTTGCGGCTCTCGCCCGCCGCCGCCGCCGCCGCCGCTGCCCGTTTTTTGGCGGGGCGGTCCGAGGCGCATGACAAGCGAGGAGGCTAGCGAATCGCGCACGCCCTACGTCGACAGCGCGTTGCGCTTCCTGGGAGTGAACCACAGCGGTGCCAGCGACAACGAACGCTGCGAACATCTACTCGGCGTCCTCACGGACCCAGGCCTCGGTTTCCCCGGTTTTATGCAGTCGGCCGAGGCGACTGGCGGCCCCATTGTGGTGCCAATTGCGCAGCGGCCTTCCCAAACCCCGAGACCGACGCAGTACGAAGAGCTGACGTATCAGGGCTACCGAGAAATGCAGCTTCTTCGACGAGACGGACACGACACGCTCAGCGACATCGACCCGTCGAGCATCTGCTCTGTCGAGACGCTCTACGAAGCCGTCATCGGACGCGCGATGCGGCAGGAGTCCGTGTTCGGAAGCGTTGAGACCGGTCCTTTGACAATCAGCGGCCTAGTGTGTCAAGGCTGGAACGAAAGCAACAAAGGCAAACGGTTTGGCGCGCACGATGAGGTCTGGCAGGTCCGGAGTCACCCCAAGGGGCGCATCGGACAGAAGCTTGTCCCGGGCGAGATCCGCAAAGTCACGATTCTGAATCGCAGCAGCCAACGCCACAGCACGGCGGGCGGGATCGCGACGATTCGCCTGTTTCTGCTGCCTCCCGCGGCTTCCATCAGTCGGCCAGAGGTGCAACGCGGCCAGGCGACCTATGGCGTTACGGGCGTGTCGGCGGGAGGAATACATCTTTGGGAGCACCGTGGCCGCGCGTTTCTGGCGGAGCGCGACTATCCAGAGGGTGAGGGACAGTTTCACGCAGTGTACGGCGGGTACGCTTTGCTGGTTCACAAACCGACAAGCGGCCTGTTTGCTGGCGCCACCATTCCGCAGCGCATGCACTGCGACTTTGTGCATCAGTTCGTGCTGGCCGGGAGCATTGCCGGCTTTGCGGTGTCGGATCGGCCGATGCACCGTCGGGGCGTCAACGCGGTCGAGCAACGCGAGTGGTACGAAGAGAAACAGGCGGCGCACGTGCGGTTCTGCAGCGGCATTTACGAGGCGTACCCCGACCGCGAGCCGGCGACGTTTGTGAGCCGGCTGGTCTTTGGCGCGGTCGACGTTGCCGAGCAGACGAGCCTGTTGGGACTCTTGGACAAGCTCGCCGATCCGTTCTACGACCAGGGCCTTCCCGACGATCTGCTGCGGCCAAACGGGCTCATCTTGCTCCTCGCAGTGGCGGTGCGCATCGCGTGCAATCCGTCGCGCGCTGGCCTGTCCGTCTCGACGCCAGACGACGTCTGGGCGAGTCGCTCCGTTTGCAATCTCCTCGAGTCTGCGCATCCCTGCTTGGTTTCCGCGGACACCAGCAACTCGGATTCGGAAAAGACGCGAGACGTTTATCTTTTTGCAACGGATCTCTTTCTCGAGAACACGTTGACGTCGCTTCAGTCCGACCTGGACGTCCACGAGCACGAACGAGCGATGCCCAAAAGCACCATCGACCTCATGCGCCAGACGACGCAAAACTCACTGGAGACGCTTCATTACCTCGGCGTGGCGGTGTGCGTCGACGTCTGTGGGGTGCCGTCAAAACAGCGCGACGGAACCTCGGGCATCTACACGGAGTTTGGCTTGGCGCGCGCCTGCTGCGACCCGGTGCAGCAGACACGCACGCAGGTGGCCTACGAGGCCGGTCTCGGCAACCTCGCGCACCAAAGCCCGGTGACGAGAACGAGCACGCAGTCCGCGCGCCAAAAGGCGCTCGTGCGGGTTTTTGGCTGCGTGGAGCAGTGGCTGCAGGACGGCACGCACAACGGAATCGTGCTCCCCCCTCGCGCCAGCGCGTCGGCGTCTGCGAGAGCGACGGAGCTCTGCGTGAACAAGACGTACGACGAGTGGGGCAACGTTTCCAACGTGTCAATCCGACGCGAGCCGGTGCCGGAGAGCGTGGCCGCCGCGACGTCGGCGGCGGAGGCGCTTCGCGACGCAAAAGCAAAAACGGCCACTGCAGCCGCGCCGCTCTCGGGCAACAAGAAAAAGCAACGCGCCGCGGCGAAACGCGACGCCAAAGCGACAAACCACGCGGCAGCCGGGTCGCGCCTCGGCGCGAAGCCCGCCCCCGGAAACCGGTCGCGCGAACGGGTGCGGGCGCAGCGGGGCAAACTGTGCGACGAAGTGCTTATGCATTCATCCGTTGTCGACGGCGGCGAGCTGCTGTCCAACATTTTGCAACAAGGCGTTGCTCGCGGCGTCACGGAAGCGTTCGATGTGCAGACGTTTCTCGTCGGACGAAGCAGCTCCATTCGATGCGCCCATTGCGAACGATTTGTCAACGTTGTCCAAGGCGTGGCGTTCTCCGGTCAGCTGGGGAGGTGCCCAAACTGCCAGCACCCGCGCTGCCTGCACTGCGTCGACGCGGACATTGAAGCCATCGACCGCAACTCTCAAGAGTCCGACCAGAAGAACGGCGCCGCCTGCGATGCGGACCCACAGCCCGTCATGGGGAGGGACGTGTTTGGCTGTATGTTTTGTGACCCGTAGCGATAACCTGCATGTGGTGGTCGTTTGACAAACAGAACGAGACGAAAGGTCAGTTAAAAACTCCTCTTCTTTTTAAGGCGAGACGCTCGCATGCAAACGTCAACGTTTGATCACCGTGCGTTGCCGAGCTTCGGCGCGCTGGGACTGCAGTCGGCGCCGGAACGACCACCGACACCGCCCACCGGTGAAGGTGTGCTGATCGAATTTGCCAGCTCGGACGACAACGACTACGACAACGACTACGACAGCGACGTAGCCCCGTTTGTAGGCGTCTCAACGGGCGCATTCGCTGCTGCGTCACCGCCAGAGGTGGAGTCCATTGGTCATCCCGGGTCTTTTGGCGCCCACAAAGGAACTCTTTCGAAAGCACTCGATGCGTCGTCGGCGCCGCCGGAGTTTAACATTCGACAGGGACTTTTCCCGACGGCCGTCGACGTCACAATGCACGCACCGGCGCCAACGCCGGAGATCGATCGCGACCCAACGCTGGCCCAGCTGCGATCGTGCCCACGGGACCACAATGTTCCGCTTGCGCCTGTCGCTTCGCATCTCGTTGTGAAGGAGGGCAGCGATTGCTATTGCATGAACATAACGCTCAGTCTCGGCGCGTACGACCTCGACGGCAGTCCGGTCTCTCACAATGGGACCGACATTGCGCCCAACTGGCTGGCGATGGCGTTGCGCATGGGGAGCGCCCCGCCGGGCCTCCGCGACACGAACGGGCGGCTGAGATCGCTGTACGGCCCAATGCTCAACGCGCTTGTGGCGCGACTGAAAAGCACAGTCTACGCCCTCTTGAGTCACGAGAACCTCGGTCTGAACGAAGTCCAGGCGCGCATTGACCTCGGAGACGACAAGGGGCGTGTGCAGTCGCTCGTCTCCGACGCGGACGCCTCTGCACTGGATGCGGCGTCGAGCCACGACCATGCGAGCGTGCAAGCGGCTACACGAGAGTACGAGACGAAGCCGCCCATGCCTGAATCCGAGGACATGCTCGGCAACCACGCGACGATGACCATCACTCTCAGGGTCGATCCGCTGACTAGCAGAATGCTCAGCGTGCGCTTTGCCGAGTACGACCGGCTTAGAAGAGAGGCGAGCCTCGACGAGTTTGATGCCATGGAGCAAGCCGATGGGGTGATTTGCGGTGGCGGGCAGAACGACAACCCCATCCCGTACGGAATTGAGGACCTGCTGTGGGGACAGACGGTGTCGGAGATGCTTTGGCTCTCGGGCGCGGAAATGTGCGTGGACGCCAAGCGGCGCGACGCAGTGGCCTTTCGCGAATGCAGGTGCGACGCGGGCACGCTGAAGCCGCCGAACGCGCCGCCCCACTTTGCGTTGCCGACGCGCAAGAACCCAGCAACAAACCAATGCGTCGCGAGGTGGCGGCTCGCAGTGGCGCCGATGAGCGTGGGACCGTGTTGACTGACTAGGCCTGGATGTTCCACCCCCTCCACCCCTTCCCTCACCTCCTTAATAACAAAGCGAGCACATCGCAAGACCACCCTAGTGGCACT
>Ga0315315_10002657_pt1 | contig 16361 bp, 18 predicted proteins | sample M140m3416metaG_FD_203699 | JGI IMG/M metagenome (GOLD analysis project Ga0315315, IMG submission 203699) | Ammonia-oxidizing marine archaeal communities from Monterey Bay, California, United States - M1 40m 3416 | ecosystem: Environmental > Aquatic > Marine > Intertidal zone | place: USA... | reverse complement strand
GAAATATACGAAAAGAATGGGATAAAGATGTGATTCATGCATTATGTAAAACAGGGAAACACCACAATTGTGATTTAGATTGCAATTTAGATCAAAAGGATAAAGTATTCAGAGATATTCTTGCTATTCTGGTGTTATTAATTATAACGTATGTTCTTTTTAATAAAACATAAATTAAACAGGCGTGTACTTTTGGATTCCAGCTGCGTGCGCCATGCATGAATTAGAATATGTATTTCCATCACAACCCAAGACAGGCATGTAGGACTTTGGACACATCACATCAATATTTGGGACGGCACCAAAGCAATCATCCTCTACTTTCTCAACTTCTTCATCAACTTCTTCAACTACTTCTTCATCTACTTTATCAACTTCTTCATCTTCTTTTACAAAAACAAGGTATATACCTATCAATGTTGCTACAATGATACCAAATATAAATAGGTAAAAAAGCATCTTACAAGATAACAATATTTTTACTTGTGTAAATTAAACAACTTCATGATATCGAGTGCACTCAAACCTACAGACATGTCTGTATTGATTTGAAGACCGTCATCTACAATACGAGGATCATTCAATAAATGAGCGATGATCTTTTTCTTACGATCTTGAAGTTCGATAATGTTTTCTTCAATAAATGGTGTATCTTGAGTTCCACTCGTGATACAAAATTTAGTGACATGAACGGTTTTAGTTTGACCTGTACGGTACGCCCTACCTATAGCTTGATATTCAACAGCAGGATTCCAATTAGGAGACATGATGTAAATATGATTGGCATTTTGCAAATTGATGCCTTGCCCACCCGTATTTATTTGAATAATAAACGCTTTGATGGTGCTGTTTGTTTTGAATTTAGTAACACTTTCATTACGCTCGTTCATATTCATTTTACCATCTAGTCGAACAGAAGACACCCCTATTTGCGCAAGAGCTTTTTCGTATTTATCAATCTCTTGCACAAATTGACAAAATATGATACACTTGTCGTCAATCGGTTGAGATTGAATGCATTTTTTCAGTTCTTGAATTTTGGTAACCAATGTATCCCAATTACCAAAATCAGATTGCTTCTTTTTGCTCATTCCATCTAAATACAATTGAGGGTGAATGCACAGTTGCCTCACACGAAGTAGGTGCTCCAATAAATCGGGAACGTTTACCTTTTGATTCTTCTTTTTAATCATATTGCGTTCTTGATGATATACCTTGGCGTAAATCGCCGCCTCTTCAGTAGTCACAAAAGGAATCTTTTTAACTTGTACATTACATTTCATATTTTGTACATTCGATGACTTCACATCTTCCTTTGTACGTCTCAAAATGAACGTGGATGTGACATAGTCTTTTTCAGTTTGGCAAGTGTGACGAGACACACCAACCCATTCCATAATATTGACAAAATCACTCATACGATTCATAACGGGGGTGGCAGTAAGGGCCCATTTGATTTCAGACTGTAACATAGAACATGAATCGTAAAATTTGGACTTTTTGTTGCGCAAAACATGCGCTTCGTCAATAAAGATACGATCCCATTGTATATTATGGGCAATAGAATCACCAGCAGTTGAATGTTTCTTGTTTAAAAGACTCTGAGAAAATAGAAATACGTTTATTCTGTTAGAATTCTTGTCAATTTCAATATGATCTTTACTTGTCGTCACAACATGAACGACAATATGATCAGTAAACTTATCGATTTGTTCCTTCCATTGAAAGACAAGACTTTTGGGTAGGATAATCAATGTATTTGGTTTCGGATTGAGCAACATAGTAGATATCGCAAGTAAAGTCTTACCTAATCCAACTTCATCAGCAACCAAACCACCATACGGGAGAGGTTCATCATTAAAATATGTGATTATCGTCTCATGTTCGTACATCCATTGAATTCCTTCGGGTTGATAAGGTTCAATTAGATTGACCTTGAGGAGAGGATAAAGACGGAGTCTCAAAGAATATTCCATTTGTATGAAGTATCGCAATGAGTCTGTTTACTCTAGTACGCAACGTTCTTTAAGTGTGTGTTACCGATTTCAAAAAAAAAGAAAGTAGAAAGTAAATGTATTAAAAATATATTTACATATTTATTCAATGTCACGAGTGAAGGTATTCTGTGGTTCCAAAGATCTATATTTAAACAAAGGTAGACAATACAACTCCAATCGGATACGTTTATTAAAGTCGCGCAAAGTTTTACGAAACGACCTTGAAAATCAAATCGGTCTTGCATTACAACATTGTAATTCGAAACGAGACATTCTTCATAAGGATAATGAGTCGTGTTTGATCACCTGGAATCAAATTGAAGATATTGCCAAAAATATTAATGAAATTAATAAAGAACTGGTTATGATTGAGGATGAAGAAATTGAAATTTAGTACATGCTATATTCATCGTCGTCTTCAATCTTTTTAAAGTCAACACCATACAAAAATGTAGTGTTTTTATACAATTTCCCTTGTATCGGAGGGTATTTTAAAGTCATTTTATTCTTTACTAGAATGGTATATTTTGCAAATGGTGCTCGGTAGAAATCAACGTTAATCTTTGGTTTTTGAAAGTTGTTTTCCACACAAAATATGTTCAATCGTTTGAAAAACTCGTCCATTGGTATGTAAAGCGATTCGTCAAACTCCAGAACGTCCGAATCCATAAATGCATGTAGTGCATTTGAAGCTGCTGCCATCATTTTCTGCGTTTCCATGAAATAACTAGGAAGCCATTTCCAAATGTCTTTATTCTTGTTTTTGTTCACATAATGAAGATAATGCAAATTAGACACCTTCAAAATACAATCAATTTCTTTTTCCAATTTGTATGCTAGAAATGGATCTCCACCATCTACTTTGTAATCAAACCGAGTTACAACAACTCGACGTTGAATACTAGACGCATTGTCCGTAAAGCCTGGGTTCTCATTGCCACCCAACAAACCAGGTGCAGTCCATTCAATTCGTTTCGATTTTTGGTGTTTTATGTTTACATTGATTTTACCACCACTGACGATTTCTTGAAATTCTGCTTGGTCAATACCCCAATCTCGTTTGATTTCAGGGGCAAGAAATACAAATTTGTCGTAAATGTCTGCGAGTCCGAATATTTTGGAAAAATTGTTTCCCATAATCCCAACATCCTCGCTTTCATAGAACATTCGTACTATATTGGATATGGTACTTTTACCACTTCCTCCAGCACCCAATAACATTAATATAACTTGCCAATTATCTAATTGACCCACATTGTACAACATTCTACCCATAAACATTTTGTTGATCGATTGTACTTCTCCATCCAGGTTTTGATAAGAATAAATTGAATCCATGAAGGGTGTTTCGATTTCATCTATATTTTTTGTATTTGGGTGGCGAAAATCTATATCAAAATACTTGCATGCAGTGACATTTTTACCAAGTTTCTTAATCATAGGATCGTCATATGCGATGAAATGGTCGGTGTATTCGTTCGTTTCTGATTTTGTATACACACCAACTGCAGCTTGCTCGATACTAAAGTAGATTCCATTCTTAAATGAAAATACGTTACGATTTTTTTCCAAAGTTGGAAATCTCTCGTCTTTTACCTTTGAAAAATATTCTGTGAGTTGCTTGTCCATATCTCGTGAAGATGTCAAAAGATGCCAGTTCTCGAGGTTGTGTATCATATTACATTGTTCGTGAACAAGGTCGATAATTTTACAACGAGATTTCCATGCGTGAGTTTTTTTCGGATTCAGAATTTCTTCAAATACTTCATCATCACACCGTCTATAATTTCGTGTGTGTATATGATCCAATATCTTGAATACAATTTTTTGAAATGGTTTCATTGAATCATACTCAAGTGACTTGAATCTGAACATGGTGTTATCTGCTGTTTCATTATAGTCATGACCCACATCATCCGTGGATTTGTACGCTTCATAATGAGTCACCAACAAATGCGCATAATGTACCTTTTCAAGTAATGAGTTATACTTGACAAGAATTCCAACTTGTTCGTTTTTGTTCATCAAATTTCTAAGTTGAAGTTGAGTTCCCAAATATATGAGAGTTTCTTTCGTAATAGAAATTTGATCATCAATATTTGATGTCGGTGATATATGAAATACCCGATGCATATTTTCTTGCAAACAAGGCCACGTAATTGGGAAATTCCATTTTTTTATACTTGATTCTAATATAATAATTAGTTCGTCATCAGTGCAATCTTGAAGGCGTTCGACGTGAGTAGACATGTTGTTTTGATATAGTTGTGAGCATAATCGCTCTTTAAGTGAATAAACAGAAAACTATTTATTGTTTAATAAAACACACCAATTACGGCTCAATACTCGTTTCGAGTATTTAAATAGTTTAGGTTTTTTTAAATCAAAACACATTAATATAATATAACAACATAACTTTAAACTAAATTTACAATCTTTATAAATAAATTACATAGATTTCAGTATTGGAGCAGATTTAAATGTTACTTTTTGAGCAGTTCGGCCTTTACCGAATGTGACGGTGGTTGTTGTTTTGGGATTCGTCGCTTTATATTTAAAGGTTTTTTCTTGATTTGATTTTGTAAGTACTGGAGATACGCATTTTGCGCCATTTTTAACATGGGAACGTACTTCTTTTAATTTAAGTCCTAAAGTACAGCGTCCTTTTATTTTTTTCGATTTGCATATATGAGTCATCGCTTTACGGGCTGCAGACGCGGGTGAAGACCCATGGAACAATTTATTTGGTGATGATGTTTTCCCGTTACTTTGACCAGGTTTAGTGACTTCGAGAACTCTGAACGATCTTTTTGACATAATTATTATACATTAAGATAATATTTTATTCCAACAATATTGAGTTTATTTCATGTTCAGTGAAATTCCAATATTGTGGTTTAAATCTATATCTTCGTAAATGAAGAGAATCCCAGACATGATCACTTTGAAAAATGTCCGTAAAGTCAATTTCATTTTCGTCATCCATGACAAGATGTTGTTCTTCTTCATTTTCAATAAACATGTGTTCTTCTTCATCATCAATGATTAGTTTGTAGTCGTCGAAATAAACACTCTCGTATTCGTTCATGTTTAGTGTATAGTATAATTATATAATGTATTGTTTTCTTTAAGTTTAAATCAATTAAAAGAAATAAGATATAAACAATCAGTATATATTAATGGGACTTGCTGGTAATGGTAGTGTTGGTGTTCAGTTACAGTTGGCTGCGAGAAGTGAAGATATAGGAAAGGGCAAAGAGAATAGTATATTTGAGACCACATATAAGAAACATACGATGTTTGACAAAGAACCTATTCAAACATCGTATATCAAACATAAATTCAACGAATTGATCGTATTTACAGTAAGTTCTCAAGATTATGACATGATAAGTGACATGTATTTGAAAATTAATTTACCTGATATTGAAGGGTATAAATCTAAATGGACAAATACAATTGGTCATTGTATCATTGACAATATCAGTATAGTGAACAATGACGTAGAATTGATAAATTTTACGAGCGAAAGTTTACATTTGCATTTTTTGTTGGATACTCCCAAAACGAAACTTAATGCACATAGAGAAATGATAAAACATTATTATTGTGAAAATTCACTATCGGGAAAAGGTCAAATACTTTATGTCGAAATACCTTTTTTAAAAAGCGCATTGGATAAACAATATTTTCCATTATTATTGACGAAACATAACGAATTTCAAATCAGAGTCAAATTTCAACCAATTACCAAATCAACTAAAATTGACAAGGATCAACATATGAAAGTTACTCTAAACCAACTGGAAAACGATCAAATAAAAGTCAATTTTTTTCTAAATGATAATGACATTGTCAAAAATCGAAATGAAATATATTTGTATAGTAGCTTGTTGTTTGATGCTTATTATTTAACAAAAGAAGAAAAGATGTTGTTCAACCACAAAGAAAGTTTTATGATATACAAAACCATCAAACATAGGAGTGTGAAGTTGGATGTGAATACATCAAAGAAAATAATTGATTTAAATTTCACGGGAAATGTCTCTGAATTAATATTTTGTTTAAAATCATTGTCTGACGAACTTACAAATAGACCATTTTCTTATTACCCCATAAAAAACACAACATTAACATTAAACGGAAAAGTGCATGATATTGAAAAAGTAGATCCAAAAAAATATAACATATCACAAAGACACACAAACATTCCATACAAAAACATTTATGTAATTCCATTTTGTCTTTCTTCGAAACAAACTCAACCATCTGGGCATTATTATTTCAATGGCATAAGAGGAAGGAATTTTTTAACGATTGATAAATCGGTCTTAAAATCAAACCAGACGTGTGAATTATCAGTATATGCAATCGTATATGAATCCTTGAAATTTAAGAATGGTCAATTTGTTCATTAGATGTGTTGTAAAATGTCATAATCATTTTGATGATTTTATTTATAGTTACGATGGATACTTGGAATAAATTACTGATACCAGTTTTTGTAATTTCTCTAATTCCTAATTTATCAGCATTGTATACAATCAAACCACATGTGACGGCAGCTGGTGTTTTACAATCCATAACTCCATATTCGTTTATTTCTCTTTCCATCTTTACGATGGAGCGAATTAGTTTTCGTTCACTATTTTTTTCGTTAATATGTAATGCATTGCAATAACGTTGTATCAAATCACTACATTGTGTAGGTTGGAATACATAATCACAATAACGAACTTTTTGTGTACCCGTTTCAAACGATTGACTTGTTTCTAGCAATACGTCATTCATGTGTTTCAAGAAAATTTTAGTCGTCTTGTTCAAAGTTGGTACAGAAACGCCTGTCATTTTTGAAATTTCTCTCATAGAACGTGGTACATTCATATTTCTACATGCATGCATAATACAACATGCAATTAATCCTTTTCTTATTTCTCCTCTTGAAAGTTTACGTTGCGATAATATCATATAATAATATTTTGCTTGTTCTATCACATTATGGGATAATTTACCTGAATCCCCAGCCATCTTGGATATGTTTTCGAATACATGATATCGACTTCTTTCTACATAATTCATAGACATTTGATTGTGCAATTTTCTCATGAAATTAAAGTTTGTCGACCGAGACTTGAAATTATTCGAACGAGATATAAGTGTACTCATTGAACTTTTTTCAAGTAATGGATTTATTGCAGCACCGCATCTTGCAGGATCTTTACGTGTAGTGTCTTCAGTATTAAAACTCCATTCTGGACGATTATCTATAATATCGTTTTCAAGTACTGTTCCACATTGTGTACATACAATTAGACCGTTTACCATATCGGTACAAATGGAGTTTTTTGAACCACAATTCACACACATCATATCATCATTTGTACATTCTTCAGTTTCATCCACCAATTGGCTATATTGATTCCACATTACATCAATATCGTAATCCATATTGAACGACTTTCATTTGTAATACTTTTATTTCTTAAAGTGTTTAATTTGTACACTTTATTTTGTAATGTTAATATAATGAATATAATCCACAAGATTTATCGAAAAGATGCACATGAAATTTCTAGTATATTCTTTAGCAATGAAAACATGCTACATATACATTCACAAATTGTAAAACAGGTATTTTATGAGACGCAAATTACGATTAGTAAACAAAGCGATATGGAAGTTTTACATATTATGAGCAACATCTATAACTTATATGGCAGCACACCTAAAAGTACAAAGAAGGAAAATGGTGAAGTTATACTGGATTTAAATTATCGAGTGATTCGTGAAGCGACCGATAATGCAAAGTCCGGAATTCTAATGTACGCTAAATACTTGAAAGACGCTAGTACCCTACCCGAACCCATGGATCGAGCAAGAGCGACAACCAACGATCGATCCTTAGAAATGACCAAAACATTTTTCACAGAATCGTCATTACACCCTAAATTTCAAGAACACTCAAACTTTTTATCAAAAAAATAATCAGCATTCCATTTCTTCGACATTTTTAAATCGAATACCCAATAAATGTGTTTTGCCTTGTTTTCTATATTTAGTATTAGCATTAATATAATCAATCAAATCCATTTTCGATGGTGGTGGTGTATTTAATGTGTTTCTCCACCACATTTTGAAAATTTCATACATGTGTTGGATAGGTACTTTATCCGCGTCTTTGCCTGTATTTTCGAAATTGTCGTCCATGAATGACAAATATCCGTCCGATTTCTTTTTGTATTCAATCGATGCGTTTAATACTTCAATCGGTTCTTGAATTCCATGTTTCACATACATTTTCAATCTTTCGATTAACATCCACATAAATGCTTCTTTCCATTCATCAAATTTATGACACAATTTTTTGTCTTTTGCATATTCATGTTCATTTGCGGGATTGGGTTTGTCTACAAAACTAGACATGTGTCGAACAACCCGTATACGCCTCCAAGTACCAAAATCATATCCTTTTATGTTGGGCATTTTATTGCAAAGCATTACTAATTTGAATTGAGGTTTAAATGGAGTTGGTTTTGAGTATAACCCTCTTGAATATATTTTATCACCACCTGTATACTCTTTCATAGCACCTGTGAAAATAGAGTCAGTGTCGTTTGGTTCTTGCATACTCGCAAACCGTTTACGCATGACGTCTTGTAATTCGGGTGTGCATGCATTTGAATTCGATCTATCTCGTGTTAACAGGGTTACCGGAAACTTTCCTGTATATTCTGGACCAAACGACCGTTCGAACAATTCAACACAAGTTGATTTACCATTCGATCCACCACCCGTCCATATTTGAAATGTTTGGTCATCCGTCGAACCACCTAAAAATGTTGCAAAAATTCGCAATACATATTCTCTCATTGAATCATTGGGATGAACTTTACTAAAAAAATGGTATATTTCCTGTACTATAGGATCATTTTCGGAGAATTCGATGTAATCAATACCCGTCGACTTCGATACATAATCACTGGGTACACCATTTCGGAAACTCAACGATGCAATATCATATACACCATTTTCGAACCCAATTAAATTAACATTATCATCTAAATTCCTTTCGAAATCTATGTCATAAAACATGCGTGCACATTCCTTCAATACTCCCGTTTTAAAACCATTATCTTTCACTTGATACGATAGGGATCTACATTTATCGTACTTTTTCTTATTTTCTTTGACAATTATTGGATCTGGGTCCAACATTAGCTTTTTATATGTATTGGCTAATTGTGTGAAATCATTGGACAAATCAATTGACATTGCATTCATTAAAATATATCCACCAGGCATTTCTTTCCACCTATGATTATTGAAATAATACCACTCTGTTGATTTTTTTGGATTCACACATCTATATATGTCAGAGTATTTGCAATATAGGATACTTGCTATATCATAATGAGCCCCGCAATTTATGCTATATTCTAAATATACGTTCGATGATTTTTGTATGTATTCAGTATATGCTTCTGGATCGTCTTCCTTGGCCCAATAACTAAGACTATTTATTTTCAAACATTCGTCATTTTTTTTAAATCTATTCCAATGTTTTTCACATTCCCCGTCTTTAAATTTTTTTGATTGTTTACTCCAATCTATCCATAAATTCAAATAAAATGGATTTATGTTGCGTAAACACATCCCCACACGTATCCATAATGGTTCCTCGCTACACCGTTCGATGGATAACATATTTAGTAATATTTTCACTTTTTCACTTTCATTTAACACATCAGGTATTAACGCATCATCATTGCTCGATTCCACGACATTCACCCTCTCCATAATATTCGTACCGACATCTGTTAATTCATTCAAAGTATGTCCTTGAATACTAAAATATCTTGGTGAAAATGAATGTCCCTTCATATCATATAGTTCGCCATCTTGATATCGCCTTGTACATAAATAACCATGTGAATCATCTTTCTTTACCGTACCATATATCATCCAATTATTTGATACAATAGCTTCATCAATCAAACTATTTTCGTTTTGAATACCCAATAGATGATGATATGCCTTTGTTTCTTTAGCTTGTTGCTTTACGTCTTGATGTATTCGACGATGTACCTTCTTCGATACGATGATATTCATAAACATAATATGAAATCCGTCCTTCACAAACCCATCCTTCAGTCTTGGGTTCGGCTTTTCAAATATATATGCTTCATCATTCTCAAAATGAATATACTTTTTACAAATATTCAAGTATGACTTTATTAAACTAATGATATCGTTTGATGAATATATTCTTTGTTCGCCCAATAATACCTCCGTCTTTATATCAATATCAATCAATAACGGACAAGTATCTGTTTGTGTTTCTGTTAATCCTAAACCCAATCTATTACCGCTATTTGAAAATGTAGTGTAAATATCCATATATGTTTGCCAAAATTTGTTTAATGATTCGCCTTGTAAAGACCAAGCTCCTTTTAATGGTGCGTACATTCCAGTTATAGTAGGGACTAAATTCAAATCGTGTGATTTGTGTCTATTTAAAAATATTATTAAATCATTGATTTTAGACATCCCTTATCTTATAATTAAGATATACATAAGTTTTTAAGTGATTTATCGAATGTCGTTAAATAATAAAAATATGATTGAACTACTATTGTTTCCTACACATGAATGAAAATCATGTAACAATGATAGTAAAAATTGCAAGTGTTCATCTTTGTTTGAACAATATTTGCGTTTATATTTTAAAAATACGGATTGATAGAATATATCCAAGTATAATTCCGAATCGTGTTCCAGTTGGTCTAGTATTTTTTCCATAGATGAAATTAAACACCGTTTCATTCCACTGTTTGTTTTTGGAATGAGTTTATTCATAATAACACCATGAATATATCCAGCGTCATAATTGCATAATTTTTCAATCTCAAATGTAAATTTTGCCCCTTGATTTATTGTTCCCTTATCAGGCTCATGTACAATTTCACACGTTTCTAATACATGGGTGATTTCTTTTATATTTCGCATGTCATAATTTGTACTTTGTGGTAAAATATATTTCAATTCTAAAGCAAATGGTGATATATATTGTTCGTTGTCAAACATATATTTTATACTTGTAATATCAGCTCCTACAACATGTTTACAATGTTTCCATTCTACATAATTATTAATTTCATGTAATGGTTGTAATGTACATGGATCACAATCATTATATGTTCGCAAGTATCTATTATAATTTTTAATATTCTTAATTGCTTGTCTTAACTTTGTCATATTAGAATATTCTTTGTGATTTATGCTCAATTTTGATGATAATATATTCAAGTCTATCCTTTTAAGTTTATACATTATAATCAAATTTGAACTATCTTTAATATTTTTCCATACTAAACGTGTTACATTCGATACACCTCAGTTCATTGTCAATCAACCAATTGTCAATACATTTTTTATGAAAAACATGTTTGCAGGTCAATTCTCGTATTTGTTGTCTTGGTTTAATACTGTGTCCGCATATCTTGCATAATTGATTATTACATGATTGACATATATATGTAATACCAATATTTGACGGTAACTTTCTGTGTTTCTTGATTGTGTTTTTTACCAATTCGCCAATATATAAATCTTTGGAATACACTTCTGTATTGTCATTTACATATGTTTGGAAATCTTGAGCTATATCTGTCAATTGTTTAATATTGGACGACTTGAAATGAAAATCCATTAATTTAAATATTTAATTTTTTTTTCTATTTTATACGATTACATGCGTTTGGTCATTTTTTGAATCAATATATATACAATTCCAAAAACAATCGCGTGAATTATAGCTCTATCTTTTACAAATTTCAATATATTTTGTGTACGTTCATATACATCCTTTTGCGATAATAAATAAAACAACGTACTATACATTACCGCATCGATGGCATAATCTTTGTCTCTCGATTGATAATTCATTAATATACTTATACAAGAAAATATTATAACTACAAATCGAAACCCAAAGAGTACGAAAATTGATAAAGAAAGAGCGCGCACAAATGAACAGTTTGGAAATTGTGGTCTATATAGTCTAAATTGTAAATCACTTAAAGAAAATAAGGAAATATTTTACAAAATGGATTTTACTTCGTTAAGAGAAAGTCTAATTCATCTTGAAACGCTAATTGATACAAAAATTAATTCTAAAACACTTGGTAAGCACAATCACCCTCCCATGACTGGCATCAATTCGAACTGCGTGTATTGTAAATTATATGGTAATGTTTTCGAAAATGGGTCTCGTAAAAACACAAATGAGGATATCAAAGATATTATGTTTAGCGTTCGTGGATAGTAAACTGTTTATACAGATATAATATATATTCATGTGTGGAATATTATTATCATTATTGTCCCACCCACTATCAAAATCAATTCATAATCAATTTCATCGTGGACCTGACGAACATAAAAAAATCGTTTTCAATAAATGGCATTACATATTTGATCGTTTATCCATCAACGATATTGAAAATGGAAGTCAACCATTTCAAACATCAAATTCAGTTTTTATGTGTAATGGTGAAATATATAATAATGAAAATCTAAAAAACATGTATAAGGTTCAATGTGAATCAAAATCCGATTGTGAACCTATATTTCGCATTTTAGATTTAATCTTAAGCGTAAACATGCATGATCAATCAAAATATCATCAAACAAAAGCACTTAATATTTCATCTTTTCTAAAACAAATTGATGGTGTGTTTGCCTTTGCTTATTCGAATGATGAGTTTACGATTATCGCACGCGATCCGATTGGTATTCGTCCTTTATTTTATTCAATTGTTGATGATGAAATTATAGGCTTTTCTTCAGAAGCAAAATGTTTATTACAGGACGGTGCAACTATACACCATTTTCCACCAGGAGAATGTTGGATTGTAGATAACGATCATGATATCACACTGAAACCCAAAAATTTCAAAGTATTGAAATACAATCCATTATCATTTCCAATGGTAACCGTTAATAAACCAATTAACGTGTATGCTACAGTGAAAACGTTGTTAACGGACGCAGTTAAAAAACGTCTCATGAGTGATGTCCCAATCGCATTCTTTTTGTCGGGTGGTTTAGATTCATCATTAATTGTTTCAATTGCATGTCGATTAATGAATCCAAAAAACATAACCACATATTCAATAGGTACCAAAGGAAGTAATTCGCCTGATTTAATAGCAGCTAATGAAGTTGCAAAATATCTCGGTACAAATCACGTTAATGTAGAGTTTGATGTCAACGATGCTTTTCACGAAATCGAAAAAGTTATATACCATCTTGAATCGTATGATTGTACAACAGTAAGAGCATCCGTACCTATGTTTATATTAGCCAAACATGTTGCAAAATTAAACCAACATAAGGTTATATTATCCGGAGAGGGAGCGGATGAACTATTTGGTGGTTACCTATATTTGCATGACGCTCCTTCATCAAATGAATTTCAACATGAAACGATACGGTTGATTAAACATGTGCATCAATTCGACGCGTTGCGTGCTGATCGTTGCTTGGCGGCACATGGACTTGAAGTTCGCGTTCCATTCTTTGACAAAAGACTTGTTGAATATGTGACTTCGTTACATCCTGATTTGAAAAAACCGAATCAACGATGTGAAAAGTTGCTGCTACGAAATGCATTCAATGGATATTTACCCACTCATTTACTTTATCGACAAAAAAATGGAATGAGTGATGCGGTTGGGTATTCGTGGGTTGATTTCTTAAAATCAAAAATAGATTCGAAATATGACATTAATGACATATCATATGACATAAATCCTCCATTTAACAATGAAGAAGCATATTATAGACATATTTATCATTCGTTATTTCAAAATAAGGTGTTTGCTCACCAAGATATATGGAGACCTAAATGGACAACCGAAACGGATCCAAGTGCTAGAAAGTTGACTGTTTTCAATGATATATACTAAAGTTCTACCAAGTTTTATGAGCCAAAAGATAAGATAATGTGGTAATTATAGTCAAATATAAAACTGCATTTTTTGTTCCCGCTTTACGATTCTTCATTGCGATGAAAAAACCAGTCATATGCCCAAATATAAACAAAGATTCACGAATATAATGTTCATCTCCTTTTACAATAACGTTTAAAAACTCAAGAAAATCCATATCTCCCATTTTATAATATTAGAAAATATAATAAAATAAGTGTATTAAAATTTACAACCTATAAATGAAATATGCTTCTGCTACCCAACACTATCGATTTTCGTGAACTTGAGGAACGTTTTGGAAATGATCATCTTTTTGAAAAATCAATACTACCATCCATACAATATGCCAACTTTGATTTATACGGATGTAATAATTTGTTTTACATACCTTACAAATACAAATATATAATAATTGATGATAATTCGATTGACGTGAAATACATATATCAAGAATTAAAATATAGAGGTACACTCTTGAAATCTTCTCATGGGTTTCATCTTTATGAAATGCGATCAGAAGAATCCATGTATTTGCAATTATTGAACAATGTATTGTCTCATGGTCATGAAAAATCAGATCGTACAAATATAGGAACTTTATCTATTTTTACAGAATCTCTTCAATTTTCATTACAAAACAACAAATTGCCTTTATTATCAACTAAAAAGGTATTTTATAAAGGAGTATTGGAAGAACTATTGTGGTTTCTAAGCGGATCAACGGACGCGCGTGTACTTTCCAACAAAGGTGTAAAAATTTGGGATAAAAACGGATCGAAAGAAAATCTACACAAACATGGTTTTACCGATCGTGATGAAGGCGATTTGGGACCCGTATATGGATTTCAATGGAGGAATTGGGGATCGAAATATAGTCCGTTTGGTGAAAACCCGTCAAATGGGTTCGATCAAATAAAAGAACTAATAAACAATATACGTATGGAACCGAATAGTCGTCGTCACATTTTAAGTGCATGGAATGTTACCGATATTTCAAAAATGATATTACCTCCATGTCATATTATGTGTCAATTTTATGTAACAGATGATCTATTATCATGTATGGTATACCAACGATCGGCCGATTTGTTTTTAGGTGTTCCATTCAATATCGCAAGTTATGCTTTATTGACTTGTATTATTGCTAAATTGACAAATTTGAAACCACATAAATTAATTATGAATTTCGGTGACGTTCATATTTACAAAAATCATATTGATGCAGTTAAAACGCAATTATCAAGAAATGTACTTCACGAGTTCCCAACAATTCACATTCATGATATTCCCGATGACGATATAGATAACATTACCAAAGACCATTTTACTTTATCGGATTATGAATATCAATCAACAATAAAGGCTGAAATGGCCGTTTAATATTTGCAAACTTTCATAGATTTACATTTAGTTTTCGCAGGACGCAACAATATTATACAACGCATTTTTTTACCTTTATGATATGACTTTGTACAACCGATTTCCTTTTTTTTATTGTCGCATTTTGCTCGGAATTGTTCGTAAAAATCCTTCATTTTATTAAAACCTTCTTTATCATCGCTATATGTCAATTGTTTTTTTGTACGTATATTAATGTGATTATGTACATGAAATAGCCATTTTGACAATACGTCTCTAGATTCAAACACATCAGATGTTAATTTTAACTTTCCATCTCGTATTATATCGCTATAATTGTCACGACAAGTACCACAAGGTAAAACATGTTTCAAATTGTTAAAAAATAATTTGTATCCATTTTTGTTATGTTTATTAGGTTCATAATTTAATGTAATACAATGTAAAAATAACCACGCAGACGGTCCCCAAACCTTTGATTGGAATCCGTTTAATGACATTATTAATATTTATTCACAAATTAATTGAATTGTTTTTTCTAATCGTTGAGTCGCATATATCAATTGAGTACTCGTCTGAATACTTGAATCCATAAAATGTATATGATAATATATTCATTTCGATTCCAAAATTCATCGCATAATGATTCATACTATCTGTTTTGAAATCGGTTATTTTCTTTTCATTTGTATATACGCGTATTAATGTATGTCGTTTAACATGATATACGTGTTCAACAAACGGCAAATCCGTGGACACAAGTGTAATCTGAATACGCTCATTTTCCAAAGATTGGAATGAAATATGAACGTCTTTGTTGCATTTACCCGATTTTCTAAAATGCATAATTACATATTCAGGATTGACTTTTGTCATGAATTTGATTCCTTTTTTAATCATAGATTTGTTTATATATTTCGAAGTCACTTTGTATATTACTTGATATGGAGTATCTGGAAGTAATTCGTTGAATCGTAATGGAATATCTTGGATATTTTCCATAGTGTATTTG
>Ga0315315_10002655_pt1 | contig 16365 bp, 14 predicted proteins | sample M140m3416metaG_FD_203699 | JGI IMG/M metagenome (GOLD analysis project Ga0315315, IMG submission 203699) | Ammonia-oxidizing marine archaeal communities from Monterey Bay, California, United States - M1 40m 3416 | ecosystem: Environmental > Aquatic > Marine > Intertidal zone | place: USA... | reverse complement strand
TTATAAATTTTTAACATTAGATGAGTCTTTAGATTTGTTAAAAACTCAGTTTAGATAAGTTGATAATTAAGAAACATTTTTCCATTTTTTCCAATCATAATCATGAAATTGATCATTTTGCATTTCATTATCATTTGGTTTCCAAGCAATATCTGCAAGTGCCAATATTCGAGAAATAGTCGGGGATAAATTCATGTGTGCAGAAGAAACATTTTTTGGAATGTGAACCATGACAGGGTTTTCATCACTAGATATAATTTCATCATATGTCCCATCAGGTTTTTTGATAACAAAAACCACTTTTCCATGAATGCAAGTAAAATAACTTTCACGCCTAGTATGAATATGAGGACCTTTAACTTCGCCTGAATCAACAGAACTGACATATATCATCTTAGGATGATTTTTTATAATTTCGTCCCAATCTCGCCAAATTACGGTTAAACTTCCATTAATGTGATTATCATGAACATCTTTTGTCTCATGTTTTTCTAATTTTATCGAATATTCTTCTGACACAATGTTAGATTAATCATTGTTTAATAAAAAAATATGGTATTCAAAAATTCATACTTTTTTGAATAGATAAAAAGAAATTACATTATTTTATTAATATGAAAATTTAATCAGTATCATGAAGTTGTTAGTTACAGGAGGATTAGGGTTTATTGGAAGTAATTTTATTTCTAGAGTTTTTGAAAAACATAAAGATTGGCATGTAGTTAATGTTGACGCAGAATTATATGGTTCAAATCAACAAAGTTTAAAAAAATTTGAAAATAATTCAAAATATTCATTTGTAAAAGGAAATATTACTGATCAAAAATTAATGGAGAAACTAATTTCAAAATCAGATGTAGTAATTAATTTTGCAGCTGAATCACATGTAGACAGAAGTATTTCAGATGCAAGACCATTTATAGATTCAAATATTTTAGGTGTATTCACTTTGCTTGAAGCTATTAAAAAATTGGAAAAAAAATTGATTCATATTTCTACAGATGAAGTTTATGGAAGTTTTAATTCTGGTAGTGCAAGAGAAGAAACTCGATTAGATCCATCTAGTCCATATGCTGCATCAAAAGCTTCTGCAGAATTGTTAATTCAGTCATACATCACCACGTATGGATGTGATGTAATAATTACTAGATGTACAAATAATTATGGTCCAAAACAATTTCCTGAAAAATTAATTCCAAAAACAATTATTCTAGCATTAAATGATAAAAAAATTCCAATCTATGGAACGGGTAAAAATATCAGGGATTGGATTTTTGTCGATGATCATTGTGATGCAATAATTGATGTATTGTTGAAAGGTAAATCTGGCGAATCATATAATATTTCAGCTGGAAATGAAATTGATAACATTACAATTATAAAAAAAATTCTTACAATTATTGGAAAACCATTAGAAAATATTGAATTTGTAGAAGACCGTCCAGGACACGATTTTAGATATAGTATGGAATCCACCAAAATAAGAAATAATTTAGGATGGTCTCAGAATAAAAAAATTGAAGAAGGACTCAGAAAAACTATTGAATGGTATCTAGAAAATAAAGAATGGTGGATGCATTTAGATCAAAAGATTTTAGATTCAACTCCATGGAAATAGTTTTTAATTAAAGATCTAGACATACAATAAAAATGAAAGGAATTATTTTACACGGGGGTCATGGAACGAGATTAAGACCATTGACACACACTGGTCCAAAACAATTGTTACCAATTGCAAACAAACCGATGTCAGAATATTGTCTAAATGCGTTAAAGGATGCAGGAATTTCAGAAATTGCAATAATAATTGGAGGAGTTGCATCCAACAAAGTTGAAGAATATTATGGTAATGGAGAAAAATTTGGTGTTCATATCACGTATGTTCCTCAAAATGAACCACGTGGAATTTCTCATGCAATAAATCTCTGTAAAGATTTCATTAAAAATGAAAAATTTATCGTCTTTTTAGGAGACAATATAATAAAAAAAGATATTTTGGGCTATAGAGAAGAATTTGAAAAATCAGAATTTGCAGCATCCATTTTATTGTGTGAAGTAGATAATCCTAGTCAATTTGGAATTGCAGATTTGAATTCAGATGGGAGCATTAAAAAAATTATGGAAAAACCAAAAAACCCACCAACAAACTTAGCAGTAACAGGAATTTACTTTTTAACACCAAAAATTTTTGATGTAATATCAAGACTCAAGCCATCATGGAGAAATGAATTAGAAATAACTGATGCATTACAAATGTTACTAGAAGAAGAAAATAAAATTGGATATTATATGATTACAGATTATTGGAAAGATACAGGTACACCTAATGACATTATTCATGCAAATAAAGTAATTTTAGAAGATATGAAACCATACTTTAAAGGAATACAAGAAGACGGGGTAATAATAAAAGGTAATTTAATGGTTGGTGAGAATTCAATTATAAAATCTGGAACAAAAATTTTTGGTCCAGTAATTATTGGAAAAAATTGTGTGATTGGTCCAGATACAATAATTGATAAAAACACTAGCATAGGAGATAATTCAGAAATTTCAAAATGTGAAATTGCAGATTCAATTATTATGAATGGATGTAAAATTAAATCAAATATAAAAATTAAAAATAGCATAATTGCTTTTAATTCAAACATTAAACAAAGTGATTCTGAAGATAAAATATTTTTGTTGGGTGAAGGAACGAATATCACATTATAAGATAAAACTAAAAAATTACTTCAAACTTTGAAAATAATCTAATGTTTTTTTAATCCCATTTTGTAGTGGAATACTTGGTTTCCAGCCTAGTGAACAGAGTTTAGAGTTATCAACTAGAAAATTACCTACATCAACTTGTTTAGTATATTGTGGAGGATCAATGTATACTACAGGAGTATCAGTTAACTTTTCAAGAATTTCCCCAAGTTGATAAAACCATGTTTTATTATTTGAAGAAATCCAGTACAAATTTCCAGATTGTCCTTTCAACATGATAATTTTGATAGCACTAATTACATCATCAACATAAATTAAATCACGAAAAAATTTTCCATTATTATAAATTGTAATTTCCATTCCTTTGAATGCTTTGTAAATTAAATGATTGATTGCATTTTTAGTTGTTAAATATTGTTCTCTAGGACCAAATGAATTTGTAATTCTAAAAATTATAGTATCTAATCCATGTACATCATGGTATATTTTACAATAATTTTCACTTGCTAAACGATTTGTTCCATAAATAGTAGTAGGAAAACAAGGTGTTTCTTCATTAACTGGTAATTGAGTGGGTTTTCCAATTACAATAAATGTACTTCCCAAAATAAATTTACAATTCAGATTATTACTACGAATTGTTTCAAGAATACATAGTGTAGATTTTGCATTAATGTCTATATCATAGATTGGATTTTCAAAAGATTTTGCATGTGATGTTTGTCCAGCTAAATGTATAATTATTTCAGGTTTATGTTTAAGAATTACTGTTTCCAATTTAGAAAAATTTGTTATATCTAAATTTTCAATTTGAATTTTAGATAAAGATTCTTTTAGATTAATTTTTTTAGATTCACTTTTAGTTAAAATAACTATTTCATGATCAGTAACTAAATTATCACATAAATGACTACCAATAAACCCCATACCACCAGTAATCATTATTTTCATATTCATTGTTTAAAAAAGCAATCTATAAAGTTTAGATAAATTTCTAGAATTATTATAAAATATCAAAATAGGTATTTGCTGATGAATCACTCGAACAATTAATTTAAGATAGTTATTCTAGGCTAGAGTGAATGAAAATTAATAAATTAAATGAGAATGAATTAGAAATTTTTCATTCAAAAAAAGGGTTAGTCAGTATCATAATTCCAATATATAATGGAGAATCAAGAATAGAAGAATTAATCAATAGTTTAATGGTTCAAACTTACAAAAATATTGAAATAATTGCAGTAGATAATAATTCTACAGATGATTCAATTAGTATATTAAAAAAATTAGATAATAAAAAAATACCATTAAAGATTTTTTCCAATAAAAAAAACGAGGGATACTGTGGCGGATGTAATAAAGGAATTGAGAAAGCAAATGGGAAATTTCTATTATTCTTAAGTCAAGATAGAATCATGAATTTTGATTGGATTGAAAAAACTATTGAAGAAATCAACAAAAATGAGGAAACTTGTTGTGTGATTGGTAAAGTAATTCGTGAAGGTGCAACATCAGCAGAATATGGACATTCGTATGACATTTATGGTTCTGTACTAATCAATTCCATACCAAAAGAATCAAATTTATTTTTTGGGGGAGGAACGGTTCTAATTAAAAAAACAATATTAGATAAAATTGGTTTTTTTGATCCTGAATTTTTTATTTATCAAGAAGATGTAGATATTTGTTGGAGAATTAGATTAACAGGGAAAAAAATTAAAATTGTTGAAAATGCAATTTGTCAAAATAAAGGAGGAGGGATTAGTGATACTTTTTATGATTCAAATAATTATCAAATAAAATTTGATAAAGAATTAATCAATATGCCTATTTACAAATTCTACTACAGTCAGAAAAACAGAATTAGAACAATGTTAAAAAATTATTCAACAAAAAATATTTGGAAAAGAATTCCGATTTCAATAATCATGATATTTTTGAGAGGTGTATTCATGTCAATTAAAAATAGAAATTTAGCATATCTAGTAGCAGTGTTTAGAGGATATTTTTGGAATATTCAATATCTTAAAAACACTCTACAATCTCGAAAAAAAATCCAAAAAAATAGAGTTGTGAACGATCATGAAATTGAAAAATATATGATTAATCATTCAATTGAGATTGAAGGAATTAAAAAAATTATCAAACAAATAGTAAAAAAATAATTATGCATAGTGTAGATTATATATTACAAATTAAACGAAATTGTGATTTTGAAAATAGTTGTAGGTATTCCAGCATTTAATGAGGAGAAAAATATTGCAAAGATAATTGTCAAATTACAAAAGGTAGCGGATTCAATAATTGTATGTAATGATGGTTCAACTGATTTAACAAAAGAAATTTGTGAAAAGATGGGAGTTGAAGTTATTAACCATCCAAAAAATTTAGGCTATGGTGCTGGAATAAGAAGTATTTTCTTAAAAGCTTCTGATATGGATTCAGATATACTTGTAACGTTTGATGCAGATGGGCAACATAGAATTGAAGATATTGCAAGTGTGATAGAACCAATTACAAAAAATAATGCAGATATTGTAATAGGTTCTAGATTTTTAAAAGATGAAAACAGTGAAAATGTTCCAAAATATAGGAAGATAGGAATTAAAGCAATAACAAGTATTACAGATTCTGTTACGAATCTAAAATTAACTGACTCACAAAGTGGATTTAGGGCTTATACAAAAAAAGTATTAAAAGAAATTATTCCGTCAGATAAAGGAATGGGTGTATCCACTGAAATTTTAATTAAAGCAAGTCAAAAAAAATTCAAAGTACAAGAAGTTCCAATAAAAATTTTATATGAAGGAGAGACTTCAACTCATCATCCAGTATCACATGGTGCTTCTGTAATCTTCAGCACTATGAAATATGCATCGATTGAACATCCACTGAAATTTTATGGGATTCCAGGAATAATTTTTCTAGCAATAGGATTATTTTTTGTTGTATGGACATTACAATCATTTTCAGAAACTCGTCAAATAATCACAAATATTTCATTAATTGGAATTGGGAGTGTAATTTTAGGAACTATGTTATCAATGACCGCAATAATGCTATATTCCTTAGTAAGTGTTGTACGAGAACGTAACAATCAATAGTTTTGTATTTTAACTTGATAATGATGTATAATAAAATGCAAGAGTTCAATGATAATGAAAGAATTTTTTAAAAAATTTAAGGATTTAGGCATAGTTGGAATAGGAAACATCACTGCATCATTAATTTCTGGAATTTTTTGGTTTTATTTTGCATCATTATTAGGAGCAGAGCAATATGGAGAGGTTAGTTATTACATTGCAATTGCTGGTGTTGCATCAACATTAGCATTTTTAGGATTAGGTAATGCAATTATAGTTTATACGGCTAAAGGTCAAAAGATACAACCACCAATTTTTATTGTTGGATTAATTTCAAGTGTGATTACACTTTTTGCAGTTTTCTTAATATTTTCAAAAATAGGTATGAGTCTTTACATTTTAGGTTTTGTAATTTTCAGTTTAGCAACTGCAGAAATATTAGGTAAAAAACAATATAAAAATTATTCAGGATATCTTATTACACAAAAAGTTTTGATGGTAGGATTTGCTTTATTTTTTTATTATTATATTGGATTAGAAGGTGTAATTTTAGGAATAGCATTTTCATTTTTACCTTACATTAAACGAATTTATTCATCTTTAAAGAAAGATAAAATTGATTTTTCTTTAATTCGGCCACGAATAGGATTCATAATTAACAGTTATGCATTAGATCTTTCCAGAACGTTTAGTGGATATACGGATAAGTTAATTATAGCACCAATATTTGGTTTTGCAATTTTAGGAAATTATCAATTGGGAATTCAAGTATTAGCAATATTAACAATATTGCCCGGAATAGTTTATCAATATATTTTACCTAGAGATTCTAGTGGAGATTCAAATAAAAAACTAAAAAAATTAACAATTGGAATTTCCGTAATTTTAGCAGGTCTAGGATTTATTTTAGCACCAATAATTTTACCTGTATTCTTTCCAAAATTTATAGAAGCTATTGAAGTAATTCAAATTGTCAGCATATCAATAATTCCATCAACAATTAATCTAATGTATATTTCAAAATTTTTAGGTAATGAATTAACTAAAATTGTGTTATTAGGTTCAGGAATATTTCTATTCGTTCAAATAATTTCAATTTTAATTTTAGGCGAATTATTAGGAGTGAATGGAGTAGCTATGGCTTTAGTTTTAGGTGCATCTATTGAGGCAATTTTTTTGGTAACTGTTAATAAAGTAATTTACAAATTGACTGATTAATTGATCTATCAATTTTAAATATGAACAATTTTCAATTCCACTAAATGCATTTGATTGAATTAATAGATGAAAAAATTGAAAAGATTCAATCAAAAACAATTTTCTCATTATTCATAATAATTTTGGTAGGATTAGCTATTAGACTATATTTTACACCATGGGATATTCCTACAAATTCATCTGATTCATTTATTCTAATGATTGAAGGGATAGCATTTTCAGAAGGAGATCTCACATACGTTAGTCATAGGTCACTTTGGCCATTATTTCTTTCAGGCTTTTTTTCCATTTTCAGATTTGAAAATTATTTTGAATATATGACATTAGTTAGAATCATTTCAATTTCAGTATCACTAGCAACAATTCCCATAATATATTTAATTTCTAAAGAATTTGTAAAAGAAAAATATGCGTTACTAGCAGCAATTTTTTTTACTATAGAATCTAATTTAGTAGAAAATTCGATTTTTGGTCAAACCGAACCATTATTCATATTATTTGGACTTGTTTCTTTTTATTTTATTATACAAAAAAATCAAAGATATCAAATACTTGCATTCATTTTTGCAGGATTAGCATTTGATGTAAGAGTAAATGGCATTGTATTAATTTTATTAGTAATTTTTGCATTAACAATAAAAATAAAAAATAAAAAAGAATTGATCAAAAAATTGATTTTTGGATTAATTATATTTTCATTAGTTATAGGTCCAACACACATAATACAGCCAATATTGCAAGATGAGCCAATTTTTCCTTTTATTAAAACTGTATCAGTCACAATTTCAGAAGATATGAAGCATTATTCAGTTTCTGACTCACCAGAAAAAAGATCGCCAATTGAAATTATTTTAAATGCAATTAAAAATGAATTTTCACATATTTTTAGAATAAGCATACCATTTTTGATAATGTTTTTTCCGATTGGAATAATTTTAACATTAAAAAATATTGGTTATCAAGAAAAAATTTTATTTTCAGCAATCATTATTTCATTATTAATTGCAGTTTTTCAATATACGGTATCAAATGAATTTAGAAATTTATTCTTTCTAATACCATTTTTTTGTGTTTTTTCAGTTATTGGGATAGAAAAAATGACAGAAAAAATTGAAATAAAAAATATATTTTTGATTTTGTTGGTAGCAGGATTAATTTTATTATCAGCAAATTTTCTAAAAGAGAGATATGATATTGATAAAGAGTATTTTCTTGAAAAAGATGACTTTGGAAAATATATTGTGAATAATTTTGACGGAAATATTTCTGGAAATATGCGCCTAGATATAATAAGAAATATGCCAGATTTGAAAATATCTTCAAACTTTGTTAATAATAAACTAGCATATTTTGATCCTGGAATTACTATTAATTCTATTTCACAATTAATGGAATATTCCCAAGAGAATAAAATAGAATATTTAGTTATTGAAGAATATATTATACAAAAACATTATCCAATTTTCAAAGATATTTTGTCTGACAAAAATCAATACATATACTTAGAAGAAATTTTTGATTCAAATAATTTAGATTATAAAAAATTTAAAGCTAAAATTTTTAAAATAAACTGGAAACTATACAATGAGCTTCAATGATAAAACTATGACTTCTTCATTAATTTATAAAATTGAAGAAAAAATGAATTTTTTTATAGATTATCCAATTATTTCTCTTTTTATCATAGGAATAATTTCATTATCAATTAGATTATTATTTTTTGAACCAGATTTACCTATCAGACAAGATGCTAATGCATATTTTTGGTATGCAATTGATATGAGCATTTTAAATCATTTTCCAAATTCATATCATGCAAATGATGGATGGCCAATATTTTTATCAAGTATATTTTCAATGTTTAATTTTAATAATTATTTAGATTATACAATTTTACAAAGATTAACAACAATAATAATTTCAATAATTACTATAATACCAGTTTATTATTTATGTAAAAAATTTTTTCAGCCAAGCTATTCATTAATAGGAGCAGCATTATTTGCTTTTGAACCACATCTAATACAAAATTCTCTTTTAGGATTAACTGAACCGCTTTACATTATTCTTGTAATTACTTCATTATCATTATTTTTAAATAAAAATAAAAAATTAACATATTTCTCATTTGGATTAATTGCTCTATCTACACTAGTAAGAGCAGAAGGTATCATCATATTTGGAATTTTGTGCATTCTGTTTTTTATTTTTAATGAAAGAGATAAAAAAACAATAAGTAAATTTTTCTTATCGATATTTATTTTTGTTATAATATTTGGTTCGATGACCATGATGAAAGCAAATACAAATGAAGATGGATTAGAAAGCACAGCTGCGCTTAACATAGGGAGATGGGCTGAAAATACGATAACTAATCAAAATAATCAAGTATTTGATAAAATTGGTAATGGTGCTGAGACATTAGCAAAAAGATTAGCACAATCAATGATACCTTATTTTGCTTTATTTGTTCCATTTGGGATAATTATAGCTTTTAAAGATCAAAATAAAAATAAATTTTTGATTTTAATTTTATTAATTATTTACTTGATTGCATTAATGAGAATGTTTTCAATAGTTTCCGATGGCAGATTGTTATTAGTATTGTATCCATTATTTGGAATTTTATCAGTATATACTATTCAACATTTTACACAAAAATTTGAATTTAAAAAAATAGTTTTAGTTTTAATAATTTCTGGATGTATAATATTATCAATTTATTTCCTTTACTCAAATAATAATTCAGATTATCAACAAGAAGCATATATTTTTGCAAACTATATGGTAGATAATGTTTCAGTTTCAAATAATTTTTATCCAGAATCAGGATTTGTTTATGGAGCTTGGGCATCATCTGAATTAAAATTTCCAATTATTAGTTCAGAAGCAAAATATTCAGGACCTGAACTTTTAGATTATGTGAAGGATTCAAATTTTGTATATCTCACTAATAGTGCAAATTCAGTTGAAGAATATATAAAATTAGCAAGAAATCAAGATCTTTCTCATTTGGTAGTCGATAATAATGAAAAAAGATCTTTGTATTTCAAAGATATTTTTTATAATGAAGAAAAATACCCATATCTAATTAAAGAATTTGATTCCATTGAAAAAGGATATACGCATTATAATGTAAAAATTTTCAAAATAGATTACAAATCTTTTGATGAAATATTGAATAGTAATTAAACTAAAAGTTTTTGATATAGATTGAGATATTTTTTTCCTATTATATCCCAATCATAATTTTGTACAGATACAAATGCATTATTGATTATTATTTCAAATTTTGATTTATCAGATAGGATATAATTTATTTTTTCTAAAAATAAATCAGAATTTGAAGAAAGCAAAAATCCCGTTTTGTCATCTGTAATTAATTCTTTATTTCCTCCAATATCTGTTGTTATTACAGCTGTTTTACACGCCATAGCCTCAAGAATACTAGAACTAATTCCTTCATTTAGTGATGGTTGTATCAAAATATCTGAACCACGAATTAAAGCAATTGTATTTTCTTTACTCTGATATCCAAGAAAATGAATATTTTTAGAATTTTTAACTAAATCATTAATTTTTTGTTCTTCTGGTCCAGAACCTAAAATAATTAGATCAATATCACTAGATAATTTTTTTGAGATAGAAATTAAACAATCAATACCTTTTTCACGCGAAAGTCTCCCTGCAAAAATTATTTGTTTATTATATCTTCTATCTACTTTTGATGTTAAAGAGGAAATATCAATTGCGTTTGGAATTTGAAAAACATTGTATCCTAAATTACTATAGAAATCAAATGCCTCTTTAGAAACTACAGTTATTGCATCTGCCCAGTCTAATGCATTGTTTTCAAACTTTTGTGACATATTTGCAGTTTTTTTACCGTGTAACTGTTCAATTTGTTGTGAAAAAATTCCATGTAATGAAAGAATTTTTTTTCCTGAAGTATTTTTCATTGCTAAAGCAGCAGGAATATTATGAGCATGAACAATATTTTGATTTTTCTTAAATTTAGATTTAAAAAATGAAGAAATCATAAAGCTTGGATTTTTTAATCCTTTAATTGGAATTATGAGTGTATTTTCAGAAGAAATTATTTCAACGTGATGATTATTTTTTTTTAAAAAATTAGTTAATCCTTGAATATGTTGTGAAATTCCACCTATTCCAAATTGTGTGGGAGAAATGATTAAAACATTCACAAAACAAAATTATGTTAGAACCTTTTAAGGTATTGGATTAAAATATACTTGCATATCCAACAACATTTTAAATTTATAGGTAGTTTTTTCAAAAAACCTAAAACTGATTTAATTAAGAATTTTTAGTTTTTTATATGTAATAAGTTTGAAACATTAATCATGTAATTGATTTTAATTCAATTAAATTTTTAATTGTTTTACATTCGAATGGTGGAATTTTTTGTATTTCATTAATTTTTAAAATTGGAATACATCCAACTTTTTTTGCAGATTCAATATCATTAATTCTATCACCTACAACCAAAACTTCTGAAGCTTTTATACCAGTATTTTTTAAGGAAAGTTTAATTTGGTTTTGACGATCAAAGCTTTCATCTCTAGAAATTAATGAATCAAATAAATCAGAAATTTCCATTTTTTCAAGTACTTTTGTCAATGCATCTTTACATTGCATTGTTACTAGACTTAGTGATATGTTTTTTGATTTATAAAATTTTAAAATTTCTAAAGTTCCATCCATAATTTTAAAATCATCGGATACTGATTTTTCCTCTTTACAAATTAGATCAAAAGATCTTTTTATTTTATTTTGATCATTTTTTGATAACTCAATAATTCTCGGAATTAGTGGGGTTAAATTATCTGAAATATTAAAAAATTCTTTTAATTTTTTTTGAATTTTCTCATAATCAATAGGTAGTTGTATCAAAGTTCCATCCAAATCAAAAATTATTCCTTTAATCATAGAATTTTTTCCTTAAATCCATCATCTCGGTAAATCCAAGTTCCACAATCAATATGACGTAAAATATGTAATCCTTCTGGATAAATATCATTTCCTAAAAATCCCGGATCTGAAATTTCACCTAGTCCTAACATTGTATAGAGATAAGGTAAATTATGATATGGTTCCTGTTTCAAAAATTTTGTAGAGACATAACCCCAAAGTGGAGTTGTAGTATGGAATTTTCCAGAATCAATTTCTGTAACAAACCAATTGCCATCAGTGTCTTCTTTGAGATCTACAGCATAATTTCCATGAGGTTTTCCATCTATTGATTTCACCGCTTTTTCACCAATTGTATTAACTGATTGATCAATAATTATTCTTGAAACTGTAGGAGTACCAGTAATTCCAGATGGAGATATATGCTTCAACGGATATTCTAATCTCTCTCTAGTAAATGAAGAAATTAATTTTCCATTATACCAAAAACTATCCCAAGCAATATTTCTTTTTGGAAGATATTGTTGTATTAAGAAATCTTCAAAATTAGCTTTTTTGCGCAAGATCCATAATTTCATCCAATATTCAGCTTCAGAAGGGGTTTGACACAATAAACTTAGATTTCCACCTGCACCACTTTTTGCCCGTATCCAAAGTGGTCCCCCACCTAATTCTTCAAAAGCATTTTCAATTAGATCATAATCATCAATAGTTTTAGTTTGTGCAACCGCAATACCAGAAGATAGTAAGGTTTTTTGTGTTTCAAGTTTATCTTTTAAAATTATGTTTGGTGATGGCAATAATGTTTTAGTCGAAATGTTATCTAAATTTTGAGATATTACTAAGGATTCAGACGATGGTTGAGGATGTAAAAAATCAATTTTATACTGTTTTGTCAATGTATTCAATAAAGGAATGAAAGTAGGATCAGAATGTTTTGGAGATATTATTCTTTGATCAAGATCTGGAAATTGAAGATAATATTTATTAAAATCAGTACCTACTATGAAGAATTTATCTTGAAATAATTTTAGTGCACGTATAAAATTTACACCACCAATACCCCCTGAACCAGTAACCAATATTCTTTTCATCGTAAATCTAATTACAATCTTATATTATGTAATATTAAATGAATTGTCCTAATGAAAAAACAGTATATTTTTTTGAGTCATGACGTAGATTGGGGTTATGAAGGACCATCAAAAGAACACATTTTCCAACGTAAGGAACGATTTGATATCAAATTATTAAGAGACACTTCAATAAACAATCTTTATCGTAATTTTTCAGAATATATGGAAATTGAAGAAAAATATGGTGTCAAATCCACTTTCTTTTTTAGAACCAAATATGAAAATGGAAATTATGAAGACTATCGTGAAGATATCAAAGAATTAGTTGATGGAGGATGGGAGGTTGGATTACATACTGATCCTAGTTCAGTTGAGAATATCAAAAAAATAAAAAATGAAAAAGAGAATCTTGAAAAATTAACAAATAAAAAAATTTTAGGGAACAGAGTACATTATCTTTCAAACAATGAGCAATTATCAAAAAAATTATCTGAATTGAATTTTGCTTATGATTCATCTAATAGAAAAACAAAAGAAAAAATAACTTACGAAGAAATGGGCTATCAAAAAATTGATGACATAATAGAATTCCCAGTCACATTAATGGATGCATATTTATTTTCTTACATGAAAATTTCTGAAGAAAAAATAATCTCAATTGTAGAAAGAACATTAAATTTATGTCGTCAATTAGATTCAGATTTTAATGTAATGACTATTTTATGGCACGATAATGTTTTAAAAATGAAAGGTGGGAGAATGTATCCAAAAATTTTAGAATTCTTTTCATCTCAAGATGATGTTATCATGTGTAATGGATCAGAGATTGTTAATAAAATAAAATCTTAATTAACTAACTACATTTTAAATTATTTTACATTATGGAATATAATTTTTATTTACTTGATAAATTAATACAAAAATCATTTCACCATCATCATTATTTGTAAAACTTGGTGATGCATAAACTAATTTTAATGGATCATTATCAGAATTATATTTTATATTTTTAACACTTATTTCAACAAATCCATTTTTAAAAACTGCAGAATTTTCTCCGGTTTGGGGTTGATAATAGACTGCTGGACTAAATGGGATCATTTTTCCGAGCATGGTATTTTCATAAAAATTGATTGTAGGAGTTCTAATATCTGAATGTAAATAATTTTGTGGTGAAAGTCCAGCAATTTGGGAAAACCAATAAATTTTTGATTCATCCCCTCCGCTACCTATTGTGTATAAAGGATAATTATCTGGGGACTTGCCTATGTCTTCGGCAGCAAAAAATACAAGCACATAATCAACGTTCATTTCTGTAAGAATGCTGAAACTATCTTCAGGTGAACTCATCAATATTTTTGCTACTCTAGCAATTCCTTCTGTACTTAATGTTGCATTATCAACAAGTGTAGTTCTTTCAGATAATGTTGTAATCCAATATCCATAATCCCACCATGATGCAATTATTGCATTTTCAGGAGTATTGAACTTTATCCATTCCATAGTTTCTAACCAATCATTAGTTGGAGGATGAAGTGTTCCACCAGTTAAAATTATTGGAGGAGTATCAAGATTATTTATCCAATTACTATTTTCAGGAAAAACTAAAGGTAATGAAAATAAGAATACTATAATTATAACATATGAAATTTTAAGCGGATAAATTTTTTTACTACTAATTTGTATTTTGAAAATTTCTTTTGTTAAAATAGATAACCCAATGGATGTCAATATAATTAACGATATAGACGCAAAAATTTCTAATCTAACAAACACTGAACTTACGTAAACCCCAGTAATTCCCATAATAAGTACAAATATTCTTATATCATTATGAAGAAAAATTTTATTTTGAGATAATTTCTTGGACAGAATAAGCCAAATACCAGTACCAGCAAAGACCATCCAAATAGAATGGAATAGAAAAGACAATTGAATTGATGTTGGCGCATGTTCTGCAATAGAATCAGCAAGTGGATCAGTATTTGTTAAAAGTGGGTTTAGAGCATTAAAATATCTAAAACTTGGCAAGTGAATATTTCCAGAATCTCCACCCAAAGTAACTAAAAATGAGCCTATTATAATAATTGAAATTAATAGAAATAATCCATTTCGAATTTTATTTTTTTCATTACTTATTTTTTGAATAAATATACATCCTATCAAAAACATAGTGGTAATTATTAATGAAATCCCACCTAATCCAAATACAAAAGCAAACCCAGGTCTTTCAAATAAACTCGTAGCTGAAAGAAATATCAGTACAAAAAGTGGAATGCACCAAAATAGAAATTTATGATCTTTTCTAACAAAAGGTAATGCCAAAATAAGTAATCCTATTGGAATCACAAAGAATTGGTTTCCTCCCCATGATGCTATTCCAAAGGCCATTACTAATCCACTAAAAATAATTTTTAAAAAAGCAATTTTTTTATTTTCAGATTTGATTCCACTCAGAAATAAGTATAGTCCTATAATGCCATAAAAAATTCCTAATGGTTCAGACTTAAACCAACCAACACTACCTCTGATAAGAATTGGAAGAGATATTGCAAATAATATAGATGCAATAAGACCGGCAGTAGTTCCTCCAATTAATCTAACCAATGCAAAAATAGCAATTACAGTTAATGAGCCAACTATTGCTGGAAATAATATCGTGTAATCATATAAAGATGAATTCATTCCAAATATTTCATAAGTTATTGCAGCTGTAAAATGAAGCATGGACTGGGAAGTTGCAGAAATATCTCTACCTGAAGAATACCAGCTTTTATCATCATACCACTCGAAATATTTCTCAAATCCATTTTCTACAAGATATTCAGTAGCACGAAAATTGAAAAATGGATCAAATTCATTTAATTCATTTCCATATTGTGCTGGTTGTGATCTAATTAAAAATGATGTTGAAAAAGCTAAAACCAAAACTCCAATTATTACAAGATGATTTAATTTGAAGGTAAATTTGTTAGATTGAAACAAAATAGATTGTGAGTTCAATAAGCGAATTATACTTTAAACTGTTATTACTCTTTTGAATAAATACTATTACATAGTTGCTTGAGATGCATCATGGAACATCTGACTCTTTGCACAGCCAGCAGCAAGTTCATCACCTGCACCGCGTCTCATAAGACCTCTGTATAGGCCATCTTCAAGTTTTACACCTTCACGTTCTTCCCATTCCTCTACAGTGATAGAATATTTCTTTTGAATTCTGTCTCTGTACCATTCTGGAATTACATTAAATGCACAGAATGGAACTATTCTAAGGTCTGGAGTAACATAGTGAATATCACATCTTTGTAATCTCTCTAAATCTTCATTGTATTTGTCTTGGA
>Ga0315315_10002653_pt1 | contig 16367 bp, 14 predicted proteins | sample M140m3416metaG_FD_203699 | JGI IMG/M metagenome (GOLD analysis project Ga0315315, IMG submission 203699) | Ammonia-oxidizing marine archaeal communities from Monterey Bay, California, United States - M1 40m 3416 | ecosystem: Environmental > Aquatic > Marine > Intertidal zone | place: USA... | reverse complement strand
CAGCTGACCATGGCCCGCATTTTAAAACTCTTATCAAAGAATAGTAACCCCCAACAAAGGAACCATGAGCTTCAATACTATCTTTTGCGTATTGAGAGCATGTTGGCTCAAACCTACAATTCTTACCTAACAAAAAACTCAAATATTTTTGATAAAAACCAATCATAAATATTAAAAACTTTTTCATATTAATCATCTTGTTGTTTATTTACAAAGTTATCTAAGGCAGCTTGAAAATCAATGGAGATATTTTTAAATCCGGTCTCCAAAAAACCACGCCTTACAACAACAACATACCCATGACTCAACAAATTTTTTCTAAAAACCTCTCTTATCCAACGTTTAATTTTATTGCGCTGCACAGCTAAAGAATAGTCTTTTTTCTTTACTACAATCTTTAGTTTAAGAGCTGGAGAATCATCATCAAAAAATATTGATGAATAGCTTGAGTGAAAAATTTTTTTTGAAATAGTGGAGCCTAAAAAACTAAGCAGTTAGAACCTTTCGGCCCTTTTTTCTTCTATTAGCAATAACAGCTCTGCCGGCCTTGGTTGACATCCTTGCTCTAAAGCCATGAGTTCGCTTTCTTTTTAATGTGCTTGGTTGAAATGTTCTTTTCATAATTACTCAAAAAATTAGCCCCGAATTATAAAGCATTGTGGGTGAATTGAAAGAAAAAAAGCTCAAAAATAAATTCATTAGATACCAACAAGTTATCCACAGAAAATACATATGCTTATGCTGTAGATATCTTGTTAGTTTTTGTTAGACTTACTTTTCTACCGGAGGTCTAACAAATTGAAATTTTGGTCTGAATGCACTGAAAAACTTGAAGCTAAACTGTCACAAGAAGAGTTTAACACTTGGATAAAACCTCTACGAGCTGATATTAATAAAAATGATCTGGAAATAAGCGCCCCAAATGACTTTGTGCTTACATATGTAAAAGAAAACTTGGGTCAAATCATAAAAAATTTAGTAAATAAGTCTGATGAATCACTAAATGTAAAATTTAAAACTCTTGATAAATCAACATTTGTTGAAAAACTCAACGTCACAGAGGAAAATACTCCTGGTCTCGTTCAAAATTTTACTTTTAAGACTTTTGTAGAAGGAAAATCTAACCATATGGCTCTAGCTGCCGCAAAACAAGTAGCAGCTAACCCTAAAGGAGATTACAATCCATTGTTTATCTATGGTGGAGTGGGGCTTGGTAAAACCCACTTAATGCATGCTGTTGGCAATGAAATACTTAATTCAAACACCTCAAAAAGAATAGTTTATGTTCATTCTGAAAAATTTGTTGCAGATATGGTAAAAGCCCTTCAATTAGGTGCTATGAGCGAGTTTAAGGAGTTTTATAGGAATGCTGACGCCCTCTTAATCGATGATATTCAGTTTTTTGCTGGAAAAGAACAGTCACAAGAGGAGTTTTTTCATACATTTAACGCACTTCTAGACCGCAATCACCAAATGATACTTACTTGTGATAAGTATCCCAAAGAGATAGATGGCCTTGAAGAGCGCTTAAAATCAAGGCTTGGCTGGGGTTTACCTGTTATTATTGAACCCCCAGAGCTTGAAACACGTGCGGCTGTGCTTTTAAGCAAGGCTAATTCCATGGGGGTAACTCTTCCGAATGATTGTGCAATATATATAGCTCAAAGGATTAGATCAAATATTAGAGAGTTAGAGGGAGCATTAAAAAGAGTGGTTGCTAATTCTAGATTTACTGATCAAGAGATAGATATTCCATTTGTGAAAGAGGCGTTAAAAGATCTATTTGTTATTTCAGCAAAAATGGTAAGCATAGACAATATTCAAAAAACAGTAGCAGAATATTACAACATAAAATTGTCTGACCTTTTATCAAAACGAAGAAGCAGATCCATAACTAGGCCAAGACAATTGGCCATGGCTTTAACAAAAGAATTAACAAACCACAGCCTCCCCGAAATTGGCGAAGCTTTTAATGGAAGAGACCACACAACTGTTCTTCATGCTTGTGGCAAGATTAAAGAGTTAAGAAAAGAAATTCCTTCGCTTGAAGAGGATTATAGAAACCTAAATAGGACGCTAACAAATTAAATGGAAATCACTGTTAAAAAAGAGGATATTGTTTCAGCTCTTAACATCACGCTGGGCGTAGTAGAAAAAAGACAAACACTCCCAATCCTTGCCAATGTTCTATTTGAGGTTGCTGAAAATAGATTTAAATTAACAGCCACTGATCTCGAATCTGAGGTAACAACCAGCGGACCATTATCAAATTTAGAGTCCTCAGGGAAGACTACAACATCAGCAAAAAAATTAAATGAACTCTGTCGATTGATTCCTGATGGAGAAGAGATCAACCTTTCTTTAAATGGCGACAAGTTAAATATTAAAACCACTCATGGTAAGTACTCACTATCAACACTCCCCAGTTCTGACTTCCCTGTCTTTGATATAGACTCTGGAGATTCACCCCTCGTTATTCCAGCTAAAGATTTAAGGGAGCTGATCAGAAATACATCTTTTGCTATGGGTAACCAGGACTGGAGACACTATTTAAATGGTTTGTATTTATCAATTGGTGGAGGAGAAATAACAGCCGTTACAACAGATGCTCATAGGTTAGCAGTTGCAAATCTTTCCACCCAATCAGATAATTTTTTTTCAGGAATCATCCCAAGAAAGTCCATTAACGAAATGGCTAAATTTTTATCTGATGAAGATGGAGATGCCGAATTAAAAATTAACCAAGCATCCTTGGAGCTAGCCGTAGGAAATCTAATTTTTAAAAGTAAATTAATAGATGGTAAATTCCCAGATTATCAACAGGTAATTCCTTCAGGTGAGAGCTCAGTTTTAGAAATTAATGTAAAAGATTTTTCAGAAACATTGAGCAGAGTTTCTGTTTTATCAAGTGAAAAATATAAAGGGATTCGATTAATTACTTCCACAGATGGTGTGAGAATTTCAGCAAACAATCCAGAGCAAGAAGAGGCAGAAGAATTTTTCCCCGCTTCATACAATGGGGAGGAATTAGATATAGCCTTCAATGTTACTTACCTTCAAGAAATAATGTCTCACATGCAAACAGATACCTGTCATATTAATTTCTTTGGATCTGACAAAAGTTGCCTGCTTACACCACCAGGAAGCGATAGCCCAAAATATGTTGTAATGCCTCTCCTTATTTAGGTTAGTGGCTTTCTCAAAGATAGATTTACGAAACTTTAGGTGCTTCGACTCTTTATCTATCGACTTATCCTGTAAATCTAACCTATTTCATGGCAAAAATGGTTGCGGGAAGACCTCGATCCTTGAATCCATCTATGTTGCCAGCTCGGGAAGATCATTTAGAACATCTAACCTTGAATCTCTTATTAAAAAAGGTGCAGAAGCCTTTAATATAAGGGCCTATGATGATAATACTGGTTCAATCTTAGAAGTAAATAAGGCCAAAACTAAACCAATTAACATCAAAATCAACAACTCCAAGGTAACCATAAGTGAGCTTGTTAGAGCTTTTCCTTCCTTTTCTATCGATAGCAAGACTTTTTTTTATAATGATAATGCTCCTGAATATAGAAGAAAACAGCTTGATAGGGGGCTTTTCATAGCTTCTCCCGATTATTCAAAAGACTGGTTTGGATATTTCCGTTCGCTGAAACAAAGAAATTCTGCATTAAAACTGGGTGATATAGCTCAAGCAAAAGCTTATGATCCGCTTTTAGTAGATCATGGAGAAAGATTAAATTTATTGAGAGAAAATTTAATTACCGAAGTCAAAGAAATTTATGATGAAATTGTCAGTAAATTAACCCAGGAAAATAAAAGAGCTGATATTTTTTCTGACCTAGACATATATTTAAAACCTGGTTTTAATCAGCAAACAGGTCTAATGGAAAGCCTTACAAGCACAAATAATATTGATTTAAAAAGAAAAATTACAACGACTGGACCCCATAAAGCAGATATATTATTTGAAAGTAAGGGCTCACTAATAAAAGATATTTTTTCACGGGGTGAACAAAAACTCCTTTCAATTCTATGGTCGCTTTCCCAAAATATATATTTAGGCAGAGCATTTAATCTTAGTCCAATTCTCCTTCTGGACGATCTGTCATCAGAATTGGATACAGAGATGCTAGAGTGCTTTTTACCCACCTTAAAATATATTGAAAATCGTTTTGTTTTTTCAAACATTGTTGACCTATTTGGTAGTAAAATAAATGATCAAGAACAATCATTTAAAAAGTTCCACGTGGAACAATTAAAATAAAATAATGCCAAAAAAGAAATCAGCAGATAAAAAATACGACTCCTCCAACATTCAAGTTTTGAAAGGCCTTGAGGCTGTTAAAAAAAGGCCCGGTATGTATATAGGAGATACTGATGATGGCTCTGGTCTTCATCACATGATTTTTGAGGTAGTGGATAACTGTATAGATGAGGCAATGGCAGGTCACTGCTCAAAAATCGATATCATAATCAATAAAGACGAATCAATCACCGTTAAAGATAATGGAAGAGGAATCCCTGTAGACACACACAAAGGCGAAGGCGTCCCTGCTGCTGAGTTAATAATGACAACGCTTCATTCTGGTGGAAAATTCGACGATAACTCATACAAAGTATCTGGGGGCCTCCATGGTGTTGGAGTTTCAGTTGTAAACGCCCTTTCAAAAGAGCTAACTCTGACAATTTGCCGAGATGGGGGTATGTATCAACAAAAGTACAGCGAAGGCCTGGCTAAAACTAAGTTAAAAAAGATTAAGGCATCAAAAGACACTGGTACAGAGATAACCTTTACGGCATCTGACAAAATCTTCACTTCAATTAATTTTGAGGCTGATAGAGTTAATAAAAGAGTCCAGGAGCTCTCTTTCCTTAATGCAGGGGTTAGCATTGAAGTAACAGACGCCAGAACAGGCAAATCTAAAAAGTTTAAGAACGAGGGCGGTGTTTCTAGTTACGTAGACTACCTTAGAGGAAGAAAACCACCGTTATGTCAAACAATCGAGTGTGAAGGTGGACAAGAAGGGGTAACTGTAGAGATCGCTATGCAATGGAATGATTCATACAATGAAAATGTACTTTGTTATACCAACAACATTCCTCAAAAAGACGGCGGAACACATTTATCAGGTTTTAGATCAAGCCTAACTAGGGTTTTAAAAGCTTTTGTAAAAAAAGAAGAGTTAAATAAAAACTCCCCTATAGAGCTATTAGGTGAAGACGTTAGAGAAGGATTAATTGCTGTAATATCAGTAAAAGTACCAGATCCAAAGTTTTCGTCACAAACAAAAGAAAAACTTGTTTCTTCTGAGGTTGAGGGAATAGTGAGTGCAGTTTTAAATAAAAGCCTCAATGAGTTTTTATTAGAGAATCCGAAGGAAGCAATGGCAATATTATCAAAAGTTTCCGAAGCAGCTCTTGCAAGGGAGGCTGCCAGAAAAGCCAGAGAGATGACCAGAAGAAAAGGGGTGCTTGAGTTAGCGGGGCTTCCTGGGAAGCTATCCGACTGTCAAGAGAAAGACCCAGCCCTTTCAGAAATATACTTGGTTGAGGGTGATTCAGCTGGAGGGTCTGCAAAGCAGGGAAGAAATAGAAAATATCAAGCAATACTTCCGCTGAAAGGAAAAATTCTAAACGTACAAAAAGCAAGAATTGATAAAGTTCTATCATCAGCTGAAATTGGCACCATGGTTAAAGCTTTTGGGTGCGGGATTGGAACAGAAGATTTTGATATAGATAAATTAAGGTATCACAGAATTATAATCATGACAGATGCCGATGTAGATGGTTCTCACATAAGAACCCTTCTGCTAACTTTTTTCTACCAGCAATACTACGATATCTTAGAAAGAGGCCATGTATACATTGCCATGCCACCTTTATATAAAATAAGCAAAGGTAAATCTTTTGTTTATGCTTCAGATGAAGATGAAAAAGAAAATGCTGTCAAAGAGTTTTCTAAATCTGGCTCTAAGGGCATAGATGTTCAAAGGTATAAAGGTTTGGGAGAGATGAATCCAGATCAGTTATGGGAAACAACAATGGATCCAGAGAACAGAAGAATGATGAGAGTAGATATTAAAGATGCTCAAGATGCCACTGACATGTTTGAAACTTTAATGGGTGACGATGTTGAGCCAAGAAGAGAGTTCATAGAAACCAATGCACTTTCAGTCTCAAATTTAGATATCTAGCTAATTTCTAAATATGTATTTTCAATCCAAGATCGGGCCTCTTCGGTTAACTTTTTTGGATCTGAGCCGGAAATAGGTTTACCAATAACTACATTAATATCCCCACTTTTTTTCTTAAAAGATTTATTTATCCAGTATTTGCCTGAATTGTGACAAATAGGAATAATTGGTACGGCTTCATTAGAGGCTAATAACCCGCAACTATTTCCAAATTTTCCAATGCCTTCCTCAGGTTTTTTTCTTGTCCCCTCAGGAAAAACTAATACTGCATAACCCTCTCTGATTCTTTCGCCCCCAATCTCAACAACCTTTTTTAAGCTTTCAACCTTTAATTTTCTATTGATTGAAATTGGCTTTAGTCTAGATATCGCCCAACCAAAAAAAGGAATCAAAAGAATTTCTTTTTTCATTATGCTGCTGGTAGGTAAAAACAGCGTTTGAAGAAAAAAAGATTCCCAGGGGCTTTGATGATTAGCAGCCATGACAAATGGAGTGTTTGGAATGTTTTCTATTCCCTTAATACTCCAATCTATGCCACATAAAGTCTTTAGACTTTGTAAAATAAATAAAATCCATAATTTCCCAATGTATTGAGCCGAATGAGTGGATAGAAAAAAAGAAGAAACAATAATAATCAGGGATACGCAAATGAGACTTGATACAAAGACCAAGTAAAATATAACAATACTAATTATTTATACTTATTAAATATAGACTTTTGTCTACTTTATTATCAAGTCCTCCAAATATTTTGAGAGTTTAGATATTTCTATTCGAGTTTGTTGCATCGTATCTCTATCTCTAATTGTTACTGAGTTATCCTCAAGAGAGTCAAAATCAACCGTAATGCATAATGGAGTCCCAATTTCATCATGGCGTCTATAACTTTTTCCAATATTGCCTGAATTTTCAAGAAGCACACGCCCTAACCGCAACTTTTGAAGGTCTTTCTTTATGTTTGATGCAATTTCAACTAAACCATCGTGATTTTTTTTAAGCGGGATAACTGCTGCTTTGATTGGAGATAAATGGGGCTTGAGATTTAAAACTGTTCTTGTTTTATCATCATCAAGTTCTTCAACTTTATAGGCTTCATTTAATATTGCGAGAACCCCTCTGTCTACTCCCGCCGAAGGCTCAATTACATATGGAACGGTCCACTCATTAGTTTCTAGATTTTGCGTTGCAAGCCTTGCATTTGATTCATTATTTTCAATAACGGCAGCCTGAATATTTAGCTCTTCTTGATTCTTACTGTGCGACCCCAGATCAAAGTCTGTTCTATTTGCAATACCTTCTAGCTCTTCAAGACCATGAGGAAATTTATACATAATATCTACAGTAGCTTTTGAGTAATGAGCAAGCTCATCTTTAGGCACATCATATAGCTCTATACTATCTCTACTTACTCCTTGTTCTTCCCACCATTTTAATCTTGCATCAACCCATGCTTGATGCCACTCATCATCCGTTCCTGGGACCACAAAAAATTCTAGCTCCATTTGCTCAAACTCTCTTACTCTGAAGATAAAGTTTCTAGGGGTTATCTCATTTCTGAACGCTTTACCAATTTGTGCAATTCCAAAAGGGACCTTTCTAGACGTTGAATCTACAACGTTTTTAAAGTTTGTAAATATATTTTGAGCAGTTTCAGGTCTAAGATATGCAAATGAATCTTTATCCTCAACTGGCCCAACTGCTGTTTTAAACATTAGGTTAAACTGTCTTGGCTCAGTAAGATCTTCTTTTTTACAATGATCAGGCACTTGGTCTGCCCTAAAGCGCTGATTACATGATTTACAATCTACCATTGGATCTGAAAAGGTGGTCTCATGACCTGAAAATTTTAAAACATTTGGCTTAGTTAAAATTGAAGCATCCAATCCCTCAACATCATCTCTATCAAAAACCATTTCTCTCCACCACGATTGTTTCAAGTTATTTTTTAGCTCGACACCTAGCGGACCATAGTCATACAAGCCCTGCAGGCCTCCATAAATTTCATTTGATTGGAAAATAAACCCTCTTCTTTTACAAAGAGCAACTAGTTCTTCCATTGTTTTTGCTGTCAAAACAAACCCTTATATTTCATGTTTGAAAAGATTACATTATGCAGTTATTTTAATCATATCTATATAGATATTGCTCAACTCTTTATAGATAAGACTATAAAATACTCTATTAAAGGAAGATAATTAGTAAAAACTTTGTATGAAAATAATTTTTTATATTTTTACGATTTTTCCTTTGAAACTGGCATTCTTTATGTGGGATACCCTTTTTAAGGTCCTACCTCTAAATATTTTAAGATTGATGCCTCCATTTAGAGTGACCAAGACAAATTTATCCATTGCTTTTCCGGGCCTTGCCAAACATGAGTTAGATTTGCTTGCCAAAGAAAGTTACAAAGAAACCTTAAAAAGTTTTTATGAAACTTTATTCACTTGGTCTCGTTCAAGTAAAAAAATAATCCGTGAAACAAAGAAAATAAATAATAGGTTCTTGTTTAATAGTCAAGAAAAAGAGAGTGGCCTAATAATTTTTGCTCTTCATAATAGAAGTATAGATTTTATGTTGAGATGGATTAGCTCCCAAAGACCACACACATCACTTTATAAAAAAATAAAATTAAAGCCGATCGATAAATTTGTAAAAAAGTTTAGACAAGAAGGAAATTGTAAAATGGTTGAAACCGGAATAGGAGGAGTAAAAACTATTCTTAATTCTTTAGAAAAGAATCAAATGACCTGTATGGCATCTGACCAGGTTCCAGCTAATGGGCTTGGCGTTTATTCAACATTTTTTGGTCATGAGTGTTATTCATTTTCGCTCGCTCCGAAGCTTGCAAGGAAATCTAATAAACAAATACTAATGTCATATTTATCATATGAAAAAGATATTGGTCATATTATAAATTTTAAAAAACCCAGCAATGAAATTTATGAGAATAATGGAGTTGATGTTATGAATGAAGAAATGGAGAGAGAGATTAAAAAATCCCCCACAGAGTACTCATGGGAATATAAAAAATTTAGAAAGCTCTCACAAGAGCCAAAAAGCATATACAAATCTTAGCGGCGCCAAAAAGCAGGTGTAAATAATACGAGGAGCGTGAAGATTTCTAGTCTTCCTAGAATCATTGCAAAACATAAAATAAATTTTCCAAATTCATTAACACTTGTATAGTTGCTAGCTACATCACCCAAGCCTGGACCTAAATTATTTAAGCAAGCTCCAACAGCAGAAAATGCAGTCTCAAAACTCAGTCCTGTGCCAAGCATCGCCATTAAAAGAAACATAAATATAAATACGTAGATAGAAAAAAAGCCCCAAACCTTTTCAGCAATTTTTGCATCAATAACCTTAGTGCCAATCTTTGAAGTAAGGACAGCATTTGGGTGAATTGTCTTTAAAATTTCCTTATATGCTTGGTTAACCATTATTAACACTCGCCACGCCTTAATGCCTCCGCCAACTGACTGAGAGCAGGCTCCCATAAACCCACCAACCAGCAAAAGATATGGTAAAAAACCAGGCCAAAGAGAGAAGTTTTCTGTAGTAAAACCTGATGTGGTAACTATAGAAACTGTATGAAAAATACTTGAGCTAATAGCAGAAAAAACGTCAGCATATGAGTTACTTAAAATATGAACCATTAATGATAGTAATATTATTAACAGCACAACAGATAAGAAAAACTTAAACTCTGAATCATAAAAATATTTCAGGGGCTTCCCTCCAAATATTGCTACGTAATGAACAGCAAATGAGGCGGCAGAAAGCAACATAAAAATAATACAAACAGTTTCTATTATTGCGCTATTAAAAAAACCAATGCTTTCGTCGTGGGTCGAAAATCCACCTCCAGCGACAGTGCTTAAGCTGTGGGCAATCGAATCAAATAAGGTCATCCCAGAAAGCAGATAAAGCATTGCACAAATAAATGTTAGACCTACATATATTTTCCAAAGAGCCTTAGCGCTATCTGTTATTTTTGGGGTAAGCTTTTGATTGCCATGACTCCCAGGAAGCTCCATTTTATAAAGCTGGCCTCCACCAATTCCTAAGGCTGGCATTACTGCAACGGCTAAAACTATCAAACCCATTCCTCCTATCCACTGAAGAAGCTGTCGATATAAAAGAATTGATTTTGGAAGACTATCTAAACCTAAAATAGTGGTAGCACCTGTTGTTGTAATTCCTGAAACTGATTCAAAAATTGCGTCACTAATACTAAGTCCAAAAAAGTAAAATGGAATTGATCCAGCAAAAGCTAGAACAACCCAGAATAATGTTGTGATAATAAAGCCATCAGAAATATTAAGGGGTAAATTTTGTTGACGAGTGGCTGCCCATATAGAACCACCTAAAATAAAAAAAAATATGAAAGAGTATAAAAATATTTCTCTGCCTGATTCTTCATATGTAAAAGTAAGTATCAGAGGTGGTACAAAAGAAAGGCTAAATATTCCAAGCAGAATACCTAACAAGTTAAGAATTGATTTGTAATTCATCAGTCTTCTAGAAAAAGATTCTCAATTTTTTCTTTATCTGTTTTCCCTAGAATAAAAACTATGATCCTATCATTTGGTTTGAGAAGTAAATCTTTTGAATGCATGAAAACCTCTTCCCCTCTTATCACTGCTGCAATAACACAACTGTCGGGAAGGGGTAGTTCAGAAATGGGCTTATCAAAAAAACCTTCAGTAAATTTATTTTTATGAATTATTCCCTCAATAGCTTCAGCTCCACTCTGCATTTTAAAAATAACCTCTTGAGGAACATCACCCTTTGCAAGATGCTGTAAAACCATAGAGACGGTTAGCCTTTGCGGTGAGAGAGCTATATCAACAAAATTTTTGGGCAGTATATTTATGTAAGTGTAATTATTTACAATAATTATGGTTTTTTTAGCGCCAAGTTTTTTGGCAAGAAAGGCTGACATGATATTAGTCTCATCATCGTTTGTTAAAGCGCAAAAAATATCTATATTTTCTATATTTTCACTTTTAAGGAGCTCTTCATCAGATCCAGCACCTTTTAAGACAATTGTTCTATTTAACTCTCTTGATAGGAGCTCACACCTATCTTTATCTGGATCTATAATCTTAATTTTATAGTCCTCTTCGAGTGTTTTTGCTAATGCAAAGCCTATTTTACCTCCACCTATAATCATTATTCTTGAGGAGGATGTATCTTGCAGCCTCATTTCTTGTACTACACCATCAATATCATTTTCTGCAGCTAAGAAGTATATTTCATCATTCTCTTTTATTATTGTTTTCCCTTCTGGTATCAAGGGCTTCCCTTTTCTATAAATTGCAGGAACATATGTATCTGTGTCTGGCATGTCACTTTTGATGCTTTTAAGCTCTCTATTAACTAACATCCCATCTTTTTTAGCCTTAACCGAAACAACTTTAAGTGAGCCATTTGCAAATGACTCAATTTGTTCTGCTCCTGGATGCTTAATTAGATCTACAAGATGTTCTGTAACTTCATTTTCTGGACCAATGGCAATATCAATATTTTTTTCACCAAATGCCTCTAAAGATTCAAGATAAGAAGAATCAGACAGTCTACAAATTGTCTTTTTAACACTAAATTTAGATTTTGCAATTTGGCAGGATGTAATATTACATTCATCACTATTTGTTACAGCCAACAGAATAGTGTCTTGATCTGCTCCAGCCCTTTCTAGGGTATTTGGATGCGAAGCATGGCCAATTTCAGTAGCCAAATCATAATCTTCTTGAAGCCTTAAAAGCTTATCTTTATTTAAGTCGACAATGCTAACTTCATAGTCTTGCTTTGATAGTGTAGACGCAAGGCTACTTCCTACTCTTCCAGCACCCAGTATTAAAATTTTCATTGTTATAAATTAAACCTCTTTTTGGTGAATTGGAAGAATTGCAGAAGTTAAATTATTCTTCAAAAAACTTTGCATATGAATTTGCTGCATCTGTGGCGGAGATAATACGCTTGCCTGGAAACTGTAAGTAAGTGATAACTATCTGAGAATCTATTGTTTTTACAACCAATCCATGAGATAAAAATCTAAAAGCTTTTGTCTCAACGTCTTCTTTATTACCCTTGTATTCCTCTAATTCATGGATTTTAATTACTAAATTATTTTTTTCAAAATACAATCCTGGCCAGCCAATATAAGCCTTATGCTTCTGCAATATGTCAGCAGTATTTTCTTTGCTGAAATCAATCTTGCCTGACAGCTTGTTTATCTTTTTACAATAGCTTGCTTTAGAATTATTTTGTTCAATAGGGGCAAGCTTTTTTTGAAAAATATTATTGAGATCCGAAGCAATATTTTTAATACATAAAGAGGTAAGTTTATTTTCAAGATCTCTTTTGTTTTCATATCTCAAAATCTCTGTTTCATGAAAACTATAAACTGGCCCTTCATCCATTCCCTTGATCATCTGCATGATTGACACACCTGTTTTTTTATCACTATTTAATATTGTTGTCTGTATGGGAGAAGCCCCTCTATATTTAGGCAAAAGAGAAAAATGTATATTTACTGGCGCAATGTTTGGACTTTCAAGCAACCAGTCCGGCAATATTTTTCCATAGGCTGAAACTAATAAAAAATCAAAATCTAATAGCTCAACCTCTCTTTTGAAGGAGTCGTCTAGCGAGACAGGCTTTAAGGTTGGAATCCCAAGTTTGAATGCTTCTTTTGAAACGGGTGATGCCTCTTTGCCCTTACCTCTCTTTGATCTTTTATCAGGCTGACTTATTGCCCCCACAACCTCAAAACCTTCATTAATAAGAGATTTTAGTATTTTTGCAGATGATTCTGGAGAGCCAGCAAATAAAACTTTCATATTTTCTTTAAATATCTGTTAAATTCTCTTAAATTCTTCTATTTAGAGGCTTTCTTCCTAATTCTATCTCTTTTTAAGGGAGACAAGTAATCAACCATAAGCTTTCCTTCCAGATGATCAATCTCATGTTGAATGCACACTGTTAATAAACCAGATGGCTCCGCTTCATGGTAATCACCCTTTATATCTTGCCAAGATAGATGGATATTGTCGGGCCTTATTATTTCTTCGCTTATTCCAGGTACAGAAAGGCAGCCCTCGCTAAATGAAAGTAAACTTTTGTCATTTAAAATCTTAAATTCGGGATTTATGAATATTTTGGGGTCATTTCTTTCCTCAGAAAGATCCATCACTATAATTCTTTCATGAATATCAACCTGAGTTGCCGCAAGACCTATTCCTTCCTCGGCATACATTGTCTCAAGCATGTTAGAAGTGATATTTTCTAGACTTTTGTTGAATTTTGTAACTGGCACAGCAACTTTCCTTAATCTTGGGTCAGGAAATGTTAAAACTTTTAATATAGCCATATACACATTATATGTTCATTCTTTATAATCAACATCTTTATTTACAGCAAAAGGAGCTATTTTATGTCCGATAACATCTCAGTTTCAATATTTATGGGTTCTAAGTCTGATTTGCCAGTTGTTCAAGCTGCTTCAGATACTTTAAACGAATTTGATATACCTCACCGTATGTTTATTTTGTCGGCACACAGAACTCCTGAAGAAGTAGTTAAAAGGGTTAAAGAATCAGAAGCAAACGGCGCTAAAGTTTTTATAGCGGCTGCAGGTATGGCAGCTCATCTTGCAGGAGCTATTGCTGCTCAAACTACAAAACCTGTATTAGGGATTCCTCTTGGTGGAGGTGACTTGGATGGCATGGATTCATTGCTTGCCACTGTTCAGATGCCAAAAGGAGTGCCGGTCGCAACTTTTGCAATAGGGAAGTCAGGGGCAATAAATGCTGCATTGTGTGCAGTGCAAATGTTAGGAACAACAGATGAAAAAATTGCTGGCATGCTTGCTGAATATAAATCTAAAATGCATGATGATGTGCTTGCTGCAAATGAGTCTATTCAGTAAATTCATTTGAAAGAATTTTCATCTCCTGCTGAGGCATCAAACTGGCTAAAAGAAGGTAAGATTTTAATCCATCCAACAGAAGGGGTATGGGGTCTTGGCTGCGACGCATCAAATATAAAAGCATGTCAGAAAATAGCTTTTTTAAAACAAAGATCCAAAAGCAAAAACTTTATCTTGTTAGCCCCATCAATCTCCTTTGCAATAGATTGTTCCGAAAGAATTAAGTCATCAAAAATTGAATTTTTAGAGTCCATATGGCCAGGTCATGTGACTGTTATCATGCAGGCAAATAATTCTATATTATCATCTCTCAAAGCCTCAGATAATACTATCGGGTTGAGAGTTAGTAATCACTTACCTATTGTCAATCTACTCAATTCGTTTAACAATTTAATGGTTTCTACGTCAGCAAATATAAGCAACTTTCCAACTCCTAGTTTGCTTGCCGAGGTAAAAGAAATTTTCAAAGATTCGGACGTTGCAGTGTATGCTCATGATAATGGAGATGCCGCAAAACCATCTGCAATAATAGACCTAAAAACCATGGAATATATTCGTGAATAAACTTAATAAAAATAACCTTATATTGATTGAATCAAGGTTTAAATCTGTTCAAAAAAATATAGAAAAAAAGTTAAATTCTTTGAATAAAAAACCATTCCAACGAAGTGCAGAAAACTGGAATCGAAAACTGGGCGGAGGTGGAAAATCAATATCTATAAATGGTGATGTTATAGAAAAAGCAGCTGTAAACTTTTCTTCTATTTCTGGTAGCAAATTGCCAGCCTCTTCGCTTGCAAACAAATCAAAATTAAATAGCTCTTCTAGGTTTCATGCAGTTGGAGTCTCTATTATTTCTCACCCCTTCAACCCATATTGCCCAACAAGCCATATGAACATAAGAATATTTTTAGAAATAGGCAAAAACTCCATTATCAATAATTGGTGGATAGGTGGCGGCTTTGATTTAACTCCTTATATGATCTCTAATCAAGATTCATCACTTTGGCACAATGAAGCAAAACTAATATTAGATGAATTTAGCAAAACATATTACAAAAAATTTGCAAAAAACTGTGATGAATACTTTGTTCTTCCTCACAGAAAAGAAAAGAGAGGAATAGGAGGCATATTTTTTGATCAACTTCAACATAAAGACATTGATAGCAGCCTATCTTTTTTAGAAAGAATTGCTGAATCTTACATTAATGCCTATGAAAAAATCATTTTGGCCAATAGAAACAAAAAATTTTCAAAAGCGGATAAAGATTTTCAATTATATCGAAGAGGGAGATATGTCGAATTCAATCTTTTGTTTGATAGAGGCACGAAGTTTGGAATTGAGTCCAATGGAAGAGCAGAATCTATTCTAGCCTCACTGCCTCCATTGGTAAGTTGGCCTTACCCTAAAAGCAAAATTTTTAAAAAGAAAAATAAGTCGTTGATTTCTTTCTTTAATAAAAGCTGGAAGGAGAGACTATAAGTGGCCAATAGGATTAAGCTTGGAGTTATAGGGGATCCTATTGATCACTCATTGTCTCCATTAATTCATGCTCAATTTGGAGAGGCTATTGGTCTTGAGATTGACTATAAGGCCTTTCATGTTGTTAAAAAGGATTTAGATAAATTTATTAAAAGTTTTTTTGCAGATGGTGGTTATGGACTTAATGTAACTTTGCCACATAAACTAAATTGTGTTCGCTCTGCTAATATTTTATCAAGCGAAGTAGAATTTCTTGGTGCAGCAAACACCCTTAGCAAAAATAGCAACAATCAAATTATCGCTTCTTCAACAGATGGCATGGGATTAATAAGAGATTGTTCTGATAAAAATATAGAAATCAGCAATAAAAGAGTCTTAATTCTTGGAGCAGGCGGTGCAAGTCAAAGCATAATTCCAGCAATTGCAAGGTTGAAGCCAGCAAAACTTATGGTCGATAATAGATCCCCTGGCAAAATTGAATATTTATTAAATAAGTTTTCATCTTTTGAGCTTGAGACTTTTGAGCATAATAATGAACCTATAGATTTACTAATTAATGCAACTTCAGCGGCTCTATCTGGCTCTTTTAATTGGAATATTGAAAATCAACTTAATGAAGAAACCTTTTTTTATGACCTAAGCTATGGAAAAGCGTCAGAAAAATTTTTTGCTTGGGCTGGTCAGTTTTCAAAAAATAGATTTGATGGAACTGGCATGTTAATTTCCCAAGCAGCATTATCATTTCAATTAT
>Ga0315315_10002652_pt1 | contig 16367 bp, 16 predicted proteins | sample M140m3416metaG_FD_203699 | JGI IMG/M metagenome (GOLD analysis project Ga0315315, IMG submission 203699) | Ammonia-oxidizing marine archaeal communities from Monterey Bay, California, United States - M1 40m 3416 | ecosystem: Environmental > Aquatic > Marine > Intertidal zone | place: USA... | reverse complement strand
GACACAATCGTTGTTGGTGTAATTATTGATGAGGAAAATCTCATGTCACCTCACGACCGACAACCAGGTGTCGCTTTCGTAGGGGAGATAGAAAGAGTCAATGAATCTGGAGGGCTTTTAGGAAAGAAAATCACAATTATCAGAGTTAATAGTGAGTCACGCCTTTCTGTTATAGACAACGCTACTAAGAAACTGATAGAGGCAGGAGCTCAACTTCTTGTATTGACCTGTGAATTAGATTACGCAGTGCCAGCAGTAACAAGGGCCAAAGAAGCGGAAGTCCTTGTTATCTCGCCATGCGCTACTGAAACACAATGGGGAACCGGGGCTATAGATAAATTAGCCTTTTCTATGACTACACAGTCACAAAAATATGGTGTTGAGCTAGCAAATCTTCTATGGGATGAAGGGAAAAGAACCATAGGGGTTCTGTGGGATAACTCTGCTCCAGAGCCAATCCAAGAATGTAGCGCATTCAGGAACCGTTGGCGCCAACTGGGTGGTCGAACAACTATTGACTCAGCTATTAACATGGTTACAGCAACCGACATCATCAACGCAGGAGATCGGGCCCGCACGCTAGATGCAGATTCTATAGTTTTATGTTCCTTTAATCGTGTTGGAACTTTAGCTCTTCAACGCATTAGGGGAGCTGGTTGGTTAACCCCAGTCATAGCTGGAGTTACTATGGACAGCGCTGCTTTCAGACCTTTGGATGTATCCGGTATTGGGGATTTTCGTATGTTTAGTTTTGCTTCTACTTCTAATGATGATCCCTTTCCTGAGGTTAGAGATGCTGTAATAAATTTCGTCTCAATAGATGGTGTCCCCCCTGCAAGTGGAAGATTTATTCTTGGTGCAGACCTTGCGAAACTTTGGGTATACGCAGTAAATGAAGCTGGAACTGCAAATAGCCTGGCAGTGGCTGACGAGATCAAATCAATAGAGACATTTGATGCAGTTTCAGGACCAATAAGTTTTGAAGGGACTCAAGCAGTACTAACAAGGGTTTTGCGAGTCCTTGAACAAGTTGAGGGCGAAATGGTTTATCAGAAAGTATGGGAATACTAGTTAGTACCCTTCATCGATATTGATACATCCCATTAATTCAAGGCCTTTAATGTATCTTGAAACATTATCTGTTACCCGCGAAGAAAGTAGTTCAATGCCCATCTCTGGTGTATTCGCTGTATGGGGTGTAATCAAACAGTTTGGAAGGCCCCATAGAGGATGCTCAGGCGGTAATGGCTCTGGGTCTGTTACATCAAGGGCTGCACCCGCAATCTTTTTGTTCCGCAAGGCCTGTACTAGGTCTTCAGTGACTATATGTTTACCTCTAGCGACATTGACAATGATTGAATTTTTCGGAAGTAGACTTAACTCGCTTTTTCCAATCAGGCTCTCAGTCTCCTTTGTAAGTGCCAACGCTATTAATAAAACATCAGTACTTGGAAGTACCGTTTTCAAATCCTCTAGTTGCAGTGTTTGATTAGCGCCACGGAAAGGTAAGGATGTTTTGCGGATGATCGTAATTTCGCACCTAAATGGTTCAAGCAATGGGATGATATCTTCCGCTATTCCGCCGCCACCAAGAATTGTTACCCGAGCTCCGAATAAGTTTCTGCCAGTACCCTTACTCCATTGCGCTAATCGAGCGTATGAAACGAGGTTCCTTTGCATTGCTAGAATCATCGCAAGCGCATGTTCTGCAACAGCAGGAGAGTAGACACCTTTCCCGCATGTCCAAAGTCTTTGCTTGTCAAGGATATTAACGAATGGCTCAATTCCCGCGTAAGGTAGCTGAACCCAATCATGATTCTCAGAGATAAAGTCATATAAAAGTTCTGGTTTCTCTGGAGACGCCCAAATCAATGCAGTTGCTTCACTACTTGAACATACTCGTGCCCCACCACGCTCAACAGCTGAGACTAAAGCATCCCGACGCCAATTCTGGGGTTCTACCGCAATTAGGCCTTCCCGAGGGCCTTCAGGCGAAACTTTTCTGAGAATCATATTTTCTATCAAGGAATTCTTTCTTCCACGTGTGGAGGTTATAACTGACTCCACTATGGTCATTTACATGGATATCGCAAATTCCGTCCTTCAACTCATTGGACGAACTCCTATGGTTCGCCTTGTTCGTGTCAATGAGGGTATTCCATGTCCAGTGATAGCAAAAGTTGAAACCACAAATCCTGGCGGGAGCGTCAAAGATAGACCAGCCTTAGCAATGATTGAAGCAGCAGAGAAAGAAGGTCTTCTGAAGCCGGGGTCAACCATTATTGAGCCAACATCAGGGAATACTGGTGTCGGTTTAGCGATCGTAGCTGCGCAACGAGGGTATAACTGTATTTTTGTTATGACTGACAAAGTTAGTCCTGAGAAGGTTGATCTCCTGAAAGCATATGGGGCAGAAGTTATTGTTTGCCCCGTGGATGTTGAACCTGATGACCCTCGTTCATATTATTCAACAGCTGAACGGCTTTCAAAAGAGACCCCTCATTCTTTCAGACCAAATCAATACGCCAATCAAACGAATCCTCATGCTCACTATCTAACAACTGGACCTGAAATATGGGAACAAACCGATGGAAAAGTCACTCATTTTATTGCGGGAGCAGGAACTGGTGGGACACTATGCGGCGTCGGGAAATATCTCAAAGAAAAGAACCCCTCTATCCAGATCATTGCCGCTGACCCGGAAGGTTCTGTTTACAGCGGCGGAGATGGAAGACCTTATCTCGTGGAAGGAGTCGGGGAAGACTTCTGGCCAGAAACCTATGACCCCTCGATAATAGATCGCGTAATCGCTGTATCGGATGCGGATTCATTCAAAACAACACGAGAAGTCTCCCAGAAAGAAGGACTTCTGATCGGGGGCTCTTGTGGAACAGCAGTGAATGCTGCACTTACCGTTGCAGGTGAACTAACTGAAGAAGATATGGTGGTCGTCCTCTTGCCTGATTCAGGGCGAGGCTATCTCTCAAAAATCTTCAACGACGACTGGATGACTACGTACGGCTTCTTATCCAAGGACGGAGCTCTCGTAAAAGAAATATTGGATGAAAAGGGCGAAAAGAGCACCAGAATAGTTCACGTTCAACCGGAGGACACCGTTGCGCATGCTAAGGAAGTTATGGAAGAGCATCAAATTTCTCAGGTAATTGTTGCTCAAGGTCCTCTACCATTATCAGCAGCGGAAGTGAAGGGAACCCTAACCGCCCACGCCGTTAAGAAAGCAAGTTTGGAAGATCCGGACCTGAATATTGTATGTTCAACTCTGATGGACGAATCCCTTGAATTTATTGGAATAGGTGAATCAGTAGATACCGTAAAATCTATTCTTGAGAAGGGCACTAAACTTCTTGTTTTAGATGAAGGTAAGCCATGCACTGTCCTCACATTTTCTGACTACATTAGATACGAGGGTAGTAGGGAGAAATTGCGAGATGGCGACTGAAAACAATAATCCAGAATGGGGGTTTGGAACGAAAGCTGTGCATGCTGGACAAAGACCAGACCCTGTTACAGGAGCCGTTACCGTTCCCGTTTATCAGACAAGCACTTACCAACAAGATGCGGTCGGGAAAGACAGGGGCTATGAGTACTCACGGACAGGTAATCCCACTCGCTCAGCGTTGGAGCTTAGTGTCTCAGCTCTAGAAGGAGCTGACTTCGGTAGAGCATTTGCCAGCGGAATGGCAGCCGAAGATACCATTTTGCGTCTGCTTGAGCCAGGTGATCATGTCATCATGGGTAACGACGCCTATGGTGGAACGTTCCGGCTCATATCAAAAGTACTCACACGGTTCGGAATCTCATATTCGTCAACAAATCTTTCGAACCCTGCCGAAATGGAAGCTGCTTTTACAGATAAGACGAAAATGGTATGGGCCGAAACACCAACGAATCCGCTCTTATCAGTGGTCGATATTGAACTGCTCGCAGCGCTTTCTCATGACAAGGAGGCGTTATTGGTCGTAGACAACACGTTTGCAACCCCTTACCTTCAAAGGCCACTTTCGCTTGGTGCAGATCTTGTAATTCATTCAGCTACGAAATACTTAGGCGGTCACTCAGATGTCGTGGGTGGGTTCGTCGCTACAAACAATCCTGAAATTGACCAAGAGTTGGCATTTCTCCAAAATGCTGTGGGAGCTGTTCCAGCCCCATGGGACTGCTACTTGCTGTTACGAGGGATAAAGACTTTGGGTGTGCGAATGGATCGCCACTGCGACAACGCAGAAAAGATTGTCGAATTTCTCAGCAATCACAACAAGGTAAAGGAAGTCCTGTACCCAGGTCTAGATACTCACCCAACCTTTTCCATTGCTGAAAAGCAAATGGAACGATATGGCGGAATGATCTCGTTCATCGTGAATGGTGGAGAAGAAGAGGCACGGGGCATAGTGCAGGGAACCAAAATCTTCACATTGGCTGAATCATTGGGCGCTGTTGAGTCACTCATTGAAATCCCAGCAGCAATGACGCATCTCTCAACTGAGGGTTCTCCACTAGAGGTAGATAAGTCTCTCATACGGTTGTCAGTCGGGATCGAATCAGTTAATGACCTCATTAGTGACCTTGATCAGGCTATGAGTTGACCAATGCTATATGATTCTAAGTCTGCAGTTCAAGTGTGGCTTCCGCCAAGCTCTCTAACTCCATTAACCAATCGTCTGGTTCAATGAAGGGGACAAGAATAAACTTGCTCGCACCGACGTCAATGAATTCCTTTATCCTATTCTCAAGACCTTGGTGGCCCTGAACGACTACCTGTCTAGGGTCAAGTTCGGGCCGGCGTTTTCTAACTGCTTGTGCGATCTGCTCTGGCATACTTCCATCGGGTGTATAGACGATGAGTGATCCGAAATGTTCGCGATCAATAATGGGTCTTCCCGCTGCTTCAGCATGTTCGTCAATAATGGGGATACCGCCAGCGACATCATCCGGGGTACAAAAGCTAGGAAGCCACCCGTCACCTAATCTTCCCGCCCTTCGAAGTTCACTTGGAGCTAACCCTCCTAACCAAATTTCAAGCGGGCTTTGAATCGGCTTCGGGAGAACTCTCACTCCTTCGAGGGAAAATCTTTGACCAGTATGAGTCACTCTGTCTTCCTCCCAGAGTCTCCGCATCAATGGTAAGGCCTCATTAAACCATGGGGCTCGATCTTTTCTTTCTACCCCAAACGCCTGATGTTCAGCAGTATCAGCTGCACCTAAACCAAATGCGGGCAGCAACCTACCCTCAGAAATTACATCAAGACTTGCTAATGATTTTGCAAGAATCACAGGGTTCCTTCCTGGGAGAACCATTATAGAGGAGCCAAATTTCAGTTTTTGTGTACGTGCTGCTATCCAACTCATCAAAACAAGCGGATCAAGACTCGAACCAGCTACTCTTTCTGAGAACCAGAGTGAGTCAAATTCCAGACGCTCTAAGTTTTTAGCTAATTCACCCAAATCACTAGGGTTTTTCACCTCAGATCGCGTGCCGAGCCCAAATCCTATTCTGACTTTCAACTGAGATTTCATAGCCCGATGATACCTTGTAACCAATATTGGTTCGTAATCATGTCTAATTAACGCAATTGCGGATTAATTGCTATTCTAGTGGAATGGCAATAGAGGAGCAGGAATTCGAATTAGAGAGCAGTTTCTTAGACCCTGCCGTTCAAGACGACCCGTTTGAGAGTTACGCAACACTTAGAGAACATTGCCCCGTCTATCAAGTACCAGAGACCGGTTTATATATGGTTACTCGTTACGAAGATGTTAGAGAGGCCCTCACTAAACCTGAAACTTTTTCAAGCCGACCCGGCGCAGGAGCTGGGGGAGCAAATGATGCCTCCAAAGCGCATGCCGCTGTTTTCGCTGAACGAGGGTGGGTGAAGGCAAGAACCCTCCAACGAACTGACCCACCCGAGCATACGCACTATAGAAAGATCCTTGGGCGAGTTTTTACAAATAGAAATGTTGAGAAGATGAAACCACGAATCAATGAGCTCACCCATGAGCTGATTGATCAATTTGTAGATAGGGGACAATGCGAGTTTGTCTCAGAATTCGCTTTACCCTTGCCAGGAATCTTTATCTGCGAGCAGTTAGGTTTACCAGCCGAAGAATATGAAACATTCAAACGCTGGGCTGATGCAATGCTTGCGATGTCGCAACGTCCCCTTTCGCCCGAAGAAGCAATAACACAAGCTGAACTAGAGGTTGAAGCTCAGCATCACCTAGCACGTGAGTTTGAGAAGAGGAGGGCAGAGCCATCTGATGATTTAATTTCGTTGATTGTTCACGCCCACCAGGATGAGGAACCCTTTGCTATGGAAGAATTGCAGGACCTTATGCATCAATTAGTGACTGGAGGGTTTGAAACCACAACCGCTGCTCTATCAAAATCAATGTTGCTGCTTTTGAAATATCCCGAACAAATGGAAAAGCTCCGCGCAGATCCATCTTTGATAAAAAACTTTATTGAAGAAAGCCTTCGTTTCGATAGTCCCGTGGCGGGTCTATGGAGAACTGCTGCTTGCCCCGCAGAACTTTCCGGAACACAAATCCCCGAGGGTGCTCCTGTCATGCCCCGATTCGCATCCGCTAACCGTGACAGTGAAATATTTGCCGATCCAGATACGTTTGACATCGAGAGAGACAATGTTAACCAACATGTAGCTTTTGGGCTCGGAAACCATTTTTGCTTGGGTGCGTCTTTAGCAAGAGCTGAGCTCCTTGCCGCATTTGAGGCCATATTAGAACGTATGGGTGACATACATCTGATTGATGAAATGGAAGAAGATGTGCATCATTTCAGCTTCTTCCTTAGGCCAATGAAAAAACTCAATATTGGTTTCACAAAAAAATAAGACTGTCGCTTTTTTTGATCTAAATTATCTGGCACTTCTCGGGCTTGCCAGCTCGGCATACCGAGCACTTACCACACCCTGAAGTTGATGTAATATCAGCCTCTTGTCCTTGCTCACCAATACTTGAGCCGGCGTATGGTGTCGGGTCTCCTTCAGCTGGGATTGCTGGTCGAGACCATTGCATATGATCCGCTAATCCTGAGACAATCGCTTTCCATTCTTCAGGGTTCCAGCCCTGCGTAGCTGCGATAAGTTTAGGCGCCTGATTTATGTGTATGATGCCAGGTGTTTGTGTCATTCCAACTTCTTTTACGAAATCGCCGTCAGGGTCTATAAACGTGATGAACGCGTCGGAATGCGGCCCAAGAAAGGTTGAAGCTTGATCGGCGTCGCCGATTACAAGCCACCCCACACGACAATCAGCGCCGGTAAAGTTTGAAAGTACCCTAGATGCTGTATTAATTATCCAAGAACTTTCATGCGAGAATGGGTCAATTACCACGAGGAGTAAATGGAAATTTGTAACCCAACTTCTTAATGGCAAGGATTGGCCGTTTATCGATGTGAGATTACTGTTCGCTTTTGGTGATTTATACACAGGAAGAACCTAGCGCAAACATTAAATCAATAGGGAATTCAAACAAAAATCATTTAAAAAAACTATTCTTGAGGTCAGAGGGATTAGGTCAAACCTTGCGAAACACTCAATTAAAATTAATAATCGCGCAGACTTTAGTTATGTTGTTCATCTTGACGGCAGCGGTTGCATGTACAGATGGAATGAATGACCGAAACGAACTAGCGCGGACCGAAAATAAAATCGTGGTTCCTACTCCTACTCCTACTCCTACTCCTACTCCTACTCCTACTCCTACTCCTACTCCTACTCCTACTCCTACTCCTACTCCTACTCCTACTCCTACTCCTACTCCTACTCCTACTCCTACTCCACAAAGTAGGACAGCGACCATAGCCTTCACAGGAGATATTCTCAGCCATTCACCAGTCTTCGAAGCTGCCAAGCGCTACGGCGATGCCGCAAAGGACTATAACTACTTACCAATGTTCTCTAAGATAAGTGAATTAATCCAAGGCGCAGACCTTGCAATCTGTCATCTCGAAACTCCGATCTCGGCTGATAATAAAGAACTTTCCGGGTATCCAATATTTAACGCTCCAAAAGAATTAGCCAATGACTTAGCAAGCGTGGGTTACAACGGTTGTTCCACGGCCTCAAACCATTCTCTTGACAAAGGGTCTATAGGGGTGTTCTCAACGCTAGATCAATTAGAAGCGGCCGGCCTTAAATGGGCAGGCATGGCAAGAAATATGCAAGAGAAGCAGATACCTACCTTTTACCTAGTTAATGAAATCGTGATAGCGCATCTCTCTTACACATATGGATTGAACGGTTTCCAAATTCCAAGCAAACTACCATTTCTCGTCGATGTCATAGAGGCAGAGGCGATAATTCAAGAAGCAGCACTAGCACGACAATTTGGGGCTGATTACGTGGTTTTGAGCCTCCAGTGGGGAAATGAATATCAGCATGATCCGTCACCTTTCCAACTAGAGCTCGCCGAAGAGCTACTCAACGATCCCAATATCGACATAATTGTAGGAAGTCATGCGCATGTAATCCAGCCAATAGGAACTATCAACGATAAACCTGTGATCTACGGTTTAGGAAATTTTTTATCAAATCAGTCATTTAATTGCTGCCCGGATGCTTCCCAAAATGGAGTGATCGTATTTGTAGAAATTGAGGGGCAACGCGGTGAAGTCCACACCACCAAAAAAATATCTGTAACACCAACAAGAGTCGATAGGTCAAACTATGAGATAGTTCCATTGTTTGATGAAATTATGAGTCTGGAGGTGGGGTCATATTTCAGAAATATTTACGAACGCGCATTCAGTGAAACAATGACTGTGCTGGAAGAATTAGGGAGGGAGTTTGATCTGGAAGTCAAAGAGAGGGATTAGGGTCCCTGAAGGTTCTTCCTTCCTTGTCTCCGAACACTCATAATCGCCACAATAGGAAAAAGAACGAGAAGCCCTAACAGTGTGATTTGTAACGCTCCTCCACGGTCAGTGATGCTCTCAGGGGCAACTCCCGAACCAGGTTTAGGAATTATGCTGTTACCTTCATCATACTGATATACCTTAACCCCATCTCCGCTGTCATCTTGAGCATAAGCGATACCATATGAGGCACAGTGAAAGCCAAGAAAGGCAAGCAAGACCCCTCCTACGGTGAACGCTCTTGCAATCCGGGAGGGGAGGAAATTCAAGGCCATAATATGTGTCATTACTCAATCTTAGGACTACGTTCAAGAGTGATGCATAGTAATAGCGTATCCAAAGTTTTTTTGTGGTGGGACAGTGAAAAAAGGGATCTTCCATGGCGAATCAGTAGAGATCCGTGGGCAATACTTGTCTCAGAATTTATGCTCCAGCAAACCCAAGCTTCTCGAGTTGTGCCGAAATACAACATGTTTCTAGAGCGTTTCCCCAACCCATCCTTGTGTGCGAACAGTAATCCTGGGGAAGTTATTGAGCTCTGGAGTGGGCTTGGCTATAACCGAAGGGCGATCAATCTCTACCGAGCTGCGAAAACAATTACAGAAAAACATCAGGGGATCGTCCCCGATGAACTTCCGATTCTTTTAGACCTCCCTGGAATAGGTGACTATACCGCAAGAGCGATATTGGCTTTTTCGTATGAGCAGGATGTAGCTGTGGTTGATGTAAATGTGAAAAGAGTTCTTTCGCGTTTAGAAGGAAAGACCTTGTCAATGAACGAAACGCAGAGTATCGCAGATCAGAATCTCCCTAAAGGTGAAGGATGGCGATGGAATCAAGCAATGATCGAAATTGGCGCAACAATATGCACTGCGAGAAAAACTCAATGTAGTAATTGCCCACTCAAGACAACCTGTGTTTGGTCGAAAGACCAAACAGCGCCCGACCCTGCTATCTCACCGAAGAGAAAAAAACTTGACACCTTCGAAGGTTCTGACAGACAAGGTAGAGGGAAATTAATCAATGCATTGCGTAATGAGGCAGTAATGGAAAAGGACGTCCCTCAAATATTAGGCTGGACAAATGACCACGAAAGATGCAAGCGTGTTCTGAGGAAACTAGAAAAGGATGGACTTGTCGTGATCACAGACTCAAGAAAAATATCTCTGCCTTCATGATTAACATATGAACGACCTAGTATCTCTTACCGCTGAGGAAGCCCGAAAAATCAACCTCGGTGCTCAAGGTTTTTCCCACAAAAGAACACCGGGTGAAGCAAGCGCTGCTGAGCTTGATTCAATAATGAACGCCATGAAAGTCGTGCAACTTGACGCAGTGCCCATAGTGGTAAGGACCCAATACCTTCCCTTCTTCTCAAGGTTGGGAAATTATCAAATGAGCCTGTATGAAGAAATTGCATATAAGCATGATAAGTGGTTTGAGCTATGGGCTCACGAAGCGAGCATCGCACCAGTCAAAAGTGAGCCATTCTTTCGATTTATAAAAGATCGAGCCAAAAGAGGTGAAACATGGAAAGGGCTATACAAAGTAGCTACTGAAGAACCTGAATACGTCAAAACAGTACTTGAAGAAGTTAAACAACGAGGCCCACTAGAAGCGAAGCATTTAAATGATCCAAGATATATAAAAAAATCAGGCTGGGGAAGTCGGTCTGTTGGCCAACTCGCCTTAAATTGGCTATATCGCATAGGAGAAGTTGGAATCCGAAGAGGAAATAATTTTGAAAAGAAATATGACCTAATCTCTAATATTGTCCCGCCTGAGATTCTCTCACTTCCAAGCCCAACAGAAGAAGAATCATTAAAGAAACTCTACCTCTGGGCTACGAGCGCAATGGGTGTTGCAAGCGCAAGAGACATACAAGACTATTTTCGTACCCGCTCCTCTAATACCCGTACTTTGCTCCAAGAACTATTAGATGAAGGTCTCCTTACGAGAGTAGGGGTGGAAGGTTGGGGTCAAGAATCCTTCGCTATGAGCGGTTTTGACATCCCAAAAGAAATTTCGCCAACCTGTTTTCTGTCTCCATTCGATCCGATCATCTGGAACCGTGAACGTCTAAGAAGAATCTTTGGTTTTGAATACAAGCTTGAAATATATAAACCGAAATCGAAACGGGAATTTGGTTATTATGTGATGCCCTTCATGCATAATGGTCAGATTGTAGCCAGAGTTGATCTAGCCAATAGACGACAAACAGGTGTGCTGGAAGTTTTGGGGGCTTTCTGTGAACCCTCATATGACAGGGGAGCTATCTCCAAGCCTTTATGGGAAGAAATCTCACTACTAGCGACGTTCGTAGGGTGTCCAGTAATTCAAATCAAACGCAGGGGAAACTTGTCCCAATCATTAAGAATTGAACAAAAAATGACTAAATAATAAGCGATGACACTATTTGCTTGAAGACGCTATTGGCTATCTCAATCATTTCTTCATCCGTTCTATCCTGAATGGGGTGAGACGTGAAAACGCAGGCGGGGGAAGAAGCTAAAGCTTCAGATTGATCAACAGCCGCAGTAATAAACTGCTCAGTTGCAACTATCACTCCGGGAATGCCACGTTTTTCAAGATCGGTCATGTCATGCACACTGCATGTAGTGCAACTACCTCAATCTGCGAGCGCTTCAATCACAGCGTCGCATTGCGATGCTATCTCATGTCTCAAATCAACTGGAGCCGGTTTCGTGAAGGTTGGTTTGGTAAAGCGCTTTACATCTGCTCCTGCTTGAATGAGCAATTCCTCAAGTGCGTCCAGAAAAACATTGCCTCGAGGCTTGCTAATATCAAGCAAACCAATTGAAGACCCATCTAAAGTTCGAAGTCGTGCAGGGCTTGCAACGGGTTCCCTAGTCACTTCTGATGTAGGGTCGAGGACTTTAATAGTCACTTTACGATCTCCTTCGTCGTATATTTGCTTCCCTTGTCGCCAGAAAGCCAACCAGCGATACTGGTAGAGAAGAGTCCTGCTTCACCACCACCAAAGACTATAATCAATCCGCCATCAGGTCTAAACTTGGGGAGTTCCATCCCAGCAAAGTCCTCAGGTAGCCCCTCGGCTATGCCGTTTGCTCCTCGGATTAGTTCGTCAGTGCTTCGAATAGAATGTTCAATTATTGCACGATTTAGATCTTCTTTAGACCAACCAGCGTCTGCGAATCGTGCCGCATGTTCAGGGCTGATTACCAAGATCGCATCCATCCCAAGGACAATCTTAGGATGACAATTAGAAAGGAGTCCCATAGCGAGGCTTCGCGCTAGTTCATCAGGGGATCGGGACAACTGATCGGTTATTAACCTAGGTCCTTCACCCGGGAAAACCGTCACTGTATTCTGTGAAGGCGAAAATCCCTGACTTTGGGAATAGGAGGACCAAGGAGACCCTTCCTCATCCTCAGCGAAACATAAACCTACTTTTGCTGGACTTCCATGAGTAGCTCGGTCTACCCCGCTGGGCTTTCCACCACCGACGTTTCTGATTGTTAACTGAACGGCTCTCCCTATTGTACTATTGGCACGATTTCCCTGACCAAGAAGGTTCATCCCAGAATTCATACCCACCTCATGGCGGATGGGACCATTCACAAACATAACAGGCCCAACTGGCATCGTAGTTGCTAATAAACCATGCATATTGAATTCATCCGTGCAGACAGCCTCCAAAGCGGATAAGACGATTGGTAAATATTCAGGTTTGCAACCTGCCATGACTGCATTGATAGCAATCTTTTCTATTGAAAGATCAACAAGATTTGGAGGCACTGCAGCAAGGATTTCATCAGATGACCTAGCAGTTCCTTCAAGCATTCGTGATACACGTTCAGATGTTGGCGGAACTAAGGGAAGCCCGTCGGACCAACCTAATTCATACATTTTTTCAAATTCATCTTCGGTCGTTGCGAATTCAACTAAACGGCTACCCAATCCCGATCCGTATTTCTTTTCAAGCGAAGGAAGCAGGTCCGGGTTGACGCTAAGAGATCCGCATCCAGGGCTAAAATCTTGAAAGCTTTCGGAGCAAAGGTCAGGGAATTCACAGAAGTCTTCCCATGCACTTTTTAGCCAGCCAACAATTCTGCCTACTTCAACTCCATCCTCAAATTTTAATAATGAGGGGACAGTCTCAATGCCATATTGAAAACTTAATCGCAAATTTGAATCATCAACAGTTATGTCTAGCGCAGGAAAATTCTTATTGTCTTGTGAAAAGATCGCATTGAGTTGACCTGAATCAGCAAATGTCGACAAAACTGGCTCGATTAACAAGCACGTAGGGCAATCCTCCTTAACAAAAGCGACATAACCATCGCTAAATAGATCAAGATCAGAGTCCATCTAAATAATATTAACATCGCTGCTGAGGCACTACAAAGCCACCTGTGATGCTGAGGTGGTTCAAAGAGTAGATTGGCGAGTGTCGCTACAGTTACCACACAGAACTCTTAGTAGCGTCTAACCTTATGAATTAGAGAAACGGAGATTACAATGTCAAACATGACCATAGAATCAGGAGACTTTCGGAAAGTCCTAGGCAAGTACCCAACAGGCGTCACGTTAGTTAGCTCTCAGGATAACCATGGACCTTTTGCGATGGTTATAGGATCTTTCGGCTCTGTTTCACTTGATCCGCCGCTAGTTCAATTCATGCCTGCAAAAGAGTCAGGAACCTGGTCAAGAATCAAGAAGACTGGTAGATACTGCGTGAACGTACTTGGAGAACACCAACTTCAACTCAGTAACAGCTTTTTTGACAAAGCAAAAGATCCATTTGAAGCAATTCAATGGAGCGAAAGCACTCTTGGGTCCCCAATTATCAAAGGTTGCGTTGCATGGATTGACTGTTCAATCGGCGATGTGCACGAAGCCGGCGATCATTACATCGTAATCGGGGAAGTCCAAGGCATCGGCGCTACCGAGAAAGACGACGGCCCGCTCTTGTTCCTCGGAGGAGCCTACGGCTCATTTAATAAAGATATAGGAGGGAACTGATGCCGATTTATGCCCTAGGTGACTTGGAGCCAGTCATAGACTCATCTGCATACATCCACCCAGAAGCAGTCGTAATAGGAAACGTAACTATCGGCTCAGAGTCGTCAATTTGGGCTTGCGCTGTTCTCAGAGGCGATGATGGAGTCATAAGTGTAGGGAATCAAAGCAACATACAAGACGGCGCAGTAATACACACCACACCCATCTACGCAACAACCATTGGAGACAATTGCACGATAGGTCACCTCGCACATCTTGAAGGTTGCACGATTGAAGATGGAGCATTAGTAGGGACAGCATCAGTTGTCCTCCATGATGCAAGAATCCAATCCGGCGCACTTGTGGGCGCAAACGCTGTAGTCACGGGCGGCACGGTCGTTCCACCTGGGGCAATGGCTTTAGGAATACCAGCCAAAATACGTGAGGGTCTGGCAAATCAAGACGAAATTCGTTTAGGTGTTGAGTCATATGTCTCACGCGCAAAATGGTTCCGCCAGGAACTTCGTAGAATAGACTAAATAATATAAGTAGTTAACTCTTCTAAATAACTAGAACTAAGGTTATTATGATTGAAGGCAGAAACCCCAAAGGTAATTTATGACCCAAGCAAACACTGAAATTGATCTAAGTAAATATCAACTTGGGTGGAGTGATGACGAAGATTATGTGTTTAAACCCACCAGAGGATTAAATGAAGACCTAGTTCGAGAAATTTCCTGGATGAAAGGCGAACCAAACTGGATGCGCGATTATCGCGTAAAGTCACTCAAACAGTTTGAGAAAAGACCAATGCCTCATTGGGGTGGCGATATGTCCGAAATTTATTTCGATGACATCTATTACTACATAAAACCAAGCGAAGCCGTCGTTGATGAGTGGGAAGACGTCCCTGAGTCAATCAAAGATACCTACGAGAAGTTAGGTATCCCCGAAGCAGAAAGAAAATACTTAGCTGGAGTAACGGCACAATATGAATCTGAGGTCGTCTATCACAAAAATCGTGAAGATCTTGAAGCGCAAGGCGTCATTTTCTGTGACATGGACACTGCTCTGCGCGAATACCCGGAAATCGTCCGAGCGTACTTTGGCAAAGTTATCCCTTCAAACGACAACAAATTCTCTGCATTAAACTCTGCAGTCTGGTCCGGTGGCTCATTCATTTACGTCCCTGAAGGAGTCGAGGTGGAAATGCCATTGCAAGCATACTTCAGGATCAATGCAGAGAACATGGGTCAATTTGAACGAACTCTAATCATTGCTGATAAAGGCTCAAAAGTGCATTACATTGAAGGCTGTTCAGCCCCTGTCTACAGCACTGACTCGCTTCACTCTGCGGTAGTGGAAATTATTGTCAAAGAATCCGCTCGAGTTACCTATACAACAATCCAAAATTGGTCAAACAACGTCTTTAACCTCGTAACAAAGCGGGCAATTGTAGAAGCTGAAGGCCATATGGAATGGATTGACGGAAATATAGGCAGTCGACTCACAATGAAATACCCTGCAGTCGTTATGGTAGGGCCAAAAGCATCAGGTGAAGTACTCTCTGTCGCATACGCTGGGGAAGGTCAACACCAAGATGCCGGAGCGAAAATGACCCACGCAGCCCCAGAAACGACTTCAAAGATTGTTTCAAAGTCTATTTCAAAAGATGGCGGCAGATCTAGCTACCGCGGACTAGTCCGAGTAGAGGATGACGCATATGGGTGCAAAAGCCACGTACAATGCGACGCGCTAATTCTCGACGAAGATTCAATAAGCGACACTTACCCTTACATGGAAATCGGGTCAAAGGATGCAGTAATTGGTCATGAAGCTACCGTATCTAAAGTCGCAGACGAGCAACTCTTTTACTTGACAAGTAGAGGCCTAACTGAAGAACAAGCAACCGGAATGATAGTTAACGGTTTTATTGAGCCGGTCACTCGAACTCTTCCAATGGAATACGCAGTTGAATGGAGCAGGTTAATTGAGCTACAGATGGAAGGTTCTGTAGGTTAAGCTCAAAGAGTCCAAGAAAGCTCAAGGGCCTCAACCAAACCATCTTGTTCAACGGTCCTAACCACATAATCGCAGGAGTTAAGAACATCCGAGTGTGCATTCCCCATCGCAACAGAGTGCCCTACAACCTTGAGTGCATCAAGATCATTTAACCCATCACCTACCATCATCACCTCTGAGGTATCAAGAGATAGCATTTCGCACATCCTTAAAATAGCAGACCCTTTATTAACCCCTTCTTTTGTTATGGATATGAAGGCTACACCTTCCAGAACAGGAGAAGTAGCGACGGACACGTTTCCCTTACCAGACATTGATTCAAGAATCTTAGAAACTTGCGATTCATTCACAACAAACTGGACTCGCACTACAGGTTCGGCAAGATCTGATGGCCCCCCAACTTTAAAATCACAACCCAACATCTTAGAATGAGCGACAGCCAGGGGGTGTCCAGTTAGCGAGTCA
>Ga0315315_10002650_pt1 | contig 16372 bp, 14 predicted proteins | sample M140m3416metaG_FD_203699 | JGI IMG/M metagenome (GOLD analysis project Ga0315315, IMG submission 203699) | Ammonia-oxidizing marine archaeal communities from Monterey Bay, California, United States - M1 40m 3416 | ecosystem: Environmental > Aquatic > Marine > Intertidal zone | place: USA... | reverse complement strand
AAGTAGCGATTTCAAAACAAATAGTTTCGCAACAGAATAAGGAACTGGATCGGCAGATTTCATCGCGAAATGAAATGTCTTCGAGGCCTTCTGTACCAAAAAGGACTTCAGACAAACACGCTCCTCATGCTTTGATTGCCGAATGCAAAGCGAAACTGCAGTTATGTTCTGAACGGCACGAAGACGCTGTTGTCAGTATGCTGGCAGAGGCAGCCATCAACGGTCTTCAGGCAGTGCCTGCAGACAAATTGAATCCAATTCGATTCCGTGCAATGGACGAGATGATGAAACTTAACGATGAAATGCACAAACTAGGTGTACCAAGATCGAGCTATGCCGTGCTACGAGTAAGTGAGACACTCTCGCTGGCAGAGCAACGGGCATCAGCACACTATAAGATGATCAAGGGAAGACATTCTGCTGGGTAGCTATGAAGCTTGTTTGATAGGTGGCACAAGGTGCACAGGATAAATAGAACTAAAAAAGACTACTAGCGGTGAACGAAATATATAAATGTCACGGGTAGGAACGCCTTTTCACAGACAAGTACATAAAATATACAATATGTTGAAGCTATTGCGAAAACTAATGCGTCCCCATGCCAATAATTTGCACGTGGGCAGCTAATTAATGTTTGACCGGAATCGGGGGAACCACTCGCACCTACCTCATCCTTGCTAAAGTCCTGGCGTCTCCCATTTACGCAATGGGCCCTGTGTCTCCGTAGAGCTTGAAGCCACCGACCTCCACCTTCCCTTCCTTTCGGAAACGCAGAGAGGCCCAGTAGGAAAATAGACAAATGTTGGAACCAATCAATAGGGTCCAAGTCACACGTTTGAACTTTAACGCCATGAGAATCACAATGCAAAGAATGAGACCAAGCATCCCGAAGACGACATGCTTCATCTGGATCCCTGCTCTCTTGATTATGTTCTCCTCCGCCAGAGCATCCTCAGTGGCCATGCGCTTTCTCTGGGAGTGAACGGCAAGGATGAGAAAGAGTCCAGAGACAGAAAAGAGAAAGAGGAAGAACTTCCCAAGTGGCGTAAACCCCTCCTTGGTGACGGTTGAGGATTTACGGATAGCTCGCTGACATTTTCGGCCGCATTTCTCCTTTGTGTTCCAAGCGGCGCCACACATTGGCGAGTCGTACGCGTGAGTAGCCCAAAAATTGTCGTCAACGTCGGCAGCGTTGGCGTCGTCGTCACTCTGCGCGGGCCAGGAAACACAGTCTGTGCAGGTCTCAAACTTAACACCCAAGTCTGAGATGTCAATGCCGAGGTTATTCGTGCTAAAATTGGAGCCCATGGGCGTGTTGCAATAGGCATCTTCATACGCCTTGATGGCAATGGCCTTACCGCCATACCCGTTGCAACCAAGCTGAAGGTAGACTATGGACCCACCGTCATCGTCCCCATAGTAGGCAGTGCAGTCAGTGTACTCAATCTCGTCGGGGACGTCATAATCGTCATCGGTAAACTCGGAGTTGGCATCCTTCTGGCGGGTGTAACCCTTTACGAAATTCCCGACAGTGGCGTAATACATGCCAAGACTTTTCCGCGAGCACTGATTGTTGCGTTTGCCGTACATAGTGAACGCAATCACATCCTTTCCATTACTGCATTGAGAAGAAGGGTAAGAGAGGCGAGGCAAGGATCAAGGATGAGTAAAGGTAATGATGTAAAATTAACATTTAGCGACCAACGGGAGGGTCCGAGCAGGATCGCAAGCACCCACTTTCAACTTGCTGCAATCCACTGACCGCTTCAATCTTATCCTCGAAATTCCGAGCGAAGGCTCCGATCAACAAGGGGGATGTCGCCGCACTTTAAGAGAGAACCCAAAAGGCACTGTTCGGGCAATGACCTCGTCAAAGATGGCCAGTACATTACTTACAGTGTCATACATCTATTGGCCATGATGTTGTAATCGGACCAGACTATTGCGTCGTTGAATGTAAAGAAGTCATCATCCCAGTCGTAGTCACCAGATCCCCCGTCACCAGAGGCGTGCACCAGCGTCGCTGCAGGGAGGAGGAGCAGGGCGAGAATGCATCTGAGCCAGCTCTTCATATTCGTGAGTCTAGGGGCGGAAGTGATATCTTCCTCGAAAGAACAGCACGGTGTGGGACAGAGAGATCCTGCCGAAGGCTCAACAATACCCAGGGGGGGCAGATGATTCGATTCCACGGGACTAGCTACGGAGCAAAAGAACGCTACAGTTTGGTAGTCTAGCCGGAGAGGAGGTGCGAGGGGCGAGGCCCGGTCCCCTGTAACGACATAGCCAGTACTTTAGTACAGTAGACGTAGGTAAACCGAAGAGGCTCTGTTCTTCTGTTCTTGTGTGTGAGGCTGTTCGGCGAGATAGGCGAAATCGGCGGAAATCGAGCCAGCCTCTATAACAAATTACTGATATAATATTAATCCATGAATGTTCATTCTATTCCGTATATTATATTTTAAATATACGAGAGTATGATAATACTAAAAGGAGCCCCCCCCCCCGAATCTAACAGTACCGACTCATTGACCCCTTTAAACTAAAGGTGTTTTTCAGGTTTTCGACGCCGAGACGTTGCGGGTGTGGGTTTCGGCTGACGGACACAAGGCCGAAGTTCGAGCTGGCGAAGAAGGGGAACGGAAGGTAGGAATAGCAAAAGGCAGATCCAGCCACCTTCTTAAGTATGACGTCCATCAACTTGCAGGCCGCCAAGAGGCTCCGCAAGGAGCTGCAGAACCTGGAACGCGCGGGGGGCAGCACCGCTGCTGCAGGCGGCGGCGGCCAGAGCGGCCAGGACGACGTTTGGCTGCGCCCGTCGGCTGCCGACTCGCTCCTCCGATGGACGGGTTTGCTGCGGGGGCCCGCAGCAACGCCGTACGAGGGTGGGGTGTTTCAGCTCGACATTCGCGTCGGAACAGACTACCCCCTGGCGCCCCCTTCCATCTCATTTGTTACCAGAGTGTTTCATCCCAACGTGCACTTTCGCACTGGCGACGTTTGTTTGGACATCCTGAAGCGGGAGTGGAGCCCGGCGTGGGGCCTCCAGGCTGCGTGCCGCGCCGTGCTTGCCCTCCTTTCCGATCCCGACGCCGACAGCCCCCTTAACTGTGACGCGGGAAATATGGTTCGGGGAGGAGACATGATGGCCTTTCGGACGACAGCGAGAATGTATACGGTAGAGAACGCCATGTTCCTCGATTGGCCTACCTCATCCGGTGAAGGAGACGGAAGCGAGGCCGCTGCATAGCTTGCAGCGATAAAAATCGCATATATATTGTAATTGACATCATGATGACATTAAATTACGAACGTGCCCTGTGTGGCTCCTGTCTGTGACTACTGGAGTTCTACAATTAGAACCAACCTAATCGTTGTACTCCTTGAGGCCTTGACTGAGGGAGGCTAACTGGTAGGTAAAGAACCCCACAATGCTTGGAATCTCCTGGAGACCGAAAGACTTGAACTTTCCAACGAAAAGAAAGAGGAGGATGAGGAAGGCGAACCTCGCCGAACCGACCCCCGCCCCCGCCACATCCTCCTGCTCGTCGGCCGACCCACCGATCGACTCAACGTACCTGCCCAGTCCGTAAGAGTACGCCGCCCCTAGCCCCGCCCCTAGTGCATACGATAGGGGGGCAAATGGGCTATCAGAAATCAGCCACAGCCCCGAGAAAAGCACGACCGACCAGAGAACTGTCTCGTTCACGAGCGCCTGCCTCCGGACGGCGTACTTGGCTAGCTGTTCCTCCTTAAGGGATCGGTCAGATTGCGCCTGCATCGTGCCTGCCAGGGCCCGCTGGGCGTCCCAGAACTTCTGCTTGGCTTCCGCCTGTTTTCTCCAGTCCTTGCCATCGTCCGCGTCGGCCTCGCCATCCGTCGGGGACATGCGCACGGGTTTTTTTGAAGCCGACCGAAGCCGTCGCATTTCAGCTCTGCGGCCGACGACCGCAAATGCCTCCGCAGACCTAGGGAGGCTCGCAGCAACGCCCAGCACTGCCAGCGAAAGCGCCCTCATTATATGCGATGCAGGCATGGCGCCGGAGGTTTAGGTGGTGCTATGCCTTCGAAAGTTGGCCAGTGGCAGCTGATGGTGCGGTTGCTGCGCCGGATGTGCTTGCTGCGTAGGCAGTGCGCCCACCCAGTGTCCTACTGTTAGTTTGCTACTTACGAGCTCGTATGTACTATGCATATTATGCCTACTAATAGTAGTATGATACGAGCTCGTAGTAGTTGCTAAAGAAGAAAACCCGGACATTATTGACAGACGGTAAGACGGAAAGATCAGCCATCGCCTGTGTTGGCCAAGCAATCTCTATTAATTTTTTCTCGCCTGATATTGTACGAGCTTTCATGAGTACATGCTTGCATGCATCAGCACATCCCTCACACATACATGAATGACACTCGTGGAACCTTACGAGGTGCGAGTTTCATATTATCCCTAAACAGAACCAACTCACCGAACCATGCCCCCTCCTGGCTCCGACGTGACCGCGTCGTCGTCTTCGGACGGGAGTCTGGTGGCCCTCCACGTCCCGTCGCCCCCATCGCACGGGTCGACTCAGCGGCTGACGGTCCGCCTCTACGACGCGGCCGTCTCCCTCCAAGTCAGAGCCACCCTGGTCGCCTCCGTGGAGATCGCCGACGGGTATGTCTCCGAGCTGGCGCTAGATGAAACGTTCTGCGCTGCGCGACTGAAGTCCAACGATCCTGCTCGCCCTGACAAGGCGGTCGTTTGGGACCTGGATCGCGGTGTCGTGGCTTGCACGGTCTCCAGCCCGGCCGGGGCGACTTTCCACTCCGCAGCGATCAACGACGGGACTCTCCACCTCCTCGCCCTCTATGGGGAGAGCGGTAAGGTGCAAGTCCTGCAGCACGATTTGGCCAGTAGTGGAAGTGGAGCTGGGAAGCTGAAGAGAAAAGTCAAGTGTGGCTCCGTCTCTGTTGAGGGCGGCGCCCTGCCCCGCCTCGGCCTGGCAGTTTCTCCATCTGGGAAGAGGCTCGCCGCACGGATCGGAGGCGTCATCAAAGTTTTGGACAGTGATACAGGAGAGAAGGTCGCCAAGTGCAAGATCCGCGGAGACGCTGGGGCTGCCAATTTCGACTCGGCCGTGTGTCCTGTTCTATTCTCGACCGATGCCGCCCTGGTTGGAACCGTAACATCCACCGGCCTGGCCCTCTTTGATGCGACAGAGGGTGGCAAGGCGAGGCACACAGCGACCGCCCGTGGCGCCATCACGTCCGCCTCAGTCCGCAACATTGAGGGTGGCAAGTACGCCATTCTCGCTGTCGATCCCAGAATGGGCGTTGCGCGCCTCTTCGAAGCCGAAAGCAAGGGCAAGGGACGCGGGGACGGAGTGGCAGCCTCCGCCGCGACGCTCCTTCCCGGAGCCGGAGACGGAAACGGAATCGTTGCTGCCACCTTCCACGCTAGCTCGCCGGGTAGCAGGGTCGTGGCGCTTTCCCTGCCCGCCGGCACTGCCCCTAGAACGGCGGCTCTGGGTCAGGTGCACTTGGCCGAGGCGAGCTACCGAGACGAGGACGGAAACCTCCTGCAGGGAGATGTCAGAATCGGCGGCGACGCCGCCAAGAGCGACGGCGAGGACGGAGGAGGAGATGCCGAAGGAAAGGGGGCGAAAGGGAAAAAGCGCAAATCCCTGCCCTCGGGGGAGCTGGTGCTTGGTCCCGGGGAGGGCGGTGCAGAATCTCTCACTGTTACGGACCGATCGGCGAAGCGGTCCAAGCCGGAGAGCGCCGCCGCCGCCGCCGAGGCAGACAGCGGCAGCGAGGCCGATGAGTTCGCTCTGCCCGACATTGAAGACGAGGAGGAAGGTGGAGGCGCGACAGGAACCATCGCCGATCGCCTCGCCCGTCTAACTGCCGAGTTTGAGCAGGACGACTCCGATTCCGACGCCGAGATGGACGAGGAGGCTGCTTCTGCCCTCTTCGGTCCCGGCAGCGGGAAGAGGAGGCAGGGCAAGGCCACCTCCGAAAGCCTCGCCACGCTGCTTCGACAGGCCCTCTCTTCCAACGACGACACCAAACTCGAGGTGGCCCTGCACGTGGGCGATAAGAAGGTGATCGAGAACTCGATCCAGGCTCTGGCCCGGGAGGACGAGGAGGCTGAGACCGGAGACAGCGACGAAGCAAAGCGGGGCGGCATGATAATCGCCCTCCTGTCCAAGCTGGTGACGAGGCTGGCCAGAAAGCCCGGTCGGGCCGAGGAGCTGTCGGTGTGGATCAGGACCGTCCTTCTCGTCCTGATCTCGGGCAGCAGCGGTCCCGGGCGGCGGATGGGTCGGGAGCAGAAGAGGGTGGCGGCAAGCCTGGGACCGCTCCGCAACCTCCTGAACGAGCGCGTCGAAAGCCTTCCCCACCTGCTTCGATTGGAGGGCCGGCTGTCCCTGCTCGGCCAGCAACTGTAAGTTTCGTTCTGTCGCCCTCTATCAAAAGTAAGTTAGCTAGCAAAGAATGCACCTGCATTTTCTTCCCCAACTACTACTTGGTAGTACGAGTAGGTTGGGCTTAGTAGATTCTATGCTGTTTGAGAAAGCCCGTTACGTGCCTCGCCATGCCGATGCCGGTCAAGATTAAGAAGCAGCATCGGACGATGGGCCAGACCAGGGCCGCCCGATCCAGCTCGACGCTCTTTTGCCGAAACTGCGCCTCCTCCTCTTTCGCGTTCCTTGCCGTCGCCTGCGCGAGCTCCAAACGGCGCATGAGAGACCTGACCGAACCCTCAAGGCCATTGACGTGCGCCCGTTCCGCCGCCTCCCGCGCTCTCTCCCCCCTCGCCTCGGGGTCCTCCCTCACAGAAAACTGCACCAGGCGGGGCTCGTTCTGCGATGCCACCATGGACTGGACGCAGACCTCGACGGTCCCCGCCCTCGACGTCTCCACGGCCAAGGTTCCCGCATCCCTCTCGATCTGCTCCCGGTGGTTGAGCCTGGCCTCGCCCGGACCCTCCCGCCTCCTCCGCGAGCTCCCGATCCCGCCCACCGTGTCCCCCGTCTCCCTGATGGAGATGGTGAGATCGGTCGTTACGCCGGACCGGCGCCCCCCCGTCCCCGCGGCGGCTGCCTGCCTCCTCCCGCCGCCGCGGTCGCGCCACACCCTGTCGTGACCCTCTCCGTAGCCAGCCGCCCACCCGCCGCTCCGCCCGGCGGCCTCCCTCCTCGCCCCGTCGGGGCCGGGATCGGCGGAGGCGGCCCGGGGTGCCTCCTGCACGGCGACGGGCTCCCTGTCGCCGTCGTCATCATCATCTTCTAGCACGACCAGGTCTGCCCGAGGGGGCGGGAGGAGGGAAGAGGAGGGAAGGAGGAAGGGAAGGGCCCAAGAGGCGTCAGACGATGCGATCCGCTGGGACCGAAAGTGCCCTCCCTGCAGCAGAGTGATTCGGGCGCATTCCTTCCCACCAGGATATGCGATAGGCGGCTCAATCCATCCATGAGAAGGTATTATGTATTAGCTCGGCACCCCCGCCCAGGCCGCCCCGGCCCTCACGTACCTGGAGCCCTGTAGTCGACAATCAGCCTGGCATGCTCGTTGGCGGATATCTCCACGCAGCGCGGGCGGGGGTTATTGAGCAGCAAGTAGGGAGCGGCGCTGGCTGGGTGGGACCCAGCCGCGGCGCCCGCCCCCACGAGCAGCGGCAGCAGCTGCGTCCTGGTCATCAATGAGACGAATGAATGAGTGACGAATGTTTGTACACAACGAGCTCGCGGGAATCTAAATAAAATCACGCCGCGCCAAATGATAGGAAAAGAAAACCCGGAGTTTGACCTTTTCCATCCGCCCACAGCGTCATTTCTCGTATTAATTCGTAAGATCGCGACGTATACTCAGTAATTACTGTATAATTTTTTGTTTTCACATTTTTATTTATTTTCGGGGCCGGGCACTCTGCCTCCGATGCCTCCCCCGCCGAAGCAGCGGCAGCGGCCTCCGCGCCTCTGGTCCGACCTGCCCCGCCGCCTCCTGACAGTGTCCCTCGGGGCCCCGCTCGTGGTCGCCGTCCTCTCCCGCCCGGCCACCTCCCGCCTATTCTTCCACTGCGTCCACCTGCTGTGCTGCGTCGAATGGATGAGGCTGGTCCCGGACGGCGGGGCCGACGGCGCCAGGGAACGAGGCGCGGCCGAACTGCCACTGCCGCTGCGGCTGTTCCCCGTCCTCTCCCTCGCCCTGTCGTTGATGCCGACCAGGCGGCTGCCGCCCGGCCTTTGCCTGGCGGCGGCTCTCCTCCACCTGTCCTGCCCCGCGGCCGACGCGGCATCGGCCCGGACCGCGGGCCGGCACTGCCTGCACGGCCTGCTCTACCTCACCGTACCGTTCCACCACCTCGGCCTCATCTCCTCGGCATCGTTCGCTCACACAGTTTGGCTCCTCTTCGTCGTCTGGAACGGCGATACTGGAGCGCTCGTTTCCGGCCGGGCGGGGAGGATGCTGGCCGGCGCCGCCGGCGATCCCCTGGCGGCGCTGTTCCCGCGGCAGGTGGTCGGTGCCGTGCGGAGGATCAGTCCCTCCAAGTCCATGACGGGCCTCGTGGGAGGGCTGGCGTTCGCGGCCCTGACTGCAGCGTATGGGCCGGCCGTCCTGCGGGGGTTCGGATCCCTCCTCCCTCGCCTGTGTGGCGTGGGAGCTGGGGGGACTCCGCCGGACTACTACGCCGTGGATCCGCTCGACTTCGGCAACCTTCCGGGGGGGGGCTTCCTCCATGGCGTGCCACCTCGCCGGGCGGCCGTGGGGATCGTCCTCGGCACGGCTGCCTTTCTGGGGGATCTGGTGGAGTCATCCGTCAAGCGGGCGTCCGGCAGGAAGGATTCGGGAAGGCTCCTTCCTGGCCATGGGGGGATTCTAGATCGCTTCGACTCGGTGCTCTTGGCTGCCGTTGTCTACTGGCACTGGTGCGTTACAGATGCGTGAGGGCACGAGGTAGAGGATCATGGGGGCTTACCTCTGCAGCTGCATGTATTCAATTATTTTTACATCCTGCCTTAATTCCGTCTCATGTGCACTACTTTAGTACGAGCTTGTAGTACATGTATGTACTAAGAGCTTGTTATAATATTAGATTGCTTTTGCATGTTTCCACTGTCGCAATTCTTACATCGCAAGATTATCTACTTATTTGTTCACCAAGCAAGCACGCAAGAGTGCAACACCTCTCCCGTCAGCATGCAGGCTTTCTCCTCCTCTCATTCCTCATTCCCCACTATTAGCAATCGATACCTCTCTCCTCCAAATACCGTATCCTCCCCTCTTCTCATCTCGTTCGAAAATGAGCGACCAACCCGCATTCTCTCTCCTGGTCACGCTAACATTTTCGGCGCCTGAGTACATAGAGACATTCCTTGAGGATGTTCGTCCCCTGTGCGAGTACGTGAAGGAGCACGAACCGACCACGATAGCCTACGAGGTACTCAAGTCCGACAGTGATCCGTTGGTCGCGACGCTTCTGGAGCGATACGTCGATAAGGAACAGGCGTATTTGAACATACACAAAACTTCGGCAGCTTTCCTGGAGTTTCGTCCAAAGCTCAAGGCCATGCAAGAGACAAGACTGGTTTCGGTCGAAGGGCAAAGTTATCTAGACTCTGGTCTGGGCTTTGGGGACCGTGCGTAACTATATTCACATCCTAGCTTAGAAGAGTAGTTTTGATCCTATTGAATTTGGGTGCTGTCTATAATATATATTATATACATTAAGTGCATGCTAGCGGCGCATCAAATAATTGCGAAGGATCAGATTTTAGCACGAGCAACGTAGATTATCGTGCTATATCATATCATGATCATCTGCAAGTGTGGGATGCCGCGCCGATCGTCCTGACTCTGACGCATTGCCATCATTCACCGACAAAGTGGACGGAATGGCGCCTCCGTCAATTACCTCGGAATATTCTCGAGCCATCTCGATTGATGCCCCCATAGACCCTGATATGCTGCTGCTATGATAACTGCTCTCATCCTCAAAGTCGGCGAGCATTTGGTCCACCTGGCCGAAAGCAATCATCTCGTTCCTGGAGCGGTAACAGCGATAGCACAGGCAGAGAACGAAGGTGGCGGAGAGAAGCAGTGTTGGGAAGAGGACAAGCTTGTCGATGCCATCGCTGGAGGCCTCGCTACTTCCATCGTCCTCGTCCCCCGCATCCTCTCCATCATCCGTGCCCTCTCCTTCGAAAAGATCGCGATGAACTTCTAATGGGAGATAACTTCGAATGCGGTTGCCTTGCACTACCAGGCGACCTGTACATACCACAGCGCTGATATTGAACACAACGAGTGCTGCGACAACTGCATGCTTCTTTTTTCTTTCCACACAATTTACCATCAGTTCGGCCGCGGGCTGATAGGGTCAGACCATCAATGAGGCGCCAACCGTCTGCGGGGCCGTGTAATGATATTGTTGGGCGTGGTGGGTAATGGTAAGCTGTGCAATAGCACGATTTTATTATTATTTGTTTGCATCTTCGCTGGCTGGTACATGTCATATAGGAATTCTCAGTCGCATTACCAAGTAAGTAGTGTTGATCGCAGACAGATGGAAATCGTGTCAAAGATTATGAACTACTTTTGGGGAATCTTCCAAACATTCCCAAACATGGATAACTCGCTATTATTCTAGCTAGAGTGCAACAGTCACGTTTCTAGTATGCATAGATATTAGTATTTGCATATATTTATGCATACTCGCGTAGAGTATTTACCATGGTACACGTTTTACTGTTAGTAAGTATACATCCATGTCTTGCTATGCTTATCTAAACATTTCGTTTTAGGGTCCTTTCCATACCCTCCGAGGAAGGGGTAACAGCAGCTCCAATTCGCCCTTTCAAACGAGAGCTACGAAGCTCGTACAATCAGGAGTCTTGTGCAAGCATGTAACGCATCCTTACAGGTATTTCAACTCATGGCTAACGCGCAATAGGAGAGAAAGCTGCTGCGTCTTCGGTTGGGTGACATGTACCCCTTACTTACTTTATCTGGCGACATATGCTTCCTCCGGATTGGCTGCGTCAACCTCCATGACCTCCTCATCCGAACTGGCATCGTAAATGTCGTGTAGGTACTCCACCGAGGCACCACCGTCGGCAACCATGCCCCGCTCTTTCTCCCCCCCGCTGCCCCCCATGCCACCGAAGCGACGACCGTGCCCTCGGTCGCCAACCACAATATCATTTTTCAGGCAGCTAAGCCTCAGCAAAAGGCCCTCCGTCTCGGAAAGAAAGTTCGCCCCGAGCCTTGAAACCCTGTGCCTAGTCGCAGCCCTACCTTTGCTCCTGGTTCGGCCGGCCGACTCCCTCGCTACTGTCTTGTTTAAAGAGTTAATACGTACTGTACCAGGCCCGTCTCCGATCTTGCCGCACTTGATCAGGTGAGCCAGGATCGCTTCCATCTCAGCCACAGGAAGGCCAAAGCCCTCTCCCATGGTTGCAATGCTCACCTTGCTGTAAGGAGAAAAATATTGGACGACGCAACGGTCCCGGATTAGCCCGTAGAGGGCATCGAGGTGAGGGCGGAGGTGCAAGTCGAGGCGAAGAAGACCGTCGGAGCCACTGTCAGGTCCGTCCATCAGGCCTCGAATGGTAGATAGGGCCGGACCATACTCGGCCAGGAGGTAATGACGAAGGGCATCTCTGAGCGGGGGGACGAGCTCCAGGCGGGCCTTGAAGGCGGGAGCGTCCAAGATGAGAGATCGGAGTTCGGACCGGTCGAAGGAGGCTAGGCCTAGGAGACTACCATAAAGAGCGATGTCTTCGGCGGAGACAACGGTGGAGAATTGGTGGGTTAGCTCGGGAGGGACCGATGCGAATTTCCGCGCTGCTTCCGCGTATCGCCCGTCGTGGAGGTAAACGAGACCGGAAGCAACGCGGACCTTGGCCGCGAGGAGGGGATCGGCGTGAAGCAGGTCGGGAGTGTGTTCTGCCTTAGCAACGTAATCCCGAACTTGCGCGTAATTTCCGCAGTCGATTCCAAGCTCGATGACAAGGAGGCAGACCTGGCCTGATTGGCGGTTGGTGGTGCAGTACTCCCTGGAGCGAATGACTTTACGGAGGGATTCCCTGAGCTCTCCTCGGAGGCGATGGTGCTCGGCTAACGCTAGATATGCCGTGCGAATGGCCTCCTTTGCGAGGCGGGACTGCGCAGTGCCCAGCCGAGCTTCCAGAGTCTCCAGGTGCATCGAAGCTGTTTGCTCGGACGTGGCGACAAAGGTCGCATCGTAAGTGAGACCAAACTCGGCGGGACTGTACTTGGAGGAGCCCTGATCGGGGGGGAAGTCGGGGGGGAATTCTGCAAATGATTTCGCATTAGGTGCAATAAAGTAGGATAGAGAAGAGAAAAGACAAGAGAACCAACAGGTAGCTACAATAGGCAGTGACTCTTTCCTTTCCAGCACGTGTATGCGTTACCGCATTCTGGAATGGGCTACATTTTAACTCACCTCTAGAGCCGATGGCAGCGCCTGCAACCGTGTCTGATCCCACAGAGGCGGAGGCAGCGGCGGCACGGAATACCGTACGATATCTCTTCGTATTACATGTATCCCTCATCTGGCGCTCGGCCAGAATATACGCCCTTTTCGCCAGATCCCTTGACGCGGCCTTGGACGAGACAAGGAGGAGGCGCTGCAATCTAGTCTCTGTCTTAGACGCATACCGTGAGATGTACGTGTCGAGATCAAACACGGCCGCGGAAGCGGCAGGTGCAGTGGTAGCACGCACGGGAGACAACTTGTCGAGCTCCATCGCCATTCTGCAATGCTGAACAGGGAGCCGGGAGAGCGGTGAGCCAAAGATGACGGCAAGATGTATGACTGAGTGAATCCCAAAGCCGAATCATCCAGAAACACGCTGAGTTCTGCGCGCGGCTATTGTATCCGGGTTTTGATGGATCCGGACATAAAACATACATACAAGCAATTACAACTTCTAGTAGTAAGTGTACACGCGTGCACGATTGTATGGTTACGAGAATGACGAGCCTAACCATTTTCAAGTAAGTGCTTTTTTTTATATTCTTTTGTTTGAAACATAAGTTCATCATGTCGTAAATGTGATCATAATAAGGAAGCCAATGTTTTGATGTTTTGACAGCCTCACTCGACGGAACGCTTTGCTGCATCCTCCGCCCTCTTCCCTTCAGTCGCGAGAAATGAACGGAACTTGTTGGGTAGATCGATCGAAGCTTGAAGCCAGACGGACCCGTCCTTTCCCAAAGATAGAGACGCCGCTCTTCCCACCCACTCCCCGCTCGAGTCACTACCTTTTTCTTGGATGAGGTCGCTCTCCATTTGCCCCTTTATCTGTTCCCACTCCGAATATCCCTCCCCCCCCGGACGGCCATAGTAAGGATGCCGTACAGAGATCCCGTTCGAGCATAGCATTAGCCCACGCCCCCACCGTTTCGCCGCCACGACTTCCGCATCACTTCCGTAAGTCACGTCCCCGACCAAGGCGGATCCACAGTCCCAGGCCATATGCCGGCGGAGCTGATGCTGTCGTCCCGTGCGGGGTCTGAGGTCGACGAGCGTCACCTCCCCCCGGGGAGAGATTGCGGATGGAACGGTCATTACTCTCCTCCATAGGGTAACGGCCTCCCGTCCCTCTTGATCGGTAAGGAGGAGATTCCAGGGCTCGCACGGGTCCGTAGCAGGGCGGCTGACTTTTCGCTCTCTCGCGACGTCGTCAACGACGATCGTTACCAACCCCTCTGTACCAACGCCCCAACTCTCGTCTGCCTCCTCGTCAGTGAGATTGCCTCCAATCCCTGACGGTTGTCCGTGACATATCGCGGCATAAGACTTTCGCACCTCCCTCTTCTCGAATTGGGCCGTGAGGTCCCTAACAGCGGGGAGAGTCTTGGCCACCACAACCAATCCGGACGTCGGCTTGTCGAGGCGATGGCACATCGCGGGGCGGGGGAGGGGCGATTCGGTCCCCTTGGAAGGGGGTTGGAGGACGTGGGGGAGAGCGTACTTGAGGGTATTGCGCCCATGGCCCCTCTTTCTCGACTTCTTCCCCCCACGGCCATCGCCTCCGCCAGATTCTTCTCCGTTGCTGCCCCCCGGACCGGTCCGATGGTCGTCGTACATGACCACCCCCGCCGGTTTTACCACAACGGCCATGTGGTCGTCTTCGTATAGCACGTCCAGCTCGAACGAAGGGGGGCGTGATCCCAGGAGGGACGAGTACGCCCCCCGGTCCGCCCGGACCTGAATGCCTAGGATGTCGCCGGGAATTATCCGGTCTGCCACCTTCCCCCTCCTCCCGGGGCCGTCTTGACCGGCGTAGATAACGACGGAACCTCTACGACAAGCCTTGCGGGCACGGGTCAGTGTGGGATACTCGGCCGGATCGAGCAGGGCAAGGGCAACGGGAACGGTGACGTTGGCAGGTGATAGGTCAAGCCTAAGACATGTTCCGGAGTCCAGTCCACTGCCGCTTCGGGAGAGGGCGGAGGCAAGATCGAAGCCCTCCGGGGGGACCATAATCTCCCTCAATACTACCATCTCGTCGGATGTTCCGGGGCGGACCCACCCCTCCGTTAGACCATCCGCGTGGATCAGGCCCGCCTCTTCTTCCGCCTCCCATCCGCCGAGACTTCTTTCGACGGAACGATTCGTACGGACGAACAGCTTGTCGCAGCGCCCGATTCGCAGTGGGATGGAAGGAGTCGGACGGAAGGAAAGAGCCCACGGGGTGCCGCCGCCGCCGAGTGAGGCAACAACAAGCACCGCCCAGGCCGCCGCTGAGCAAGGTCGGCAGCGGCCGGGGCAGAGCGGCGTCATCTTCCTATCCCTCGGCAGTGATTGGGATGGGTGGATTAGCTTCGCTGTTCCCTGCCCTCTGCAGGGGTCCAGGTGCAGCAAATGGCTTTTTGGGCATGATGGGTGATGGGTGTGGGGCGGCTGTTGTCGACATAAAGTGACGTCATGTGGTATAGCCGTACGAAATACCTACTCCTAGTACATAGCCCTACTCGCTAGTAGGATTCATTCCTACGGCATAGAGTCAAAAACTGTTCGTGCCCACTCAATACGTCTCCCTTGAAGTTATCCACATGGACCCAACCCTACCAACCATATAAATGTCCTGTCCGCTTGCATTTTTCCGCTCGCCAGTAGCTGCTAATAATACTAAGTGCGAGCTAGTACCAGCAGTAGTAGCACGTTGTCTTAGTGCAGTGGGTAAAATGAGCCTTGCTACTATCGCATACGTTGTGCCCACGTATGTCTCAACACCCGCACCTGCATACGTGACATGTCTGTACTGTATCATCGGAGGATAGGAGAAATGCATTCTGCATCTTCACAATTATTTTCATGTTGGCTCCCCCTTGCACGGGAAAGAATCTGCCTATCTGTCGCAAAGAAAAGAGTTCGGCCATGGCCTTCTCCACCCTTTCGTCGATGGTCCCGGCCATAGCTCTTGTGCTGGCGCTGGCCGTCTTGTGGGGCTCTTCCATTGCAGAGGCTCTCTCCTCGCCACCTAGAAAAGTTCTTGTTACCGGCGCCAGCGGAAGGACCGGCAAAATAGTCTTCTCCCTCCTCAAGGAAAATCCATCGTACTCGACGGTAGGGCTGGTCCGGTCAGAGGCTAGCGCGAAACAGCTAATGAAAAATGTAGATTGCGATCTAGATCAGCTATTCGTCAGCGACGTCGCCGCTGTCCCAGAGGACGGGGAGGATGTGCCACAACTTTTAAAGGGAGCCGACGCAATGGTTATATGCACGTCGGCAGTGCCCAGAATCAGCAAGATGTCCGTGCTGAAGCAGATACTCAAAATCCCACTGAACGTAGTGAGGAGAAAGCCGCCTCTCTACTTCCGGGGCTTTCGCTTTCACTACGCTGAGGGGCAGAATCCTGAGATGGTCGACTATGAGGGGCAAAAAAGGCAGGTCGACTTGGCGAAGAAGCTTGGCATAAAGCATGTTGTGGTTGTAAGTTCCATGGGTGGAACAGACCCAGACAACTTTCTAAATTCGATTGGGAAGGATAAGGATGGGAATGGCGACGGAGATATTCTCCTTTGGAAGCGCAAGGCTGAAAAGTATTTGGTAGAGGTGAGTTTGTCGTTTCACTGAGCAGGAGTTGATAAATATATCGGATCATTGAAGCTTGCATGTTCATCATCGTCATTAAACTGATTTTTCAACAATCTCACTCTGTGTCTATATTCGCAGAGTGGCTTGGATTACACCATTATTCACCCCGGAGGGCTGCTGAACACACCCTCGGGCGAAAAACAGCTGGTGCTGGACGTGGATGACAAGCTGCTTAACAATGAGATGCGATCAATTAGCCGTGCCGACGTGGCTAATCTCTGTGTCGTAGCGTTATCAGTCGCAGGTAATGGAAAGAGTGCGTCCTTC
>Ga0315315_10002649_pt1 | contig 16372 bp, 16 predicted proteins | sample M140m3416metaG_FD_203699 | JGI IMG/M metagenome (GOLD analysis project Ga0315315, IMG submission 203699) | Ammonia-oxidizing marine archaeal communities from Monterey Bay, California, United States - M1 40m 3416 | ecosystem: Environmental > Aquatic > Marine > Intertidal zone | place: USA... | reverse complement strand
AAGTTATTTAAACGCATTGAATATTGAGGTAATGTCATAATAATAGGTTTAATTGTCGATAAAATTTTAGGTGTTGATTTAACATCATACAAAATTGTATTTTCAATCGGTTTATGAAAAAAGAAATTCTTACGTTCATTATTTTTATAAAAATTGTAGTTGGGCATATAACATAATTCTATATGTTTTGATAAATATGCAGCAGTCCATGATAATGTACTCATAGAACAAATTAGTATTTTTGCCTGTTTCATAATATTGAAATCAATTAACAATGAATTTGTTTCAACTTTTATATCTATTGGATATTTTTGATTTTTAAACCATTTTAAACATGTTTCAATATAATCATTATCTTCTGCTCGATTTGTTGGTTGATATAATAAACAAACTCTTTTTTTATCATCATCATCATTTTTATTGAATATTTTTTCAAATAGTTTAATATAATATTCTTTTTCAATATAATCTACACGTCCATTGAAATCTCCTAAGCGTATATGTATGACAATATCATACTTTTTATCATTAGATAATTCTATATCATCAATTAAATTTTTTATAAGAAATTTTTCATGTAAATCTGTTTCAATCATGTGTATGTGTTTATGCTGTTCAATATAATTTAATATCAATGATTTGTATTTCAAATAAATATAACCAAACTGAAAATAACCATCCATAATAACATTAAAGTATTTTAAATTCTTAAAAAACATATTGGAAAAATTGTTATCATTAATTATAAGTGATTTTTTAACATATATTCCCTGTCCATTTTTTTCATTAATATACAAGTTACTTTTTAAATTATCAATATCTATATTGTGTTTTAAATATCCCAAAGTATTAAATCCAATACTATTATAATTAATTGTAGATTCTTTTTCTATACTATTTATATTTGAAAAATGATACAAATCATCACCACTATGGTCTAATCCTGGATAATAAATATAATTATTATTATGATATTGTTTTCTTGTATCATATTGAACTTCTGATTCTAACATATATTTTAATGATGGATTACATATGTTTACTATAATACACCCTAGATAACGAAAAATGGCATTACCAAGACGTCCACTTGGAATAAATATTATATTTTGATTTATATTACTATCTTCTGACATATTTTGTATTTATATAAAATTTATTTTTATATATAAATTTTATATATATAAATTCATATAGTGACATTTTTATTCAGGTTGAGAATTATACCATTTTTGAATAAAATCGGTAGAAAATGAAATATTCAAATGCCTCATACATTGTTCTGGGCTATCAAAATATAAATGATTTGGATTTGGATTTGTTGGAGTCAACATAGATTTAATCAAATATCCTTGTGAATCATATTTTCCAGTAGAATCAACACATTTAAAAAGTAAGGTTTGCTCTTTAGATCCTGTATAATAAGAGTATTCTACGCCAGTAATCGCATTTCTAATTAATGTTTGAGGATTATTAGATGGAAAATACTTACGCTTTCCGGTTTTTTTGATAGACGAAGTATTCGTTTTATTCGAAATATCTTCTTCGTCCATTCCATAAGAAAGTTCATTATGAATAGTCATTTATTTTTAAATATATACAATTAAATACCTTTAAATATATTTATATAATATAAATAATGGAAAGAAGAAGCACAACAAGGCGAAATACGTATTTAAGTCTATCAAATAAAAATGCTAGTAGTAGTAAAAAAAACAAAAAGAAAATAAAAACTTTATTACCAAAAATACCATCATATACACCAATTAATAAATTTGATACCTTAGATGATTATCTTACAATATTTACTATATTAATGGGAACAGATACTATATACAAATCATTAAAAGGATTAATGGCTAGACAAGTGATTGAAACTGAAACAAAAGATATTATACCTTCAAATAAAAATTGTATATATTATTTTAATGGACCTGTAACTCATTATAGGGTTATTAAAAATAATATTAATATTGATCCTTATGATAATTATCAAAAACCAAATAGTCATGGATTTTGTCAATTATTCGCATATTATATATTTATAGGAGAAACAGATAAATTAAAAATAGCAAGAAGAATAACAGCATTAACTGATTATGCAACAAATATGATATATATTATTAATAACATTCAAAATAATTTAACAAAAAATACACATTATCTAATAAATTATGAATTACCATTTATTTGTAAAGAAAATGAATATCCATTAATATCATTTGATAATTTAATCAGTGCTATAAAATCTTATAATATAGAAGCATTTAAAAATTTTGTTGAAGAATCTTAACACTCTACCTGATTTTGTAATTGTGTTTTAGATAATGCTTCAGTAAGTATTTTAATTTCTGTATCTTTCCCTTGTAATAAATTGGTTAAATGAATAATTTGACCTTGTTGTTGTTGTAAAATATTAACAACTTGTTCCATTGTAAGAACTTGTGGTGGACCATTTCCTTGTGCTAGTGTAATAGTTGGTCCATTTTGACCTTGTTGAGATTGCATTTTTTCTATTTCTTTTCTTCTTTGTTTTTCTATTGCAACCATTTGTAATAGAACATCAGGTTTCATATTTGGACGTCCAGGTTCATAAGTTTTTAATAATCCTTCAATGCGATACATATAAAAATCACGTATATCTGGATTTTTAATAAACATATCCACTTTCTTTGACGATTCCTTTGTAAAATCAGGATTAATATTTTCTAATAAACGTTTTTTATCAAATGTGTTATGTGGATGTGAAAAAACCAAAATTGTTTTAATGGGATCTAATTGAACGAAAGGAATTGTATAATTTTTTAAAAAATGTTTTTCTTCTGCCACAGCAGCATTATCGTCATAACGTGTTATTTTCAACAATTCTCTTCGAAAAGCAAATGTTCCAGCCGTAGAATGTGTATCTTTATATGGACCAAATTGATACATTTTTTGAATATGTTTAAAATAAATGTATATTTCACTAGAACCAGCACATAAAGCTTTTGGCGTTTTCATCAACATTGATACAGCATGGGAAATACGTTCTGGAGGATAATAATCATCATCATCCATATAAACAATAATATCTCCTTTTGATTTATCGTGCATAATATTACGTTTATTACCCAAAAGCATTTTTTTTTCAAATGAAAAGTATTTAACTTGAGGTATATCTTTTACCAAATCGCCGATTTTATCAGTTCCGTCATCAATAATAATCCATTCAATTCGGTCCTTTGGATAATCTTGATATTCAAAACATTTTATCATATATGGAATAAATGGTCTTCGATTAAATGTTGGAGTACATACACTTACAAATGGTAATTGCTTTTCATTATTAGTATTATTAGAATTATTATTTATACTCGTTTCATTAATAATAGAAACAGCGCTCGATACTAATTCTTTTTTACCCCTTTTTTTATTTTTAATCTTACCCATTAAATTAATATATAAATAATTAAAAAACTTTTTATATATTAATTGTTTTTAATTAATATAATAAACTAACTTATTTGATTACGAAAATATTTTATCAATGTAAATGCGATTAACATTAAATATACAATACCCATTACACCTGACACCGTAGGATCTAATGTATCGTATGCTGAACCACAAACAAAAAATCCAAATAAAATAACTAATGGCTTCACATTACATGCCAATATATTTGCAACTTCTTTCCAATTCTGACTCATTGGTAAAAAACATATAGTTCCAACTAGACGTAACGACATAATAAAAGCAATACCAAAACAGAGAGCCCAAGCATAAAGTAAAAATCCACCCCATACGGTTACTTTCATATCAGCTGAAACACCTGCTCCAAATGCAGAAAACCCTCCTGTGATAAATGCAGAAATTGCCCCAACAATAATTGTAAATGGTGCTACCAAATAAAGTTGAAATACATGATTTCCCATAGGGGTATTTGGTTGAAAATTATCTAACCATCCTTTTAATAATGCTCTATTACTTTTAAAGCTACCAGCAACAGTTTTTGCAAACCAATTTACTAATCTTCCTGTTAGTCCTAGTGGTTTTAATTCTTCTGGGGTTGAACCCTTTGCTTTAATTAAATTATATGGAAAATTATTTTCAAGTCCAGCAAATGTTCCAGATGGTTCTTCTTTACAATTAACATCGGTATACGGACCACTTTTATTTATTTCAAATTGGGGTGCTGAGTAAAATTCATCATCTGTAGGTAATATTAAATCTAAATCACTTCCGCGCGTTGTTAAATAAATAAAACTAGAACCAAAGACACCAAATATCATAGTTAATAAAAAATAGATAAAAAGAGATTTGATAAAAGCGACCCAACTTGTTGAATCGTCCCAAGCCGGAGGTTCTTTGTCTTCTTTTTCGGAATCAACTTTTGATGCTTCATCTTGCGTTTCTTCATCATCAGCAGTTTCATCATCAATTTTATCTCTGGTATCATTATCACCAAACAAACCAGAACTCATTTATTATATATATAGATTTAATAAAAATAAATATTTTATACATATATTTTAGTAAAGTATTTTAGTAAAGTATTTTAGTAAAGTATTTTAGTAAAGTATTTTAGTAAAATACTTTACTTATATATTATAAATTATATTATATCAAAATAATATATAATGGTTTTACGTAAAACTAAAAAATATAACAATAAGAAACACAATATAACAAAAAAAATAAATAAAATTAAACAGAATAAGAAATGTGTAACTGATGATGAAATGGGAAAAATATGTTCTACCGGTCAATTCAGCACATATAAAGGAAATTTTTATAAAAATAAGGATAATTTGGAAAAATTCAAACAAATAAGAGAAAAGTTTTTAAAGGATCCAAAATTTAAAAATTTAAAAACACATAAGCAAAGATATACTGCGTTTTTAAAAGATAAGTTTGAACAGGGGAAAATACCTAAAGTCATTAATATGATTAAGAATGATTATTATACATATGTAAATGAAGAATGGTTTAAAAATACTGATATAGAACAAGTAAAAGATAAGGATAAAAATTTTTATGTTCAATATGATAATTTTCGTATTGTTCAAGAACAAGTTTATTATAAATTAATTGGATATGTGAAAAAATTTATAAAAGAAAATCCTAAAAATAAAAAAGCTATTGCTATTGATAATGTATACAAATCATTATTTAATAATACCACAAAAACAATGCATAAACACGTCGATGCGGTTTTAGTTGAATTAGATACATTTGTTAAAAATGAAGATATGTATGGATTATTAGGTATGATTAATTCAAATGAAATCATATCTTTATATTCCCCGATTCAATGGAATCTTTTACCCGATGAAAAAAATGTAAAACAATACATTAGTCATTTAGGGTTCGGACAACTTGGTATTTATGATTATTTGATATATATTAATGATTTACCTACTGATGATGGTAAAACAAAGAGATACAAAAATCTTGTTAAAAAAGAATACTTACATTACATTGGTGAAGTTTTTAAAGCTTGCGTAGGACCTCAACGAGCGTCAAAATACAATCCACAACATATTTGGGATGTTGAATATGATATATTAATGCAAATTGGTTGTAATGAACATATCAAAAGTGATCCTAATTATTATAATAAAATTAGTGCTCATGAATTAGAAACAAAATATGATTTTGATTGGACAACTTTTTGTAAAAAACTAGGGTATAAAACTATTCCCAAGCACATTATAGTTAGTAATTTAAATTCATTAAAATGTTTAGTTCGCTTATTCAAAGAAAACTGGAATTCAGAGAAATGGCAAACATATTTCTTATTTATTCAATTTAAACAAATGATTCGATTTGAAGATACATCTAGACATATTCATTATAACTTTTATAAAAAGTTTCTTGAGGGACAACCGAAACAAATGCCTTCTGAAATTTATCCTATTTTTGGTTTATCATTATTATTTAATACTTTCTTATCTGAACAATACATTGAAAATAATTACAATCCATTATATGTAAATTATGTAAAACATTTAGTAGATGATTTAAAAGAGTTATTTATTAAAAAAATTGGGATAAATACATGGTTATCACCTACTACCAAAAAGGCCGCTTTAGCAAAATTACATAAACTTACAATTATAGTAGGAAACCCAGAAAATTTACGAGAAGATCCTATTTTTGATTATAAAAGTGATGATCCATTGTATAATATAGGAACATTGATTCGCTGGAAACATCAAAAATCCGTTGAATTAGAGGGTAAAGATATTATTGAAGTTCCTGAATTTGATTGGAATACTTTTAAATTAGTTGGAACACAATGTTATATGGTAAATGCATATTACAGACCTAATAGTAATTCTATCTATGTTCCTTTAGCATATTTACAAAAACCATTTATTGATTTAGAACAACGTGGTTTAGAATATAATTTAGTGTATATTGGATATACTTTAGGACACGAATTGTCACATGCGTTAGATGACACTGGAAGCAAATTTGATGCTAATGGAAATTTAAATAATTGGTGGACTGATGAGGACAGAAAAGAATTCAAAAAGAAAGTCAAAGATGTTATTAATCAATATGAAACATTTGCTGCGCGTGATGGAATAAAATTTGATGCGGAAATGAGCGTGGGTGAAGATTTAGCAGATATTTCTGGAATGGCTTTAGTTGAATCTTATTTATTAGATAATCAAATTGCGAATGATGAATTAACTAAAATTAAAAAGATGAATTTAGCGAAATTGTATATGAATCTTGCAGTTCAAGGACAACAACAAATTTATAAAAATGCAGTAAAAGCTCAATTAAAAATGAATCCACATCCTTTAGAAAAATATAGAGTGAATTGTTCATTGGCACGTTTGGAATTATTCAAGAAAATGTATGGAATCAAGAAAGGGGACGGAATGTATTGGAATAATGATGTTATTTGGTAATTTATAAATACAATAAAAATACCTTGATTTATTAAATATTATAAATCTCAAACAACTTAAAAATAAATATTAATATTATTAATAACTTATTTTTTTATTTATTATTTAGCAATAATAAATAAAAATATCTATATAAGAATACATCATTTTATTTTTTTTTGTTTGATATATATATAAATGCCCGGACGACGAATTACCCGTAAACGATCATCTCGCGCAACTAAAGCCAGTAGACGCGCCGCCAGAGCCGCAAACAAAACTGCCAAGCGTGCTGCGTCTAAGGCTGCTTCGGCCGCCAAGGGTGCCGCCAAGGGTGCCGCTAAGGCCGCCGCCAAGGCTGCCTCGGCTTCCCGCTCGGCCTCTGCCGCCAAAGCCGCTTCGGCTGCCAAGGGTGCTGCTGCCGCCGCCTCCAAGGCCGCTGCCGCTGCTGCCTCTGCCTCCAAGGCCGCTGCCGCTGCCAAGGGTGCCGCCGCCGCCAAGGGTGCCGCCGCCGCCGCCGCTGCCAAGTAAATTATTAAACAATAATATTACTTACATTTTCAATCTTTAATAATAATAAAATAAAATTGTTTATTTTATTATTAAACACAATAATGGTGTAAAATGTAACACAGAAAAACATAATGTTTAACGAGCATACATCAATGCTGCATTTCCTGCTGTAAATGTCAATAAATTGTATCGCTCTTCAAATACAACCATATCATAATTGTAGTCGTAAACTCGCCAAGTTGGTTTATTTATACCAATAACATCACCTGTATTTTGATTACATATTGTAAATACTTGTGCCGACGGGTCTAATGGTGGTTGAAATGTGTTAAACTCAAATTGTATATCTTTAAATTTACTTAAATTAATTGCGCCACTAGGTTGAAAATCAAATGGATTTGTATTTAAATTAAAATTATAGCAGTACAATCCATCGGGTGAATTACCTGTAGACCTAGCATATTTTTCAACATAATTAAATACACCAGCATCAAAATCATTTTCACGATATTTACCATCTAATAACAAAGACCATGTTTGCATAATATCCTTTTGATTACTTACTGAATATCTACCAGTTACATAAATATTTGTAGGAGCGTATTCTTGTCCATTAAAACAACCAGTACCAATAGGATCAACTGAAGGTGTTACTTTACCACAACTATTTTCTAATACAGCAAACCCATTTTCTTGTGATGGATGTTTTAAGTCTGAAGGAAGATAATCATACGGCCAATTACTATAATTAGACCATTCATTTCGCATATAAGCATCACTTCTTTGAAAATACCACATCCAATTTGCTACCATACTCAAACTATCAAGTGATACTTTCTTTGTTCCAGTAACATTAGGAAATCTGTATTCATATACTTCCTTTATTAAATATTGTTGATGCTGAGATGCGAATATTTGCATTTCATCTTCTGATAAAAAAGCATAGGTGCTTATTAAATGAACATCCGCTGCCCAATTTGTCCTCTTATCCGCTAAGGTATAATCCAGTTCTACATTAGGAGGAGGTTGAATAAATTGGTAAAATTGAAAAAAGGTATCAGTTTGATTCGCTTGTTGATAATTCATATCAGAACTCATGACATCACGCACAACATATAACTCATTTATAGGTCTCATTTCAACTTCAATATTAAATTCATTATATTGTAAACTAATTAGAGGAAAAGCCATTTTTGCAGCCAATGTGAACCAAACATTTAAAGGAATATATATTTTTCTAGCACGTATAGAAGGCTCCGGACCTAAGTCAGAACCATCATAATATGCACTCGGATAAACATTCACACGTGTCCCAGAATTCGCAGGGTCATTTAATTCAGGAACATTACCAGTCATATTGTAATATAAATGTTTTTTTGTTTCACTAAAATCACGCTCTACCAAATTTTGTAAATATTGCCCCGAAAATTTTTGAATAATTTGCCCACCAATTGTGAATTTTACTTCTTTAATCATTTGAGAACCTAGATTCTTTATCCATTTAAATTCATATGGACGCCATTGATAACGCGATGAACAATCAGGAGGTAATATTGGACTCCATATATTAGGTAAACTAACAACTAAATAAGTATCCATAAGTAAATCGGCATAACGCGATATTTTAAATTTAAAATTAGATGACTCATTTAACCTAAGAGTTCGTAATCCATCAAAGTCTATTCGAAATTTTTGTAATCCAAAATTTGTATATTTAGCATATTTAAATTTGAACATTGTCTTGGAAGGATTACCATTTAAAATAACATTTTGATTTCCATATGAGACTAAATTTAACAAACCACCAGGCATACCTTTGTATATATTAATATTAGTTTTTTTTAACTATTAATTATTTAATAATTATAGTAAAAAAAAAATGACTCGTTAATATAAGTTATGAGTTCTCTTGTAAATGCGGTAGCAGATAATAAATTTGCAAATTGGACCAGAGATAAAACTACTGATTTAATAAATAAAACACGTGCTGGTATACCAAAAATTATGTTTAATGCCGGTTTTGGAAAAAGTGATGGAACTATGAAAACAATGCAAGATCTTACGAATGCCGATAGTATTACACAAATAATGACTCTTATTATTGTCTTATTGTTTTTCATCATATTTTTTTGGGTTTTTAATAAACTTAATTTAAATGCGAAAAATTGCAGAACTATAGAAGAAGTATATGATTCTTTCCCTATGATAAGTAGTATTGATACTGATAATCCAATTTTTCAACATAAGTTACGTGATTACTATATTAAAACTGCTTATAATTGTTGTGCTGGTGGAAATTTTAAAAATGATTTTGTGAATATATGTGCATTACGTAATTGTATTAAACAGGGAGCACGTTGTTTAGATTTTGAAATATATTCAGTTGATAACTTACCAGTTGTTGCTGTATCATCCACAAATGATTTCCATGTAAAAGAATCATACAATCATGTTGAATTAATTAAGGCATTAGAAGCTATATCTAAATATGCGTTCTCTGGAAGAAGTTGCCCCAATCCAGATGACCCTCTTATTCTTCATTTTAGAATCATGACAAATAGTAAAAAAGTACATGATGAAATGGCAAGACAATTATATGATACATTACAAAAACGTTTATTAGGGAAAAAATTTAGTTATGAAAATTCTGGATTAAATATCGGTAGTTATCCTATTAGAAAATTAACAGACAAGGTTATTATAATGGTGGATAAATCAAATCCTTTATTTACAACGACATTATTGAATGAATATGTAAATATAACCAGTAATTCTGCGTTTGTTCGTTTACTTAGATATAGAGAAGTGGCTTATAATCATGACAAGGAAGAATTGTTATATTATAATAAACAAAATATGACAATCTCTCTTCCAAATATATCTGGTAATAATAAAAATTATTCTTCAGCATTAGCAATGACTTATGGTTGTCAAATGATTGGTATGTCATTTCAAAATTTTGATAATAATTTAAAATATTATACAAAATATTTTGATGATGCTGGTTCTGCGTTTGTATTAAGACCAGAACGTTACAGATATATTCCTGTGTTTATACCTAAACCGAAATGCCAAGATCCTGAAGTTACATTTTCGAATAAAACACTTAGTGTCAATCCTGATTTACCAGTTCTTGATATATAATTTCATAAACATTTATAATATAATAATCTCTATTTATTATAAATGGTAAAAGATGTTAAAAACAAAAATTTAACATTTGAAGAAAAGGAATTACAAATATTAAGAAATGCGGTTGATAAAGCAGAAAATAAACTTAATAGACAAATTAAACAATCAAACAATATTGAAAGTATTATTAAAATATTAGAAGATTTTTTAAAACGAAAAAAAGTTATTTGTTATGGAGGAACTGCTATTAATAATATTTTACCAGTAAGTGACCAATTTTACGATAGAGATATTGAAATACCAGACTATGATTTTTATTCTTCTAATGCTATTTCACACGCAACTGAGTTAGCTGACATTTACTATAATAAAGGATATGTTGATGTTGAAGTTCGTTCTGGAATGCATTTTGGTACATATAAAGTATTTGTTAATTTTATTCCAATTGCTGATGTTACTCAAATGGAACCAAAAATTTTTAAGGTATTATTGAAAAACTCTATAAGAAAAGAAGGTATATATTATTCTCCTCCTAATTATTTAAGATTACATATGTATAATGAATTATCTCGACCTGATGGAGATGTTAGCCGTTGGGAAAAGGTGTATAAACGATTAATATTATTAAATAAACATTATCCTATTCCTGATAATCCAAAATGTTCTGAAATAAATTTTATGAGAGATTTTACAGGCTCTCACGAAGAAAATGATACCTTATATACTATTGTTAGAGATACTATGATAAACGAAGGTGTTGTATTTATTGGTGGATACGCTAGTAGTTTATACGGAAGATATATGCCAGAAGACCAAAAAAAACAATTACAACATGTCCCTGATTTTGATGTATTAGCTGAAAATCCAAAAGCAATTGCTTTTATTTTAAAAGATAAACTTCAAGATGCTGATTTTAAAAATATTAAAATTGTAAAAAAACCTAGTGTTGGTGATGATATTATATTAACCCATTATGAAGTATTAGTCAACAATGATACACTTTGTTTTATTTATGGACCATATGGTTGTTATAGTTACAATGAAATTAAATTAAACAAAAAAACAATCAAAGTTGCTACAATTGAAACTATGTTATTATTTTTATTGGCATTTATGTTTTCAGGTAGACCTTATTACGACCATGAACGTATTATGTGTATGGCGCAATATTTAATCAATGTTCAATCGAAAAATCGATTGGAACAAAAAGGTTTATTAAAACGTTTCAATATAAATTGTTATGGTAATGAAAAAACAATTATTGAAATACGTAGTGATAAAGCAGCCAAATATGAAGAATTGAAAAAAAACAAAAACACAAAAGAATATAATAAATATTTTTATAAATATATTCCTTCAAGGAAAAATAAACAGAATATTAAAAACGATACATACAAATTTAATAGGACAAAGAACAATAACAAATACAATAATAATAATAATGAGTTTAACAAGAATAATAAAAAAACTAGAAAAAAGGGAATTAAAAAAATTTGGAGTAAAATATGGTAATTTAAATTTATTACTAGACTAATATATAATGGAGTATTGCCAATATATATTAATTTTTTTATTTTTAACAATAATTGTAAACATTTATTACATATATTGTGTATTTTCAATTCAAAAACACAATAAAGAAGGGTTTGAATCATTGACGAATTGTTTGAAACAGGGTTATCCTCCTGAATTCTGTAAACGCGTTCCAGTTCAAGCCTGCCTACAAAATTGTCCTGTAGGAACATTTGAACCCAAAAAATTTAATACTTTCCCTCTATAACTCTATATATTTATATCATTATATTAATCTATTTAATAAATATATCCAAATTTTTTTACATAAAATTATCAATTGGTTGTAAATACAAGATTTACGGATACATTCCGGAATATTATTTTTTATAATAATAATATAATCAATCAATACAATAAAATATAAAACAACATAAATTCGTATATGTAATTGTGTTTTTATTAAACAACTTGTATACATACATAAAGTTGTATTTCCATTTACAAAAAAATCATTTGTATCACTTACGCCTTTTAATAATCGTGTATAAATATTTTTTTCCCTTTTTATATTTAATGCTTTGATTGGATTATGAAAATCAATAAATTGTATAAATAAATTTTTACATTTTTTATCATCTATTTTGAAAATATAAGGTGCTATTCCATCTATATAATATTTATCATACTTATGTAATTTATTTGTAATAAAAGGTATATGCGATGACCTCAATATACATGTAATCAAGTGTTCTCTATTTTCAAATTTAGATACTACAACTTGTTTATGACGCTTTGTATTATAATAATTAATATATAATCTATCATTTAATATTGTTATATCATCTGTCTCAAATAATTTATATATTACATTGTTTACAATTCTATTATATACATAAAAATTTTTATGAGTTTTATAATGTGAAAAAAGAATATTCATATTATCATATATTTCACTAGAACACCCAGTTATATACCATACAGCAATTAATGACCCAATACTACAACCTGAAATTTTATTAATATTAATATAGTTCAATTCTTCTAATCGATGTATATACAACGCAGCACCTATTCCTAGTAAACCATTAACTGCCCCACTATCAAATATTAAATTTATTTCTTTTGTTAAATAGTTTGGATTTACATTTACTATTAAAGCATTAATGTATTGGTTTAATAAATTAATATTATATAATGGTTTTTTTATTCTTTCCTTCTCCTTATTATTTTTACTATTTATATAATTATTACTTATATCCATAAACTCATATGTGATAATTATATAATATTATTTACGCTATTATTTTTATCTCTCTAAAAACAACATCCCCTTAATTATAAAATAATAAATACTTGAAAAAGCAGCACTTGTAAATATATATCCACTCAAACTGGGATTTCCATCCTTTTTAAAAAGAGAGGGTAAAAATTTACATAATTGTTTTTGGAAAATAGGTAATTGAAAAAGAAAATATAATATACCAATCAATATAGGTGTCTGAAACTCATCAAACATAGAATCAAACGCGTTTTTTTTTTCTTGCTTTAAAGCTTGAGAATTAATCATATCTTCATTTGTTTGATGCTGTTGTATATAATCTATTTGTTCATTCTCATTTTCAGGTATATAATTTGGTTTAATATTTGGATCTTGTGATATATGTTGTTGATTTTGTGGTATATCCCTCGATGGCAAAGAAGTCATTCCAGCAGCACTCGCTTGTTGTAATCCAGTTACAAATTGATTCATATTTTTTTGGTCCATTGTTGGATCAACATCGCGATTATGTTGTGCTTCTTGGGAAGAATTTGACATTACTACATTTTTTTCATATGTTTCCATCTGAATATTATTCTCAGATTGTGGTGACATCGGTAAGGAATCAATGCTTGTAGTTCCAATACTGCTCATTATTATATTAATTTCATTTATAATTAACATAATAGACGCATTTTAATATTCTTAAATAATATTATAATTAAAAAGATACTTTATCCTTATTACTAGGATTACACTTTACCATTTTTTCCTTAAATGTATAGCATTTGTCTCCATGAGCATATGTATTTTTAGATATTTCATCCATTGGAGGCGCTTTAAATACTATACAATTTCGGTCATTACATATTTTTCTAAATAAACTTGCAAGTCCTATACCTAATATAAAAGAAATTGCGTATCTTCCATTATCTGTATGAAGTAATCTCATCATACCTCTTTTACTTTTCATACTTTCTTATATAGTATCATTATAAAATTAATTATAATTATTCTTGGATTGGTATATCGTGAATTAAACTACGATCGGAAGGACACTTTACTTCGGTCGCATCAAATTTAAAACAATTATTTGCTTTATCAATATATTCTATCTTAGATGCGTTCTCAGGTGTAGGATACACATGGATTATTGTAGGAGTTGGTGAAGATAAATAAGCAAATAATAACCCTAAGGATAAACTAACAAAAAATACCTTAAAAGAAATATATTTAAAAAACATATACATATTACGTATATAATTATTATTTAGTATATAATTATTGACGTTCTTGTTCTAATTGTTCCACTAAATAAGGGTTTGCAATATAAATATATTCTTGGTTCTCTATATTTTTATCATTGTCAATTTCAATCGCATTATAACCATATTTCATTTCTCTTATTTTTTCTAAAAGAGGATTTATTTTTGTAATATGCTTTTCTATCATTGAAGTTATATACGCAGAAGATGTATCTAATAAATATTCTTGATACATATTTTTCATTTCATCTATTTCATTTGCTAACTCAATCATTGTATCATTTAACAATGGATCATTGTATTGTTCACTAAGAATATGTCCGTATCTTTTCGTATTTATCATCAATAATTCGCTTACATGTGCCAATTCTTCCTTTAATGAATTAAATTTATCAATTATTTCTTCCTTTGAATTATTTATACCAAATAGATAATCTAATTTGGTCATTATAATTCTCATTTTTAAATTTTCGCTTAACTTATTATATTTGGTTTCTAAATCACGCACATTATCATAATACTTTCGTTTAATATTTATATTTAATTCACATGGTGTTTTACTTCCACAAACAGCCTTTAACATACCATGTTTCTCTTCAAATATAGTTCCTCCCTTTTCATTACAATTAACACAATTTCCTATTATCTTTTTTAAATTATTTTTCTTATCTTTAAAGGTATATTTATCATTTTCCTTAATAATTGATTTACGTTTTTTCATTTGAGTATCATATTTTTCCTTAATTTCATAATAATGACGTAACGTATCATTGTATTTTTTATTATCCATTTATTTATATTACATCATTATTTAATTTTATGTATATTTCATTTTAGTATTTAGAAATAAATAATTTACCATTGAGGTAATGTTGTTATTAAACCATTTTCTATTCCTTGGGTTTTTCGCAAGTATGCTAATTGCTGTAATTTTGATACAATATATTCTTGTTTTTTTCTATTTTTTAATTCAATCTCAGCAGGTGTTAATTTACCCTTATAGTGATATAACAGAAACCCACCAATAACTACAACAAATATACATGTCATATAAAAATTGAAAAAAACACTTATATGATTATCTTTAAACTTTCTACATTCTTTAAGTGTGCTACTTAAAAAATACCGGACACCTGGTTCTATCAATCTAGGTGGTGATAATACTGGTGTATTCATTAATTAATATGGGTATTTTATTTATTTAATTAATTAAATATTCTTTTTCACATATACATTTATTCCCTCAAATAAATTATATATAATATTTATACATATATGCCTCAACTACTTGAAACAGAAGAGAAAAAAAAAACTACTACACCTGAACCTAATCCTTTGGCTGCTATGATATTTTTCTTTATTGTAACATCTGTCTATTGTATTATCAGTTTGGTTTTAGGCGGTGATACTATGCAAAAACTTATTATGAAAGTATGTTATATTCTATTTGTTGTTATTGGACAATACTTTATTAATTTAAATTTATCAGAAAGCATGTGTGGTATTCGTCAGTGGAAAACAACACTTTATATTACTATTCTCCCTTGGACTATTATTTTTGGTGTTTTACATTTATTTTTAACTATATTTCCTGGGTGGCTTTCACCATTTTCTAATACATTTGGTTACCTTATAGCAAAATTAATGGGATTACCTGAATTGATCAAAAAAATATTAGTTCCTGTTGGTGATTCTGATGCGTCCCAAGCCTTAATTAGTGTTTCCACTGATAGTTCATTATTAATTAATCAATTTTCGCCTGAATCATTAACAGAAAAAATAGATGAAGCTACTGGGAAAAAAAT
>Ga0315315_10002647_pt1 | contig 16381 bp, 11 predicted proteins | sample M140m3416metaG_FD_203699 | JGI IMG/M metagenome (GOLD analysis project Ga0315315, IMG submission 203699) | Ammonia-oxidizing marine archaeal communities from Monterey Bay, California, United States - M1 40m 3416 | ecosystem: Environmental > Aquatic > Marine > Intertidal zone | place: USA... | reverse complement strand
CGTCACATTCAAGGGACAATATGGCATCCTGAAGTTCAACATTGAGAGCGATTTAGAACTTGGGAATCACGATGCGTTTCCCTTTTTCTCCAGCTTCGGCATAGCGAGGGTCGTGGAAATGTGAGTTGAATTGGTAACTGTATCGCCGGCTTCGGTCCCAGCGAGCACGAGCGGCCCAGGGCGTACCGGCGTGTTCTGAGTTCACAAACTCAAATGCATTGTCTGACTTCTGAACCTCGCTCTTGATGCGTGCAATGTATTCCTCTCGCGACTCTTTGAGATTGAACGCAGTCTTGATTCGCTTGAATTGTTGTTCTGTTGGGTCGAGTTGTTTGTCCGTTCCGTGGATATGCCATCGATTGTGTTTCGGATCGCTCGGTTTTCGTCCGCTGGCAGCGTGTGAATCAAGGACGAGCAGATACTGAAACAGCCGAATCCGATAAGCCAGGCATTGAGCATGAATCAGGTCGTAACCTGCCCGCCATCGTTGTGAGTCTTCTGTGGCTCGGAATGGTCCGATTTGATCGATCAGGCCAATGGCTTTGTTGAGCTGATTCATTGCGTAACTGGCACGCTCGAATACTCGAGCCCCCTGCTGAGCGAACTGCTCAGGTTCGATTGAAAAAGAATAGCCATGCATATTCAGCTTCGAATCGCTGTGTGGATTCAAGTTCTTGATGATTTCCCAGATTCCCGTTCGGAATGTGCTGCGTGCTCGCTGCTCTTCATAGTCTCGACGTGCCAGCAGCAGAGGTTCGTATTCCTTCATGGCGTATGACTGAAACTTTTTCGCTTCCAGTTGACGTGGCTTGCCGACAAGATTTTCTTCTTCGCCCGGCAGGAGGAAAAAGATCCCGCCTGTTTCCTTGCACGTTCGCACCTGTGAATACGGGCCAAAACCACTGGGGTGACTGTCGTTCCGAGCGTGGAGGCCGTCCCATTGAAGACACTCAGGAAAGGCAGTTTCGGGACCTCGGTTAATGCGCACCCAGTGATTTAGCTGGTAAACCGGATCCTGCCAGCGGATGCGGGCGTATGGGTATCCAAACGTGGCCTCTCGCCCCATGCAGTACACGGGAGTCTTTGCTTTTTCGCAGGCGGCGATGGCTTGTTCGATTTGACCATAGTCGCTGAGGTTGGTGTCTCCAGCATCGGAAGGCGATTCATCGCTGACCAGTATCAGGACAAGGCGACGCTTCTGACTCCTGGCCTTTGGGACATATTCCCGCAATGTTTCCTGAATGGCCATGAACATGTTCTCGTCGCCGCTTTCGTCGACGGGAATCCTGTCAATGGCCTGTCGAATTTCATTGACGTCTGTGGTCGGTGACTTTGTCAGCGGCCGCACGCCTTTACCGAAACTGCAGATTGCTGTGAGTAGAACCTTGTTACGGTCCTTCATCGTTTTATCTTTTCGGGACTGGATACCCAGCTCCTCGTAAATCTTATGGAACTCTGTCGCGATTTCCTGCTGGTCATCTTTCATACTGTTTGATTCGTCGAACAGCCAGACCGCCATCACTTTCTCAGTGCGCATCAAGCGGATCAGTTCCTGAGTCATTCTTGAAAGTGCCGCTCCGTAACCGTCAACGACGGCGCCGACTTCACCACTCACCTCACCGACTCCCAGATCCTGGCCGATCAGATTCTCTCCGGGCAGATCGATCGTGCTGGGGTTTACGTTGAAATCGACTTCCTGAAGCGATTCAGAAGTCTCCACCTTCTGCTGGGCTACCGCCGGAGCACCCGATCCGCCGAGCGTCGCCGAGACCATGCCACCAGCAGTGAAGTTCTGAGTTTCAGCGATCTCAGTATTGTCATCGAGTTCTTTGGTGAACTCTTCCTGCTGGCGTTCGTCTTCGAAGACCGTTTCGAGAACGATTTCCGGAAGCCCTTCTTCCAACGACAAATGAATCGTCGTCAATCCACCAAGAATCAGAACATGAAACAACACTGATGTGCCAACTGCTGAATAATTCGACGTTCTACTCATGACGTTCTCGGTAAGGTGGCCAGGCACTTTTGACAAACGCATCAAATACGCATTCAGGCATAATGGTAGCGAATTCCAGAATTAATCTGCCGAAAAAACCAGGTTCCTGCGCCGTCCGGTTTGTAACTGTGTCGGTTGTTGCTGTGCCATACTTCCGACAATCTGACTCTAGCATATCTCAGTGGGCGTCGAGCCGGAACCGGACCACCAGCTGACGCTAATTGAGAGGGTCACTCGGCGTAACTCAGAGTTTTCAAGCGTAGACTTTATGCATGGCCCTACAATCACATCTCTGCCAGATGGAATGATATTCCTCAAAGCGAGATCGTACTGGACCATTCCTTACTTCGTTCGTTCAGTACTGACAAGATAATTCGGACTCGTAAAAGCCTGTCTGACAGCGAATCGCGGTTCGACAGCATGCTACCGAGTAGTTTCTTCGATCCTTGGAATAAACTATGGTGACATGAATCAATCGCTGTCGGTGTGCTGCTTTTCCGTGGCTCTCGTTGTCGATATGCCGCTTCGTTCAGGACGCATGTCGGCGGACACTGCTGTCACTGGGACCGCCCGATGTGTTACCGATCGGCGAGACACTGAATTCCTGACCCCCGACCGCTTTATTCCACAGGCCGCGACCTGGGATGACGCGATCATCGATCGCCGAGGCGAAAAGCTGCCTGGTCCAAAACGGAAATGGAATCCGGACGCTGCCGCGGGTATTTGGCTGGACGGAGAGCAGTCTGCGTCTTGCCGCACCAATGGCTTACGTCGACTCACTCAGTGGGCGAGTCGGTACCCTGCCTGCAGGACTCTCAAACGAGTTCGTGGAGCGGTGGAGCGTCCTGTTCGAGCAGGTACTGAGGCCGGCCGTTGTGATCGTCGATCGTCGTGAGTTTCGGATCGATTCCCAGATTGTGATACAGCGTCGAGTAAACTTCAGAATACGTCACCGGTCGTGAAACAGCCTCTCCGCCAAGGCGGTCGGTTGAGCCGATGACCTGTCCGGTTTTCATTCCGCCGCCGGCCATCAACGCGCAGTTGACTCGTGGCCAGTGATCGCGACCGACTCGTGCGCTGATCGTCGGAGTCCTGCCGAACTCACCCCACACAATCACGGTGCAGTCTTTGTCGAGGCCTCGCTCGTGAAGATCGGAAACGAGATTGCTGACGCAGTTGTCAAAGATCGGGAAGTCTTCGGCTTCTCGAAGGAAGATCGAGTTATTCGCTCGCCCCTCGGCATTCCGCCCGCCGTGCCAGTCCCACTTTGAATAGTTCAACGTCACGACTCGGGCACCCGCTTCGATCAGACGTCGAGCAACCAGCAGACTTTGAGGCACTCGCGGAGCACCGTTTGAATCGATGCGTTTGACGGGATCTCCAGTTCCGTAGCGGGCGACGATTTCCGGATCTTCTTTCGAAAGGTCCAACGCGTCGGCCAGCTTCGAAGACGTCAACAGCCCCATCGCCTGGCCAGTGAACGTGTCGATGCCCTTCATCATGCCACTGGCATCAACGTCGCGGCGAAACTTGTCGACGCTTTTCAGTAACGACTGTCGATCACCGAGTCGTTCGACCGTCACGCCGTTCAGGATCATGTCATCTTTCGTCGGTCCCATCGGACGGAACGGCGAGTACGACGCTCCCAGGAATCCTGAACCGGGTTCATTGTACGGGCCATGAGTGCATTCGTAGCAGAGGCTGACAAACGGCGGTGCCGCCGCTCCGGTCGCTCCCTGAACTTTGGCAACCGCGGATCCGAACTGAGGCCAGCCACCGCTCGGCTTTGGCTTTGCCGGATTGTGCCCGTTGAAAACCTGAATGGCGTCGTGGCCGGACTGCGAGCCAACAATCGAGCGGATCGTGACCAACTTGTCCGCCATCCCGGCCAGCTTTGGAAACGCTTCGCAAATTTCCATGCCCGGCACATTGGTAGCGATCGGCTGCCAGGGACCTGCAACTTCTTTCGGAGCGTTCGGCTTCAGGTCGAACATATCCTGGTGCGGAGGCCCTCCGACCAGGTAGATCATAATTACGGACTTATTCGAGCTACCGTTTCCGGAAGCAGCCTCGGCCCGAAGTAGACCGGGCAGTGTCAGCCCGGCGCCACCCAAGGCTCCGATCTGCAGAAAATTGCGGCGGGAAAGTCCATCGCAAAACGATTTACCGCGTTCAGGTTGGCCGGCGAGTGTCAGCATTTCGAAACCCTCTTACTCAAAAAACGGCGGCACCTGGTGTCGCCGAGGTGATTCTGCGAAGCTCAAATCTTAGCACAGTTTATTGATCGGTTGCAGGTCGACCCTGCATTGAGCGTCGCACGAGAGACTTCCATGAAGATTCGTGAATCGATTTTATCAGCTGCAATGTTGGCGCTGACGTTGTCGTGGGGCCAGTCGGTCCTGGCTGATGATAATTCGCCGCTTGGCCAGAGGCCTCAACCGTGGCAGCGTCGCGACGAGCCGATTCTCTCAGCACGAACTACGAAGCAAAGCTGGTGCAGGGTTGTCTGCTACTCGCCACACGTGATTCATCACAACGGCAAATTCCGGATGTGGTACCTTGGCACTTCCGAAGCGTCGCGGACCAATAACATGGTCATGGGTTATGCTGAGTCAGATGATGGTATTCAGTGGCAAGAGCATCCAGGCAATCCTGTGCTGACGGGTGACGATATTCCCTGGGGAGTTCCTGTTCAGACTCCGTTTGTAAAACACGATGCGGTGACGGGCCAGTTTCGGATGTGGTTCGTGTCGGGCGACGGCGTATCGCGAGATGCGAAAAACAAGATCATCGGGAACGACCAGCGACTCGGACACGCCACCAGCACGGACGGCATTCACTGGGTGGTTGATCCGCAGCCTTTGTACCCCTGCGGACGATCGCCCAGCGTGACGCAGATTGCGGCCAACGATTACCGCATGTGGATGGGCTCGCGACCGGACCACAACCTGATCAACGGTGACCTCTACGCTAATATTTACGAGTTCCGTTCAACCGACGGTTTGAAGTGGATCCGAGGGGCGAAGCCTGTCCTGCAACCGCGAAGCGGCGCGAGGAGCGTCGTCTATCCATTCGTCATTCGCGAAGGTAATGCCTGGTACATGTGGCATGGCTGCCATATTGACGGTGGCACGTTCGAGCTCTTCTGTGCACAGTCAAAAGACGGAACGAACTGGCATGTCGACCATACCCAACCAGCTTTTCCGGTCGCGGAAGGCAACCAGCGATTCGATAGTCGCTACGCGTCGACACCGTGCATTGTCCGCGTCGACAACAGGCTGCTGATGTATTACTCAGCCCGCGACTGGCAGCGGGAATATATCGACGCCGAAGGCCGCACTCGTCGCGATGGCGCTTCCGTCTATGCTGGAATCGGCGTCGCTGAGCTAAAGCTGACGAAGTAACGACCTTCGACTTTGACGACATTCATCAAGGAACCAGTCAAATGAACACACATACCGTTTTTACAGTCTTGCTATCAGTCGTTCTGGCAATTACTGCCCGTCTCGACGCTGGTCAACTTCGGGGTGGAGCGACGGCTGTTGACATTACACCGCTGCGATTTCCGGTCTCGATGACAGGTGGTTTTCAGGATCGTCTTGCCATGCAGGCTCATGACCGGCTGCATGCCCGTTGCGTAGTGATTGGCGATGGAGAAACGCGAATCGCGATTGTGGTATGTGACAGTTGTCTGATCACGCGAGACATCTACGACAGGAGTAAGGCCTCCGCTGCCAGGGCAACCGGCATCCCGGTGAATCGAATTGTGACAGCCGCGACGCACACACACTCGGCACCGACGGCCGTGCCACTTGCTCAGTGCAACCCCGATCCTGAATACGTCGAGCATCTCACACGACAGATTACTCAGGCGATCATCGAAGCAAATGCCAAAATGCAACCGGTCGAAGTCGGCTGGGGAACCGCACAGGTTCCTGAAGAAGTCAGTAATCGTCGGTGGTTTGTAAAGCCGCAGGCTCTTCAGCCGAACCCGTTCCAGGAACCCGGCGACCAGGTACGAACCAACCCGTCGCGTGGAACCGGACTGTTGATCAAAGCGGCAGGGCCAGTCGACCCCACCGTAACGTTTCTGTCGGTACGAAGTGCGCAGGGACAGCCAGTGTCACTGCTCGCGAATTATGGTCTGCATTATGTAGGTGGCATTCCACCCAGCCAGCTTTCTGCTGATTACTTCGGCGAATTCGCTCGTCAGATCGCGAGTCGATTCAAAGCTGATGCTGCAAGCGGCTTTGTGGGCATCATGTCCAACGGAGCCAGCGGCGATGTCAACAACTACCGATTTCCTGATGCTCGACCGCGCAGTCATCCGTTTGAACGAGTGAAAGCCGTCGCCTCGCTTGTGGCTGATCGAGTCGGCGCAACTAACGCAATGATCGACTTCCAGAGCGAAACAACGATCCTGATGAATGAACGAGAGCTTGAAGTTGGCATCCGCCAACCCGATGTGAGACAACTCGAGAAGGCAAAAGCTCTGCTCGCCTAGGCTGCGAATCCGGAGCGACTGACGATGAACGAGGTCTACGCTCAGGAATCCGTACGGTTGTCTCAGGCCGCGCCGACTGTCCGAATCAAGCTGCAGACAATTTCGATGGGCGAGTTAGCGATCGTCACCGTTCCTTGCGAAGTTTTCGCAAAAATCGGCATCGATATTAAACGCCGCAGCCCGTTCAAAACGACTTTCCTGATTGGACTGGCCAACGGCTACAACGGCTACCTTCCCTCGCCAGAACAACACAAACTCGGAGGCTACGAAACGTGGCGATCAAGTTGGAGTTATCTCGAAACCGACGCGTCTACAAAGATCACCGACTCAATCCTCAACCAGTTGCAGCAACTTCGTAGAGGTCAGCAGTAAACATCAATCCTGAAGCTCAGCCATGCAGACTCGTTCCCCTCGATCAGTTCGCCAAATTCTTCGCGCAGACGCACGAACAATCGGCAGCGGGAAATTCGGACAGCTTGTCTGATATCATCTTAAATTCTCCCGCTGAAAATGAAGATACAGTGCCGTCATCATCCACACGTGTAACGCAAGGCTGTTTCAGCAAAGCCACTTAACACTCACTGCGGCCCGAAACTGTTCCCAGAACGTGTCGACCGTCGTAGGCTGCGTCTTGACGCACCACCATTAAGGCCCACCCATGAATCGACTCTTCATCGCACCAGCAATTTTGATGGCTTCGCTGGTCTCAGCCCAGGATCGGCCAACGAAATTGAATTCGGCCACATCTAAGGCGCCAGCAAATTCCGCCTGGCAGACGATCAAGCCCTACTTCACTCCGCCGCCAGAGTGGCAAGGCAAGACCGGGCCGTACTCATCCCCGCTCAAGTTTTCAGATGGAACGACCGCCAAAACATCCGCAGACTGGAAACGCCGGCGAGCGGAGATTCTTTCCGAGTGGGAAGGCCTGCTCGGCAAATGGCCGCCACTGATTACTGAACCGAAGGTCGAAATCCTCGAATCGAAAAGGCGCGAAAATTTCACGCAACTCCGAGTTCGTTTTCTGTGGACACCCCACGAAAAAACAACGGGCTACCTGCTGATGCCGGACGGTGATGGCCCTCACCCAGCCGTTGTGACCGTATTTTACGATCCTGAAACGGCCATCGGAATCGGCAATCCGAATCGTGACTTTGCGCTGCAGTTGGTTCGGCGAGGTTTCGTGGCACTTTCAATCGGAACGACCGAAGCCAGCGCCGCGCGAACTTATGCGCTCTACTACCCAGGTATCGAAGACGCGAAAGTTGCACCGCTTTCAATGCTCGGTTGTGCGGCGGCGAACGCATGGCATGTACTGGCCAGTCGTCCGGAAGTCGATGCCACGCGGATCGGCATCGTCGGTCACTCTTTTGGCGGCAAGTGGGCGATGTTTGCTTCGTGCCTGTTCGACAAGTTCGCCTGTGCGGCGTGGTCAGATCCGGGCATCGTGTTTGATGAAGCGCGAGGCAGCGTCAACTACTGGGAACCCTGGTACCTCGGCTACCATCCGAAGCCATGGCGGAAACGAGGCCTGATCACCGAAGAAAACCCAGCCCGCGGCCTGTATCCAGAACTGACCGCTGACGGACGAGACCTGCACGAGTTGCACGCCTTAATGGCTCCTCGCCCATTCCTCGTTTCCGGAGGCTCCGAAGACGGTCCGCATCGCTGGGAACCGCTGAACCATTCGATCGAAATCAACCGAATCCTCGGCCACAAAAACCGAGTCGCCATGACCAACCGCCCCGACCACTCACCCACCGACGATTCGAACGAAGTCATCTATTCCTTCTTCGAACACTTTCTAAAACGGTCCCAACGGTGAATATTCTGACAACGACGCAAGGTGCGAAATCATGACCAGAATGGTTACCGTCGGAGCAGCACAAAGTGGCCCCATCGCACGATCAGAGTCTCGGTCAGACGCTGTAAACAGGTTACTGGTCCAACTGCGGAAAGCGCATCGGCACGGCTGTGATCTGGTTGTGTTTACCGAGTGTGCGCTGACGCCGTTCTTTCCGCACTGGTGGATTGAAGACGAAGCCAGGCTGAATTCGTGGTTCGAGACAGAAATGCCCGGACCGAGCACGCAGCTCTTGTTTGATGAGGCTCGCCGTTTGGGAATTGGATTTTGTCTGGGATTCGCAGAGCTGACCGTCGAAAACGGAGTCAAGCGACGATTCAATTCAAGCATGCTAGTCGAACGCAACGGTCACATTGTCGGAAAGTTTCGAAAGATTCATCTGCCAGGCCATAAGGAGCATCGTCCGCACAATCCGTTTCAGAATTTGGAGAAACGCTACTTCGAAGTCGGCGATCTCGGATTCCCCGCCTGGAAGGCCTTTGGTGGCGGAGTCGGAATGTGCATCTGTAACGATCGCCGATGGCCTGAAACCTGGCGTTCGCTCGCGTTGGCGGGAGCCGAACTGATCGTTCTGGGCTACAACACGCCGGACAACATTCCAGAGTACCCGGAATTGAACCATCAGGTTGCGTTTCACCACGAGCTTTGTCTTCAGTCCGGAGCGTACCAGAACAGTTGCTGGATCGTGGCCGTCGCGAAAGCTGGAATAGAAGAAGGAGTCAGCCAGATTGGTCTCACATCGATCGTTTCGCCAACCGGGCAGATCGTCGCTCAGACATCCTCGTTGCAAGACGAGCTGATCGTTTACTCCTGCGACCTCGATCTATGCGCTCACTACCGGAATGAGATGTTCAGCTTCTCAGCGAATCGACGCGTAGAGCATTACTCGCGAATCACGGAACAGAAGGACGTTGTGCCACCGTTGTAAATTTACTCGTGGTCATCGGCATTTCGACACAACTGGTCCATCCAGTTCTGAACCTGTATGGCGTCGGCGAAAGTAGCCCCGACGGGGACGGATTGGATGCCGCGGACGACTCGGCAAAAGCAACGTTGTTCTTCGGCCATCATGCCGCTGACTCCGTTGGAGTCGGCTCGAATTTCCAGCGCCATCGGCCACTCGGCTGTATCGCTCCACAGTTCGATTGGGCGAGGGTTCGGATTAATTCTTGCTGCCCAGCCGTCGCCGAAAACTTCCATTCGGTCAAAGCCCCGAGGCGGCATACCGGCGGGTGTCAGATACGAAGCCGCAAACGTCGCCACCGGACCGTCATCCCACGACAAACGTGCAGATGCCAGGTCGATCGCGTCGGACTTTGTTCGGTGGTAGTCGCAACTGAATTGTGAAGGTTCGGCTCGATTGACCAGGACCTGTGTGGCGTACAGGTCGTGAACCATCGCGGCATGCAGCGGGTTCTCGCCCGCGAAGTCTTTCACGATGCTGGCCGGGCGATGCCGAACGCAGTCGATGTAGGAAATCGCTTCTCGCTGTGCAGCTTCGTCGCGAAGCTGCTGAAACTCGCTGTTGAACAGGACGATGTGCCCGATCATCAGATTTGAAGAATCTACCTCGACCAGCGACTGCAGGCTGCGCGCTTCAGCCAGGTCTTCTGAAATCGGCTTTTCCAGAAGAACTTTCTTGCCAGCTTCGAGTAGTTTCCGAGTCACCTCAACATGAGCCGCGGTTGTGCAGGCAACGATCCACGCTTCGGCATCGCATTCTGAGATTGCTCGATCAAGATCAGTCCAGCCCGAAATGCCTGGACGAACAGCATCGAACTCGCGCAGGCTTTCTTCGCGGCGAGCCACCACGCCAGCTAGTTCTGCCTCTGCCAGTCCGGCAAGCGTCAGTGAATGTAGCTTCCCGAAGCGTCCAAGGCCGACCACGCCAACTCGAACTGGCGCAAAGTTCATTCCCGTCATGGTGTCCGCTCCTGCCGCATTTCCACGTGTTGTTCGACAACTCTGAGATTCTTTGTCGGTCTCAGATTCTCCCCGCTGGCGTTATCGTAAAGGGCGAGACGTTCATTTCGAAATCTTCACAGACAAGAAAACGACTATGAAACTTCCAACTATTTCGTGCCTGCTGATTTTCACGGCGACTGTAACGGTTGCGTTTTCACAAACAGCCAGTCGCGAGAAAGTCGCTGGGGACCGTTCCCGCATCGAAGATCGGACGTTCCGCGCCAGGAACGACGGCACGGAGCAGAAATTTGTACTCGTCTACCCCCCAGGCTTTGATTCTGACAAACCAGTTTCTCTGTTAATCGCTCTGCACGGCCACGGCTCCGACCGTTGGCAGTTCGTGAAGCAAACGCGGGGCGAATGCAGCGGGACTCGCGAAGCAGCAACTCGACATGGAATGTTAATGGTCTCACCAGACTACCGTGCGAAAACGTCATGGATGGGGCCGAAGGCTGAAGAGGACCTTGTGCAGATTATAGTGTCACTCAAAAAGCAATTTTGCGTCGAACACGTGATTGTTTCCGGAGGCTCAATGGGAGGTACGGGAGCATTGACTTTCACAGTTCGAAACCCGGCCCTGATCGACGGAGTCATCGCACTGAACGGAACGGCTAACCTCGTAAATTACGAACGCTTTTCTGCCGCGATCGCCGCATCGTTCGGAGGATCCCGTGCCGAGGTTCCCGATAAGTACCGCGACCGCAGCGCGGAATTCTTTTCGGAACGGTTTACGATGCCGATCGCCGCGACAACGGGCGGAGCAGACAAAATCGTTCCGCCAGACAGCGTTCTGCGATTGCTCAAGAAAATTAAGAGAAACAACGACCACGTGTTGAGCATTCATCGCCCCGACGGCGGACACAGCACGAATCACGAAGATACCGTGCGAGCCTTCGATTTCGTCATCGCAAAGCTGAAAACCCCTAAGAAGAAACTCTCTGAAAAGAAAACCGCTGAAGAACAGCCTTAATGAATCGTTAGTGTTACTTACCTGGTTGCGACTTTCATGACTCACACACAGACTGCCAATTCGGACTGGACCTTCCTGCACGCTTGCGACAGCCACCTGGGAACGCCGAGGTCATACCGGTTTCGCCCAGCCATCAATAAACGCTGGTCCGCGATTAAAGAACAGATGGCCTCGCTGAACCCTGAATTCCTGCTGCACGGTGGCGACCTGACTCGCGACGGGGATACTCACGAGATCGAGTACCAGCTTGCGCGAGAAGATCTTGACACCTTGCCGTTTCCAACCTTTGCCATTCCAGGCAATATGGATGTCGGCAACAAACACACGTCCGTCTCTGGGACGACCCGCAACTGGAACGACGTCGAACTCAACATGACGTCCGAGCGGCTGGGCCTGTTCGCGTCATGGTTTGGGCCGATCCACTGGACGTTCCTTTACCGCAATGTTCGGTTTACCGGATTCTTTGCGAGCGTCGCCGGGTCAGGACTTAAGCAGGAGTGCCGTCTGTGGCAAATGCTTGAGAACATCCCGAATCTCCCACCTGCGAAACATCACGTTGCAGTCATGCATTACTGGCCATTCATGGAGCAACCGGACGAACCGGAGTGGGACATCACCAACCCGGACGAATACGACAACTGGTATTTTTCACTCGACCGCGAGCCACGATTGCGACTGATGGAACTCCTGAAAGCGGCGAGTGTCGAAGTCCTTTTCTGTGGACACGTTCACACCGGTCGGCCACAGCAGGAAATTGACGGCCTGAAGCTTTATCGATCCCGCTCGGCAGGTAATTCGCAACAGCTCGCCGAACGCTGGCACGATGCGGACACTCGATACGGATTTCACAAATGCGACGTGACTGAATCTGGCATCGAAATCACGTTCGTACCTGGCAACGATCAATGTGACGAGTTCGGTACATTCGGCCCGTGGGGACACCCAGCCGTCGAAGAACGCGACTATTCGGTCGCTGAAGAACAACCACCGCTAACGCCGTCGTAGACTGAGCAGACTGAAAATCTAACGTCGGCACTACCGGGCGGTGACATTCTTTCTCGCCCTGGCAATAACCTCGCCGATTCGGACTGGGATGCCGCCTCGTCGGTGACTTTCGTGGGCGGCTTCCATGAAGCCGAAGAGTTCAATCGTTTCCGAAGCTTCGACCGGAGGCTTGCCGGTTTTGAAGAACTTTGCAATCTCCGTCGCGACGTTTTCGTAGCCCTTGTAGCGAGACTTCGGGACAACGCCTTTGATCGGTGCCGGGTAACCGTAGATGCCGGCCGGAGCCACGCCTTTGTCTCCAAAAACGGTCGCGCTGTACTTTGCCTTACCGCGTCGGATCCCTCGGTATGAACCGATACGGCCGTCGCGCCAGACTCCCGTTACCAGTTCTGCATCGTCGGTGCGGATCCGCGAAACGGAAACGGCGCCCGGCCCCATGATCGTGTACATGGTTTCGAAACTGTGAATGGCATGCCAGAAGAAGTCGGGATGATGATCAACCGTCGGGCAGCCACCGAAGACGTTGCAACCGATGACCTCGCCGACTTCCGGGTGGTTCCGCATGTCTAGAAAGCCGGGGCTGTAGCGATGCTGCGAGCAAGAAAACACAGGGGTATCGTGCTTCTTCGCCGCGTCAAAGATTGCGATGACATCTTCCAGCGAAGCCGCCATCGGACGACCAATGTAGGTCGGCTTGCGAGCTTTAAGTGCCTGCTCTGCAACGTTCAAATGAGATCGACCGTCGATCGTCATGATGATCACGGCATCGCACTTCTGCAGAACGGCGCTGATCGAGTCTTCGATCGAAATGCCCTTCTCAATCAACCGAGGCTCCCAGCGTTTGATGTCAACCTGTGTTTCCTCAATATCCGGGCTCCCACCTCGCCACGCGGCGACGACTTTCAGTCCTCCGGCATCAAGGTTGTCTTCGGGCGGCTTGTGCCATACCTGAGTAAACGCCAGCGACTGATAATTGTCGAAGCCAAGAATTCCCACACGCACCGGTTCGGCGGCCCGGACAGACGACGCAGCAATCAGAATCAACATTAACACGAGACGAACAGACAACTTCATGCTTCGAACCTTGAATCGAATGTGCCAGTTTTGGAAATCACCATTTCGGATACCCTGGCTGGTAAAGCACTTAGTTGTCCATCGAATGCCTGACTTGATTTCGCCCAGACATCTTTCAAGAGACACATTTCAGATAGTGTGTCCCGTGTGAACGCTGAATTCCCTGACTATATGCCCGATCGGCCTCCCGCTCATGTGCAAACGGCCATTCTATGCTTCTGGTGATCGCGTGCTGTCTCGTGTCATTGCTGACCGGCAGCACGGCGCAAACCAGGGTGTCACAGACGGCGACATTTGCAACCGTTACTGCGGAAGCGATCGACAACGACGACCGTCAGATATTTTGAACTTTGTCGAGACGACACCTTGCTGAATACCATCAGGTGGCGACCACATGGATGTCTATGCGGGCCGCTGGAACTGTCGGATGCGAAGCATCTGTCCGGCGTTTGACAGTGTCCAGTGCCGGTAAACCATAGAATGTACTGTTGCCCTCGACAGTCCCAAACACCGACGCGTAATCACTCAACCACTTCTTTCGATCCTTCGTCAAGAACCAGGAACCCGCCCATTCCGGGCATGCCCGGATCGGACAACCGAGGTGGTATTTTCCGTCCATGCTGGTCTCATAAACGAAAGCATTCGCTTGACTCCCAGATGGCCCATCTGGATCGATCTGCACACTGAATGCAATTTTGGCAGCGTCGCGTTCCGGGACTTTTGTGTTTGTCTATTCAGTGTGTGGGGGTAAAGAGTTATTGGAAGTCTCTGGAGTGATACCGCCCACCCGCAATCAACGTTGATAGATCCTGCAGGTGGTCGACGGTGACATGGATGACTCCTGACTCTTTTTGCAGGATGCCTCGAACACTTAGTGCGTCGGCAGTTCTGGCAACCGTACGAAAGCGATTCCAGACGTTCGGGTGAACCACCAGGTTGCTGATACCCGTTTCGTCTTCGAGTGTCAAAAATGTGATGCCGTTTGCTGTACCAGGGTGCTGTCGGTTCAGCACGATGCCCGCTACACGAACTCGACGGTCAGGCTCGTGATTTTTCAATGAGCCAGCCGTCACAATTCCCTGTTGCTCAAAATGAGGCCGGAAGAATTGTAAAGGGTGCCCCTTCAGCGACATTCCAGTTGCGCTATAGTCAGCAATAATCTGAGAAAACTCCGACATACGAGGCAGGGTTGCTGGAGTGTCTGTCTCATTCAGGTTTTCAAACAGCGGTTGACGGCTTTGATCGGGCAGTGATTCCCAAAGTGCCGGACGGCGTGACAGATTTATCGATCGAAAAGCGTCCGCACGTGAAAGACGTGACAGATTCGCAGCACCTAAGCGGACTCGTTGCTTAAAATCGTCAAACGAATCGTACGAACGCTGATCGCGAACATGGATAATTCGATCTGTAATCTCCTCTGAGAGACCAGCAACTGTCCGAAACCCAAGACGAAGTGCAGCGTTGTTCTGTTCATTTTTCTCCAGAGTACAATCCCACTGGCTATGACTGACGTCGACAGGCCGAACTTCGACATGATGCTGCCTGGCGTCAGTAACCAGCTGAGCCGGCGCGTAGAAGCCCATCGGCTGGCTGTTGAGCAATGCTGCAGTAAATGCCGCAGGGTGATGGCACTTCAGCCAGGAACTTGCGTACGCCAGCAGGGCAAAGCTCGCTGAATGCGACTCGGGAAAACCATATTCGCCGAAACCCTGAATCTGTTTAAAAACCTGTTCGGCGAAATCAACGTCGTACCCGTTGTTGAGCATCCCGTCGATAAACTTGCGATAGAAGCGGTCAATAACTCCCCGCTTCTGCCATGCCCCCATCGCTCGACGCAATTGGTCAGCTTCACCCGGCGTAAACCCCGCCGCATCCACTGCAAGCTGCATCGCCTGCTCCTGGAAAATCGGAACCCCCAGAGTACGGTGCAGTACCTTGCGGATTCGTTCGTCCGGATAAGTAACCTTTTCTATTTTCTGCTTGCGCTGAAGGTAGGGGTGGACCATATTTCCCTGAATTGGCCCAGGCCGGACAATCGCGATTTCAATGACGAGGTCGTAGAACCTTTCAGGCTTCAACCGAGGTAACATGCTCATCTGTGCCCGGCTTTCGATCTGAAAGACACCGACAGTGTCTGCGCGTTGAATCATTCGATAAACGTTGGGGTCTTCTTTGGGAACGGTGTCCAGCGTCAACTTCTCCGGTTCGTTGTCAGGCTGTAATGTCGTGCGGAATTCGTGAATCAGATCGAAGCATTTACGAATCGCCGTCAACATCCCAAGTGACAGGCAATCGACTTTGAGAATCCCCAGTGCATCGAGATCATTCTTATCCCATTGCACGACAGTTCGATCAGGCATCGAGGCATTTTCAATTGGCATCATCTCTGACAATTTCCCGCGCGTAAAAACCATTCCTCCTACGTGTTGAGAAAGATGCCGTGGAAAGTGCTTAATGCTTTCGACCAGTCTCAAAAACTGCTTTGTTCGGCGGGCGTTCGGGTCGAAACCGGCAGATTCAACCCACTCCAGTGAGTCTTCTGGCGCGGTCCGGTCGTGCATCCGGGCAAGTTGGCTAATCCGATCCGTAGAAAATCCCAGCGTCTTTCCAACATCTCGGATTGCCGAACGAGTTCGATACGTAATCAGTGCCCCCGTCATTCCGGCGCGATCGCGTCCGTACTTCTGATAGATGTACTGGATGACTTCTTCGCGCCGCTCGTGCTCAAAGTCGATATCGATGTCTGGCGGCTCGTTTCGTTCGTGGCTGATAAACCGCTCGAATAGAAGTTGCGAAGTGTTGGGGTCAACCTCGGTCACGCCCAGGCAATAGCAGACAGCAGAATTCGCGGCTGAACCCCGGCCCTGGCATAGGATCTTCTTCTTGCGGGCGAATCGAACGAGATCCCAGACAGTTAGGAAATATGCCTCGTAGTGCAGTTCTCCAATGAGCTTCAGCTCATGATTCAACTGGTCTCCAACCTTGCGAGGGATACCATTCGGATAGCGG
>Ga0315315_10002646_pt1 | contig 16385 bp, 14 predicted proteins | sample M140m3416metaG_FD_203699 | JGI IMG/M metagenome (GOLD analysis project Ga0315315, IMG submission 203699) | Ammonia-oxidizing marine archaeal communities from Monterey Bay, California, United States - M1 40m 3416 | ecosystem: Environmental > Aquatic > Marine > Intertidal zone | place: USA... | reverse complement strand
TGAGAAGGCCGACGCGCCGCCGCCCGACGGATCGCACGCGATGAACAGGTGTTGAGTGTTCTCGTGCGGTCGGCGTCGGTCGTAGGTGATGGTCGGCCCTTTGCGTGTGAGCATCGCCTCCACCTCGCGAAGCGGGAAGGCCTTCTCGGTGCCGTCGGCGGAAATGCCCAAGGACTCACGAAGCAACATAGCCGGGTCCTGCACCACAACACGCCGTCGCATGTTAGGGTTGCTAACATGCTAACAGAGGATTGTAGTGCGCACCTCGGCGAGCAGCTTGCGCACGACCTCGACCTTTTGCGACGATAGCCAGCGCGGCATGGACGCCAGCTTGTGCCTGCAGCGCTCTGGATGCTCGGTTCTGAGGCATTCTTCGCACACGAGGGTAATTTCAATGGACTGCGGGCAGCAATGTTGGTGTAAGTCAGAAGGCAAGCCGTGGTCACGTTTTGCGAGCACACCTTAAAGATCTTTTTGCCGTAGTCGTCCTGGAGCTGCATCATCTCTGTGCGCGATAAGCACCACGCACGCGCGCAGTCAGTGTGGGAGTGAGCGACAGACGCCGCAAACCAACGCAAAAAGGGCCTTCTTCGCACTACGACCGATGGATGCAGCCCGTATGGCGCTGCCTCTCATCGCCCTCAAGGAGGCCATCAAGGACCAGCCTTCTGCGACCAGTGAGCCAACTGCTGTAGTGGTTCCCCGAATCCAGGATCGTACTGCGACGCCGCAGACGGCGCAAGGGGAGGAGCAGAAGACAGGATATTGGTGGCTGTGGTACAATCCGTTTCTGTGGAGCCCGTGGTGGTGGTACTGGGGGCCGCGGCGCGCCTGATGCAGAGCAGCACGCTTTGTTGCATGCTAAGTAGCGGAACCACGCTGCTCAAGCACAGGAACAAGTCAGCAAGGGCCACACGGTGCTGCGTATAGATGCACCAGCGTACACTTCTGCTACAAGGCCAGCATCGCAGTAAGCGGCCTCCTGCCGACGCATCGAGAAACAGCGTGTGAGCCACCCACAGCAACAGCGCGAGACTGGCTATGAAGCGCGCCTCCAAGATAATCACGTCTCCTGAGACGCCCTTCAAGGACTGCGTGTGTGCAAACGCGACGGCCTTTGGGCGCTTGGCACGAGGCGCCCCGAGCCAGTGGGTGACGGCCGGCCTGGGCGTCTCGGGCGCGAGGAGGGCATGCAGGAGCAGCCCTCGGCCCGGCATGCACTCGTGCTTCGGGTCGGGGGACGTCGTGTGGGGCACGAGCTAGCGCACTGTGAGGTGCGTGTACGTGTGCGTGTGCAGCGTTGTAGGAGTCAAAATCCATTACAGAACCCACGCCACCCCTCGCCGCGGCGGCGCACCGCTGCGCATTCCTGAGGCCCATGGCGCCGTGGCCCACGACCAGCGCTTTGGGATGTGTGAGGCACGCGCGGCCGTCGCCAGTCATGAAGCGCGTCGGCGCGTCCACGATTCGCACCGCCGGCGTCGACGTCCACTCGTCGAGCCACAGGCCCATCGACACGTCCTCGCCCTGCAGCTCTGTCCCGTTAAGCGCGACGACGTAGGCCGCCACGGCGCGCGTCAGCGCGTACCCGGTCGAGCCGAGCGGGAAGGGCGGGACGACCTTGCGGCGTCCGTACGCCTCGACGTCGAGTTCGGTGTTCTTGTTGGGCTCGAGCAGCGGCCCGGGGAGCCGCGTGCCGACTTGGATCCGGCCGACGAGCGTGGGCGTCGCGGCGTTGCCGCGTCTGGCCAGCCACAGGGGCGCGAGTGCCACGCGGTGGAAGGTGTCGTCGTCGGCCTTCAGAATCCACTGCGCCGGCGTGTGCGCGAGGATCCAGCCCAGCGCGAGCTTGAGCTTGCGCACGTGGTGGCGGTAGACGTCGACCAGCGGCAGGAGGACGAGGTCGTCGTGGGCGCGCAGCTCGTGGAGGAGCTCGGCCTGCTGCTCGGCGTCCTGGCCCGCGTAGCCGCGGCGGCAGCGCAGAAAGAGGTCCTGAAACCCGCAGCTGTAGTTTCCGACGAAGAAGGCGGCGCCGACGTCGGGCCGCGCCTGTGCGTGCCACGCGAGTCGGACGCGTGCGCGGCGGTGCGCGTTTTCGCGCGCCGAGAGCGTCAGCACGAACAGAGCGGTGGCGTTGGCGTTGGCGTTGGCCGCCGGCATGCGCTCAGAGCGCAACCCACTCGGACGGAAAGTAGTCGCGCGGGACGGCCGCTGGGACTAGCGCAGGCACGGCGACGCCGGCCCGTTCGTGCTGCTTCTTGGCCCAGAGCCGCGGCGGCCGGAAGCGGTTCTGCCCGAGGTCCTCCGCCGCAAAGTGGACGACCGTGCCCATGCCTCTGCCTCTGCCCAGCCAAGCGCCCCACCATCCAAACGTGCCGACGCTGACGACGTGGTCGTCGCATCGCGCGAGCGTTGCCAACGCCACGCCGGGCTGCGACTCGTTGACCAAGTGCACGTCGGCGGCGGCGAAGACGCGCTGCGCGCGGCACCATTCGACGTCGTCCGACACGATCACAAAGCAGACGCCGCGCGCCGCGCGCTGGGTGCGCAGGTGCGCCATGGCCTTGGCAAAGAACGCGGCGTCGGGCACGCGCTGCAGGCGCGAGCGGTCGGTGCGGCGCACGTGGACGCCCGCGAGCGCCGCGCGCGGGTTGGCGCGGACGCACGGCGAGCGCGCGACGGTGGCACGCGCGGCGACCCGAAGGTGCGGTTGGAAGCGCAGACGCCGGCGCACGACGGACTCGACGTGCGCAAAGTAGCGAAAGGACGCCAGGAACGAGTGCGGGAAGCGCACGTAGGCGCCGTCCACGGGCAGGTCGTCGAAGCGGTGCGGGCCCTGTTCGAGGTACTGCCGGACGCACGGCACGCCCGTCGCCGCCAGCGAGCACGGCGTCAGCGCCGCGTGCCACGCGCCGCACTCGTGAAAGGGGCCCACAAAGCTTGCGGCGAGGCCTTGCGCGCCCGAGAGGCAGAGCGACGCGTTGTGCTTCGCCGCGATCCCGTAGGCGGATGCCCACTGAAAGAGCTGGTTGCCTAGGCGGCCGAGGAGCGGCTTGAGAACGAGCGGCAAAGGCGTCACCCGGGTCGGACCAGCGACGCAGTCTGTTGGCGCGGCCGCAAGCCCTAGCGCAGCCCGATAACCACGCCGCCGGTGCACGCCAGTGTAAACCCAAAGGAAAGGAGAAATGTCGCTCCCCGGGTTGCTGCGACTCGACCCGGCGCGGCTCGCCCCGCGCGGCGTGCCGACGGGCCCCGACGCCGACCCCGAAAACGACTGCAGCATCATCGAGAACGACGAGTGCGCCATTCAACCGCCACCCGACGACGAGGACGCGGTCCCGTGGTCGGGTCCCACGCCCCAGCATCCGAATCCGCCGATGCGGTGGTCGACGCTCAGTGGCGACGCCAAGGAGGAGATTCGAAAAGAGGTCTTCAACTTTGGCGACGCGTACGAGAAGAGCGCGGATCCGGATGAGAACCGCGTGGGCGTGCCCGACCCCTCGGTCATCCGCAAGGACCACTGGCGGCCCGACGACAGGGCGCTGGCGCTGTGCAAAGTCAACAAGGCGAACGACGTGTGGTGCCAGCGTCTGGTCCAAGTCACCTGCGAGCGGGAACGGGCCTACTGGCAAGCGCGGGAGCCGCCCGTCAACTTTGACCACGTCCTCACGGCGATCCGGATGCGGGACGGCGTGATCGTCGACGAGGACTTGGGCGACGTCCAGCACGTGGAATCCGACGAGCCTGGGTGGATGGGCGACTTTCTGTCTCGCGCAAACGCCGTGAGCGTCATCGTGCGCGCGCGGTACTGGTACCCAAAGTACGCCGACCCCAACCGCCCGACCTTTGCGCGCGTGGCGGATTTGGCGCTGGCCACGCGCATCGTGACGATGGCGCAGCTGCTCGTAGAGTGGCAGGACCAATTCCGCACGTGGGGCGCCGATGCGAAACTGAACGAGCTGGGCTTGCTGAGGGGCATCATGCGATGGCTCGGGTGGGGACCTGGTGCGATGGACCCGAACTTTCGGGAAGCGGCGGAGTACCTGGCCGGCATCATGCTGTTCGACGGGAACCCGAGGCTCCCGGTGCCAGGTGGTGCCCATGTCATCCCCTTGGCGCAGATCGGGGCGCGCATCACCCCGACCAGGTATCGCAACTTGGCCAGAGAGATCATCGCGCACTACGGGCGACCCGATCTGTGGAACACCGCCGGACTGACGTCCTTTGAGGTGGCGTTCGCGGGCCTCAATGTGAAGTGGGGAAACAGCGACGAAGAAACGCAAGCCAAGGAATACATCACGGCGCTTTTGCCGCACGTGGAGTTGGTCGACCAACTTGGTCACCTTGACAGCGTTGTGAGCCCCAGTTGGCCCATGGGCCTCTACGACACGAGCGCGGTGCAAAACATGAACGGTGCGTTTAAGGACAACAAGCGCTTTCGGTATTACATTGGCGGGTGGGACATGCAAAACGTCGACTCTCTGGAAAGCATGTTCGCGTATTCGAGTTTCGACGGGCCAATCCACGAGTGGGAAATGCCGAATCTGACCTCCATACAGGGGATGTTCCACAACAATCTAAACTTCAACCACCCCATCGACGCGTGGGCCGCTCACATCCAGATCGCGGGACCAGACGGCACGAGACGCGGGTTTGATTCGGAAAACATGTTCCTGTTCGCAAAGGCGTTTGCGCAGCCGCTTCCCAAGCTTGTGGCCAAAATCATCGACCGCGATGCGGATATCTACGTGATCACGAATGACATGTTTTATGGCGCTACGCGCTTCCTCACGCTTGCCCAAAAACACCGCGAGAAGTACCTCGGCAAGGGCGTGTACTACCTCAGAATCCACGGCGCCGAAAGCTCGAATTCAGAGCGTTGGCTTGTGCGTGACCGAAGCGGCGCCGGCCTGACGCAGGACGACTTTTCGGACGCCGAGGACGACGAGGACGAGGACATGGACGAGGAGGACATGGACGAGGAGGAGGACTGAAGGGGGGTGCTAACGCGGCGTTCGCACGCGTCACGCGCGGCCGAAGAGGTCCTTGCCGCGCTTTCGCCTGCGCGCCGCGTCGTAGCGCCCCCACGCCACGCGCGTACCGGTTTCCTTGATCACGTACGAGGACGTCCAGTCGACGGGTCGCAGCTGCTCGCGCAACGCGTGCTCGCGCTTGAAGTCTTCCCACGCGGCGCGAGGACCCGTTGTGCTCGCCGGGACCGCGGCCGTGGCCGCAAAGTCGTCAAAGATGATGGCGCCGCCGAGCGGCACGCTGTCCCAGAGGTGGTAGAGTGCGGTGGTGTAGCTTTCGTAAAAATTGCCGTCGATGCGCAGCACGGCAATCGGCGGCGGGAGCACCTGGCGCCCAAAGCGCGGCAGCGATTCGTTGAAGAGGCCCGGGTGGAAGCGCACGGCGTCGGACATCAGGTCGAACTTTTCAAACGCGAGCTCGACCTCGCGCAGCGGCACGCTCAGGTAGTTGCGCGCAAGCCCGTAACCACGCAGCGCGCCAAAGGCGTCGAAGAGGTGCACCCGGCGCCCCGTTGCGCGCTCCCCCAGCGCCTCGAGCACCGCGCGGGCGTACAGCGAGGCGCCGCCGCGCCAGACGCCCAGCTCCGCAAACGAGCCCGGCACGCCCTGCGCGCAGACGCGCTCGAGCTGCTCGCGAATGTTGCGCAGCCGGACGTGGCCGACCATGGTGAAGCCGTGCGTGGGCCAGTCGCGGCCGATTGTGCGCCGAGTCGCCGAGTACGGCGCGGTGTGGAGCGTGGCGCACGTGTGCGGCATGGGCGGCGTCGTGCGGTGGCGGTCGTCGGCCTCCGGATGGCACTCGGAGCGGTCCCACGCGCTGGCGCCCGTGACGGCGCGCTCGACGAGCGCGAGCCAGCGTTCGGCAAAGGGCGGGAGCGAGCGCGCGAGAGTGAGTGCGGACATTGCGCAGCTTGACCAAAGACCTCAACGGCCGCCTGAGTCGGGGAGCGACGGACGACGGAGCCGTCGTGATCGGCACAGCGTCGGCGCGACGCACGGCATGCGCACTTGTGCACGCCCTTTGTTAGCGCCGGCACGCGCAGCATTCGCAGCACAGCACACCGTACAGAACCCATGCCCGGCCCAAAGTCCTCGGTGTCCGTTGAGGCCGTCGTCGTCGACGGCAGCGCCGCGCCCGCCGCGCCCGCCGCGCCCGCCGCGCCCGCCGCGGACAATCTCTTTCACTCCGCCATGCCCGGCGGCGTCCACGCCGTGGTCCCCAACGCGTCGCGCCAGCACATTGGCCACTCGGGCCTCACTGGCGGTATGATCCACGCCGCGCACACGGCTTCCACGATGCTCATCTCCAGCATCCAGAACACCGACGAGATCATTCGGAAGAAGCTTCGCGACGACGACCGCGACAAGCTGTTTTACGAGCAGCACCGCTGGGACTTGATCAAGGAGCACTGCGCGCTGCAGCAATTCTGTCTGCAGTATTCGCAGACGCACGCCCTTCAGATGGGCGCCATCAAGACCAACCACATCTCGGCCACGGCGACGCGCGCGCTGGCCGAAGCGCAGATCAATGGCAAACGCGCGCGCGCCGACGGCGGCGGAGAAGGCGACCTGGGCTCGCCGGAGAAGCGCGCACACGCCGACGACTCGGGCGCCGGCACGGACGCGTCCGGGTCGCCGGCGGCGGGCGCGTAACGGCTGCGCCTCCCCACCGGGTCGGCACGGACGGTGGAGCGCACGCGAGAGAGTGGGGTGTGGTACCGTAAACAAACGTCGTTGTAACATTCACGTCGCACACTTGTGCGCCCTGCACACACGCACACACTCCGAGCCTGCCCGGAACCCACGACTCCCCGCACCGATGGCGCCGTGGCCGTCCCGCGACGCGACGCCGCACATCAAACCGAATTGCGGCATGCGCACCGACGATGCGGAGCAGCTGGCGGCGCACACCGCCATCACGACCAGCCTGACGCCCGAGGCGCCGCGCGGCGTCCTGCACGCGCCCTGCGCCTTTGGAAAGACGCTCGTCGGCTTGCGCGCGGCGTTTCACTACGGCCAGCTCTGCCTCTTTGTCTGCCACGAGAGCATCGGCGTCCCGCAGCTCCGCGAGCTCATCCTGTCCAAAACCACGCTTGCGCCCAACGCCGTCAAGGTGTTCTGGGACAAGGACCGCGACGACGCCGTCAAGGCCATCAAACGACAGACCACCCACGCCGACCAACCGCTGTACCTCATCACGACGTACCAAACGTTGCACACCACCTGCAACGCGACGCACGCGGCGACCAAGCGCATCTTTCGCGACCTCGCCGCCCTGCCATGGGACTTGGCCGTCCTCGACGAGAGCCACCACTTGTCATCGGAAACGGCCGAAAACTGGAACAAGACGATGACCGCCTTGCTGGTCAGCGCGACGCGCGTACTCAGCATGACGGGCACGCTCACGACGACGCCGGGACGCGAGGACGCGCTGCGCGCCTTGGACACGCTCCCGCCCAACGAACGGACGGCGGTGGACGCCGACCCGGCCGTTCGCGAGCGCACGCTACGCGCCATCGAGCGTCAATCGTACGAGGCGCTCTGCGGCCCTGTCGTCTACGAGGCAACGTGGGCATCGATGATGGACGCTGGGAAACTGGCCAAGCTGCGCCTGGTGGAGGTCCAGCTGAGCGACCCCACGCCGCTCTGGACCGATGCCCACGTGGCAATCGGAACCCTGCTGGGGCACTACCGCGGCCCGCAGCACGCTTCGCGCGCCGCCGTGGTCGACTTGGAATCTCAAAAGCGGCGATTGCACGCGCTGCCGCCCGCGAAGCTCGAGGCGATCACGCGCCTGATCGCCGTCCACCAGGAGATGGGCCAGATTGGCATCCTCTTCATGGAGACCGTCCAAGCCGCCGAGCAGCTGCAGGATTACCTGAACAATCACTACATCAACAAACCGACGGAGTCGTCCGAATGGCTGCTGATGCGCGGATCGCAGGACTGGGACGCGAGCGTCGGGCAGCGCAAGGACAACCCGGACGCGTACGGCGGGCTGTACATCGACCCGGAGGCGCGCTTCACCGCGCTCCGGATGACCAACAGCCGCGACCGGCCCAAGGAATTCTCCGGCTTCATCTGCACCAAAGTCGGCGCGTCGGCCATGGACTTTACGGCACACGACCTACGCTACGCCATCCTAATTCAGAGCTCGGCGAGCCCGTCCGACCACGCACAGGCCGCTGGCCGGTTGCTGCGCCCGTTGCGCGACGCGAGGGGCGCCACGCTCTCCGCCGCCGACCAGAAGAAGGTCGTCGTGTACGACCTCGTCACCCCGTCGGAGCGCGACAGCGCCTCCTCCGCGCACGATGGCGGCAGCGGCGGCGGCAGCGGCAGCGGCAGCGGCCGGCGCGTGTCGCAAGTCGAAAGCCGGCACTCCTTTCTCGCCGGCGAGGGCTTCCAGTACACCGCGATCAACTCGGCCGACGTCCGCGGGCTGTACGACGGCCTTCAGGAGCGCACCGCGCTGCTCAAGGACGCGAACGCGGCGCCGCAATACTCCGACGTCGGTCGGCTCGTACGCTGCCTCGCCGAGGTGGATACGGATCGCGCGCGCAGCTCGAAGAAGGCGGAATCCAATGAGAGCGCGCGCGACGGCATGACGGCTGCCAGGAAGCGGGCCGCGAAGCAGCACAACTCGTCGCTGTACACCAAAGCCGTCGGAAGCAGGGGCATCACAAAGCGGGCGCAGCGCCATCGCCAGTCGATCCGCAGCGACAGCGCGACCAACCGCATGATTGCGAGCCGGCTTGTCAGCGTCGAAGCGGCCGCGATGCGCGTCCTCGGCGAGATGATCCGCAACGGCAATCTGAACACCGAGCACCTGGCGGGAGCGCTGCGCGCCGTCGATCCGACGACCTTTGGAAGCGCCAACGACGAGGAGATGGCCGCGATCTTCGCTCGGGCCGCCGAGGAGGCTCAGGCGCTGAACGCGGATGCCGCCGGCGCGTCAAGCGATGCGGCACCCGCCGTCGCCCCAGCCGTCCCCTGACGCGGGCGTCGCGGGCTTCTGCACAATCACCCACACCTTGACCATTTCATTCTTGGGCGGAATCCACTCACACCCGAGGATGTGTCCGTCGACGTGTATCTTTCCGTTTTTGTTGGGCATTCCGGTAGCTTCTAAAAACGCGCGGTTTAAAACAGAGGGACGGAGGGCGTCCGTCGACACCATGGTCCCGCGCACAAAAATGTGCAAGTCCCCCACGTCTGTCGGGCGCATCGACATGGCCGCGCTCGCGCGTGCCGACCGGGCTCGGATTCCACGGACCCGGGCCAACGTTGGCTTAGATCCGTGGAATCCAGGCGCGGCGCGTACGCTAGCGCTGCGCGCACTTGTGCCGCGGTCAAAACCCCGCACACGCACGCGCGCTCGGCATGCCTCCCACCGGCGCGGCGGGTTGCGACGACGACGACGGCGTCGAGGTCGAATCGTCCGACAGCTCGACAGACGTGGACCTGGACTACGAAATGGCCATGGAGCTTGCGTCGCTGCTCCCCGTGATGGACGAACGCTGTCCTGGGCTCACGCTCGAGACGCTCCAGACGCTCGAGGACCACGACAATCCCGACGAGTACGACACGCTCAAGCAGTTGGACCTGCACGGCAACATCAGCTCGATCCAGGACCTCGAGACGCTGCTGCTGTCGGTCATGTACGCTTCGCCCGACGGAACCAACGACGGCGCGTACGGCATCGTGTGGCAAGGCGTCTTCGACCTTCGCAGCCCGGAGCACCTCGCGGGGTGGGGAAAGGCCGTGCGCTTTGGATCCGAGGCGTTCTTCGTGCGCTCGTGGCCGCCGCGGCGCATTGGGAAACGCCTGATGCCGGGCGAGACGCGGTTTGTCGACGTCCTCGTGGTGGACGCGCCGGACGAATCGCCGGGTGCGGTCACGGGGGAGCTGTTCAAGGCCGTGCTCACGAGCATCCCCGAACCGCGCCGGTCGCCCTGGTCGGGAGCGCTCATGCACACCATCCCCAACCTCAACGAGGACCGGCTCTGCGCGGCCGCGCTGGGCGTTCCGCTCTTGGGTGTCAACCTGATCACGGAGCACAAGTCGCTGCAGCGCGACGACGCATGCGACGGCTACACACTGCTGGGCGCGTCGAGGCACGGGCTGATTCCCGGCTTTTACACGAGCCAGGAGCTCTCCGTGGAGCGCTACCAAAAGCACACGCGCACGTACGCCAAGCTGTACCTCGACACGCCGCTGCCCATCCCGGGGAAGCACCGCTACGTGCTCGCCGCGGCGCTGATGAACCTGCCACTGAACATCGCCAACATCAGCGTGCAGACGCACATGATGGTCGAGCAGCGGCGGAGCGAGGAATGGGCCGCGCTCGACGAGTGCTCGCGCAGGGCGTTTGCCGAGGCCCTGGAGGCGAAGCAGTGCGCCACCTCCCGGCACGTCGAGACGACCATCGACGGATGCAGTGAGGCCGTCAAGTCGGTGCTCGGACGCAAGCTGCCGGCGCTGCGCCTGGCCGCTCAGGGCGCAAACGGGTGCAAGCTGACCGACTCCGACATCCACACCGTGGTGGAGCACAACCTGCGCCTCGCGGATCACATTTCCGAGATGGCCGGGCCCGTGGCGGTGCTCGACCTGATCGCCCACCCATTCCACGAGGGAGCGCTGCCCGACGAGCTGCGAAAGCCCTGCGGCGTTCCGCTCCTTCTGGTGCTTGCGACGCGGGTCGCGGCCTACCCGGCGCGGTTCCACGTGGGTTGCGAGCAGCGCTACCACAACGAGAAGCTTGCCGACGACGGCGTGGCCGCACTGCGCCTCGCCGCGGTGCTGGAGTCTGCGCTGGGCGCGCCGCTCGTCTCGAAGCACGAGGTCCACGACGCGCCGTTCTGGGCCATCGACACCGTCGGCGAGACCATGAGCGATCGCATTCAGACGCAGATTCAGAGCTCGGCGCAGGAGCAAGACTCGGAGGAGCGCCGCCGCGCCGCGCGGTGCGGGTTTTCGGAGCGCTACGTGTCGAACATGCTGGGGCTGCATCGCATCGGCTGCGCAATCGCGCTGGACCTCGTCTGCGCCGTGCCGTACACCGAGGCCGTCTCCGCGCAGTCGACGCCCTACGGTCAGGTCGTCGGCGACTGGTCGGCTTTGGACCGCGCGGAGGCGTACGCCTTCCACGCGGCCGGGCTCGGGATCATGGGCGACGAGGCCAACGGCCCGTCGCGCACGACCGATCGCGCGCAACGCCTGGCGGCGTTTGTGCGCTGCGCGCGCGAGGTCGAGGAGTGGATTCAGACTGGCCGATGGCGCGGCAATCCTTGCGCCATCGATGCGCGGTACTTGTCCCCCGCCGCCGAGCGCGACAATGAGGAGGCCGCACCCACGACGACGCCGCCGACGCCAAAGACGCCGCCTGCATCGGCACCGCCCGCAGCCGACGCGCCGGAGCCAGCCGCCGGCGGTGGCGGCAAGAAGAAGCGCGGCGCGAAGCGCAAGGACGCCGCTGCGACGCCGAGACCGACCGATTCCGTGGACATCACGGTGCGCACGGCGCACATCAGCGTGCGCAACGAGCTGTGGATCGACCGGCCGTGCAAGCAGGTGGCCGACCGAACGCACGCCGACTCGCGCATCGCAGCAGCCAAGCTGCTGTCGGAGGCCGCGCTGCTCACGGCGGCGCGGCAGTGGCAGCCGGGCCCGTTGGCCGCGTTTGTGCAAGCACCCACGGCGCTCACCAACTGCTGCTCGTGCTTCATTGGCAAGGTGCGTCCGCTGTCGACGCTCCTGCTGGGCGGGCGTACGCACGCGCGGTGCAGCAAGTGCCGCGCGCCGCGCTGTCTGGGCTGCGTGCAGCAGCGCAAAGAGGTCGAGACGCGGGCGCTCCGACGCGACGTCGGCGAGGCGTCGTTGCAGCCGCCCGACGACAACTGTCGTTTCTGCGTGCAGGCGTCGACGGCGCGCTAGAGAGGGCGCCGACTGTGCGGTGCCGAGCATTGCGGGGACTCGGGACCCGGGACTCGGGACTAGGACTGGGCAGGGAGGGTGGCGACGAACGATGGCCGAGCATATTCGTAATCTGGGAGATCGGACCGTGTCGATGCTGCACGAGCAGTTTCAGATCAACGCCTCCGTGGTGTCGGTGGCGCGCGTTGGAGACAGTGGCGGCACGCTCGTGCGGCTGACGGCAGACGAGAGCGACGCGCCGGGGTTCACGGCGCGGGCGTGGCTGGCGGTGGGGTCGCTGCTCCCGCTGTGCACTTGCGCCATGGGCGTGGACGAGGTCACCGGCCAACACCACGCTCAGATTCTTGTGCCGTCGCCCGCTGAGGAGTGGCGCTTGGCGTTTGACACCGCCGCCGCGGAGCCGTGGGCGACGCGAATGCGCAGCACCACCGACGTGTTGGTGCTGGTTGCGCTGGCGGGCTTTGCGCTATCGCTTGGCGCTGCGGCGATTTAGCTCGGCGCGCGACTGCGAGGGTGTACGTGAACTGCGCGCCGTGCAGTTGTGCGTGTGCGTGTGTGCGTGTACGCATCTGGCGTCTTCAAAGAACCTCCACCTTCCATCTACACGACGCCTCACAACGAATGATACCAGTGACGGGCACGTGCGACGCGTCCAACGACGGGCACACGGGGACAGCGATTGTGGCGACGGTGTTTTTGAGCGTGTTCGCTGTGCTGATCGCCTTTGACGCGTGGATCACGCGCGGCGCTATTCACCGCACGCTGACGCACACGCAGGTCGTCCACGCCGCAGATGCTCGCCACTAACGGTGAGACTGAAACAGGACGACGCTCGTACAACCGCACTGCTTGCACACTTCGGTCTGCCACGCCTTGTACTTGCTGCTCTCGTCGGACGGGAAGGCGTACATGCCGAGGCTGTCGATGAGCTTGGCGTCGTTGTTGACGTCCACGCCGGACACGGCGTAGAACTGATCATACGGAAGCGCGTACGGCGGCTTCACGGTCCACTCGTTTGGCCACCCGGTCGGTGTCTTGCACGACGCAATTTTGAGTCGATCCGAAAAGGCGCCGATCGACTTGCGGGTGGCGAGCACCACAATGGGCTGCTTCTTGCTTCCCTCTGCAAAGGTGAGCGCCACGCCGCAGGGCGTCTCGACTGCGGTCTTCGTCTTCTCGTCCCACGTACCGCACCCGGTGGCCAACACCTGGCGCAGCCGCGACACCGAGTTGCCGGCAACCATTCGGGGCGACACTGGCGGCATGATGACGGTACGAGGCGGTGTGCGTGTGTGTGTTCCACCGGTGTCAAGTGTGGAGTCGTCTTTGCTAGTGGGGGACATCGTATCGGTGTTATGGTATGGTATTCAAATGCGCCCGCGCCCTCGTCCGAATCGCCTCCCTAACCCAACCGACCACACACACACACGCGCGCGCGGTTCCCGGTGCTTTACTCCTCCGAGTCGACGTCGACGGCGCCGGCGTTCTGGTGGTGCGGCCGGATCATGCCGTCGGCCAGCGCCGAGTCGAGCAACGGCCCAAAGTCCACGGGCGGCATCGGCTCGGCCTCAGCCTCGCGCGTGATCTTGGCCAAGCGCAGCATGGCGCGCTTCATCGTCTCCGGGTCGGCGGTGGTCTCGAGGATGGTGTCGTAGTGCGCCTCGCGAATCTTGTAGACGCGGACCTCCTTGTGGAGCTTGGCGATGGTCTTGCGCGCCCACGCGTTCATGTTCGCCCGCGCCTCCTCCTCCTCCGCCTTCTTGCGCTTCTTGGTCTCCACCTGGCGCGCGCCGCTGGGCGTGAGCGCCTTCTTCTCCTTGTCCTTCTTCTTGCCCGTCTCGCCAGCCTCCGTGTCGGGATCGACCGCCGTGATGGCGCCCTCGAGCTCCGAGGCGTTCATGTTGGCCGCCGTCTCGGTCGCGGGCGCGGGGGCGGTCGTCATCTCGGTCGCCGTCATGGTTCGCTGGAAGGCTCTTGTGGGTTGTGGTGCGCTTGCGCTGCGACTGCCGAGGCCTGGTGGGCTTGGTGCGGTGGTTGTCGCTGGCACAAGTGCGCGAGCGTCGCATCCGTCGCTCCGGAGCCACCGCCGTGCCGTTGGTCCCGCCGTCCGTCGCGACCCAATGGGGCGGCATGGCCTCGCACCGCGGCACGCTACGACCGGTGCAGCGCATCGTGGTCCGCGCTGGCGTGCTCCAGCGCGCGCAGCGTGGTTTTCGTGATCGTGGGCAAGCCGGCCGCGATCGTGCCCGACAGCAGCGCGTAACGGATGACGACGGCCGAGCCTCGCAGCATACGGGTCATCGCGTACGCCGCGGGCTGCACAAACAGCGCCGCGAGGCCGCCGGCCGAGCAGACGCCCTGCACGACCCACAGCACCGCGGCGACGGTCAGCAGCTCGGCGTAGCCCTGCTGCCCCGCGGCCTTGCCGGTCGCCGGGTCGCGCGCGTGGTAGCTCGGATGGTTGGTGACCGTGGACGCGCCCATGGCGCACGTCGTCGCGGCGAAGAGGCAGCGCGGCAGCACGGACACCGAAATCAGCAGCGCGATCAGCAGCCGTCCGACGGCGGCAAACCGACCGTCGTGCGTGGAGAGCAGCGGCGGCTCCGAAAAGGACATCAGCACCGCGGCGGTCACGTCGATGGAGCCCATTGGTCCGCCGAGCTTGGCCACGGGCGGCGCGCCGTGGACGAGGTCGAGCACCATGATGGGCGGGTAGCGCAGCGCAAAGTGCACCGTCGAAGCGACCACGCCCACCACCTCAAAGACGGCGGCGACGCCGTGCTCCGAGCTCGTCAGGTCGCCCCAGGCGTAGACGAGGACGACGACGCGCGAGACCAGCGCGGCGAGCGTGATGGCGGCGTCGAAGACGACATCCATGAGCTTTTGCTCCAGCAGTAGCGACGGGTCAACGGTCTCGGAGCGGATGCGGTCGATCACCGAGGTGAGCAACCACATCGAGTCGGTGGACCGCTGCGTGCCGCGCACAAACACCACCGCGGCGGTGATGAGTAGCACGAGGAGCCGGCCGAGCGCCGCGAGGAGCGACTCGTCAAAGGGCAGCAGGCGCGGCAGGCGCGCGAGCAGGCGCGTCCGCTCGGCGCGCAGCTGAATGTCGACGCCGTCGCGGTCAATGTCGAACCGCAGCTTGTGGTCGGCGACGCGGCGAAAGGGCACGGCGGGATCCTCTCGGCACGGGTACTGGTAGCTCTGCAGCCCGCAGTCGAGCGTGTACATGGCGCTCGCGCGCGCCAGGTTCGTGTCGTTGACCGCCGCGAGGGCTGCGCACTCGCTGCCAATCTCGACGACGCGCCGGCGGTCGGCGAGCACTTCCGTCGAATACTCAAACGTAAACTGCGCGCCCAGCACGAGCCACTCGGCGTACTCGTTGTACGCGGCGAGCGGGAAGACGCGCACCGGCTCGGCGTCGTTTTCGTAGCAGCCGGTGTCCGCGTCGTGAAAGGCCGTCGCCACCGGCGTGTCCGCAAACGGCTCGAAAACGGCGACGTTGGCCGCGGTCGACGACAGCCAGTGTGCGTCCGTCTCGTCGGGCTTGTAAACGCGCGCGAGCGGCAGCACGGCGTCCTCCGCCCCCACGACGGGCGGGTAGGCGCCGTGTTCGGCCCAGCAGAGGTGCGTCGTCGTCAGCCACACGGTGTGGCCGAGCGAGAGCCGCAGCTCGCCGTCCAGGCCCAAGTTGTAGGCGCGCGCGTGGCGCGACTCGGCCACCTCGGGGTTGGAGAAGCGGAACGACGTCTGCAGGTGCCGCTGCTCGTCGGCGCCGTCGTAAACGAGCGCGACGTCGGTGCACGCGGCCACGAGCGTCGAGTCGGCGGACGCGCTCTTACAGGCGATCGTCTGCGACTTGAGCAGTCGGCTCGAGAAGACGTACAGCGCCTCGGCGGGGCTGGCCACAACCTCGTCGAGCCGCAGCAGTAGCTGCAGGTGCTGCACGGGCGCGCCGATGCCGAGGAAGGCGATGGCGTAGTCGGCGCGGCGCGTGATGCGCAGGCACTGGGCTCGCGCTCCGGCGTCTTCGGTCGCCACGGCGTCGTCCAGCCCGGCGAACCGCACGTCCGCGGTGGCCGTCGTCGCGAGCACGACGGCCGGCACGGCGCAGAGCAGCACGAGCACGCCGACAAACGTCGTGGTCGTGGCCAAGGCCGCAAACCGGCGCTGCGAGGCGGTGTGCAGCAACCGCCCGTCGGCCGCGGCGTCGACCGTGGCGTACGACACCCCCATTTCGGACGCTCTGGACGAACCGCAGCCGCCTTTGCCTACGCGCAGGCCCGTTGCGACATATCGACGAAAAATTTTGCAGCATGTAGGGGAGGTATCGAGCGGGACTCGATCTGGACGAGGTCGAGTCTTCGATATGGGTGGCTCGACGCTCGACCGAGGACGACTCGACCGGCCCCTCCACGA
>Ga0315315_10002645_pt1 | contig 16386 bp, 22 predicted proteins | sample M140m3416metaG_FD_203699 | JGI IMG/M metagenome (GOLD analysis project Ga0315315, IMG submission 203699) | Ammonia-oxidizing marine archaeal communities from Monterey Bay, California, United States - M1 40m 3416 | ecosystem: Environmental > Aquatic > Marine > Intertidal zone | place: USA... | reverse complement strand
CCAGAAGCAGAAGGAGAAAAAGGCCGCCAAGCTCCAGAAGAAGAAGGAGAAAAAGGCCAAGAAGGATCATACCGCTAACGTGAATAATGTTGAACAATCAGCAGTAGATGCACTCCTGAGTTTCGTAGCTTAAAACACAAAAAAACAAACAGAAAAACAACTAAAAATATAAAATATAAAAACAAATAAAAATCATAAAATACAAAAAAACCAAATTTTTTTTAAATTGATTTTTTTTTTATCCTTATATTTATCAAGAAAACAGAATTAACTAGGGTAACATAAACCAAAACTATGTACACTACAACAACAGCTGATCGCCAAAAAGGTCTTGTAGCTTCTTCTGCTACACATCGTGCAATGAGACGCCATGTATGCTCTAAGAGCCAGTTTAAGTTTATGTGCTTTTCCTGTGGAGAGATGATCAATCGCGGAGACAAGATCACGCGGTGCAACAGGGCAACAACTGGGATGAAACTCCGGTTCAGGGGTGCCGACAGCCAAAATGGTCTCACTATGGGAGAGACTGCCTTTTATCAGGGGGAAACTGGTAAGGATATGTGGGTTCACATCGGCTGTAACCCATGTTATTGGGATGAGGGGCTGGATACAGGCCACGGATCAACTTATCCTGCTCTTCGTACCATACGTACAGAATGGTCTTGGAAGGTAGAAAATGAGTTTGAGGAATGGTGTGATTCTACCGAAGATGATAGGGATGAGATTCCACACTTTTATCTCATGAAAGGATATCCAGAGGAGAAATTCATGAAGGATCGTATCATTCACGCTGTCACGCGATTTCAGGCTCTCTGGCGAGGATTCATCTATAAAATTGCTTACCCAGAAGCACTCCTCCAGGCTCAAGCCGAACAAATGTATCCACCCGAGATGCAGAAGGCTGTTGATGAGGCTATTGCTGAGGCTCTTTCCTACCGACAACAGACTTGTTGGGAAGAAGAGCAACAAAGCAGTGCCCAAGCTGAGGCTCTTTCCTACCGACAACAGACTTGTTGGGAAGAAGAGCAAGAAAGCAGTGCCCAAGCTGAGGCTCTTTCCTACCGACAACAGACTTGTACGTCAGGTGTGAGGCTGCGAAAGCGCACCGCCACCCAAGCTGAGGCGATGTTCTATTGTCATAACAAAAGCAGGGTAGGTAGCAATACCGCAATTCTCTTTGACCTCGGAAAGAAAAATGAGGCAATATACAGCTGTGAAATTATGCGGATTTCGGGAGAGGCTAACGGAGTACATGTTTATGTCAGATTTCACCACGATGACGAATCCAGAAAGTATCACTGGAGAAGATTTCAGCGACTGGAATTGGAATGTCACAATTTCATGATGAAAATGGGCATAAAACTAGTAGCATTTGAAGGCAAAATATCAACCCACCACCGTCACCGCTTCACAATGTAAGGCACTATATATAAACAAAAACCAAAAACCAAAAAATAAAACCAAAAACAAAAAAATAAAACCAAAAACAAAAAAATAAACCAAAAATGCACATAATTGTATATATTTTTTTAAATTGAAATTTTATGTATTGTTTCGAATGTTATTAAGTATTATAATGTTGCCTGCTCTTTTGGAATCTGGACTTAAAGCTTTGGTTTCTTCTTCACCACCATCGTTGCCTGCTTTTTATAGGGCAAATGGTGCACCAGAAGATATTGTTAGCTTAGTAAGTTTATCCAATAAACGTTTTGGCAGCGTTTGTGAAAAGCTAATTACAAATTTGGTTTCTGGTAAGCCTGTTCCAGATTCAAAAGGACGTTCTGGGTGGGATATGGAATTTCCTATTCATGGATTGGAAATAACACCGCGGTTTGAAATTAAATCTAGCCGTTATTGGAGATCTGGTAAGCAGGCTTTCTTTAAATGGCAGCATATTCTAGCAGATCATGAGTGGTCTCATCTCCTACTTTGTGCTATTGATTTTGATAGATTGCGAATGTTTGCACTGAGTAAGCCGCAATTTATGGATCTTATTAGAGTAGGTAAGATTACGCAACAGGGTGGTGCAGGTGGTCAGGGTTGTTGGTTTGAACTTAAACATATTGTAGATGTAGCTACTGAATTAACAACAGAGCTAGATTATGGTCATAGTCAGAAAAGCGAGTATCATATTGGGCTCGTTGATTTTGTAACGGCTAATCCTGCATCTCATGAACCTGTATCACAAACCGATATTGCAGCAGCATTAAGTAGTGGTCAAGAAGCAAGGAAAAAAAAATAATTAAATTGATTTTAAAAAGTTACTGTTTTCTATGATCAAAAAATATTATACACTCGTTCACAGAATATTATAACATTCAAAATGTCTGTAACTAGTGCTACAATGAACACTTCTCAGCGTCAGGGAGTTCGTCAGTGGAAGCCTACCATGCGCGACCGTCCAACTGGATCAAAGCCTAAGCGTAAGGACTTCTCTGCTGTCAACAGCAATCCAGAGACTGGTGTGAGCCTCTGTATCCCATATGCTTTCAAGACCACGGGCCCAAAGCGGGTTTTCGCAATCTTTCGCCGACCAACGATTATCCACCCAGAAACGGGTGAGACTATTTGCGATGTCTCGCTCGGTTTCATTGAACGAATTGACATGAAGTATCGTCAGGATGGTAACAAGTGCGTTTTCGTTCACTTCGCCGCTGGCCGCTGGAATGACAATGAGACAAACCGTGAGATTCTGGCAGCGATGAAGGCCGGGAAGTCACTTAAGGTGATTACGGATGAACATGGTCACTTTTGGAAGACGATCATTTCCAAGTCTCAGAGGCCAGCTGACTACTTTGAAGATGATGACAGCGAGGCAGGAGTGCCTGACGAGACAGGAGTGCCCGGCGAGACAGGAGTGCCTGGTGAGGCTGTTGAGATGGATGACACCTTCGCATAAATAAATAAAAACCTGTGAGGAAAAACACAGCCGAAAAAAAAGCACCAATCCTATTGGCGTCAATGGTAACGCATCAGTAACTTAAACTGAAGTAACGAGTCCGATTCTCGTATAGGATTTCCTATTAAATATAGGAATAACATCTCAGTTAGCTCAGTCGGCAGAGCATCGGTCTTATGAGCCGAAGGTCTTGGGTTCGATCCCCAAATTGAGAACAATCTGATAAGCTTTATGGTGAAGCATCTTCCTTTACGGGACGGAGAAGTGAGTTCAAATCTCACATCAGATAGACTGGATCGTGTAACCAGCCTAAATAACCACGGATTATTAACTACCGATCGAAAGGAGGTAATAATCGCAAACTAACATCGAACGTACTAACGTATTGGCGATATGGTAAAGGCGTAATAGACCGGGACCCCCTCAGACGGGGACCTGGGCTGTCAGCGTAGATAAATCGGAGGGGGGGTGGGTTTGCAACTAAATCACGGGCTAAGCAAGTATAGGGTGGGCTTGGACGATCACACTGCGAATGGAGGGGCTTGTGATAGGGCGTAGGTAAATGACGGGGTGGCCTGCGACTGGTAATTGCGTTGGATTATAGACGGAGCAATTAAGGGGAGCACGGAATATATTAAGAACTATGGACCAAGGGCTAGGTATATGAAGGGATTGGTATGTAATAATATATGGGGAGCACGGAATCACTGATAGTGGCCGAAAGGTAAAGGCGCCGGATTTAAGCTCTGGTGCTACACGAACTGTACTATGGAAAACTATGAAAGGAATTGGGACGCCTTTTCTGGAAGTATGCGGAACATAGGGGGCTGGGGCGGCGGTGTGGCGGCGGGGGTTGTAGCGTGTTGGGTTCGATTCCCACCTATCAGAACATTTTTTTAAATTGATTTTATAATTGCCACAAAATGAATAAGTATTCGCTATTCATAATGTTCACCGCTCGTTACCCTCATAATATTGATGACTTTATTCCTCTGATTTCAACGGAATCAGTGAAACCTGTTGGGGTACCCGAAGGAACTAATCCTGTACTTTATTCTTTTCATGAGGGAACAATGTCCGGTGCAATATATAGACCTCGCGGAGAAGATTCGTTTGCATATCTAATGTGGTATTTACAAGATTTTCTTGGACATTTACACTTTAATAAAACTGATTTTGAAACATTTACCAATGTTATCAACCCGGGTATTGGATTTACTCCTTATTTGGTAAAAATGATCAGAGAGACTAAATCTCATTATAGTCAAAGTGTTTACATCCATATTGACAACTTGTGGCAGCTATGCGAAGGAAATGATGAACTCTGGGAAGAAAAAGTTCAAGAATTGCGTAAACAGTACAGTGTATTCTTGCTCAATCACATTCTAACGTTGGAAGGTGATGGATACAGAAATCACTCTTATCTCCCAATGAAATATAAGCTTCAGAGTATATATGGTGATGAATGGGGTAAATATCTTTGGCAAGTTGCAACGATGAACACGCTCGGGATGTTTATCATTCAACACGATCAAATTATTCACCAATATGAGCAAGAAATCATTCGGAAACATGTGGATTCATATAGGAATGAAAAAAGTAAAGAACTGGTGCGGCAAATGATGCAGCAAGAAATAGATAACTATTACAGAGAAATGGAAAGCAAAATTCAAAGTGCATTTCCCAATTAAATAATAATAATATAATTATAAATAAATTGATTTTTTTTTTTCTGTTAGACATCTAATAGAAAATAATAAACACACTCACAAATCATGTCTAACGTTGTTGGAATTCAAGGCGAGATGACATTTGATGTTACGCAGATGGAGAGGGAAAGTATGCATCTGCGTCCAGTGTCCATTGCAAAGATTTCTGATGAATGCGAAGCGGTGGATCCCAACACATTTGACTGGAATACTATTGACCACAATACATGGTTTATGTGTGTGAATTTTACTACAAACAGGGGATATTATTTCCCTATCGCCGAGAGTGAAAATCGCAACAACAACAACCAGCGTGTGAAGGAGGGTATGGCATACTTTATCAGCAAAGGTTGGCAAGCATACAAGATTCAATAGATTCTAGTAAATAATAAAAATAAAATTGATATTTTTTTTTAGCTCATAATGTCTCATGAAATACTTATCATGGCGGGTTGGATATTTTGTTTGACAAATGAAATTATGCCCGGACTCGTCACCATTAACATAACAAATAGTGTTGAAAAGACACCAGAAATGAGAGCAAAAGCTTTATATACAGAGGCACTTCCATTACCCTTTAAGGTAGTTCTCAAAAAAAAAGTCAGAGATCCCAATCAAAAGAAAAAACATGTATATAACATTCTTTCCAAAAATTTTGAAAGAGTACATCCTAAACGGGGCTTTTTCAAAACTACACCGTCTGAAGTTTCTGATATTTTCAATTTGATTGACGAATATGAAGAAATTGAAGAACCCCAACTGGACGAAAATGCTATTCGTGAATTACTATCCTTAAAGAAATTTTTAGAAGCTTGTGACGTGCTTAATGATTTCAATGCTAAAAAAGCTTATGAAAAAAACAATAAAATTGATATTTCGGATGAAGATGCAGAGAGATTTTGGAATCAAAAAAAATGGCAAAAACAAAAAAAACAATTAATCGCTTGGAAGAATTTTAAAGATGAAAAAACAAAACAAAACAGTGCAATATCATTACCTTCAATTATTTCAGAGTGTAAAAACGAAGCAAAATTGGCAAGACTTCGCCAGAGAATTAGAGCAAGACAAGCAACTCCAAAATGTTGGCCACAAAGAAATGATTCTGAAAAAACCATTAAAATCAAAGAAGCCTATATATCCTATATTGTTGGGGGAAATTGGTTTAATAAATAAAATAAATAATAAAATAAATAATAAAATAAATAATAAATTGATAATTTTTTAATACTTTTTTATTACTATACGATTAGCTACTCTTGCAATTATGAAGTCTTACAAAAACTTGTTTATTGCTTTCATTATCTTGTTTGGATCATTTGCTTTAGTTCTTGCTGAAGAAGAGGATGATAACGGATTTGGTGAACTCATTTGTGAAATGATCGCCTTCATAATTGGAGATATGCTTGGTTCATGTTTGACTAATCCCGATTGCGGTGCTGTATTGGGACCAATCATTCTTTATATTGGTCTTTTCGCGATTGTACTGTGTATCATTATCAATTGTTGTTGTGGATGTGATTTTGATGACGATTATGATTACAGAAGGTCGCGACGCTACAATCGCAGAGCAGCAATGTTTGGAGCAGGAATGGGTTGGGGTGCAGCAAAAAATTATTTTAGTTAAAAGTTTATAAAACAATAATATTTTTTTAATTTATTTAAATGTATTAAGATATATTTAATTAATATGCAAAAACTCTGTGAGAGAAAAAAGCCTTTAACAGATGTGAAATGGGGAGATATTATTGATAATAGAGCAGGAATGGATTATCATTATAATTGGCATCCAATAGATCAACGATTTGAAAGAAATTATCGCAATGATTTTATTTTGGCAGATAATACAATAATCATTTTTTTTAAAACATCTAGGGTTGCTTTACGTTTGGGACATTCCGAGTTTATGGGCACAGTACCCATGTTTCCACCTACATTATTGAAAAATTCAATAAGAATAAGATATCGTTGCACTTTAACGCACAAAATAAGATATGGAGCTCAAGTTATTGAAACAGATCTCCCAATAGATGCTTTTCAAATACCATTGGAAAATGGTGAATTTAAATCGTTATTTAATTTAATTCGTGGAGATTAAATTGATTTATTTAATACTACAAAATAGTATCATTAAATAAATCTATAATTATGTCTAAGAAATCAGTTATTACCGTAACCTTTGGAGATGCAGGTGAAAATCATGTGGGAAATCAGCAAATTGGTACAAAGGTGCAGGAAGGAGATGGATTTACACTTCAAGATTTTCTAGAAGTGAAAAGAAATATTGAATTAAAGTTTCCAAGTGTAGAAGTAACTATTTATAATATGAAAGATCTTTTAATAGATAATATTGGAGAAAAAAATACAACAGAGACAATTAGGCAAGATATGTTGGATTATTTACCTGATACTTGTTTGATTGTGATTGAAAATTTAATTTCAGAAGAACTTGCTAATGCTACTGAAGCTGAACTGAGTTGTTTGGATTGGGATAGAAAATATTGGGATACAAGACGTCAAAAAGTTTTGAATAAACGAGCGAGAAAAAATCTTTTGTTTGGTAGATCTGATCAAGAACCAGATTATGAGAATGGTAAAGGTAGAATTGTTTCATTTGAAAAATTGCCTAATTTAAGTGAAGCAAAAACGATTATTAGCGATGTTTTTGGAGAAAAAGGTCAACATTTGATTGGTGAAGGTAATGGTTATGATGATAGAACTAAGAATGGTATTGGTTATCATGGAGATTCTGAAAGACTTAAAGTGATAGCTTTGCGTTTGAATGAAATGGATGAAGATGGAGATAGAGGTACTATGCCAATATGTTTTCAGTGGCATTATAGATCAAAGCGAATTGGGAAAAAGTTTACAAAGAATATTGGTCATGGCGTTGTTTATGGTATGACAGAATATGCTACAGGTTATAATTGGAAATATAGAAGCCTTTATACAATTAGACATGCGGCAGGGGGAAATAAATATACAAAATAATATACAAAATAATATACAAAATAATATACAAAATAATATACAAAATAATATACAAAATAATATACAAAATAATATACAAAATAATATACAAATAATTTAGTTTTTTTTAAAATAATATTTTTAATTATATTTGTATATTATATATGTCATCTAGAACGAGAAAAAAAAGAAGAAAAAATATATTAAGAGGTGAAAAGTTAATTAATATATTGGACTTAGCTTTAAAAAAAAAACAAAAAGGAAGAAGTATTTTTAATAAGGAAACAGATGATAAATTAATACATCATTTGTATCATAGAATTATGATTATGACAAATAGCAAAAATTATCCAAAACCTAATTCTAGACGGGGGAAAAAAATAATTGCGAAAATGAAAATGTTATGTCAGAAAGCTTATTATATATTAGAATCTTCTTTTGATAAAAAATTTTTGAGAGAATTAGAGAGAGACGTTGAAAAAGTTTATATGAGTGGCGAAGGAGGACCATCTATTGAAATTTTGAGAAGTCAATCTGGAAGTAAATCCAAAGGTCTACCAAAATTGTTTTTAAATAATTTTATGGGAGGTGGTTTTTTTATGAAAGGTGGGGTATTATTTGAAACATTAGCTGTATATGTGGCAGCAAATGCGAAAGTCATGGTAGGATCAGCTATATTATATACAGTTAGTAAAATTGCAACTAAAATATGGGTACAACATGAAGCAGCACAGACTATTGCTAGACAAGCTGAAGATGCTACAAATAGAGCTTTACATTCTACAGAAATAGAATTAAGAAATTCAGGTTTTGATGAACTAGAAATTAATGAATTTAGACAAGATTTACAGGATGTTTTAAATTTAGATCGCGCAAGAACCGCAATTGCATGTAATAATCAAGGAGGTAAAATAGTAATGAGAGATTTTGAAAGAAGTTGCATTTGTGATCCAACAAGAATGAATGAACCGGGTTCAGTTTGTCGCAATATTATTGATAAGGCGAAACAAATGAGTATATCTGATGCTGCACCTGCCGCCGCTGCACCTGCCGCCGCTGCACCTGCCGCCGCTCCTGCCACATCCCAACCATTATTGGATATGCCAAGAGCGCAAAATATTGTGAGGAGCATTGATGCATCCGCTAGAGTACTTCCTAGAAATAGTGTTGTTCAATATGGTCATAGATTTTCAATGAATGACGCAGCAGCATTAAATGAAGTTGTAGTTGCATCTTCTGGAAGAGATTTAAACATACCGGATGGTATGGCTAGAAGATTAGAAGATGATATGATGTCTTCGCAAGTAGCAAATTGGGATGATGTATATATTGAAATAGAACTCGGAAATTATGGCGAGGATTTATCTCCTGCGGTGGTAATGCAAATAATGAATAATATGGAAATTGTAATACGTAGAATTTCTTCAGCCATTACAGAAAAAGGATTAATGGAAATAGGTAAAAGATCAAGAAAAATTACAGAAGTAGCCACGGGTGGTACAACATATGGTTGGTTAACACCTTTTTCTAATAGTCGTGCAAAAAAAGATGCTATAATTGCTGAATTAATGAGACAAAAAGCAAGTATTACAGAAAGAATACTTGCTAGAAAAGCAGCTATAAAATTAATTTATAATGACTTAGTTAGAGCAATTGAAACAGCTTTATCAACATTTCAAATTGCTAGCAATCAAGCTGAACGTTTGACAGCAGACGCTTGGTGGGGTATTACAACAGCAGGTGCGGCATGTATATCACCAGAATTTATTGCTGCAATAGTTTTGAATGAATTAAATCGTAATTTTAATGCGCCGGAAATTGGTCGTCCTGGACCAATGTTAGAATTAATGGATGGACCTGCATCATTTGGGGGAAGAAGACGAAGAAGACGAAGAAAATCTAAAAAAAGAAAATCTAAAAAAAGAAAATCTAAGAAAAGAAAATCTAGGAAAAGAAGAAGAAAAACGAAAAGAAGATAATAAAATAATATTTAAATCATTTTATTATTTAAAATTCATATATGTTAATACAAATAAAATAGGAATCAACATTAACGGATAATAATCCAATAATAAATTATTTTCTATTAATTTACCTTTATTTACTGAATCAATAATTATATGATAATGATATCCACATGTTATAATTAAAATTATACTAACTGTTATGGCAAATTTTAAATGTTTTTTTGCACATAATAAAATAAATGCTTTAATAGTCACTATAAAAAATATTAATGTTCTAACAGCAGCTAATTTTGTTTTTGTTGCTGCGAAATTTATTTTAAGATCATCACTCATTATATATTTAATTAATAAATTAAATAATTAGTAAATAGATATAAAAAATAATAAATAATATTATTTATTAAAAGATGGCAGCAGAACGAAGAATCAGAACTGAATTAAAAGAATTAACAGCAGATCCTCCTAGTAATTGTTCAGCAGGTATGGAAGGTGATGATATTTACCATTGGGAAGCTACAATAATGGGACCACAAGGATCTGTTTATGAAGGTGGTGTATTTCATTTGGCTATATTTTTTCCGCAAAATTATCCATTTAAGCCACCTAAAGTAAAATTCCTCACAAAAATTTACCATCCAAATATTAATATGTCAGGTGGTATTTGCTTGGATATATTAAAAGATAATTGGTCACCAGCATTAACTGTTTCAAAATTATTATTATCAATCAGTTCACTTTTAACTGAGCCTAATCCAGATGATCCATTGGTTCCTGAAATAAGCGATTTATATGTTAAAAATAGATTAAAGTTTGATTTGACAGCAAGAGAATGGACGCAATTTTATGCCAATAATTAGTTTATTTTCATCATTTCAGCAACTTTATTAAAAGCTTGTAATTTATTTGCATAATAAAAAACTATGACTGTAACTATACTAAATAATGAAAATTTATATTTTTTAATAAAATCAACATACATTCTATAAAGCGATCTTTTACCACCTTTCATAACTTTATCTATATTATTGGTATCCACGACGTTTTTACTTTCTACAACATTGGCAACATTGGCATTGGCAACATTGGCATTGGCAACATTGGCAACATTGGCATTTGCAACATTGGCATTTGCAACATTGGCAACATTGGCATTGGCAACATTATTGGCATTTTCACTCATTTTAATTATATATTAAAAAAATAATTAATATATAACGAATTTAAAAGCATGATTTGCAACATACACCTGCAACTTCAGCCATAGCATTAATATTCAATTCGCCTTTTGTAGCAGAAACAACTAAAGAAGCCATATCACCTAAAATACCCTGATCAATCATATCTAACAATAGTTTTTCTTTTTCATCGCTTATTGGTGCATCCATTACTACCTGTTTCACTAATTTTTCTACCAATTCTTTTTGTTTTTCTCCCTTTGCCTCTGATGCTTCTACAATTTCCATGGCATATCTTAAAACTTTAATCACTGTTTGCGGAGTTATTTCCATTTCGCATGTTTTTTTTTTAAGTTTTTCATAACAATCTTCAAAAACGCCCATTTTATATTATATAAATATTAAAAAACTAATTTATAAAATATTAAAAAACTAATTTATAAATATAATAAATATATTTAAAAAAAATAGCACTATTATTACTATATAAAATGCAAATATTTGTAAAGACGTTAACTGGAAAAACCATCACGTTGGATGTTGAACCATCTGATACTATAGAAAATGTTAAATCTAAAATTCAAGATAAAGAAGGTATTCCTCCTGATCAGCAACGTTTGATTTTTGCCGGGAAGCAGCTTGAAGATGGTCGCACTTTATCTGATTATAACATTCAAAAAGAAGCTACACTGCATCTTGTATTGCGATTGCGTTAAATTTACCAAACTAGTTCGGCATTATGTATTTCTTGTATTGTTGCATTTTCCCATGACTTGCCTGTTTTATCAGTATATGCTTTTCTATAAATGTCTAGATTTCTATTCTTAAAAAGAATTGAAAAGTAAATAAAGCTGCGATAAGTACACATTATATCATTATTTTTAAGTATAGTTATATTTTTTGATGTTAAAGGTTTTTTTCTCCATAGCATTATTGCTTTCACACTATCATTACGATATGATGTGACATCTTTCATGATGTATAATAATAACAAAATATTATTATGTTATTATTATCAATTTAAATAACTTATTTACTTCGTCTTTTTATTTTTTTTGTTCTTTTTTTTCTACGACGTTTTCTTGATTTTTTTCGTCGTTTTGTTCTTTTTTTTCTACGACGTTTTTTTTTTCGTGCTCCACCGGTGTACCCATCAGATCCTTCGTCTGTCATACTATCCATTTCATTACTTGGATGACTTGAATCCATTTTTGCTGGAACATCTTCGTGAAATGATATCCCATCTCTTATTTTTCTAACCCAATTGCCACCTTCTAAATTATCAGGATCCATTCTATGTGTAAGTTCGCGATGATTTCTTGAACTACCATTAAACCAATCATTAAAATTCTTCATTTCAGCTTTATTAATTGTGTCTAATAAACCACCACCTGTTTGTAAAATATCATTTTCATTTTGTTCTGATAAACCATGTCCCATATTGTTTATACCACTAATAATTTTTGAACTTCTACCATGTTCTTCAATTTCTTCATCCTTTTCTTTTTTTTTTCTTTTATTTTCTTCATATACTTCTTGTAAAACATCATTATTGTCATTTATTTTCTTTTGTTTTTTATATTCATCTAATTCTTTTAATTCATCAAGTTTTAATTTATCTCTACTATTTTCATTAGCTAAAAATCTAAAAAAACTTCCTGCTAATGAACCACCTTTCATAAGTTGATATTTTCTTCTTTTTTTTATATTTTTTTTATTATTTTTTTTTCTAGTTTTACGCATAGTATATAAAATATCTAGAAAAAATTAAATTATAAAAATGATAAAGAAATAAATTTATAATTTTATTATGAAAAAAAAATTGAAACAAATTTATATTTATCGAGATTCTCATTTACCTGAAAATGGATGGCTTCAATCTTGTTTTAAATGTTGTTCTATAACATCAAATATAAAATTATTTGAAACTGTTAGAACTTACAATAATAATATATTATGGGAGTTTTATATACATATATGTCCTAAATGTGTAAAGTTATTAGAATACGATAATAATGATAAAATACATTTTAATAATGAATGTGGGGAATATATTTGTGAGAATTATCCTTATTTATATAAAAAAATAATGAAAGAAAAAAAAAATATTGCTGCGCGTACTATTCAAAAGTGGTGGTCTAAAATTATAGAACCAAATGAAATTTATCTTAATGTCCAGTAGAACCAAATCCACCTTCTCCCCTTTCTGTTGATGGCAATTCATCATAGTGATTCAAAAGCACAACATAAAATGGCTTCAAATCAGCGCGACAAATCTGGAAATATCTTTTATTTTTTTCAAGAGTTGTTCTCAACGGATCTGTTTGCTTTCCAAAATTCATACCCAGACAATCTACTGCGGCGCACAATTCACCACGATATCCTGTATCAATAATGCCAGTACAATTCGCTTGCCTTATTGATTTCTTATAAATTGAACTACGTGGATGCAATTTAAAAGGCATGGGTGTTTGTCCCTTATTCCAATCAAATCTTCGTACCATATTATATTTTGTCATATTTTCATATGTTGAGTTATGTTCAAGATTATCTAGATTATTATAAATAGTTATACGCCTCAATAGTTCGGCTTTTAGATTACCACGTTCCAGAATATCAATGGAATACATCGCGGTTTTAAGTCCCAATCCAATTAGATGTGTTCCAGGTTCTAGTTCATAACTTTTTGCCTCACCATCCGGCGTTGAATAAGATGTCATTTTACCTAAAGGTTGGAAAATATCAAAACCAGAATCGTAATAGGGATTATATTGACTATATTCAGGGTAAGGGCGTGAATGTGTTGCGATTGATACATCATTTGCTATTTTAACTGTTTCTTCAAAACTGATCGGATTTCCACTTTTATCAAAGAATTTAATATTATTAAAATCATCACCAACAAATTTGGTTTTCTCATATACGGACTTCAGTCTTGAAAAAACCATGATATTATGTTGTTTCACGGCATTTTTATACAATTTTTCTCTCAAATGAAATGTTTCATTACTTTCTGTATCCTTCTTTACAAGTTTAACCATGAGAACGGATGTTGCCATGTTTATAGTTTTATAAAATGAAAGGTTTAAATATTTTTAATACTATAAATAAAAATATTTAATGGATCAATTTATTTAAGTACAATTACCTGTTGTCTTTGTATGTTTCCAACCTTTAATTGAAGTAATACATTCACCATTTAATGTTTCACTTTTAACTTTTCTTATATGATCACTCGCAGATTTAAATGCATTTTTCTTTACTTCTTTTGTTTTTGACATAATTCCTGATTTACGACGACTTGAGAGAGAATTTTGACTACGTTTCACAACTGTACATCTTTTGTTTTTACGTAAATTTTCAAGACTATCTAATACAGTAATATTACCATAATGAGTTCCCATTCCCGCATGCCCATTCGTCAAACATTCTATTGTTAATTCACCTTTTTTTTCTGGTGTAAATGTTACTTTTGCATCCGTACCAAATGTCCCATTCGTTAATAATTGATTATATTCATCATTTTCATTTTTATTAGTATCATCAGTATCTTTTAATATAAATTTATGTCCTGTATTACTATTATCTGAAAAATCAAAAATATATTTATTCCCAACTTGAAATGTTAAATTCAAATTTGGATTTCCATCAATTACGAATTTATTAGTATCATCAGTATCTTTTACTACAGTTACATTATAATTAAATGTGCATCCATGTTTTTCTTTTCTTAATTCTGCTGCAGCATTTCTTTCTATTACTGAACTGGCTTCTTCGCCTGGTGATAATTTCCAAGTACTTGCTTTATAGCCCTGTGCGGCTGTTGGGCATTTAAAAGTAGAACATCCTACTGTTTTAAGTCTTTTTAAGCGATTTCTTGTACTCATTTGTTTGACTGGTACTCTTGCAATACCCTCATTAGAAGGCATACATGGAACGCGAGGTTCAGGTGTATTTTCATTTTTTGGACAACAGTGTGTTCTACGATACTTAGCTGAGCTAACATAACTACTTGCAAATCCTCTGAATTTTGATTGTGATCTACCCATGCGTAAAGTTCCTGTATTTGTATAATCTAAATTAAAAGAATCTCCCGATGAAATACCACCCCTGCCAAATACAACAGATTCATTCACCATTTTGCCTCTCGGGTCGCATGCGCGTTCGCCATTATTATCGTAATTTAATCTTTTAACACTATTTTGGCGCTTTTTTGCTGCTAGTTTTCTTCTCATTACAACTAAAGACATCTGATTATATACATAATAGAAAGTTTTTAATTTTATATAAATAATAAAAATCTATGTTTGGGATCCATTTCTAAACATCTTTTTATTGCCCAATATAATTTTGTATGTTTAATATAATTTAAATCTTTATCCGTTTTTAATAAACATGTTTCTATTATTTTAGCCAAACTCCAATATGATGCTGTCATTGAAATTTTACTTGGTAATTCTGTAATACTTTCTATTTCAGGTCCTATAAATTTATTTTTTTCAAATAATTTATCAATAATAATATTTTTATCTTCTATCCGAAACATATGTTTTGGATTTAAAAAATAAAATGAGTAATTTTCACCAACTTTAAAATAAACAACATCTTTTAAATTATAAAGAAGTATTGTTTTGTTTTGTTTTTCAAGTTTTTTTAATTGTTGCATCAAAAATAAAAAAATCAATTGAAATATTTCTAAGGATAATTCATTATTTTTTAATAAATTAGATAATGTGTTAATTTCATCTACGTTTATTTTTATTTGTTTCGTTTTTATTGAATCATCTACGTTTTTTAAAAATGTATTAAAAAAATCATGATACTTTTGATAATATTTTGTCTTTAAAATAAAGCCATCTTCGTCTTTTTTTATTTTCAAATACGCATTTTTATAAATAATCATAAACATAACAAATTTTAATCTTTTTAATATATAACTTAAATGCCTAGAACAAAAAAACATAAAATAAAAAGCAAAAAGAAAACAAGAAAGAAAACATTGATTCCTAAAACAAGGTCTTTACGTCGTTTGCCATCGTTTCATTTAAAAGGTATTACTGAAAAAAAATCACTAAAAAAAGTGCATTCATATATACCAACCTTATATGAAGATCTCTCATTAATGAAATCCATATCACCCTTTAAAAGTATAATCGGTAATGAAATATTTATTTGCAATGATGATGAAATTTATAATTCAAAAACAAAAAAATGTTATCCATGGAATTCGCAGATAGCTAAAAATATTGCATTGAGAAATTTAAAATCTAATCGCAAATTTAAAATTAAAGATATTGTTGGACCTAAACAAGTTATGGGTAATTGTTGGTTAAATTGCTTTTTTGTTATTTATTTTATTAGTGATAAAGGTCGCAAATTTTTTAAACATATGAGACAAACGATGATAACAGGTAAGAAATTAGATGGTACACCAATAAAAAAGCATCTTCAACGTTTATTGTTTATTTTCAATAAGTTTATTGAATCTATAATAAGAGGTAAACATTCAAAAATTAATAAGAAATATGCTTTAAAAATTGATACAAATGTTTTAATAAAAGAAATTTATAAAAATATTTCATCAGTGGATCCTGTACTTATGCCAAATTTAAATGAAGCTGGGAATGTAGAATTATTTTATACTGGTTTAATGCAATACATAAATTTTG
>Ga0315315_10002644_pt1 | contig 16387 bp, 6 predicted proteins | sample M140m3416metaG_FD_203699 | JGI IMG/M metagenome (GOLD analysis project Ga0315315, IMG submission 203699) | Ammonia-oxidizing marine archaeal communities from Monterey Bay, California, United States - M1 40m 3416 | ecosystem: Environmental > Aquatic > Marine > Intertidal zone | place: USA... | reverse complement strand
GATGGATGTCCCCGGAAGGGGTCGGATCCTTCCTCAATCCCTGCAAGGAATTTGAAGCGGCACCGCCCTGGTCGTGCGGACGAGGGATCCACACGGAGGGAATTTCTTCGCTCGCCCTCCTACGCAGCGTCTCTCGCGTCCATTCTGGCCAGCACTGGCATGGACGCGGACGCCGCCATGGCCGCCGTCGATCCAGGACCCACCGCCGACTCCGTGGTGTCAGCCGTCCCCCCATTTTCCACCCGGCGCGAATACAAGCACGTGATCCTTGCTAATGGGCTCAGAGTCCTGCTCGTGCAGGACAAGGGTCCCTTCCCGTCCTGCGCCGCCCTCAGCGTCGGCGCCTCCGGCCAGTTCTTCGACGACCCGGACTTGCCCGGCTCGGCCCATCTCATGGAGCACCTCATTCTGTCCGGCAGGCCGTCGATAGGGTCGAAGGGGGCGTGGAAGGAAGACTTCGAGGACTGGCTCGAGGATTATGACGGCAGCTCGAACGGCTTCACCGCCGCAGGCAAGGCCCTATACCATTTCAGCTGCCCGGCAGACTTCTTCCCCGAGGCGCTGGGGCGATTCGCTCAGCTCTTCGACGAGGACGTCGTGACGGAAACCTGCCGGAATGAAGCCGTCCTGCGCCGGGAGGTGCGACGGATAGACTCCGAGCTCACCCTGGACAACGACGCGACACGTGCCTTCTATCTGCTCAAGTCGAGGGCCAATCCGGACCATCCCTTTTCGCGCTTCGGAGCTGGGAGCCTGGAAAGCTTGGAGCAGACCCCCAGGGCCAACGGTGTGGACGTATCGAGATGCATGGATGAGTTTTTCCGCCGAAACTACGTCCCTGAGAAGGCAGTGCTCGTCGTGGTCAGTCCGGACAACGTCAGGACACTGCAGAGACTGGTTGCGCCCTTTTCCAACAAATTGTCGACGCGGAAGGAAACCATCGAAGGCGGAATGGCTTTCAAGGACGTGAGCAGGTATCAGCTACCGTACCCGCCCCCATTTCCGAAATCAACATTTTCGCAGACCATCCTGGTCAAGGCGAATGGAGACGAAGAAAGCTGCGACACGCTCAAGCTTGAGTGGCCGCTTGACTTGATTTACAGCACACCCAATTTCAAAGAATCAACACTTGGTTCAAGCAATGTAATTACCGCGCCGGCGATTGGGTTTGTCATATCTCAAATCCTTGGAAGGAAGGGACCCGAAAGTCTGCGCGCTTTCCTTTTGAGGCGAAAATGGGCGCAAAAAGGCGTAAGCGGTATGCCGCGAATATCATTTCCGGTTGATGTCACCGGATTTCAAGTAATGAGCATGGAGATTGCCCTTACCAGCGAGGGTTTCGCCAATCGATCCGCAGTGATTGCTGCGCTGCTAAGCTGCATCAAGTCAATATCTCGCATCGCGCCTAGGACAGATCCCTTTCTTCTTTCAAGGGAACAGATATCTCAGTACCTTACTATAGCAGCGATCCATGGCTACACTCTTGCTCCCCGACCGCCTGATGCCATAGAACTTGCAGTCGACGCACAGACTTTTGGCATGGATGGTCAAAGTGGAATTGGAGTCATGGGAGCGTGGTCCTTGATGCCGTCCACCAATGATGCAGCGGGGGTGGAGGCGATGAGAAGGGCCGTTGCGTCTACTCTCGAAATCATGGCCAATCCTAGCAAGACCATTGCGACTGTCATTGCTCGTCCACAGAGCATATCCAGTTTTATCGGCGGCATCGTCGACCCGGCGCTACCTTCGTTAAATTCAACTTATTGGTCAAGAGAACCGCGGACAGGCGCCCAATACTTCGTGGAAAGCGTTGGCAACCTCGACCGTTTGCTTGTTGCTCCGATGTTATGGGCATTGAGCAAAGTTGAAGGAGACGTTTTGGGACCTCCAGTCCTGAATCCCTTCGTTCCTCCAAGCTTGAGGCCTGCTCGCCCTGTACTCGAACGGCGTTCTTTCGACGGAAGTGCAAGATTCTATTATGTGGATAATGTGGCGAATGATGATTCTAAAGGTATCTGGCGCGAATTCGTGAGGCAGCCGGTGTTTCTTGGAGCAAAACAGGCTCAAACATCATGGCAAGATAGGTCTGTGACAACAGTAGTGGGGGGCAGTTGGAAACTCTTTCAGACTCCCCCAATCGGCGGAGGTGGTCTTGGCTTACCAATGCCAATGGTCGCACCAGAGCCATCTTGTCGATGCTCGTTGGTTATTCAGCTGTTATCAACACGCGCAATGTTGGATGCCACTGCTAGGGAGATGGCTCGGGCTCAATTGTGGCTACTTTCATTTGACGAAGATATTGTCGATCTAGCGGAACTCGGAGCTCCAGCTGGGTTGGCCTACGACTTAAGCTTCAACCAGTACGGTCTGAGAATATGTTTCCGTGGTATTAGCCAGACACTGCCCTCATACGCGCGGCAACTTTGTAAAAGGCTGGTGCAGCACCATGCTCGTCTTGTGGATGGATCTGTTGGGATTGCCCCGGGGGCGAAGATTATTGCCTTGCAGCAGGCAAGCGCTCTGAACTTACCCTCCGCCCGCAAACGGCAATTGATCAGCGATCTTCGTGCATCGACAGCTTCTGATGCAGCTTCTGAAGGGTCGTCTTTCTTGAATTCGTGTGCCGGGGGCGCCGCGTTTGCACAGGGGGATATATTGCCGTACGAGGCTGTCAAACTTTGCAATGAGTTGCAGTCAGTCTTCAGCAGGGTTGTAACAAACCGATATTCTGTGCCGGAACAGCCCGATATTAGGGAGTTGCTGTACAAACCTGTATGGAAACCAAAAACATCATCACCGTTGCTCATTCCTGGGGTAGCCTTGATAAACGACGCGTGTGGTCGAGTTAAGAGATAAATCATAAGTTTGCAAATCCTTTCAATAATATACTAGCTAGTAGACTCCTAGTATTCCGGTATCAATTATACTCCTAGTTAGAGTATAGTAGTAGTACTACCAGCTACTAGCTCTAGTACTAGAGTATAGTAGTATTAGTGCAGTAGTACGCTCGTATTATATTATTATATACTCTACCTCGTAGTATATATGCATTCTAGCTAGTATACTCTAGCTAGTATATTACGAGTCTATTGCTGTTCCGGTGACACTAAGTACTAGCTTTTAGAGTAGTATACATAAAGGTATGTTAGTACGAGCTCGTATGCATATTATGTACCAGCGACTACAGTACTATGTATGCATACTAGCTTACCCGAGGAGTACCAAGTACCGAGTACGAGTACGCTCGTACGTCAGTCTTATCACAGCCGCTCCGCAATCCAGGCAATTAATTCCTGATGTCCGCAGTCAACCTCCCCAACTGCTCAACAAATTCTCACTCATCCCTCAGATTATATCTTGCTGCGACGCTACCGCCTCAACGTAACATAAAAGAGAGATTCAATCATGCGATGCGTTCCCAAAAATGTCGTCCTTCTGGCGATATTATCCATGTGTGACGCGACGGCAACGTTTTGCCCTACGGCATCTTGTGGTCGTCGATTGCAATCTCCCTCGCCGGGGCTCTTTATGGCTAAGAAACTGAAGAAGAAGGGCGGAAGAAAGAAAGCCGCTGTATCTGGTGGCCTTAAAGGCTTTGGCTCATCCACTCCCAAGTCGGCCACTTCCTCTGGTGCTGCAGGCGCGGCTAAGATTGACCGTTCCAAACCATCGCTCGCCTTTTACGATTATCTGGAGAAGAACGGCGCTGGAGACAACCTTAAGAGAGTTGCGCTGGCTCACTTTCCCATCGGTGATTTTGATCTCCGTGGGGTCGTGGCTCTCCGCGACATCAAGAAAGGCGACCCAATCATTGACGTCCCCTATGAGCTTGCAATCAATTTAGGGAGGGAGTCGTCCGATCCTACTCTGCCAGCTGTCACGCTTCTTCAGGAGTATTGCAGATGGAAAGTGGGCGCGCCGTCCAAGAGAGTGCGGGACGATGGTCTCTATTTCCAAATGTTGCCTTCCTATATGGGGTCAGATTGTCTGGGCTCAACCGATTTCTTCTCGGACGAAGCAATGAACGCTCTTCAGTGCCCCCCTATCAAGGACGAAACCTTCCGCCGAAGGGAGCAAACAGTAGCGCGGTTTGAGCGGGATGTTGAGCCCATGACCCAAATTTCGGACAACATGTATCGCTGGAACGAGGACGGCACCGCAGTCGACGAGACCCATCTGCGCTGGGCGGCCTGGCTGGTCACTTCGAGGGTCCTCACCGTCCAGGGCGAAGGGGGTAGCAGCACGACCTACAGGCTCATGATCCCCCTCATTGACATGTGCAACCACGATCGATCATCGCCGCACGTGCTGACGGGCCGTGCCGCCCCGGGTGGCCGCTTGCGAATATTGGCTGGGCGGAACGTGAACGCGGGAGAGCAGATCAATATTTGTTATGGAGGCGGTGTCGCCGGAAATGATCGCTTCATTCAGGACTACGGATTCCTGGACACCTTCGATGATGGAACGGCGTTTGACATGGTTGCCAAGATGCTCACGGGGACGGGAGGTAGGGCAGGGTTTGGCGGCGGAGGCCATGGATCGATGAGCAATAGTGATAAGGCGGCCACTCTGGAGGCAATGCAAGCTACCACTTTGGAAGAGGACGAGGCTGCGTTGGATGCGGCGAAGGAGGGCGACATCCGGGCAGCATTGGCCTTCAGGATAGGCATGAAGAAGGCTTTGGAAAGAACCAAGTCAGGCGTGGGCCAATAGCAGCGTTCGCGCTTCTACTAGATATTATTGCGGCATTGATTTCAGTTCTTATGTTTTGCACCCTTCTTGGTGCGGCGCATATTCCCGACGTAGGCCAGCAAGGAAACAGCCACCCCGATGGCAGCAAGCATGGGGAACGGTCCGTATCCCGACGCCGCATTCGCGGCCATCGCTCTCTGAGGTAGAGATCCCCTAATCGCCACGGGCGAAACGACCGCACCTGCGGCGTCAGAGGCGCTCCTTTCTGCTGCGGCAGTGCCATCGCCGCGCCGAGTGATCACGGGGGCCGGCTCCGCCCCTTGCACTCCGGTCGCGGCGGCCGAGGCGGAGGAAGGGACGGAGGCACCAGCACGGACTGTGCCCCCGCCCCCCTCGGGCCCCACTAGCGGCCGATTCAGGTTGGCGGCGACCCCGTAGTTCCCTCCCGGGCTCTCCTCGTAGGGGACCCAGAGCAAATTGCCGCACCTGTTCTTCACCATCTCCTTCGCTGCCAGATCGATCCCGCTGAACTCCTCCGCCTGCAGGAGGGTGCGCCTGTCCCCCAGACCGAAGCGGCTCCGGCGGATCTGCCCCACCTCGGCCACATCCTCGGCGCCTGGGAGGGGCCTGCCGATCCCCAGCAGCATGTTCACCCTGGGGGTGCCCCTGGTCCGGACCCTGGGCCTCTCCCGCTCCACGTCCACGCGGAAGGTCTCGACCTCCGCCCCCCGTCCGGCTCCTCCTCCGCCCCCCCCGCCACCTCTCTCCCCGGCCTTGCCGTGCCCCCAGGTGTGCACGACGGGGTTGCTCTGGTGGGTGTGGTAGTCGTGCGTGACCAGGACGACGTCGGGTGTGTAGACGTCGTAGCCGTGTGTGAAGAAGCGCAGGCCCCGGCTCCCCTCCTCTCCGTCGAAGACCCCGTCTAGGTACGGGTCGACGGGAACGTTCAGCTCGGCGTGGCACCGGTGGAAGGACAGCCCCGCCCCCCACATGGCATTGGTAAGCTTGGGCCGGGTCAGGTTGCGGCACTCCTTGGTGCCCCAGTTGCGGATGGTACGGGTGAAGGTGACCATGCAGAGGTTGGGAACAATGCGGACGCCCTGGTTGTTCTGTTCCATGTCGGCCACGTACGTGCTCAGGACGGCGTAGTCGTTCCTGGTCCTGTGATGCATGAGGATCAGCTCGGTGTCGTAGTCGTCCGAGAAGTCCATGTGGGAATCAATCTGGAGGCAGAAATCATGGAGACCGACGGGAACGAGATCGACCAAATCCGGATCGCCGCTGTCCCGTCCGTGCACGTAGTCCCACTCCACCATGGAGGACAGCCTGGAGCGGGCATCGGTGGGTCCCCTGGACCCGGACGCGTCCATGGGGACCGTCCTGACCTGAGCGGCGTACACGGCGCATCCGGGATTGTAGTCCTGGCAGTACCTCTCCCAGCAGCCGGCATCGTCGAGCAGGTCCGATCCGGGCTGGGTCTGCTCGATGACCCTGACGTAAAGCCTGGCAGGATTTTCGGCCCTGGAGAAGGCGTTGTGGAGCGTCCTGGGACAGAGGCGATCGCGGTAGCTGGCGATCAGGAGGTGGATGGGGGTCAGATCGGCCCCCTCCCTCCTCCTCCCCTCCCCCCCCGCGTCCGTCCCCGCCCGGACCGCGTCGGAGGTGTGGCGGTAGTGAGGGCAGGGACCCCCCAATGGGCAGACCTCGGGACTGACGTCGACGTATCCCAACCCCCCCGGTCCCCATCTCTCCCGGTTCTCCGGCGTGTCCCTGGAGAGGAGGGTGGTACCGTGGGGATGGGCCAGCTCGTGGGCGGTCCTCGTCTTCTTGGTCGTTGTCGCTGTCGTTTGCGCCGCCGCCGCACCGGTCGCCGCTCCGGTCCCGCCGCCTCCTCCTCCTCCTACCTCCGTCGCGGCGCCCGCCATGGTGACGGAGCAGGGGGATCGGTTCGAGGTAGGCGCAGGGTACGGGGTTACTTGGTGGTACGGGTATATGTATGTATTGTGCAGGATGTGCGTATGGGGGGATGGGGAGGATTACCTCCCAGTGACTTTGTGTTTTGCTGCCGCCGCTTTTCCACCGGTCCTGTGGTGGCATATGTCAAGATCTGCCAGAGGGACTGGAACACACTGCGTTCCCTAGCTTAGTAATATGCAAGAGTATCCATTGGAGTCGTATACGAGTCGGATATATCATTCATACATAACATACGTAACATACGTACGAGCTCGTAAATGTCCGAGTCGTACTTATACGCCCATACGGTCATCGGATGCGTTCGGATCTTCGCCGCCCTCATTCAGCCCTCGATCCAGGAAGCCTCCTGCCCACCCGCCCAAAAGAACGCCCGGCCAAGCGCGCCAACAGAACCAACATCCTCCCCGCCACCCAGCCAGCCTCAAGCAGGATGGGGACCGCCACGGCCGCGCGGGGGAGGAGAGAGCCGCGCCGCCTTCTCCCCCTGCTGCCTCCTCTGCTGCCTCCTCTGCTGCCTCCTCTGCTGCATCTGCTGCTGCTGCTGCTGGCCCCGCCCGCCGCCGCCTCCACCACCTCCTCCTCCTCCACGGCGTTCGCTCCCGGGGCGGCGCCGGCCGGCAGCGAACGCCGGACCGGGGCGCCTCCGCGGCCTAGGCCTAGGCGGGCTTCTTCTTCCCCGGAGGACGAGGGAGGGGAGGAGTTAGGCGAGGCAGGCAGGCCGATCGACCTGCAGGCCTCCCTCTCGGAACTGCTCGGGACGTTCTCGGGATCCGGCAGGGGCAGAGGCAGCGGCAGGGGCAGCGGCAGGGGCAGCGGCAGGAGCGGGGCCGGGGGCGAAGCCCTTTCTTCGGACCATTTCGGCCCCTCCTCCCTCCTCGGACCTGGAGCCGGCGGAGCCGAGCTGCGCCGGAGCGAGGAGGTTGGGGGAGGAGGCGGGGGGAGCGCGCAGTTCCCCCCGGCTGGGCCCCTGTACGAGTTCCGGGGGGAGGAGGGGTACCTCCTGGACCTGGCTGCGGGGGGGGGCGGTCCTCCCGAAGGAGGTGGAGGAGAAGGTGGAGGAGCCGAGGAGGCGGAGGAGGAGGAGGCGCCGCTGCTGTCCGAGGCGGACTACGAGGCGGCCGTTCCGGGGCCCGATGGATCCCTGGGAGGAGGAGGAGGTGGCGGCGGGGAGGACCTGCGACGCCTGGCGGGGGAGCTGCTGCGACCCAGCCCTGAGGTGCCGCCGGAGCTGATCGGTGAGGTCTCAGGAGGAGGAGGGAGGGAACGAAGCGGGAGCGAGGACGAGGAGGCCCTCCTGCGCTCGCTGGTGGCGGGAGGGGGAGCGGCCGGGAGGGGCGGCAGCGGCAGCGGCAGCGGCAGCGGCAGCGGCGGGGGAGGAGCCGTGTCGGAGGAGCTGCACCGCCGGGTCTTCGAGAACGAGGGCGGGCACGTCGGGCAGAGCGAGGCGTTCAAGAGGTTCCTGACGAGGGGGAGGGGGGGCAGGGAGGGAAAAGGCGGCGGCAGCGATGGCGGCGGGGAGGAGGAGGAGGATCCCCTGGCGCTCCGCAGGGCGGAGGCCTACCGGAGGCGCAGGGATAGGGCCCTGGAGCGGCTCGAGAGGGAGATCGTGGAGCACATGGAGGGCCTCCCGAGCCGCGACGGGGCCGATGCCGACGCCGGCTCCGCTGCCGCCGCCAATGTCACCGCCGGCTCCGGCATCCCTCCCTCACCAGGGAGCGGGAGTGGGAGCGGGGGGACAATCCTCGCCGCCTGCAGCGGGTGCGGCGATGCGCTCTCGGAGGAGGAATGCCGGAGAGCGACGGAGCTCGGGAGGCGGGCGCCGCTGTGCCGGATCTGCGACGCCGAGCGGTTCGTCGAGCGCAGGCCGTACTGGGTCCCGTCGGAGCCGCAGCCTCCGTTCCAGCGCCAGGGACGGTACCGGGGGCGGGGGGGGAGGGGCAGCGCTAGAGTTGGCGGCGGCGTTGGCAGCAGCAGCAGCGGCCGAGGTCGAGGCCGCGGCAGCATCGAAGGCCGTGCCCGTGGCCGTGGCCGCGAGCGGAACCCCGCCTCGGCCTCGGCCTTCGCAGCGCCTCGGGGACGGGACGCCAGGGAGACCCCCCCCCCACCGCGGGGCGGGGAGAGGGGGCCCGCGCAGGCCTGGGCGGAGGAAAAGGAGGTTAGGGCGAACAAGGCACCGTCCCTCGATCCGCAGAAGTGGAGGGAGACCTTCTCGGGCCAGGCAGGAGCGGGAGTGAGGAGGAGGATCGTGACGGAACCGGCAGCCGGGGCCAGGACGGGGAAGAGGACGGATGCGGATGCTGCGGGGGCGGGGGGGGAGGAACCTCCACCTCCCGAGGAGGCTGGCGCCGCCCTCCCGACGCCCGGCGAGGGTGTGGACGACATCGAGGCCGCGAGGGAGCACGCGAAGTATCTCGAGGGCGTCGTGAAGCGCTACGAGTTTCAGATGGCAAGGGGTCAGGCGGAAATTGAGCGGATGAGATCTCAGGTTAGGCAATTGCAGGATCCACCGCAGCGAGCGGCGTCCGAGCAAATCGCGATGGGAGCGAACGGAGAAATATCGGATGCTATCGAGGGGGAGAATGGCTGGGTCCAGGCCGAAGATCCGGATACAGGGGAAGTCTTTTATTGGAACGAAGAGACGGGTGAGATGAGGTACGACAAGGAGTGACCATCGTCCGCGACCCATGAATACCTTAATAGACTTATTATTGATCTCATTTATGCCCCATGAAGATCACGCTGCAGTTGTTGTTTGTATGTTGGTGTGAATGTTGTTTGGTCGCTTGTCTTTCGCGCGACGAACGCTAATGAGGCGAGGAATGACAAATGCGGCCGAGCTAAACACCGTGCCCCACAGCACGGCAACGGCCTGCAAGACATTTTTTCCAGCTGGAGTAATGGTGGCGACATTATCAACAATGAGGAAGACGACACCAATGAAGGCGATGTTGTACATGGAAAATATCAGTTGCTTGGCCTCGCCAAAGCGCTCGTCCACGTTCCTTGTTAGATATGCGAGGTAACACCCGGCAACAATTAGACCTGCTTCGTAGATGAGTTCAGTTATGAACAGCGCCGGAGTGTTATGCGCGCATATGAGATCATTGGTAATCAATCCTGGCATGAATTCAATCTGACTCGTCTGTCGTGGTGGATCCGCCAGCGAAACTACGAGCAGAATAAAAATCTGCGTACAGAGCATCGGCACCATGTACAACAACGTTTTCGAAACGCTAATCTTCGCCCGACGTATGTTCTTGCTTCCGACAAGTTTCCACATTCTCCAGATCTTGACAAAGAGAGGTGAAACTGTCATCACAAGGAAAAGGTGGAAAGTCCACATGCGAGTCAGGCACAGCCCGTCTGTGTTCGGCCCAACAAGCGCCAGTGAGGACCCATTAAAGAGAGCGCATCCCAGAATGAATAGGCAAGTGAAGCGCCAGTCCGCAAAAATAACAGCTCGTTCATTTCGCTTTGAATAGAAGATGCCAAAGAAGCCGCAGCACATCGCGATGCCCAGGGTGCCAATGGCTAGAACTGTCCCAAAAAGTGGGTCGCCTTGCAGAAGAGAATCTGTCGTAGTCATCATGCTCGGTGATGACACGATTACCCTCCACCTAAGATTAGCTCCTGGCTGTTCGTATAAGGCGCTTTGGGAAAGAAAGATGCCGCAGTCGTCGGTCATCGAAGCGCATCCCGATCTCACCGTTATAAGATCCCCCTCGGGATAATTACGAAAAAGATGCGCTTCGAAGGCCATTCTTTGAACGTTCTCTTCGGTGCTCCCTCGGAGCTCTGACATCTTTACTCGCAAGGGTTCACACGAGCTGTTCAAAGTTCCGGCTTCGTCTGGACAAGGCTGCGTTGGATCGTCAGCAGATAATACCAATTGGCTTGCCGGTGCACCCGTCGATAGACCAATAATATAGTAAGGCTCCTTATCCTCGTACACAGCGACACTGATGTCGGTTACATCCATGCCTCCCCACTCAGTCACCAAGAAGTTTGTGATCTCATCGAATGTGTAATCAATGGCCAGGACACCAGCAAAGAGGTTTCGACCTTCTACGACATCGTATATGGGATGCGTCGCAGTGATACCCAGCCCAAGACTGGCGAACGGGTAGGGTTCCGTCCAGGTAGGCCTCTGAACCTCCTTGGACTGGATGTACCAAGGTCTCACACGGGGATCATAGTTGGCCGATTGGAAGCCCCCCACGAAGACATCGCTGCATATCTCGCCATCGGAACCACAGTACGCGTATGCGCCGGTTAGGCTGCGACTGACGGGAGTCACTCCGTCGTCGTATGTGCAGTTGCCGAGCTCGTGGACGCTGCTGGACCCGTCCAGCGGATTCACCACCGCGGCAAGATCCTCCGTCAGTGGCGGATCTCCCTTCACGACGCGTCCCGGCTCCTCGGTGAACATTCCGTCAATTCCGCGGCAGAACTGCGTGATCGGAACGTAGCCCCTCCGCTCGCGCTCATCGGTCCGGTTGCCCGGATCCTGCAGAATGTCGTACCTTCTGCACCACTTCTTCCTGGATTCGCAGGCCGCCTCCTCCTCCTCCTCCTCCGCGTCGGCGGCGGTGCAGTTGGCCTGGGAGTCGGCGTCGGCGCACGGCTCCGGGGCGCACCCGTCCACGCACCTGATATAGCTGTCTCCGGGACTCAGGAGACACTCCACGGGCTCCCCCGTGGTCCTGTTCACGCACGAGTCGAGATGCTTCCGCATGGCTCCGTCATCCCCGAGGTACCCGCTGTCTCCAGGCTCGCGGTAGGACCTGCGCGACATGTGAGTCCCGTCCTCGAGGCCAACGTACACGTCCGGGATGGCCAGGGAGTTGGCCAGAGTCAGGTACGCGTCCCTGTCCGCGGCGACGAGGGAGCCGGACCTCCCGAAGCCCCCCCCGTACCTGTAGTTGGAAAGGAGGACGTTGGCATCGACCGCCTGGGACATGAAGTTCTCGAGCTGGTCCCTGACGCGCCTCTCGACCTCGTAGTTGAATTGTGATGAAAATTGTAGTTGGAGGGCCGGGAGGGCCGGGACCATCGTCCCCAGGGCCGCGGCCGGAGAGGGGCGCATCGCGGGGATCCTTGGAGGTCAGGATTTTCATTATGTCACGCGTAGGATACGAGCTCGTAGAATAAATATACTCGAGAGTAGAAAGATATCTTGATCTTTTTTTATGAAATAATAATTAATAATCCCCCCATCACGCTAAGGATATTTGATAATAATGGCGAACGGAAGGATCCGACCATTATTTCACATTTCCCCCATCACGGTAAGGAATCCTTCATAGGGACACCATGTCCTAACCCTAGCCCTCCTAACAAGCCCCGAACGAATGGCGAATGCCAACGTCAAGTGATGCGTAGTACGTCGGTTTTGATGCCGTTGGTGTCGACTCTACTAAGTAGAGTACCATGATGCGAGCAAAATATACATGATGACATGTACCTGCCTGACTAGGTACTAGCTAGTAGTAGGATTACGACAGAACAGTATACTAGCTAGTCTACGAGTACGTAGTACAGAGATGTATGACGTTTGACTTTTTGACGCTGGCGTAGCAAGCTCCTACACTCTAAACGTACGTGTCCTAGCTTAGCTACTCTAGAGAGTAGCAGGATATGGGTAATTCTCTAGTACCACCCCTGATGTGTTGGGCCTATCGCCGCTTACGAGTTACGAGAACCGAGAAAAAAGGGGCTGGCAAAGTGATCCGATTTGTGCCGGAAGAGGCCGAAAGGTAAGGGTCGGAAGCAGGCAGCAGAACAGAACACAGTCGAGCAAAAAGCTCTCAATCTCTCTCTCTCTCTTTCTCTCTCTCTTCGATCCTTGAACGCAGGACGATAGAAAGCATGGGCGGTCCGACCGGGGAGGCGGCGGCGACAAACGGGGCCGCCGCCGCCCGACGGAGGATGCTCCTCGCCGGGCTGCTCGCGGCGCTCCTCGCCCTCCCGGGAGGGGCCGCGGCCTTCTCCCCGGCCTCCAGGTCGGCTTTGACCGCGGGGACGGGGACGGCCAGGCCGCGCGGCGCCCGCTCGGCGGCGCGTCCCCCGGCGAGGTGGGCGGGAAGCGGCGGCGGCGGCCCGGACCGGCGGCGGTGGCAGCAGCAGCAGCAGCAGCAGCAGCGGCGGCGGCCAGGCCAGCCGACCGGGGGGCTCTTCGCGTCCGGAGGCGCCCAGGGCTCCGCGGCCCCGGCCGGCCCGTCCCCCGGGGGGCGGCTGGGGGCGGCGCGCCGCCTGGTCGCGCGGAAGGCGGCGGGGGCAAAGGAGAGGCTCCGGTCGGTCCTGGCGTGGGAGCGGCGGAAGAGGCGCGGCACCCTGGCGGCCGCAGCTCTGGTCCTGTCGGCGCTGCTGTTCAGCGTCACGGGCGGCGGCGGATCCGGGGACACGGCGGGGGCGATGGCGGTGGCGGCGGGGGCTGGCCCGGGAGGCGGCCCGGCCCAGCCCCAGGCGGTCAGGGTGGTGCTGGCGAGCGATGCCGCGGCGGCCTCCCGCTCGGTGGTCCACGCGGTGCGGAGGGGAGGCGAGGAGATGGTCGGAGGGGCGGCTGGTGCGGCCGGAACGTCCCTCCTCGCGAGGAAGCCCCCCCCCCGAACCCCTCCGCCCATGGCGGCCGCGCTGGGGAATGCCAAGGTGGCGCACCGCACCGTGAAGGAGGCCATAGCCGAGCTCAAGCAGTACATGAGCGGTCCCAAGTCTGACACGCTCATCCTCCTCCTGGCCACGTCCCTGGTAACCCCCCTGTGCAAGAAGGTTGGGGTCTCCCCCATCCTGGGATTCCTCAGCGCCGGCATGCTCCTGGGTCCCAACGCCCTCCACTTCATCTCCGACCTCCACTCGACGGAGGCCCTGGCGGAGCTGGGCATCGTGTTCTTCCTCTTCGAGATGGGCCTGGAGCTTAGCCTAGAGCGCCTCAAGTCGATGCGCAGGGACGTCTTCGGGCTGGGCCTGTCTCAGTTCCTGGGGACGGCCGCCGCCGTCATGGCAATAGGGAGGATGACGTCCAGCCTGCCAGGGAACGCCCTCGTAGTCCTGGGAGGGGGCCTGGCCCTGTCGTCGTCGGCGTTCGTGCTGCAGCTGCTCAAGGACAAGAGCCAGCTTGCCACCAGGTTCGGCAAGGCGTCCTTCGGCATTCTGCTCTTCCAGGACCTGGCAGTCGTTCCGCTCCTGGTCGTCACCCCCATCCTGGCGGGGGGCGGCCAGGGCATGGCCGCGGCGGTGGGTTCGGCGATCGTCAAGGCAGTCATCGCCCTCAGCGGCATCGCCTTCGTGGGACGGGTAGTGCTCAATCCCCTCTTCAACACCGTCGCCCAGGCGAACACCCAGGAGGCCTTCCTCGGGGTCACCCTGTTCACCGTGCTCAGCATGTCCTTCCTCACCGAGGGGCTCGGCCTAAGCAACACCCTCGGCGCCTTCCTCGCCGGCGTCCTCCTCTCGGAGACCAAGTACCGCTACCAGATCGAGGCCGACATCGCCCCGTTCCGGGGGGTCCTGCTCGGTCTCTTCTTCGTCACCGTGGGGTTCGAGATAGATGTCATGCTGGTCCTGTCCCAGCTCCCCGCGGTCGCCTCCACCGTCTTCGGCATCCTCGCCGTCAAGGCCACCATCGCCGCCCTCTTCTGCCTGGCGTTCGGCCTCACCCTGGCCACGTCCGTGCAGGCGGGGCTCATGATCAGCCAGGCGGGCGAGTTCGCCTTTGTCGCCTTCGGCCTCGCCAGGAATCTGGGCATCCTGGACACCGGAAGCACCAAGTTCCTCCTCACGTGCGTCAGCCTCACCATGGCGATCACTCCCGCCATGACCGGCGTTGGGGCGAAGATCGCCAAGCGCTTGGAGGAGGGGTCCGACTTTACGCACTACCTCGGACAGGACAGCGAGGCCTCCGAGCTTAAGGAGTCCGATGACTTTGTCATTGTCATCGGCTACGGCACCGTCGGCAAGGTCGTGTGCGACCTTCTCGATCGGAAGTTCATCAAGTACATCGGCCTGGAGGTCAATCCGAGCAAGGCGATCGATGCCAGGAATCGGGGTCTGCCTGTATTCTACGGCGACATTGTTCGCCAGGAGGTTGCCGATGCGTTCAACGCTGGGAACGCGAAGGCCATTGTTGTGACCATCGCCGACAAGGCCCAGGCAAATCGCGCCATCATTGCCCTCCGCCGCATGTTCCCCGAGGTGAAGATATTCGCTCGCGCCAAGGACGCCGACCACGCCCAGCGGCTCCAGAAAACTCTTGACGTGGCGGCGATGGTCCCCATCATTCCTGAGGACAACACCCTCCTCACGCTACCATTTGGAGGGGCCGTCCTCAGGAGCCTCGGCGCAGCTCCTGAGGAGGTGAATGCCATCCTCGAGGCAACGCGCAAGGATGTGCTGATGGGCAGAGGCCTGGCGAAGAGCGAAGAGGAGACAACGCTTATGCAATTGGGAATTTTAGCTGAGGAGGAAGTAGAGGAGAACAAGATGGTTGTTGACGTTGAAGTAACGAACGAAGACGGAATTCAGTCCGATAAACCGACGATAGCGGCAGAGGCTGCCGTTGAAGATATGCAAACTAAGTCGCCCATGGTCGCACAGCTGATCGAGGCGAGCATAGTCACTCCAACGAAGAAGGATCATGACGATGAATCCCAAGTCGAAAGTGCAAGCGGGGAGAAATTAAAGGAGGAGCCTCCGTCCACCGAAACTGGTTCTGAGAAACAACTTGCCGAATAACATTTAAATGGGAATATCTTGCAGGACAGTATCACCTACTACTTCTAGCTGCGAATGTCCAGACATCCGTAAGGACTGCGATTTCAACCATTTGACGGAAGGCGAAGGGCGATCTCTTCGGAAATCGGGGAGTTGGCAGATGCCGGGGAAGCTTACAACTAAACTTGATAGGGATGTATAAACTAGGGCTTTGTGACGCGAAAGGCTTCGCCACAGCATCTGACCCACCAGGGAAAGCTCATTACTGTTGAGGTTAGGTTGGATTTTGTGGTGTTACTGCATGTTACTCATGTTACTCTATAATGGGTAGGGCTAAGTGTTGCCCGGCGTCAACTCCCGCGTTGCCAGTCATTCTTTTATGGCGTACCAGCATCACAACAGAAGACAGCTGTAAGCACTGTGCAAAAAAATTTACTTCATCCGCACGAAAGAAAATCTCAGGTGTCCCGAATTCTGATCTCATTGCGCGCTGACTATGCAACATGGATGAAGATTGGTGTATGACCGAGGACCTCGCCGATTTGAACGAGTGGGAAGTCCTCCCCTCTCGTCGGAAGCCGACATTGATGGAGACTTCCCTTAGCAAGAACGCGCAGTACATAACCACCGGCGAGGAGGACACGGACGCTGAGACCGAGGTTGACAGCAAGGCGTCCAGCCCCTCCAACAGCAAAATCCTGGAGGGTGATACCAGCTCTCATAATGGTGAAAGTAACGGCTTGGAAGCTGCAGCTAAGCTCGCAAGTCGAGCCAACGACGTCTTCATGGAAGCTATGGACTCGATCTTTGACCCGACTGCCAATGGTCCAGGGGGGGCGCCAGTACACGTTGGTGCTCCAGAAGAAAGTGCTGGTCAGGTTGCAGGGAAACTGGTGGGCGACCTTCTGAAGAAAATCAAAATCAATAAAAAGAATCAAAATCAATGATGGGGATTGGTCCAACTCGGAGAGAAAGCAATTACGGAGAAGGCAAGCTATTTCTGACGCGT
>Ga0315315_10002643_pt1 | contig 16390 bp, 18 predicted proteins | sample M140m3416metaG_FD_203699 | JGI IMG/M metagenome (GOLD analysis project Ga0315315, IMG submission 203699) | Ammonia-oxidizing marine archaeal communities from Monterey Bay, California, United States - M1 40m 3416 | ecosystem: Environmental > Aquatic > Marine > Intertidal zone | place: USA... | reverse complement strand
CGAAGCCACCACTCAGTGGTAAGCTCATAACTGCTCTTGAAGATGCTCCAAAGCGGGGCTGGGTTGTTGTTGATATGAAGAATGACTGGGAAAAAGTTTTTTCTGGTCAATAAGATTGAAAATACAATCGCGAGTACATGCAGTAAGGAATAAAAGATGAATATTTCGGTTAAAACAATTTTTGTTGTTTCTCTCATTGCCTTGTTGTGCCAGCCAATCGATCTGTTTGCTCGCCCTGGAGGCGGAGGGCGTCCTTCTGGTGGCGCGCGGCCCTCGGGTGGTTCACGTCCTAGCGCACCAAGTCGACCTGCACCTTCTGCAAAACCAGCACCAAGCCGACCAGCGCCAAGCCGACCAGCACCCTCCGCGAAACCGGCAGCAGGATCACGGCCATCACCGAGCGGAGATATACGAAAGAATCTTCCCTCAAAGCCATCAGGAAATCTATCGGGCGCGGCCAGCAAGGCTGCAGCAGGTGGGCTTTCCGGGAAAGCATCTGGGGCGGTGAAGGATCGAGCCGGAAGTCGACCAACGCAGGGAGATGTACAAGACTTTTTGAAGGCATCCGGAGGCAATGGTGCTGCAGCCAACGCGGCAAAGAGTCGAGTTGATGCTGCCAAAACAACATCCGGTTCAGCGGTCTCAGAGTTCTTGAATAAGAAGGGCGAAGGAGCGGCAGCCGCTGCGGCAGCTACCTCACCAAAAAATGTTGCTGATACTCGTGCAGATGCCATCTCAAATCGAACCGACGCTCGTTCCGATGTCAGGGGCGGTCGAGGAGAGAATCGTGATTTTGCATCTGATAATCGTCAGGGACGTGTTTCTGGGCGAGGCGATCGCCAATCAGTGCGAGTTGAGAACAGGGGTGATGTGCGTACAGATTTGGCTTCGGGTCGTTCGGACCGGCGTACAACCCGGCAGCAGAATCTTGGAACTCAAGCGGACTCAATTCGTTCTCAGTTGAATGCATCCTATGACAGCGGGCTTCACGAGGACTTCTGGTCTGGTATGCAAACTGGTCATTACTACTTTGATAAGAATCCAATTTTCTGGAGTTGGGCTGGTTTTAGGACTGTGTCGGCCATCATGCCATGGAACTGGGGCGAAGGTCGATATTACGACTATGGTTCAGGCGGTGGGAGTTACTACGACGGTACGACTGTCATGGCTGACGGAGAAGCAGTTCCAGCTGAGGAATACGCCCAGCAGGCTGAGGAACTTGCTTTGAGTGTTCCGGAAGAAAATGCTGAAGCAGCAGATGCCTCGGGTGATGAGTGGTTGCCGCTGGGTGTTTTTGCTGTCGCGCAGGAAGGTGAGTCCTCGGCAACTCCGACAATGTTTATGCAACTTGCAGTGAGAAAAGACGGCGTCATCGCAGGGACGTATCAAAATAAGGAAACGGGTGAAACAGCCAGTCTTGAGGGGATGGTAGACGGGGAATCCCAGCGGGTTGCGTGGACTTTTGAAGGGAAGACATCGCCCATTGTGGAAACAGGTATTCAAAACTTGACGATGAACGAGACGCAGGTACTCGTCCATTTTGACGGTGGCGATTCAAAAACGTACCTTCTTGTTCGAGTCGAAAATCCTGACGCGAAAAGTAGCTCGTAAGTTTACCCGATACCCTGCGGTTCTTCACGCTCGCCACGCTAATCCGAACACTGAGCCTGCTTGCTTTGCGGCAGGTTCAGTGGGCTCTCCTACATGAACTTTGCTCGAAGTGTCTTTGTTGCATTGACAAAAGCGACTACCAATGCCCCCGTACAGATGCCACAGATGCCGTTGGCAAATATCATCAAAAGTGACGCTATGTTCGGTGCTGACACATGGATCCTATGCTCAACAGTGTGGTGAAGGGTTGGGATGCCATGAAGGACGATACCGCCACCCACAAGAAACATTGCGGCTGTTCCGGCCAGTGTAAGAAACCGCATTATCCATGGGGTGACACGGATTATTGCACGGCCGATTATCTGTCCAGCAGAATACGGTTGTTGTAAGAGCAGGATGCCAACGTCATCGAGTTTAACAATACCGGCAACCAAGCCGTAGACCCCAACTGTCATTAATAGTGCGATAGCAACGAGAACACTTAGTTGCGTGAAGAATGGTTTATCGGCAACAACACCAAGTGTGATAACAATAATTTCAGCGGAAAGAATGAAGTCGGTGCGGATGGCTCCGCGTATTCGGGCCGATTCAGTTTGTGTGCTATCGATCTTGTTATTCGAGTTTTCCAGGTGAAGAAATTTGTGGAGTACTTTTTCGGCACCCTCGAAGCAGAGGAACGCGCCGCCGATTATGAGCAGCGGAGTAATCGCGTGAGGAAGCAGCAGATTCAGCACAAGAGCGGCTGGGACAAGTATCCCTTTGTTGATAAGAGAACCGGTTGCGACTCTGAAAACCACCGGTAATTCACGGTCTGCAGATATTCCGGTGATCTGCTTTGCATTTAACGCAAGGTCATCGCCTAAAACGCCTGCTGTTTTCTTTACGGCAACTTTTGTCATAAGCGCCACGTCATCGAGGGCACTTGCAATGTCGTCAAGAAGAAGAAGGAGGCTTGTTGCCATGCAGTGCTATTCTCCAGAATGAGGTAGACTCAGTTTTGTCGGTAGAAATGTACCTGTTTGCAGGATAAAAAAATATGTGGGCGGAAAATGTCTCATCACGTTCCCTGTAAGTGATCCGAGCAACTCGTAGGAGTGCAATTCTTGTGAATATATGGCGTAATGGATTGATGCAGCAACAGAATGTATTTGGTAAGCCAAATGAGCATTCAGTTTCACCAGAGCGTCAGGTTCGAATTCACCGCCACGGATCACTGATCTTTCTCGGGCAAATTCTCGTTCTTGGATCAGTTCCTTTTTTCGATTTGGGGCAGGATAGGACTCCGACTTGGTTTGTTATTTTTAGTCTTTCTGTGTCTATCGCAACCGTTTGGTCACTTGGATACCAACGCCTTGTCTACCTCCTTGCAGGCCTTAGTCTGACTGCATGTTTGTGGATACTTTTCCTTCAGGGCGAAGGAGAAGCAGGAATGCGAACGGTGCCATTGTTAATCTTCTTGTTGGTCAAACTTTTCTGCGCTTATCTCTGCATTCGCCAGGCTTTCAAGGCAGGTGTTGCTGGTGCGCAGAGGATTTATTGTGGAGCCGCAAGTTTTGTCATGATCGGTATTATTTTTGCCGGAATTCATGGGCTTTTTCATGGATACGGATTTGGTCAGTATCGGCTACCACTTGAATTTGAGGGGACTCGAAATATTCGCTGGGTTGATTTTATTTGGTTTTCCTACGCGACACTTACAACAGCGGGGTACAGTGATTTGGTTCCTGTTGGATCTTTTTCACTGACAATATCTACTTTTGAAGGGCTTTGCGGTATTCTCTTGCCCGCAACGCTTATTGCTAGAATTGCGTCCTTACCCGCAAAGGCTTGAATATCTTGATGGCTTTTTGTTCAGGAAAATAATGAGTGAAGAATACATGAGTATCGAAATGTTTCGAAACGTTGTTGAGCAAGTTGGTCTTGTGATTGATGCTGCAGGTGTTCTTGTGGTAGTCGCTGGTATCGTCATGGCGGTGATCCGCCTCCTAACACAGAACACAGCACCGTTGGGGAAATACAAACAATTTCGGCAGGATCTTGGGAGAGGCATTCTTCTTGGGCTCGAGTTCCTTGTCGCTGCTGACATTATCCGGACAGTAGCAGTAACTCCTACTCTTGAGAGTGTTTTGGTGCTTGGGCTTATTGTGGTTATTCGTACTTTTCTAAGCCTGGCTCTCCAGATGGAGGTTGAAGGACGACTTCCGTGGCAGGCTGAAAAGGGCAGGATCGAACAAGCAGGTGGTCAAAAGTAGGGGCATGAATGTTCAGCTGGCTTTTTTACCACTTTCGACCACTGAATATGAAACGGTGAAGAAGCATCTCCCACCTCGGGCGTGGAAGTATGTTTTGGGCCTTCTTCAAGAGCATCCAGTACTCGTGCGGGTTGTACCGCACCGTGCTACCAAACTCGGAGACTACCGGCCGCCGCGTCGTGGTGAATGCTGGCACCAAATCACGGTAAATGAAGACCTCAATATGTACGCGTTTCTTGTAACATTGCTGCATGAAATAGCGCATCTTCGAGTTGCACTCATGTACGTCACTGGAGCCAAGAGGAATAAGCCTCATGGTCCCGAATGGAAAAAAGAGTTCACCGCGATCGTAGGGCCAGTTATTGAAGGCTTGATGGTGCCGAGTGACCTTCGTGTAGCTTTGGCGGCAACCCTGCAACGCCCCCGAGCAGCAACGTGCAGTGACCGATTACTCACGCTGGCTTTATCCCAGTATGATCCTGTGGTCGATCAATGTCTGCGCGTCGAGCAGCTCGAGGTTGGTGCCTGCTTTCAACTACCGGACGGCCGTCAATTTGTTCTTGGCGACCGCGTACGAAGCCGATATCGGTGTATCGAGTTTGCGAGCGGTATTGAATTCCGGATTCACTATCTAGCTCGTGTTGTTCGACTCGAACTAGACTGATTTGATTGCCGGCCTGACCGCGAACGGGCAGGCTGCGAAACAGTCCGGTAATGTCGGCGTCGTATTGTGTTTCCGTAAAAATGGAGTGGACGATTCGGTCGCTGCTCAATAGGTGTATTTTCAATTTTTTCCCGCTCGTCTCCAAAAACGATAATTCGCGGATCGAATCCAGTTTGAGCAAAGGCAGGAACACCACCGGTTCCTGTCGTCAAAAGTGTAAGTAAGATAAGTGTTCGCATAGGTAAGTAATAAGCTAGGGGAAGCCGGCACATTCCTACTATGGATTCGATTCTCTGTGAATGCAAGGAACAGATTACGGAGCCATTACATTCGTTACAATCGGATCACGGGAACATCAGCCCAAAGCCAGCGATCTTGTTTGTTTCGGAGAGTTTTGTCTACGCCACGTGCTAGCGACCGATCAGATCTTTCATTTCCCGTACGGCTTCTGTCATGCCAACAAACACAGCTCGGGCAACGATTGAGTGTCCAATGTTTAATTCCTCCATCCCTTCAAGCTCTGCTACCGGGTTGACGTTACGATATGTAAGTCCATGGCCTGCGTTGAGTATGAGGCCCGCTTGATGGATGAATGTAGCCGCTCGGGCAAGTACTTGGAGTTCTTCGTCAGCATTCTTCTCTGCATTTGCGTACGCCCCGGTGTGCAATTCAACCGCCGGAACTGAAAGTGACGCAGCACTTTCAATCTGCTCTGGTTCTGGATCAATAAAGAGTGACACGACGATCCCGGCGTCTTGTAATTTGCCAATCGTTGCTACTAAGTCGTTTTTGTGGCGAACAACATCCAGCCCACCTTCGGTAGTAACCTCTTCTCGGTTTTCAGGAACAAGCGTAACCTGATCCGGAAGCACTCGGCAGGCTATGTCTACCATGAGTGGATTCATAGCCAGCTCAAGATTTAATTTGACCTGAACAGTTTTTCTCAGTACCTCAAGGTCTCTGTCTTGAATGTGCCGTCGGTCTTCTCGGAGATGAATCGTGATGGCGTCGGCACCACCGAGTTCAGCCGCGGCTGCTGCCCAAACAGGGTCAGGTTCAATCGTGCGGCGAGCCTCACGAATAGTGGCGACATGGTCTATATTCACACCGAGCGTGGCCATGTACGTGGCTCCTTAAGAAATGAAGGTGGCCCCAGCCTGTCGGCCGGGGCCACCCTGAACGATCCGTATAGCCTTTCTGCTTAGACCTCTTTTTTCAAGAGGATCACAGCATTTCCGCGAGGCGTACGTATCTGAAGAACAATGCCTCCCTCAGGAGTTTCTCCTTCGATAGCGGCCTCAAACTGATTAATTGAAGAAACCGGGGTTTTCCCAACCTTTCGAATCAGTACTCCTGGGACCAAACCACCCTCCGCCGCCAGGCTGTCAGGGTCCACTCTGTCGACTAACACGCCTTCGAACCCTTCGTAGGTGTCTTGTGCGACAGAACTCTTATCACGAACCTCAATGCCGAACGGTTGTGAATAAAAAGTTTCTTCGCCACCCGGGGCAATGCCTCGTCCACGCTGCTGCATACCAAATTGCTCCGGCAATGCTTTTACCTGCACTCGCACAGTCACCTCTTTGCCATCACGAAGCACAACGACGTCGTGGGCTTCACCAATTGAGGACCGTTCAACAACTTCCTGGAGACTTCGAGGACTATCGACAGTGGTTCCATCGAAAGACAGAATGATATCGAGGTCCTGCATCCCGGCAACAGCAGCTGGTGTATCTGACATCACTTCGGTTACAAGGACGCCTTTCTGCCCGGGTGAACCAAGTTTTGCAGCCATGTCAGAAGACAACTGTGAGATCGAAACCCCTAGGTATCCGCGCTCAACGCTACCACGTTGAATGAGTTGCTCACTCACCCAACGAGCCTGGTTGATTGGAATAGCGAAACCAATTCCCTGATAGGCACCACTGTTGGATGCAATGGCAGTGTTAATACCTACAACCTCACCACTGAGATTGACAAGTGGTCCACCCGAGTTACCAGGATTGATTGCAGCGTCTGTCTGTAAGAATTTGGCTCGTCGAATACGGCCAAGTTCACGGCCTTTCGCTGAGATGATACCGGCACTCACTGTTGTCTCAAGTTCAAATGGGTTGCCAATCGCAAGTACCCAATCTCCAATCACAAGTTCATCGGAATTTCCGAGTGCTGCCGTCGGGAGGTTTTTCGCATCGGCAAGTCGAACAACAGCAAGATCGCTGTCTGGGTCAGTTTTAATGTCGACTGCTTTGAATTCTCGTCCGTCAGAGAGCTCGATCGTTACTTCATCTGCACCCTCAACAACATGATTGTTCGTGAGAACAATTCCAGCTGCATCAACAATGACTCCAGAACCAACTCCCGATCGTGATGGAGCCCGCCCATTTGGGACATTGAACCCCTCTGGCATGCCATCTCGAAAGAAGTCTTCAAAGGGAGTTCCACGAAAAGGGTTATCTCCGCGATTCTGTCCACCTTTTGATGTCACGTTGCGGGCTTTTGTTTCACTGCGAACAACAACAACACTTGGAGTCGCTTTCTCAGCTGCATTGCGGAATGCCTGAGAAAGTGCATTCGCTGCAGCAACCGGATCCGCCGTTGTTGGTTCGGCGGAAAGAAGCATCGTTGGGCTGAATGACCCCAGAGCCAGTGCCACAATCAAGCAACTGGGCATGAGAGTTTTGCCACAGTGTTGTAGGTTCTTCAAATCACGTATAGCTTTAAAATGGTTCACGTTGTGTTCCTCCTTTTGTGCTCAGACAAAGTCTGTATTTGGATGACTGGCCGAATTCCGTTTCCGGTAGTCGACTTTCTTCTCACTATCATGGGTCCACACCATCATTCTAGGCGATCTCTACATCTAGAGTCACCCCGTGCGGACAGAACACCTCCACAGACTTATACGGGACTCTCACTGAGAGGGTTCGAAAGTTTTTTCAAAAAATAGAATAGGTGAATTATCGATCTAGGAAGGGGTTGTTGGGTGAGGTTTGACAACACAGGGAGTCGGCTTTTACCGTGTAGTCTTGGGAGATCATGAATGGCAGAGAATCCGGGTCCACAAGAAAACACCTCTCCAGATGGCCTGACCGCCTGTGAAGAGCGAATTGGCTATCGGTTTCAAGACCGGCGGCTTCTCGAGGCGGCTGTGACACATGCTTCGGGTGCCTCTCATCGTCTTGCATCGAATGAACGGCTGGAATTCCTCGGAGACTCGATTCTTGGATTCGTTGTCTGTAATCGGCTTTACAGCGAGTTTCCTGAACTCCTTGAGGGTGATCTGACAAGAATCAAATCTGCTGTCGTCAGTCGAGAAACTTGTAGCAGAATAAGTATTGAACTTGGACTCGTCGATTTCCTTATTGTTGGGAAAGGCATGGCGGTCAATCGCCCATTACCGAATTCAGTCCTCTCGGACATGTTTGAGTCACTTGTGGCTGCAATCTTTCTTGACGGAGGAATGAAGCCTGCTCGGGCTTTTCTCGATACGTGGATTGGTCCTGAAATTGCAAAAGTAGTGGCTGGAGAAGAGGGTTCAAATCATAAATCGTTGCTACAACAACTGGCTCAAGGGGCATACGGTATAGCGCCAACCTACGAGGTAATTGATGAAGTAGGGCCCGATCATAACAAGGAATTTCATGTGCGGGCCCAGATCGGTCGGCGGCGATACGCCCCTGCCTGGGGCAGGAATAAGAAGGAAGCGGAACAGGGGGCAGCCGAAAAGGCGCTTGAGGCTTTGCGAGCTGACGGAGTGATTCCAGCATTTGAGCATACGTTTCGGCGTTTCAGTGAGCCTGAAAGCGACTGAACGGTAGCAACCTAAATAAAACCCCGCAACTTCCATTGAAGTTTATTGGCTCTGGAACCGAACATCTTTTTATTGACCACCGTGCTTTATCGTGCCGTGGGCAATGGCCCGTACCCGCTTGAAGCTTCTGGGGGGTGGTACTCAGGCCCCGGCGCGAATTTGAAAGTCCACCTCGTGAATCGGGGTGGACTTTCGCTTTTCGTAGCTGGCTAAAGGCCGCCGTCCCGGGTAAGCGGTTGGCGATCAAACATAAGTCGGCTGCTGATGGCTATTGCCAAAATACCTGCAGGCATAATGAGCATTTCCCACCCTGGGCCCGGGCTTTGGCCGTCAAGAATCATTTTTTCGGCGAGTGTTCGCACAAACATGATCGCAAGAAGAACGGCAACGACTTCGAGTAATGTTTTTTTCAGTGAACCAATATTTTCAACTTTAAGCCAGCGAGGCGCAGTTCCTACTGCCATTGAGTTCGTCAGAAAGAGTGCGTAGATGCCGTATGCAAAGTATAAAAAGGTCAGCCCGGTAAGCCCATTGTCAAGTGACTCAAGCAAAAGGAGATTGGCGGCGGGCCGAGGTGCAGCGTCCGGTGACGTCGGTGTAAAAAAATGGTTTAGTAAAATATCTCGACCGTCGATCTCAAAATATCGCAAAATTGCCTCAACTGTATTAGCAGCTCCTATGACAAACATCAAAAGAGCACCAATGAGTGATGAGAAAACCGTAACAATACTGAACCAACGAGTCAGGCCAAGGATTTGAGTGATACGAGGCACCATCTTTCTGTGGTGTGAGTGCTCGGATTGGAGAGTGTCTTTTGCATCCATAAGAAGTTATTTAATCCAGAGAAAAAGATTTGTTGTGCGGTGTTAAAAACAGGCGCCGTTGCGATGACTATACCACGCAGGACTCTTTGTTGTTACTGATGGAAGCAGCAATAGTGCTGAGGGTGTCCCTGCCAGTGAATCAGTAGGTCGAACTGATTCGAGGACTTCTTTGATCAGTTCCGTCTGGCTGGGTATGTTTATAAGTGTGTTTCCGTTGAGTTGTCGCTATGGCTTTGAGACAAAAGAGACAACCGCTTGAGCTATGGTTGGTGGATGCACTGCCTGCTGAAAACGTCTTACTCCTAGTTACAGGAAAAGTTACCGCAAAATCAGATTCTCTTGGAAGGTCCTAAACCAATTTGAACGAAAGCAGATTCGTAAAATCGGGTCTCATAAATTGATTATGACGTGACAAAACCCATCATGTACGCTGATCACTGTCTAAGCCCTTTGAAAAACAACTGGTGTCTTGGCAGAGTTTGTTGGTTCCATGTAGTGCTCGCAAGCAGTTGTCCCCTTAAAAAGTTTTATGAAAGAGGTAGGCATGAGTGCCCAGAGGAGATTTGAGACCCTTGTTGATCAAAAGGCCGCGGTTGGCAAACCGGCAGGGCTCTACCAGCCGTGTCTGGTAGTAGGTGGGCTCGCCTATGTATCAGGCCATCTGCCTGTACAGCCCGATGGTAGCTTTATTCTTGGCTGCCTTGGGAAGGAGTTAGATGTCGAAGCTGGTAAACATGCCGCTCGGCGAGCAGGACTCGCGAGTCTTGTGACGCTCGAGCAGTGTCTCGGTAGCCTCGACAAAATTGCTCGGGTTGTAAAACTGCTCGGAATGGTTTCAGCAACACATTCATTTACCCAACACCCAGCTGTTGTTAATGGTTGCAGCGAACTCTTCGCGGAGATCTGGGGTGCAGAGAAGGGGGTCGGGGTACGAAGTGCAGTTGGAGTTTCTTCGCTGCCTGCGGGTGTTGCTGTTGAAATTGAGGCAGTCTTCGAACTGCTCTAAGTCTTCAGCGGTTCATCGCAGTTTTGTTTGTTCAATCAGAACTGCGTGAAGCGTGCGGATGGAACGAATGCAGGTTGGTAGAATCGGGCTCGGTGTCTGTTTCGGAGAAGTTAGCTCTCTTCGTTGCCAGAAATCATGTTTGGTCCTTTCCCTGCAGTCTTTTCATAGTAGCCATCCCCAGAGCGAACGTATTTTGTAAACCCTATTCGGTCAAGATTCTTGTCAGACAGTTTGTCTTGGGTGCCGATGTCAGACCATTTTCCAGCTATTCTGAAACCAGTAATCACACGACGCACCGGTTTGCCGTTCATGGGATGGGCCGTGAGTGGATCGGCGCTCATTGGTTGATCCACCTCGAATCGCTCTCCACCTGTTCCGTCTTTTTCAATCACTTCGTAGACATATGTAGGCATCAGGAGCTCCTCTGTAGCGGAGGGAAAAAGTGTAGCGGCCACTATCGTACCCTCTCAAACCTCCCTTCGTTAGCCTGGTATATTTTGGCGTTCCCAATTGAGAAATGGGATTGTGATAGAGGCCTCTTATGCCGGAGCGTGCGAGGCGTCTTGAAAAGGAAGGGAGATGGCTGTCAAAGACCTGTGTTTTTGGCTCACTTGTGGGAAAGGAGCCATGAGGTGAGACAGTAGTTTTTGGTAGCGACACGCGGCACGTTGATTCAGTATGCTTTTGTGGTGGTGTCTGGCTGGTTCTTTAGGCCGCCGCAGAGTGATATCTTGAAACTGGAAGGTGAATATTCCCATGCGTACAGGCAACCCTGTTCTCAACTCGCGAGCTTTTGAAAACTTTGGTTTGCAGCCACGTGATCTTGCCGCCGAGAACGCCCCTGTCACGACGATGACAGTGACTGGCACTGCAAACCGTACCATGTTTCTTCTTGCGCTGGCATTCTGTTCGGCATGTTTTACCTGGTCACAAACATTTAATACGGTCGCTGCTGAAGCAGGCTCAGGTGCAGCAATGCCATGGGTCTTTGGTGGATTGATTGTTGGCTTTATCACAGCGATAGCGATCTGTTTTAAGCAAACATGGGCGCCAATGCTTGCGCCGGTCTACGCACTTGCCGAGGGTCTTTTCCTTGGTGGGATTTCAGCGAGTTTTGAGGCACAGTATCCAGGCATTGTCATTCAGGCAGTTGGTGGAACATTTGGCACGCTTGCGGCGCTTCTGCTGTGCTATCAATCGGGCCTGATTCGGGCAACTGAGAATTTCAAATTGGGTATCGTTGCGGCGACAGGAGGAATTTTCTTTGTCTATCTCATCTCAATGATTGGTGGAATGTTTGGGTTTCCAATACCGTTTATCCATTCAGCAGGCCCTCTTGGCATCGGGTTCAGTGTTGTTGTTGTCATAATTGCGGCACTTAATCTGGTGCTTGACTTTGATTTTATTGAAACAGCAGCCAAACGTGGCGCACCAAAGTATCTGGAGTGGTATGGCGCATTTGCACTCATGGTGACACTTGTCTGGCTCTACCTTGAGATTCTTCGACTGCTCAGTAAGCTCAATAGTCGCAACTAATTGTGGCAGTGACACGTTCGAGACGCACGAGTGTGTTCAGTCGATTGGAAGAAACACCCAGAGTGCAGGCCGGCCGCAGTTGCAATGGACGGCTCTTCCCAGGAGCCCAAGTCCGGCAGGGCTGATTGCGACAGTCGTTCTCGCAGCGTTCCATGCACCTCTGATGCCAGTTGCATGCGGCCCGTGAAGACGTGCTTGCACGCTCGGAACAGGGTGAAAGACGGTTTCAATAAGTGGGGGGCGTTCACGTTCCCGGTCTTGGAAATTGTCGAGATGCGTGATTGTCCGTTCCAGAACAGTTCTATCACCGCCATGTGCAAGAAGAGCATGATCGACTTCAGCAACACCACGGCGGCTTGGGGTCGGTAGCGTAAGTAGTCCAAGGAATGACCACAAAGTGAAAATCAGGCTGAAGTTGACAATGCCCTGAGCTGAGGCAAGTTGACTGCTGCCAACAATGGTTGCAGCTACGATAATCCCAGCAAGAGTAAATGCGAGTGAAAGCAGTCGGCCACGGCGCCAACTTCCGGTTGTGATCGCCATTTGTCTACGCTGGACCGCAACGCGAAATGCTTCGGAATCAAGTACCTCGCGCCATCGCATCGGCAGCAACACTATTTTTGGTTGAAACAAGCCAACAATACTTCCGGCAAACCCTTCGTCGTCAGATTCACCCATGTATGCAGAAAGGACTGGTAAAGCGGGATCGTCGTGAAGTTCGGGTGTGCTTGGCGTGAGTTCAAGGTGAGCAATCGCAGCTGCGAGTGTAATTGCCCCCCGAAGTAACGTAACGACCAGGAGAGTCCCAACTCCAACAACCCCCACAACACCAGCGGTTCGTGCAGCAAGGAGAAGTGCTATCCCGATAATCGCCAAGAGCATTGAGTGAACACTTATGCCTCGAAGAAGGACGGCAAGAAATTTGTTGAGAGAAGGATGTTGCCTTTGATACTGACGAGGCAGGAGGTAACCACCAAAGAAATCAAATGGCAGTTGACAGACCGTATACATCAAGATGAACAAAAGAATGCCTTTGATCTGGGTACTCAGTGCGGCGGTGGGGCCAGAGAAGAATTGCTCCGGAAGATTGAAAAAGAGAGCAGTGGCTGAAAGTGTGACAATGCAGCCTACCCCGGAAATTCCCAGCCAGAGTCTGGCGCGTCCATATCCCGGAATTTCGTTCAGTGGGGGAGTTTCTTTTTGTGGAGAGACATTTGAACGATGCATCGCCTCGGCTGTTTTACTTATTCCACGGAGCATGCCTCCGAAAACAAATTCATGAAGAGGGATGACCGAATACCAGTAGAGGAGCCCAGCAAGTCCACGTGGACGAAAGCGAGCGGTCATAACAAGTCGCGTGATCGGTGGTTTCCGTTCCGGTTCAATTGGTTCAATTTTAAAATCAAGCTGCGCTTCGCCAGGTAGTTTCATTTCAGCTCGGAGGGAGAGGGAGCGGTCTCTGTCGATACCAACGACCCTCCAGAAATCGAGTGTCTCACCGAACTCGACTGTTTCTGGAAGTCGTCGTCCTCTGCGAAGACCCGGGCCTCCAACAAGCGTGTCCATCCACCCTCGGACGCGCCAGAGGATGTCACCTGCATACCATCCGTTCCCTCCGCCAATACGGCAAATTGCTGCATAGAGGCTTGCTGGATCTGCTTCAACATCGACGACACGTTCGTCGGTAAAAACTGTGCCGCCAGCCCACGATGGATCACCCGGAACCGGGCCAGCAACACTCCACCGAGTCTCTACAGCTTGCTGTTCGATTTTTTCAAGAGCCCGTCGTATCGCTTCACGAGCACCAAGTGCCTTGTGTGGCATGAGTCGTTGGGTTGTGTCGTCAGTCACAACAACACGATTTTTGAGTCCTTCGGCAAGTGGGCGAGCGATTCGGTATGAGACGGGCGTTACGAGATTGATCCAGAGAGAACTGAGCCGAGGGGTAAGCACTGGTACCGGGAGAATAATTCGTCTGCGTAGGCCAAGTTCTTCTGCCATGACTCGCATGAGTTCCTGATATGCCATGACATCATCGCCACCAATTTCGAGAGTTTTACCGGTGGTCTCGGGAACTTCAAGACAGCGTACAAGCCAGTAAAGAACGTCAGCGATAGCAACCGGTTGGCATTCTGTAGTAACCCATTTTGGTGTGATCATAATCGGGAGGCGTTCAACGAGGTAACGCAGGATCTCAAACGATGCCGAACCTGATCCAATAATCATGGCGGCTCGAAATGTTGTGACTGGAATGCCTGATGAAGCAAGTTCTTCTTCGACCTGACGTCGTGAACGAAGATGTTGGCTGAGGTCTGGGCCCATCTCACCGAGGCCCCCAAGGTACATGATGCGTGGCAGGTCTGCTGAACGTGCTGCATTTGCAAACATGCGGGCGAGGTCTCGGTCACGATCAGCATATGTGCCACCTGTCGCAACCATTGAGTGCACGAGGTAGTAGGCAGCCTTGCAGCCTCGCATGGCTTCTGTGACAGCTTCCCGGTCAGCAAGATCAGCATTGACGACCTCGAGTTTTGGATGTTGCCGCCATGGTCGTGCGTCAAGCTTTCTCGGTTCCCGTACAAGGCATCTCACGCGGTACCCAGCCTCGAGCAGGAGAGGGACAAGCCTTCCACCAACGTATCCAGTGGCTCCGGTCACAAAAATGGTTTCAGTTTTCGTTGTGGGGGCAGCAGCGGCGACTTCTTCTGTCATGTGTTCATTTCTCGTAGACAAGATATCGTTGGTGCAATGGATTGTAGAAGCATTGAGTGTGTTAGGACGACTCAAGGGAAACCTATTCTACGGGTTTCACTCGACAAATTACTTTTCTTGCAACTTTGATGGGGAATTTTGTTGATGCTGGTAAAATCATAGCGAGTAAGGGTTCTGCCGTGCGTATTTTCTACATGCGCGATATGGCAGCAATGCATTCACGAAGAGAGGATTGACGAATGGGCGTGCCACAAGGAGGACAGGGAATGAATCAATGGAAAGGAAAAACGGCGTTCATTACCGGGGCCAGTAATGGAATTGGGGCAGCGATTGCAACACGATTATTGGCGGAAGGCATGCGAGTGGTTGGAGCTGCCCGCCGCCAGAGACGAGTTGCCAAAATTCTTCAACAGGCCGATGCGTCCGGAGTCAATAGTCTTGCCGTTGAGTGTGATGTTCGGGATGAGTGTTCAGTTCACGAAGCATTTTCTCTGGCAAAGAAAACTTTTGGTGGTGTTGATGTTTTAGTGAACAACGCGGGGCTTGGTCACGCAGCCACACTTGCTGAAGGTAAGGTTGACGAGTGGCGAGAAATGCTTGACGTCAATGTGCTCGGGTTGTGTATCTGCACGCGGGATGCCTTGGCCGACATGCGATCCAGAGGTGGCCATGGCCACATTATTCATATCGGCTCAATGGCTGGACAGCGTGTACCTGCTGGAGCCGGTCTCTATTCAGCGACAAAACATGCAGTTCGTGCATTGACAGAAGCACTGCGAATGGAGCTACGGGAGAAGGGTGACGCGATTCGGGTTGGTGAAATTTGCCCTGGATTCGTTGAGACCGGATTTGCGAGCCACTACTTGAAGTCCGAAGAAAAAGCCCGTGAGGTGTACTCCCAATTTAAGGTGTTGGAGGCAAACGATGTGGCAGAAGCCGTTGTCTATATGTTGTCGTGCCCGGCTCATGTCCAGGTTCACGATATTCTTATGAGACCCACGGAGCAGCCAACGTGAATGCGATCAGAGCTCTGGCCAATGAGGTCTGTATCACATAAGAAAGTATGAGACGCAGAGGATTGCTGACAAAGGAAGTCCAGCACGTCATGAGGCGTGCGTTTCAAAACCGAGTACACGAAAAAGTACACCACTCAAAAAGTACACCATTCAAGCAGGTTTCAGTTGTATGTCCGAGCCGTCAAACATTCTCGGAGAGACGCAGCGGGTCTGGGTTTGTGTTTTGAAGATGAGTGATCTTACCGGGCCACGCCGACGGGCGGATCGACCCCGTGTAATGGTCAAAGCGCTGCCGAAGCGACCGGGGTTGGAGCTGGATCGATGGGTCAAAACATCTCGACGAGCCAAGCGTATGAGGGTTGTTAATGTTGTGTATGAGGCAATGCCTCAGCCAGCCCAGCCTGGTGGCAGAGACAATCCCTTCATCAAACCAACCCAGAAGCCAGACGTGGACGCTGCCATGAAACTGCTACGGCAGCAGCTTCGATGTGACGGATATACCGTGAACGGTGATATGACAGTCTGGCATCTCTACATTATTGAATTGACGCCTTTGTCGGGTGATTCGGGTGGGTCCGCCGGGTATCTTTACGTCGGGCAGACAAGTCAGCCACTGGAAGACCGCATTCGCCAGCATCGCGAAGGGCACCACAATCCAAAGGGGCAGCGGTTACACAGTCTTGCCTGCCATAAAAGATTTCTTCGGCCACGGTTGGATCTACTTCCCTCGCAATTTAGTCAGACATTGTATTGTCAGGAAGATGCGCTCACTGCGGAGGCTGATCTTCGTCTGGCGATGGAAGCTGATGGCTTTGTTGTTGAAGGGGGCACTGAGAAACTTGGTTCGCGTCGACGGGAGCTTGGAATCGATAGCGATAAGGGGGCTACTCAATAGTGCTCAATTGACATCTTCAATGAGGCCGAGAATCGTATCAAGTGAAACGCAGTCTTTGAAAACCAT